>Ga0068714_10000594_pt1 | contig 67253 bp, 54 predicted proteins | sample MTBNYHSulfiMetaG_FD_62988 | JGI IMG/M metagenome (GOLD analysis project Ga0068714, IMG submission 62988) | Enrichment culture microbial communities from rom New York Harbor, USA that are MTBE-degrading - MTBE-NYH (New York Harbor Sulfidogenic)... | ecosystem: Environmental > Aquatic > Marine >...
AGAATATGACCAACAAGATGAATCAGCTACTCCCATGAAACACATGAAGCTCAACAGACTTATTGTCCTGATGCTCATGGTGACACTGGCCTGCCAAACCTCGGTTATCTGGGCCTCGACCAATGACTATTTTAGTCGCAACGGAGAAGGTTGGTTCTGGTACGAGAATCCGGAACTGGTACAGGAGAAGCAGAAGGAGGTTTCCTCGTCTGCAGAAGCAACGGCCGCATCCCCCGATGACCCGCTCAAGCAGCTCGAGCAAATCCAACAGACCATCGCCCGTGCCGAGGCCAGGGCGGTGCTGTACCCGACCGAGGAGAACGTCGGCGAATACCTGCGCCTGAACCAGTGGCAGCTTAATCAGTCATCTCTGTTCTCTGACGTCTGGCGCCGGGTGGTGTGGCAGACCCCGGACCTCGACTACAGCCTGCAACGCCCGGTCACAAACCTGGCCGTCCATGAGTTCCAGGATCAGAAGAAAGCCGCCCGGGCACAGGCTGTGGCCCAAATTGCGAAAACCCACGGCCTGTTCTTTTTCTTCAAAGGCTCATGCCCCTACTGCCACACCTTCGGGCCCATCCTTCGACGGTTCAGTGAGATGTACGGCATCGAGGTGCTCCCCGTCAGCCTCGATGGAGGGACACTTCCCGACTTCCCTCAGGCCAGAACGGATACCCGCGTCGCGACCGAGTTGGGCGTGGAGACCGTGCCCAGTGTGTTTCTCGTCGACCCACGCAGCCGGAATGTGGTGCCGGTGGGCGCCGGCGTGATGAGTGTCGAGGAACTGGCCGAGCGTATCTATGTGCTGACCCAGACCGAACCGGGCAAAGATTATTAGGAATGAAGGAGAAGACCATGCGCAAGTTCCTGTTCGCTGTTGCGATGACCCTCGCCTGCGGGCCGACGGCCGCCAATGTCCAGTCAGATCTCAACAACTTCTTCGACAGCATGGGGCTCGCCTCCAACGTCACCCCCGGTGGCGCCTATGAGGGACAGACTGCCGGCTACTATACGGGCGGCAACCTCTTTGCGCGGGCCCCGTCGCGCAACTACAACCTCATGACGGTTCAGTTGCCCAGTGCGAGGGCGGGCTGCGGCGGCATCGACCTTTTCACCGGTGGTTTCTCGTTCATCAACTCCGACCAGCTGGTCGCCATGATGAAGAACATCGGCTCCAACGCCGTCGGCCTGGCTTTCCAGGTGGCGCTCTCGACCATCAGCCCGAAGCTCTCCGGGCTCCTGCAGGACATGCAGGACATGGCCAACAAGATAAACTCCTCGAGCATCAACTCCTGCGAGGCGGCCGCCAACATGCTCGGCGGGATGCTGCCGAAGACGGAGGCGTCGCAGAAGGCACTGTGCCAGAGCATAGGCACCGGTGACGGAATCTTCGGTGACTATGCGGCGAGCCGCCAGGGATGCGGTACCGGTGGCCAACGCTCTTCCATCATCGCAAGCGCACGCACCGATCCCCGATTCAAGGACCTGATTCCAGACGGGAACATCGTTTGGAATGCCCTGAAGAAGATCTCGTCGACCAGCGCCGATACGCAGCTGGCCGAGATGGTCATGTCCCTGACCGGCACCGTGATCTACCCGCTGGCCCCCAACGACGACACCCCCATCACGCCTCAGGTCCTGCCACCCACCATCAAGGCAGAGAACGACCGGGATCTCCTGACCTTCCTCAAGGGGGGTGAAGTCACGATCTGGCGTTGTGACAGCACCGGCGAGTTCGAATGCCGCTCCCCCACCAAACAGACCATTACGCTCAGCGCCAACAACGGCTATTCGGCACGGGTCGCAGCCCTGCTAACGGGCATGATCGACAACATGTACAGCGAGAGCCCATTGTCGACTGAGCAGCGCAACCTGCTGAATGAAACCTCCCTGCCCGTATACAAGATGCTGAACGTAGCAACCGCCTACAGCCCGGCATACGCCGAGAACTGGAAGTCGGCTTACGCCGACGCCATCGCACTCGACCTGATCTACCAGTACTTCAAATCGCTCACCTATGTCGTGGGCGATGCCGTGAGTCTCCTGCAGCTTCCCGAGGCCATCACCGAGAACTTCCGCAAGCGTGTCACCGCAACCCGCACCAGCCTCGAGCGCATGCGCTCAGCAAAGACCACTCAGGTAGACCAGACCATCCAGATGATGCAGGAGAGCATGACCATTGAACGGATGCTGATCTCCGCCATGTCGCCGGGCCTTGCCAACTCGGTCCAGTGGTCCAAGGCCGTACAGTGAGGAATCACCATGTCAGCATGCACGGGAATGGGTGACATAAAGACCGCAAAACCGGGAGGTCGGTGATGCCGGTCTGGGAGATCTACACCTACGGAAACGGCGAGTTCCTGTCGATGATATTCAACGGGGTGGTTGCCCTGGTCGGGGACAGCAATTTCACCACCTTGATGCGTCTGGCAGGCATCTTCGGTCTGATGTGGGTCAGCATCAAGGCAGCCCTGTATAGAGGACCGGTGGAGTGGACCTACGTGCTCTGGTTCATGCTCATCTACGGAGTGCTGTTCGTGCCCAAGGTCGACGTGGTAATCGTCGACCGGCTCGACAACAATCATACGCGCGTGGTGGCCAATGTACCCTGGGGCCTCGGAACCTTCGCCGGTGCAACCGCCAAGATCGGCGACTGGTTCACCCGTAGCACAGAAGCGGTCATGACCCTGCCCGATGACTTGCGCTACCAGCGCAACGGTGTGGTGTTCGGCTCCACGCTCATCGAGGCAGCCTCCCAGTTCGAGATCACGGACGGCCGCTTCGCCGGCAACATGAGCGAGTTCACCCGCCAATGCGTCTTCTATGACGTACTGTTCAGGCGCTACACCTGGACGGAACTCCTCGAGGCCGAGGATGCCTGGGAGTTCATCAAGACCAACACGGCCTCGACCTCCCGCTCCTTCGCCTACATCGCGGCCGACGGCTCTCAGTCCATCATTGCCTGTCAGACAGGCGCCCAAGGGGTGCTGTCCACCGACTGGAACACGGAGATCGACCGCGCCAAACGTCTCTATGGCAGGCGATTCAATTCCAACCTGACCATGACGGACGCCGCGGCGAAGCTCATGTCGGACCTCCCCATAAGCTACGACTACCTGGCGGGGATTTCGAAATCCGGCGGCGACATCATCCGAGCCAATATGATGGCCAACCTGTTTCGCCGGGCATTCGGCAACGCGGCCGCGGCCGCCGATGCCGGCGCTGCCGCCCAGGACTTCGCCGTGGCCCAGGCCGAACAACAACAGCGCTCCACCTATGCGGTGATGGGAAAGCTCGCTTCCAAGTTCCTCCCTCTGCTCAAGAACATCTACGAGGGCCTGTTGTACGGCATGTTCACCTTCCTGTTCCTGGTATTCATGCTGCCCATCGGGGTGAAGATATTCCTCGCCTACCTCAAGAACATCGTCTGGCTGCAGCTCTGGGCACCCCTGTACGCCATCCTGAACCTGCTCATGACCCTGCACACCCAGTCCGGCTCCACGGCTGCAGCGGCACAGCTGGGCGGCCAGGCGCTCTCCCTTGCCACCCACTCGGGCCTGATGGCCGTCAACGCCGACACGGCCATCATCGCCGGCTACATGGGCCTGTCCATCCCCCTCATCGCCTACGGCCTGGTCTCAGGCGGTCAGATGGCCCTGACGCAGTTGGCGGCCCAGGTGGGCGCCGTCGCCCAGACGGCCGCGAACCAGGCGTCTGCTGCCGCAGCCACCGGCAACATCAATCTGGCAAACCTGGGTGCCTACAACACCGGCATGTTCAAGCACGACACCAACGCGACCACGAACTACGGCCAGGGGCAGTACAACGATCTCGGCGGCAACACCCACACACTCACGCGAAACGGAGCGCATGGCCAGGTCAACCTGAAAACCGATCTGGGAACCAACGCTGAGTTGGGCGAAGCGATTCAGTTCGCCAAGCGGGATGCGCTATCCAATCTCGAGCAGGCGACCAAGACCGAGGCACGACAGTATGCCGACGGACTGACCGGCAGCCTGGACACCGCGATGGACATGTCCAGGTCCACGGGCTTCGGCTTCCAGAAAGGCGACGGCTGGAATCAGCAGGACGCGGCGGCCTGGAGCCGGCTGGCACAACAGACTGAAGAGGTCAGTCAGCAACTGCAGAACAGGTATGGGTTCAGTCAAGAACAGGCAGACAAGATTGCTGCCACCGCAATCGCAGATGTGCACGCCGGTGTGGATATCCGCGGAGGCGGGCCGGGTGGGCAAGGCCTGTCGGGAGGAGCTGGCATAGAGGGTCGTCTCAGACTCCAAGGCGAGCACAGCGAAACCGACAAGCTGACCCAGGCCTACGAGACGGCCCGCTCCTCATTGGATCGGCAGACCGTCAACGAGGGTGTCCAGGCCCTGGAGAATTACGGCCGCACGACCAACTACCAGGCCACGGAAAGCGGAAGCGACGAACTCTCGTCGAGGCTTCACTCATCCCTGCAGGACACCCAACGCCACGAGCAAAGCTGGCAGAAGGCGCGCTCCGAGCAGGTCCAGGCACAGGAAGAGTGGTCAAGGGTCGGAACCGACAGTCAGTCGATCCGGGCAAACCTCATCCCGGAGTTCGCGGCCGACATGCGCGCTTCCGGGCACAGCCAGGCACAGGAGCTGCTGTCCGATCCCACACGCAGCCGCGAGCTGGCCCAGGTAGCCGCGAGCTGGGCCGCCAACAAGTTTGGGGGTGCCTTTGAGGGCGACCAGGCTGCTTATAACGCAATTGAGTTCATCACCAACCCAGGTTATGGCCAGACGGGCTTTGCCATGGGACAGCGCCAGGAGAGCGCAATCAAGGTTACAACAGCAGAGCAGGCTGTTGATCAGGCTGACCGGGAATACCAGCGGACCGTCGCCGGCGATGGCGCGGTACGCCATGCTACAGATCGGCACGAAAATCAGGTCCTCCACAAGCCGCTCAGCCCAGACTCACCGCACTCGGGCGCCGCCGCGCAGGGGCTTGATCCTGACAAGCTGGGGCAGACGCCGTTTGCGGACCGGCAGTGGGTCAATGACTTCAAGGAAAAAGTGGACGCCAAGTCCGATCCGGATCTGGGGCAGGCATCACTGGGGATTAGCGAAGCGTCGGGCCGCGCAGCCGGCGAACGTCATCTGCGCGAGAGTGAGGTGGAGCAGAATATTGAGGAGGGTAAGAAAGAGACCAAAGGCTGGTGGCCGCTCTAAGGGATCGGCCGACGTTGGTTATAGCCGATCCCGTTAGTCATCATGACCAGGGTTGCCCGGAACACTAGGGTCCCACGCCCAATATCGCTGCTCCCGCCGCAAATGTTCGCTTTCCGTAGGAGTGAACGGCCGTGAATTCGGAGGCCTCAGAATCCATACGACAGCGGCCAGCAGCAGCACAAAGAAGATGACGAAGAACAGTCCGATACTCATTTTCCTTTCCTCCTATGCGGATATTTAGCCACACCACCCTCCAATGTCAACCGCTATTCAGGATCGGCTGGCTGAGGCCATGGGCCTGAAAGACCGCCAGAGCTTCCGATATCGAGAATGGCAAGCGGGCGCTCAAGCCGGACAACTCGTCCTGCTGACCGACACCCTTGATCGTGAACTCGGCTTCTTCCTCGGTCCATTTCAGGTTGCCGGCGAGGCCCAGTTTTCCTGGCGTGCCTCCCCCGGACTGGCCGAGGATAGCCTGGACGGTTTCGAGTTGAGGGCTGGCCAGTGGTTCGGCCTGCTGCGCTGGTTGCGTGAGAAGGACCAGGACCGGTCCAATCCCCTCAAGCACACCCTGCTGCTTACCGCACAATCCTCACACGAAGATACAATCGCCCGCGCAGAAAGCCCGGTTGAGGCGCTCGACCTGGGTGTGGTTCCGGCCGAGCGGCTGGCCGAGAAGATCGAGCAGGAGCTCGACATCCTCGTCATATACGTCAACACGATCGAAACCCCGGAGGGGGATTCAATCTCTGCCGCGACCTGTATCTCCAAGATATGGGTGTGTTCCTGATCAACCGCAACGAGCCTGAGACCCGTCGCTCCTTCCACCTGGCCCATGAACTGTTCTACGCACTGCGCAAACCTGACGCAATGCGTGTATCAGCATGCAAAGAACTCGCCCCCTTGCATTTCAAAGTCGACACCTTACCCCCCGCCTGATAGATGCCCCCCACCGCTTTTCATTTCTCTAATAATAACCTAGTATTTTGTCAGGTTTGTATTCTAATAAAAGAGGGGCGGAAGAAATGCCCAGAGACATTGCAATAAGATCGGCCAGACGTGCCAGTTTACGAATCACAGCAATTTATCTTGCGATCGCGCTTCTCTGGATCTTTTTTTCTGATCTATTTTTAGCCCTGTTGTCATCTCATGACCCAACCATAATCACCAGACTGCAAACGATCAAGGGAGTGCTCTTCGTTTTGGTAACAGGCGGATTGCTGTATTTTCTTATAAACCGCCATCTGCTTGCTCTTTACCAAAGGAAGGAGCAAATCGCACGACTTAACCGCATCTATAAGATACTTAGCGGCATCAACGGTGCATTGTTACGAATCCGGAAATGCGACTCGCTATTGGAAGAAGCCTGCAGAATCGCAACCAAACATGGCGGCTACCTCTATACCAGTATCATGCTGTGCGATCAGGAATGTACTGTGCTCATACCTAATGCATCTGCCGGCACCTCACCCCTTCTCGATAACTTCCTAACCACTCAAGTCATGTTGAGACGGGAGGATGGTGGACCTATATGGACGGCGCTGGAGTCGAGTCAGCCGTTGGCGCTTTCTTCAATCAGCATAAGTGGTGACGAGCCCGCTTTGGTAAAGAAATTATTTGCACTGGGAATCGGTGCTGTGGCTATTTACCCCCTTGAACAGAGAGGACATGCTTCAGGTGCCATATTATTTGCTTCGGCTGAGTGTGACGCGTTCGATGCATCTGAGCGCAAGTTGCTCGCTGAGGTCGTGGCTGACATCGGTTTAGGACTCGATTATATCGAAAGCACTGAGCGTGCGGACTGGGTTACTACCCATGATCCTCTGACGTCCCTGCCCAATCGCACACTCATGATCGACCGTTTGCAACAGGCAATTATGCACGGACAGGAGAACCACCTGTGGACCGGTGTTATAACCATAGATATCTACCGTTTTCATCACATCAACGACACTTATGGTCGCGACGTAGGTGACCGTGTCCTACGTGCAATAGGTGATACGCTTTCAAGACAGTTGGGGACGGAAGGGTTTTTGGCGCGTATTGCCAGTGATGTGTTTGTTGCCGTATTGAGTCAAGCACATGGACCAGCAGAGATCGACTCGCTAACCACCGGAATGTTAAGTCTTTTCCCGCTTCGTCTCGAAGAGGACGATCATGAGTTATTTATTTCCGTGCGCACTGGTGGCGCGATGTCTCCTTCTGACGGAGACAACGCTGAACTATTATTGGAGAGAAGCGAAATTGCACTACACAGTGGCAAACTTGAAGAGAAAAATACTTGCACATTCTATGGGCACGACGTTGATGAGGCAATGCGCCGCCGACACCTTATCACCCAGGAATTACAGGAAGCCTTTGTGCGGGATGAGTTTCGTCTCGTATACCAACCCATCATTCGCCTGTCAGATGGTCATCTTGAGGGGGTCGAGACCCTTCTGCGCTGGGATAACCGCCATTTAGGGGAAGTGTCGCCGACAGAATTCATTCCTATTGCAGAGGATAGCGGCCACATTGATAAGTTAGGTGACTGGGTTCTGAACGAAGGGTGCCAACAACATCGGACTTGGTTGGCTGAGGGTCACAGGTTTAATCTCACCATAAATCTTGCTGCTCGACAACTTCTTAATCCTAACTTCGTTAAACGACTAACGGATATTTTGTCTCTCTACGCTGAAGCATGCGACATTACTGAGTTAGGTATGGAGATCACTGAAACAGACCTACTACGCGACATGGAGAGAGCAGTTGAAGTACTGACCAATGTGCATGAGCGAGGAGTTAAGATCTATCTGGACGATTTTGGCACCGGATACTCCTCGCTTGCCTACCTCAACCGTTTGCCCGTGGATAAGATAAAGATCGACGGAAGCTTTACTGCTGGACTACCTGATGATAGCGGAAAAACAGCACTTGTTCGCTCAATAATCGGGATGGCCCACTCATTGGGTCTGGAGGTCGTTGCCGAAGGCGTCGAAACCAAGGAGCAAATGGAAATGCTAAAGGAGCTGGGTTGCGATGCTGTGCAGGGCTATCTGTTTGCCCGCCCTCTTCCCGCCAACAAACTCCAAGCCTTATTAGGCCTTGATCTGAGACCTGTTTGATTCATACACCTTCTCAACTTGCGTCGTCACAAAAACGGTTATTATTGAGACTTCGTAGACCCGCCTAAGGGACCCAAACAGCAGGTTCAAGGGAAGGGGCAGTAACGGGAAGGGGCTTATCCGAAAGGGCATGAACAGCGCCTGTTAGAGCGCTGTTTTTAAAGGGGCGACGTTTGGGCAAAGTGGACAATATCAACATGTGCTTATACCCCTGGCACCATATATCACAAAACCTTTCACATAACCGGCACTGAAGAACCCAGGTTGATGGCGAAATCCACAACAAAGTCCTTATAATATCGTAATCACACAGGTGGCAGGCCAAGCTCTTTCAAATACTGGTTGTGCGTCTCAGTGGCCTCGGCAATTCGCTTTTCGATATCTGTCAGTTGCGTGTGTACAGCGGCCAGATCAATTTCGGGTTCGGCTTCGGCGGTACTGACGTAGCGTGAGATATTGAGGTTGTAATCGTTGCTCTCAATCTCCTCCATTGAGACCCGGCGGGCGTAGCGCTCTTCTTCTTTGCGGTACTGGTAGGTCTCAACGATTTTATCGATGTGTTCCGGCAGCAGCTTGTTTTGCCGCTTTCCTTTCTCGAAGTGTTCGCTGGCATTGATGAACAATACATCATCCGGCTTTTTGCAGCGCTTCAGCACCAGAATACAAACCGGGATGCCGGTGGAGAAAAACAGGTTGGGCGGCAGGCCGATCACGGTATCGATATGGCGGTCCTTGAGTAGCTTGGTGCGGATGCGGGCTTCCGCGCCGCCCCGGAATAGCACACCATGGGGCAGGATGATCGCCATCACGCCATCGTCGCTGAGAAAGTGGAAGCCATGCAAGAGAAAGGCGAAATCAGCGGCGGATTTCGGGGCCAGGCCGTAGCTTTTAAAACGAAAGTCCTCCCCCAATGTTTCGTTTGGCTCCCAGCGGTAACTAAACGGCGGATTCGCCACCACGGCATCGCATTGCAGCTTTTTGGCCGGGTTCATTTCGTTCAGCAATTCCCAGTCATTCAGTAACGAATCACCGTGATGAATCTCGAACTCAGTATCTTTCACCCCGTGCAGCAGCATGTTCATGCGCGCCAGGTTGTAGGTGGTGATATTTTTTTCCTGGCCGTAGATTTTGCCGATAGTGCCGCCAGCCTCTCGCAGTTTATGCCGCACATTGAGCAACAATGATCCGGAGCCACAGGCGAAATCGAGCACACGGTTGAGCTTTTTCTTTGGGCCGGTTTTTGGTTCCTGACTGTCCAGCGTGACAATGGCGGAAAGAATGCTGGAAATCTGTTGCGGGGTATAGAACTCGCCCGCCTTTTTACCGGACCCGGCGGCGAACTGACCGATGAGGTATTCATAGGCATCTCCCAGGATATCGGTATCGGTACTGAACCGGGAAATCCCCTCGGCGATTTTCTGAATGATGGTGCAGAGTTTGGCATTGCGGTCGGCGGGCTTCTTGCCAAGCTTTTCCGAATGCAGATTGATCTCGGAGAACAACCCCTGAAATGCACTCGCAAACGATTTTTCTTCGATATACTTGAAACCGTTCCACAGCGTAATCAACAAATCGGCGTGCTGGGTGCGCGCCATTTCGGCTATACTGCTCCACAGGTATTGCGGCTCGATCACATAATGCACCTTGAGGCGCATCTGTTTTTCAAAGTCCGCGATATCCCCGGCATTGTCTTCATACCAGATCGTCAGCGGTGCGCGTCGGTCGTCCACACATGGCCGGGGATAGTCCCGGCCCAGCTCTTTTTTGGCCGCTGCTTCATAGTTATCCGAGAGGTAACGCAAAAACAGAAACGACAGCATATAGTCGCGAAAGTCGTCGGCATTCATCGCGCCGCGTAACTGGTCGGCGATACCCCAGAGGGTTTTGCCGAGTTGGTTGAGTTCTTCCTTTGTCATGCTGTTGCCTCTTCATTCAATTCCGGGAACAGCTCGGGATTGAACCGATAGTTCGCCATAAAGTCGTTCAAGATCTTTTTGAAATACTGTTTGTTTTCTTCCAGCATTTCACGTGGTTCAAACAGTGAATAATTGCCGTGACTGAGGACGTTGATCAAACGCGCATGGAGAACACCATCTTCATCATCGTTATCCTGTTTGATACAGGCGGAAAAATTCGGAAAACCATGAAATGACGCGGTTTTTTCCAACAGGCTGCGCAAAATATTGAAGTGGTAGGTGTAGAGCTGATCGGACTCTACGGCTTCATGCAATTGCTTGAGCAAGGCGACATGATGGAAGAACGGCGTGTTGTTGGTATAGCGCAGCGTGTAGCCACCACTGCCCTTGTCACTATGCAGAAAAAACGGCTGAAGCGGGCTATTGCGGCCGCGTTCATTTAACTCATTCCACATCACATTAAAGAACAGCGCATGGTGCGAGGAGATCACCGCTTTGATTTTTCCGTTGGCGCTTTTCAGCAGTTGCGCCAGATGACTGGCCACGGCAATGGCATTGTTGTCGTCCAGCGATGAGATGGGGTCGTCGACATAGATGTATCTGACCCAGTCATAGGCCTCCTGCCCGTCGATAGCCAGTTGCGCGACCGCAAGGAAAAAGCACCAGACAAAAATATTCTCTTCACCACGAGAGACCTTGATCGGTATTGGGTCTTCGTTTTCATCCCTGTCGCGGAAGAAGGTGATTTCCCAGGCGGCGTAGTCGATAAAAAAGTCAAAGTCCGCATAGCGCGCCAACAGCGGACCTATGCGGTTCTCCATCTCCAGCTCTTGCAGACCGCCAAAGAATCGCGAGTCGCGATTAAGACGCAACACGCGCTTGGTATCTTGCTCCAGGTCGTTATCCCAGAAAAAAAGGTCTTCGGTGAAGGCATTGAAATAGAGGGTATCCCGCCCATCGTCGTCCTTGCCCAGATCCTTGAACGCCATCGACAGGCGGGTTTTTCCCGTGCCGTTATAGGCGAACAGCAGGATGTATTTCTTTTCTGCCAGCTTGTCGCGCAGATGGGTGGCGATATCGTCTAAGTTAGTGAAAATTTGGCTGGCCGTCATTCCTCCACTCCATCCATAATCTGCCATGCCTTGCGATAAATCTTACCGTCAGAGCCAAGCACTGCAGACCAGTCCTGTTCTGAAAGTGTTGCGAGTCGCTTGCGGATCGCTGGCAGGGATTCTCCGACCCTTAAATTCAAAGCCAATGCGAGCGGTGTCGCCGCCCGACGTGGGACACCGAGCAGGCGCAAAGTGATGGCCTCGTCTGTTGACACACCGTAGAACACCTGAGAGGGAAGATTGGCCAGCTTACTGTGTTCCTCGTCCGGTAAGTCCGACGCAGTGATAGCCATTAAAGCGTTCAAACCCCAGGAAGAGGTTTGTGCAAGTTTTCCGAAAAGGTTCTGCCCGCATTTGGTTAAAGCTGTGATGTCGTCGTCACCGTCTTTGCGGAAATGGCGTACAGCGATTGTTGTCAGCTCTTCACCATTGACCCAATCTTTCAAAATAAGGGCTAACTTATCCCCGTCATGCGTTCTTCCACCCAGAACGGCTTCCAGATTACCGCGTAACTCAGGAACCTTTAAGAGTACGCCCATCATGTCCTGTAGGGTTCGATCGCCTTGACTGAACAGACGTTCGCGATCCCAGGAATCCGGCCCAATATTGCCTCGGTGTGTCATCACCGTGCGAATACTTTGGAGGGAGAAACCAGTGCTATCCACGAGCTTGAGGGGCTGTTGCGGCCGAGTCATATCAGCAATATAGGTTCCAATACCGGCAAGCAAGCGGCGAGCAATCTGACTGTTCGATGTTCGCAGCTTTTCGAAACCCAGAGTGCCACGCAGCACCTGCTCAATCTGGTCAGCAAAATTGGATGGCTTACCCATTTGCCGATAGGTGTGCACCAAATACTGGAGAAAGCTCGACCACTCAGGGCGTGAATAAACAATTCTTCCGAGATCCAACATGCCGTCACCCGCGGCCTGCGCCAGCTGAATCAATGCGGAATTTAAATCACCGGTGTTGCGACGGATAAAATCTCGGCGTTCGGCAACTTCGTTTTCATTTTTGGCCACAAGAGCCACAACGCCAAGCTGTCCTTGGGAGACGCGACCTGCACGGCCAGCGATATTCCAGAAATCCTCAGGGGGCATTGCCTGACCGTAGGGGTAACACGTGGCTGCCATCACCACCCCGCTGACAGGGAAGTTGACACCCTGGGCGATGGTTGTGGTGGCGGCCAGGACATCAAGCTGCCCCTTTTCGAACAGCCACTCCATCAGCATCCGGATTTCTTCCGGCAAGCCACCGTGATGAACGCCCACTCCATGCGAAAGCAAATCTACCAGAGGGAACTGCGCTCCTAGCTCGGCGGCCACATAGTCCTGTACAAAGCGCACATCGTCAGAGAGGGATTGTTCTCGCTCGGATTTGATTTTTTCTGCAAGTTTCCAGACAAAATCAGGGCGGCTGTGCATGGCGATAACTGGCCCGCGTACCTTGAGTTTGCGCGTTGCTATAGCGGCTAAAGTTCCCACGTCTTTTGATTGCGATAGCGTGGAGGCCAAAGTTTCCTCTTTACCCAAAGAAAAGGTTCCATCAAACACGATGGTAGGTCGTGAGGTATGCACCGTTTCGAAATCCAGCCGATAATCACGGCTTCGACCATTTTTGGGGCCATCGTCTACAGGGCTGACAATGCCGATTGCCCGGTCATTGGGCTGCCAGTCCACTCCTAGACTTATATCCTCCGCATTCTGACCACCTAACCAACGGGCCACTTCACGGGCGTTTTGAATAAACGGGGTGAGCAGCAAAAATTGGGCATCGCGGCATTCCCTGTTAATCGTGGCCAGCAAAAGTTCCAGGCGCAGGCCTCGTTCACCCTCTTGAATGGTGTGTGCCTCATCGACCACGACCAGCGTCAAGGGGCGGCCTATCTTCTCCTCCCAACCTTGGCGCAACATCAAGTCGAACTTTTCAGGCGTGGCTACAAGAATTCGGAATTGCGTATCCTCCTGTGCCTCCATCAGCATGCCCGATTCAACACCGTCGATTTCCATCGCCGGACTGACCCGCTCAACCGACAAACCCAATGGCTGAAAATCACGGCGCAGCTGCCGCGTCACTTGATTGACTAGTGCGCGGGTAGGTGCCAGGTAGGCCACCCAACCTTTACGGTCTTCAAACTGATTCAGCGCCTGCAACATGCGGAACTGGGCAATCAGTGTTTTACCGCTGGAGGTTGGCAGGCTCACCACCACCGCCCGGCGGCTGGAGCCCAGCAAGCCGCGCTCGGCCAGCGTTCGGCGTTGCGGAGGCAGCACATCGAACAGGGCGCGGTCTCCTCGCCCCCGGTCCACCAACTCACGCACAAATTCCGTCACTCGAGAGTTGACTGCCCGCGTAACAGTCCACAAGGCGTTATCCGCCATTTGCGCCGCAGCGCGTGCCAGCAATCGGGTGAGCGGCCCCAGATCGATTAGCTGGGCGGCCTCGCAGGCTTCTATTGCGCGGTCAAAGTGGGAGTCCAGCACGGGCTGAATCTGGTGGCTGCCATCCACCACACCGTCAGTGATGTAATGGGCCAGCACATCCGCCGCTTTTGCCAAGTGGTAAGTGGCGATCAGTTCGAGCGCCGAGCGTTTGGCCGGCAAAGGTTCAAAGGTGTTCAGGTAATCCCGTTCAAATGCCTGCTGTGCCGTGCGCAGCGCTGCCACCCGCTCCAGCACGGTATCGCGGTCGCCCCAGCCTTTTTTACGCACCAACCGCAACCACACGTCGATAAGCGTGGCCCGACAGCGCTCACCCCAATCCGCCGCATCCAGTAGCAAGGCTGGCCATTGTTGCGCTTCGTCCAGGGTGCGTAACCAACGTGCGGCATCGGCGCCGCGATCACCGAGCACCGCCAGCACTGACGCACGCAACAACTGGGTTCCCGCCGCCATGGGGTCGTTGGGCAAAGGTAGCATCCGCAAGAGGCGGAAGGTATCCCCCGCCGCCTGGAGCGACAGGGCGCGGCGCTCGGGGTCATCGGTCAACCGCTCCACTTCCAAATCCAGCACTGCGATTTCCAGCGCGGCAGCCGTTTCGCGTAGGGCCTCTGTGTCGAGGTCGCCTGGCTCCCGCCCCATTTCGCGGTGAAATTGTACGCGGTCAGCCTCGCGCAACGCGGCGCGACGCTTATCCGCCATGGCATCCAGCAGCCAATGGTTCATCATGCCGCGCCTCCTTGGCCGACAACGGCCTGCGGAAGCTGTGCGATGGGCCATGGCAGGTAGAGAGCAATAAGGCGGCAACAGGTTGGCGTATTCAGACAGCCCGCCAAGCTTTGACCTCTGGCCTTCAGATCCTTATCACGAGCTTCTTGGTCGCGCACCAAAATGCCAAACAGCGCCAGATCACGCCGCCCGGAATTGAGATAGCGGATGCAGGCCGCATTGAAGGCTGTCTCGTAAGCGGTGTTTTTTACGCGTGGCAAGAGCCACTTGAGAAGTTGATGGACGGTGCCAAGATTGTTTGCCAGATTGTCTAGTTGGTGAGCTAACCCGCCGCTCCTGCCACTCATCACCTGCGGCGGCCACTTAGCCTCGGATGAGCATTTCACTTCCCCTAAAGCCAAACGATGGGAATCGCCATCGCGCTGAAAGCCGACAATATCCGCACCGGGCAGTGACGCAAAAGGATTGCGCTTATCGCGCTCGTTATTCCACGGCAATTCTACGTCGTGGTGTGCTTCCAGAACCGCTTCAGCTAGCGCTTCGCCAGCTGCCCAATCTCGCGTTTCCGGCACCTCTGCGGCAAGTACGGCTTGCAATGTCTCCTGCCCCATGCCGGTAAGGCTAAGTCCGCGCAGATGCTCATGCAGCGTTTCGCCGCCCTCAGTGTCTTGCAGGCGCTCAGCCACCGGACCTTGCAAAAAAGCCGTCAGCTCGTCGCCGTTCCGCACGCACTCGCCCCGCCAGGTCACACAACCTTTAGTCGATTGGTAGGCGGTGTCGGTCGGAAACGATGGTGGCAGGTTTTGGCTCATGCGCACTCCGTTTCCACAGCAGGAAAAAGCTGCTGCATCAGGCCTTTTTTATGGGCCTTGAGGGCTTCGACTTTTTGGGTTTGTGCGGTGATCAGCTCGTCGATGGAAGCGAGGCAATCGGCGATTTTTTGTTGTTCTTCTGGTTCTGGATAACAGATTGGAATCTTCTTGATTCCCGCAACTGTTAGCTGCTGTTGTGCGTTTCCAAATGCAATATTTTCTATATGCATAGCTAATGGATATGATTTACTGAAAGCATAAAGGTAATCTGGAATAACTTTTTTTGACTTAACTCTCAATATAACCATGCCGGAATTGATTCGCATATTCTCGTAAGGAACGTCTTCTGTAAAATATGCAAATTGACCAACAGAACCTCGCGTCGTCAAAACAACGTCTTTACGTTGCAACTTTCCTTTTCTTAATGCCTCGTCTTTCTCCTTTGTTATGAATTGAAGATCTTTAAATTTGAAACCATTTTTTGTCACGTTCTTAGCATTAAGGAAAAGACAGAATCCAGAATCACTAAATTCGTCAGCCTTTGGGTAGTTAGTTCCTCTATCTCCATCAACTACATCTACTAATTTATCAAACACATCAAGTTCCCAATCCCCCTTATCCCGAAACCCAGGAAAGCGCAGTTTTGGCAGGGTTTCGCCTTCGGCGGGGAAGAGTTGCTGCATCAGGCCTGTTTTATGGGTTTTGAGGCCGTTGAGTTTTTGAGTCTGAAAGGTGACCAGCTCGTCGATGGACGCGAGGCAATCGGCGATTTTTTGTTGTTCTTCAGGATTCGGTAGTGCAACGGGATATTCCTTCATCAGCGAAATATCACCTCTTGGCATCTTTACGCCTTTGGCCCCCGTCATCACATAATTTATAAAAACATCATTTTTCAAAAGAAAGGGCACTAAGGAGTAGCCATTCGTTGCTTTCGGACGCACGACCACCACATCATTTGAAGCCGCACCGCTTCTGTTTGCTACCCAAATCTTTTTTAAATATGGGCGTATATTCGCGATCAATATGTCGTCTTTTCTATAGGCGGTAAACGAACCAGAAGGAGGTAACTTAGAAGCACTCGCTATACCTCCAAAATCAGGCAATATATTCTCAGTGCTAACATACGTGTCTATATTGAGTTCACTCAGTGCAACTCGGTTCTTTACAAAGTTAGACACGTCTTTATCGCCGAGTTTTTTTACCTCCCACTCCCCCTTATCCCGAAACTCGGGAAAGCGCAGTGCCGGCACCAAACCCTTTTCCTCCTGCTTACTCATACGCATTCAACCCCGAAATCTCGCGCCCTTCGGCCTGTTTTTGCAGATAGGGCACCAGGTCTTCCATTAGCGCCAGCTCGGCCACGCGCCGCTCTTTCCAGCCCAGTTCCAGTGGGCTAAGCAGATCGGTGAGCTGTTCGCCGTCGAAGATCATGCGGTTCAGGATGGCATCGACAAAGGCTTGCAGTGCCTGGGTTTGCAGGTCGTGTTTGGTGGCGATGGCGTCCAATACCTCGGCGGCCTTTTGCGCCTTGAAGGCCTGATAGCCTTCACGGATCTCTTTTTCGTTGAGGGCTTCGCCCGCCTGGAGGCTATTGATGTAGTCGATGATATCGTCGCGCTCTTCCATCAGGTTGGCATTGGAGCTGATCATCTCGATCAGTTGCGCGCGAGTCATCTTCTGCTTGCCGGTTTTCTGGGTGGATTTAGCGATGAGCGCCATGATGTAGTCGTAATCGATCACCGCCGATGCAAACAGCACCAGATCGAACTCCAGTTGTTCCACCGTATCGCCTGTCTCATCGCCCTTGCCCTGTTTGCGCTTGAGTTCCAGCGCGGTGTCGAGATAGGCGGCCTTGAAGCTGCGCAGGGTGTCGGTGGGGAGCTTTTTCTCGATGGTCTGTTTGCTGTCGTCGTCGAGGTCGGTGTATTGCTCCAGTTGGGTCTTGAGTTTTTGCACCTCTTTGAAGTGGTTGATGAATTCCGCTTTGGCGGTGTCGCCCTTGAGGTTGACCACTTGCGAGGGCTCGCAGGCCAGCCCCTTGGTTTGCATGAAAGTTTGCAGTTGGTCCACGGCCTGCTGGTATTTTTCTACCACCTTGGGGGCGGGATCAACCAGCCAGATTTCCCGCGCTTTGTCTGCCGCTGCGCCGGAGAAGAGTTGGATGGCAGCATCGACTTCTGTTTCCTGATAGCGGAAGTCGAGGATATTGCCCCAAGGTTTGGTATCGTTAAGCACGCGGTTGGTACGCGAGAAGGCCTGGATCAGGCCGTGGTGTTTGAGGTTTTTATCCACGTACAGGGTATTGAGGTATTTGGAGTCGAAGCCGGTGAGCAGCATATCCACCACGATGGTGATGTCGATCTTGTTCTGGCGCGGGTAGTCGGCGTTGGTGTATTTGTGATCCTTGATGCGTTGCTGCACATCCTGATAGTAGAGATCAAAGTCGTTGATGCTGTGGTTGGTGCCGTATTGTCGGTTGTAGTCGTCGATGATGGCCATGAGCGCGGCCTTTTTCTTTTCCGGCTCGACCTGGTTGTCCGCCTTTTCCTGAGGCAGGTCATCCTGTAGCTGCTTGATGTCTTTGACGTTATTATCGCTGCCCTGATTGTTATTGGCGTCGTTAGCGACGGCCTGCGCCGGTGGCGAGAAGACACAGGCGATATTCAGCGGCTCATAGGTATCATCTTCAGCCAGTTTCTGCGCCTGGATGCGCTTGAACAGCTCGTAGAATTCTATGGCGTGGTTGATCGAGGCCGAGGCCAGCAGGGCGTTGAAGCGGCGCTGGTTGGTGGCGCTGTCGTGTTTTTCCAGTATGGCGTTGATGACGGCTTCCGGCGGCGGCGTCTGCCCCTTCTTCGGTTTCTTGTCGCCCTCCTTGCCAAAGTAATCAACGTGGAAGCTCAAGACGTTTTTGTCTTCGATGGCGTGGGTGATGGTGTAGGCGTGCAGCTCTTTTTCAAAGATATCCTTGGTTGTCTTGAAATAGCCCACATTGCCGTCGAATTGTTTGTAGGAGGCATTATCATCAAAGATCGGCGTGCCGGTGAAGCCGAACAGTTGTGCCTTGGGGAAAAATTCCTTGATGGCTTTGTGGTTGTCGCCGAACTGGGAGCGGTGGCATTCGTCGAAGATGATGACCACGCGCTTGTCGCGTAGGGGTTCCAGCCGCTCCTTATAGGTTTGCTTGCCCTTCTTTTTGTGCTGCTGTGCCTTTTTGCTGTTTTCGTCCAGAGCCAGGCCGAGCTTCTGGATGGTGGTGACGATGACCTTGTCGGCGTAATCCTCCGACAACATGCGTCGCACCAGGGCTTCGGTATTGGTGTTTTGCTCGACGCAGCCTTCCTGGAATTTGTTGAATTCCTCGCGGGTCTGGCGGTCGAGGTCTTTGCGATCCACCACAAACAGGCATTTTTCGATATCTGGGTTGTCCTTCAGCAGGGTGGAGGCCTTGAAGGAGGTCAGGGTCTTGCCGCTACCGGTGGTGTGCCAGATGTAGCCGTTTCCACGGTTCTGGTGGATGGCATCTACAATGGCCTTGACCGCATAGATTTGGTAGGGGCGCATGATGAGCATCTTTTGCTCACTTTGCACCAGGACCATGTAGCGGCCGATTAATTGTCCCAGCGTGCATTTGGCGAGGAAGTCGTCGGCAAAGTCGTGCAGATGGGCAATCTTGTTGTTGTCTTTATCGGCGTGCTGATAGATGGGCAAAAAGCGCTCGTCGGCATTAAAGCTGAAATGCTGGTGATGGTTGTTGGCGAAGTAGCGGGTATCGCTGCCATTGCTAACGATAAACAACTGCATGAAACATAGCAGTGAGTTGGTGTAGCCGTTGCCGGGGTCGTTTTTGTATTCGACGATCTGCTCCATGGCGCGGCGCGGGCTGATCTGGAGGGTTTTCAGTTCAATCTGAACCACCGGCACGCCGTTGATGAGCAGGATCACATCATAGCGGTGGTGGCTGTTTTCGGTGTTGATGCGAAGCTGGTTGATGACCTCAAAGTCGTTTTTGCACCAGTCCTTGATATTGACCAGGGTGAATTCCAGCGGCGTGCCGTCTTCGCGAGTGAACTTGCCTTTTTCGCGCAGGGCTTGTGCGGCGGTGAAGACATCGGCGGTGGTGATCTCATCGCGCAGGCGGGCGAATTCGGCATCGGTGAGGTGGACGCGGTTTAGCGCCTCGAACTTCTGGCGGAAGTTTTGCTCAAGCGCGGCCTTGTCGCGGATGTCGGGGCGGTAGGTGTATTTGAGGTCTTCGAGCTTATTGATCAGGTTTTGCTCGACTTGGCTTTCTTTTAGGGACATCCTTTTATCTCAATAAGTTAGTTACAAAATACGTAAAACAAGGCAATCTAGCAGTCCAAGTCCGCCCCCGGCTTTTATTCAACACTGTGGTTAACCAGTCCCAGGTACAATCTGACATTAATTCCGCCCTAATCTTGACGGAATTTTACCTAGACTGCTACATCAGGCCAAGAAAACATGCGGCCCATGCTAGGCCGTCTATTCCATCGCAGTAGTCCCCTTGTCGAAGCTGATCCGTCTGACGGACGGCTCAGTGTGGCCTCGGGGAAGGCCCTGCTGTCTCCACACCAGGCCACCCTGGACTCCACCCGCTCCCTCATCGGTGTCCCCGACAGCCACTGGGACAGGCTCTACCGCCCCATGTTCGAGGCCCTGGCTGGGTTCGTTCAGCAGCTGCCCGCCTCCGAAGCTCACCACCATGCCGGCCCCGGAGGCCTCCTGCGCCATTCACTGGAGGTCGTTCTCGAGGCGATGAAGCTGCGCAGGGGTGCGCTCCTGCCTCCAGGGGCATCCGCTGAGGAGTTGGCACGCTTGCATGATGTGTGGACTTACGCCTGTGTCAGCGCAGCTCTCTTACACGACGTCGGAAAACCTCTCGCCGACCAACGGGTCACCCTGTTCGGTGCCGATCATGCGCCACTGGGCCAGTGGAGCCCCACTGACGGGCCGATGGGACAGCCTGCCCGGTACTACCGGGTCGAGTTCGTGGCCAGGCGGCGGTACCGACGCCATGAGCGCCTGACGCCACTCTTTGCCGGGCACATCGTTCCGGCCGAAGGCCTCCGCTGGCTCGCCGGCGAACCGGAGGCTATGGATGCCTGGCTGGCTACCCTGCAAGGCGATTATGAGGAGGCGGGCCCGCTGGGAGCCATCGTTTCCAAGGCCGACGGCCTGTCGGTTGCCCGTGACCTTTCCGGCGGGAACAGGGTTCGGATGCCAACTGCACGGACAAAGCCGCTGGCCGACCGGCTGATCACCGCGCTACGCCATCTACTGGCACAGGAGGAGCTGCCCCTCAACCGACGCGGTGCTGCGGGCTTCCTGGTAGGCGAGGATCTGTGGCTGGTCTCGAAGCGGGTCCTGGACGCCATCAAGGAGCACCTTGCCCGCGAGGGCCAAACAGGCATCCCATCACGCAATGACCGGCTGATGGACGAGCTACAGCAGCATGGCCAGCTCATCCCCAATGACGAGCAGGCGATTTGGACCTGCGAGGTCAGAATCGGCGATTGGGTGCAGAGGCTCACGCTGCTCCGGCTGGAGGCCTCGACGGTATGGCCAGACCCGGAACGCCGGCCCGAGCCGCTCGAAGGCTCGGTGACGCCTGTCGCTGGCAGCACCGAAGCTGAGGTTCCCGACCAGGCTCACAAACACCAAACTGCGGAAACGTCCTCCACCACAGCGCCTGTCGGCTCCGACCGGCAAGAGGTGGCGCCCGAGGTTGATTTCAACGACCTTCCCCTGCCCTATGACCTCTCAGCGGCGAAAACGCCCACTCAGGCAGCCTCAGCGTCTGCTGAAGCCGTTCATCCTTCAACAGATGCGCATCCCACGGCTGGCGACAAAGCAGCAGAGGTCGACGACCCTGGCCTGCGTTTTGTCTCCTGGCTCAAGGAGAACATCGTCAGCGGGCGGGTGGAGATCAACACGGCCCGCGCTCGCATTCATGTCCTGCAGGAGGGTCTTGCTCTCATCTCCCCCGGCATCTTCCGCGACTTCGATGGGGCGTGCTGGGACAAGGCGCAGAAGCGGTTCCAGAAGCTGAAGCTCCACCTGAAGCGCCCTGACGGCACCAACATCTGGACCTGCCGTGTGGCCAAGGAGCGCAAGCAGTCACGCATCAAGGTCATGCTGATCCCGGAGCCGGAGAAAGCCCTGGGTGTGACACTACCTCCCCCTAACCCCGCAGTGACCCTGTTGACCGAGGATGGCGGTAACTCGAACTCAAAGGAGGCGGCAAATGGCCAAGCTGTTTGACAATCGGCTCCGACCTGCCGTCGAGCTGCTGCCGGCGACGGTGCTGACCGGGCTGAGTGGGGCTCTGTTCCTTCAACCTGACACCATCGCCCCCATGATGCCAGGCGTGGCCACCACCACCGCAGGGCTGTTCGCGGCCGCAGCGGCTTGGCGCACGGTCCAGGCAGCCCGCGTGCTGGCCTACCGCTCGCGCCTGAGGCGCCTCCCGCGCTGGGTGCTCCGCGGCGATCAGATCCCCTGGTCCACATCCCGGCTCTTCCTCGGCCGCGGTTTCCGCTGGGACCAGCGCCACAGCCAGCGCCTGGTGGAAGCCCGCAATCCCGAGGCCCGCAAGTACCTTGAGCCGGGACCGGTCTACCGTATGGCCCGCGCCCTGGAGCTGAAGTGGGAGAAGCAGCGCCTGCTGCGACGGCTGTCGAAGCTCACCCGCGCCAACGCCTGGTGGAACCCGGTACGCCCCCTGCCGCCATTGGGCGGCGATGCCTCGCTACACGGCGTCGGGCTCGAGGACGAGGACGACGCTTGGTTGCCGTTGGAGGAGCGTCCGGGGCACACCCTGGTGCTGGGCACCACCCGCGTGGGCAAGACGCGGCTGGCCGAGTTGTTGGTCTCCCAGGACATCCGCCGTGGAGAGGTGGTCATCGTCGTCGACCCGAAAGGCGACCTGGACCTGCTGCGCCGCATGTTCGCGGAGGCGAAGCGCGCGGGCAGGCTCGATCGCTTCCACATGTTCCACCTGGGCTTCGCCGAGGTCAGCGAGCGCTACAACCCGGTGGGCGAGTTTGGCCGCATCACCGAGGTGGCCACCCGCACCACCTCGCCGCTGCCCGATCAGGGCAACTCGGCGGCCTTCAAGGAGTTCGCCTGGAGGTTCTCCAACGCGGTAGCCCAGGCGCTGGTGGGGCTCGGGCGCAAGCCCGATCTCAAGTCCCTGGGCCGCTATGTCACCCACATCGAGCCGTTGCTCGTGGACTACTACAAGCTATGGCTGGACCAGCATGGTCCCGAGGACTGGAGGCAGACGGTCGATCGGATGGTGGCCGATGAGGAATTCCCCAAGCGTCTGCCCAGAGAGCTCAAGAGCCGCGACCGCTATGCCGCGGCGCTGGTGACCTTCTACAAGGAGCGCAATCTCTACGATCCGGTCTGCGACAGCCTGAAGAGCACGCTGGAATACGACAAGACCTACTTCGACAAGCTCACCGCGAGCCTACTGCCGCTCATCGAGAAACTGACTTCAGGCAGTGTCGGCGAGCTGATCGCCCCCGATTACGACGACACCTGCGACCCGCGTCCGATCCTGGATTGGAACAAGGTGATCCGCGAGAACGGCATCGTCTATGTGGGGCTAGATGCCCTCTCCGACGTTGAGGTGGCCCATGCGGTGGGCAACGCCATGCTGGCCGACCTGACCTCAATCGCTGGACGCCTGTACAAGCACGGCCACGCCCACGGCCTACCCGGTGACGCGGGCCGCCGCCCGGTGATCAACATGCATCTGGACGAGTTCAACGAGATCGTCGGCAAGGAGTTCATCCCGATGGTCAACAAGGCGGGCGGCGCCGGCATCCAGGTGACCGCCTACACCCAGACCGCCTCCGACGTGGAGGCCGGTATCGGCGATCGGGCAAAGGCAGGACAGATCTTCGGCAACTTCAACAATCTGGTGATGCTGCGCGTGCGCAATGAGGAGACCGCCTGCCTGCTCACCGACCAGTTGCCCAAGGTGCGGGTCTACACCAAGATCGCCGAGAGCCGAACCACCGACAACAACGACCCGGACAGCCCGGTCGACTTCACCTCCCAGAATGCCGATCGCCTCACCGAGACGGAGGTCGAGATGCTGATGCCGGCCGATCTGGTGAGCCTGCCCAAGGGACAGGCTTTTGCCCTCATCGAGGGCGGACGTCTGTACAAGCTGCGGCTGCCCCTCGCCGGCGACGACCCGCTCCTGCCCAAGGACATGAACGCGATTGCCGAGTGGAGCCGCGATCGTTACGGAGAGGCCGCATGAACACCGAACATGGCACTGCATGAATAATCGTCGCCGCACCGGGCTTGCGGGGCTGGCTATCGGTATCGGTCTGCTCATCCTGCTGACCCTGGCAGTGCACTTCATCTACGCCGTCTGGCCCTGGCCCGAGGCACCGCGTGGTTCGGGACCGTTGCGAGAGGCGGTCATCGTCGAGCGCGCGCGGGTCGAGGAGCTAGCCGGGGGACCGTCCATTGAACTCATCGGCACGGTCATCGAGTGGGCGTATCGGATCACCTTCGAGTGGACGGGACTGGATGGCTTTATGCACTCGGCGGCAGAACCATCCACCGAAAACAGCGCCGACGAGATCTCGAAGCGCATGGCCATCGGCCTGCGTGACCTGACCGAAACCTTCTACTGGAGCGTGCAGCTGATCGGGCTGCGACTCGGCGTGTTGCTGGCATCTCTGCCACTGTTCCTGGTGGCCGCTGTCGGCGGAGCGGTTGACGGTGCCGCAGCCTGGTATCTGCGGCGCACACGCGTCGACCGCGAGTCGGGGTTCATCTATCACCGGGCCAAGTTTGCGTTGTGGATCGCGATATTTGCACTATGCGCTCTCTACCTGGCACCACCCATCCCACTTGATCCCAAGAGCGTGATCCCGCCTTTTGTTGCCATCTTCGCGATCACCGTGCGAATAAGCGTGGCGTACTTCAAGAAATATCTGTGAGCCCGCCTATTCAGGCGCTGCGCGATTAAACGCGAAAGCTCCCACCTGTCTGCCCGCTTTTCCAGGTTTTTCTCGCACGACCCGCCGTTAGTATGAACTGTGTATCAAAGCACGGTGGAGCACGTGAACTCATGAGGCAACCGACAATCGCACACCAACCCCCACTTCGGGTATTCATCGCGTATGCCTGAGCATCACCCAATCCGAATCGAAAGAAAGCCAGCGGTGTTAAATCGAACCGGGATGAGTCACGCCACCCTCTATCGTCGAATCAGCGAGGGCTTGTTCCCTCCCGGGGTTTCCCTTGGCAATCGTTCTGTCGGCTGGCTGGCCCATGAAGTGGATACGATATTAAGTGCATATGCCTCGGGAAAAACGGCAGAGGAACTTCAAGCCGTGGTAAAACTTCTCATTGAAAGGCGGCAGAATTTGGCCAACTGAGTGACTGTCATCGATAAGCCGCTCAACGCGGTATTGAGACGTCGCCAACGCCGTACTAATCAAACTCCACCAGATCGGCCCACTCACCGAAACAGCTCGCCTACCGCGCCCACTGGGGCGCCATGGTCTCGCACCGCAGCGGTAAACCGTGGACAGTTTCAATACCGGCCAGACCGTCGCATTCGCAACTCCCCCTTGTACAGGACGTGCGGCCCCAGACCAAAAATGGGGCTCGTGCGCCCAGGCGGCACCACTGTACGACAATTTGGCCGCAAGGCACTTGACACCGTATCTAGGTACGGTGTCTATGCTTTACGCGAAGGTCGGACTTTTGAGGAGAAAACCAATGGCGGAGCACACCGTAAGCAAGAACCGCTCCCTGATCCTGGCGGCACTGGCGGCCATTGGGGCGTCCCTGTGTTGTGTCGGCCCTTTCGTCCTGCTGATGCTCGGCATCGGCGGAGCCTGGATCGGCAACCTCAGTGCGCTGGAACCGTATCGGCCGATTTTCATCGGCGTGACCCTGGTGTTTCTAGGACTGGCGTTCCGGAAACTCTATCTCGTGCCCGAGACCTGCGAGGTGGGCAAACCCTGCGCCAACCCGGTCACGCGCCGCAACCAACGTATCATTTTCTGGGCGGTGACGGTGATCCTGGCCGCGCTCGTCGCCTTCCCTTGGTACGGCCCGGCATTACTGGGTTGATTGATTATCCATAGACAAAGGATACGCATCCATGATTCGAACCCTCTTACTCGCCGCGTTGCTCGGCCTTTCCGGTTTCACCCTGGCGCTGTCCACCACCGTGGCAGTTGCCGCCGAACAGGCGCAGACCCGGACCGTGATCCTCAATGTGGAGAACATGACCTGCAATATGTGCCCCATCACCGTACGCAAGGCCCTGGAAAAGGTGCCCGGTGTTGTCAAGGCCGAAGCCAAGTACGAAGGCAACGGTGTGGGTTGGGCAAAGGTCACCTTCGATCCGGCCAAGACCGACATCGACACACTCACTAATGCCACCTTTGAGGCAGGCTATCCATCCTCCCTCAAGAAACAGTAACCAGGTTCAACCAACGGAACATTTACCATGACCACATTCACTTTGAATATTACCGGTATGACCTGTGATCATTGCGCCCGTAGCGCGCAGGATGCCCTCAACGCACTGCCCGGCGTTCACGCCGAGGTGTCGTTCACCGAGGGACGGGCCTGGGTCGAGACCAACGGCAAGGTGGAGACGACACAACTGCTTGATGCGGTGGCCTCGAAGGGTTATCGCGCTACCTTGCTGAAGGATGACGAACCGGTCATCGGCAGCGACGAAGGCGGTCTGCATGTGGCCATCATCGGTACCGGTTCGGGCGCCTTCGCCGCTGCGATCAAGGCCGCCGAACAGGACGCGCGGGTGACGATTATCGAAGGCGCCGAGGTCATTGGCGGCACCTGCGTCAATGTGGGTTGTGTGCCATCCAAAATTATGATTCGCAGCGCGCACATCGCGCACCTACAAGCACGGCATGCCTTCGACGGTATTCCACTGCAAGAACCCCGGATCGACCGCACCGCCATGGTCCGCCAGCAACAGGCGCGGGTCGAGGAACTGCGCCATGCCAAGTACGAAAGCATTCTGGAGGCCAACCCGTCGATCAATTTAGTCCGCGGCTGGGCACGGTTCGCCGATGCCCATACCCTGGTCGTGACACGGGACGACGGATCCGAAAAAACCGTCACCGCCGACCGCATCCTGATCGCCACCGGCGCCCGGCCCGACATACCCGACATTCCCGGGCTGAAGGATGCGCCCTACTGGACCTCCACCGAGGCGCTCGTCGCCGAAGAAGTTCCCGAGAGCGTGGTCGTCATAGGTGGCTCCGTGGTTGCGTTGGAGCTGGCCCAGGCGTTTTTACGTCTGGGCAGCCGGGTCACCCTCATGGCGCGCAGTACCCTGCTGTCGAAGGAAGACCCCGCCATCGGCGAAGCGCTCATCAAGGTGTTCCAGGAAGAGGGTGCGCAGGTATTACTGCATACCCTGCCTGATTCAGTGGCGCACGACGGAAAGGAATTCATCCTGTCATCGAAAGCCGGCGAGATCCGCTGCGACCAGTTGCTCGTCGCCACCGGCCGCCGGCCCAACACCGATCGATTGGGTCTCGACCAAGTGGGCATCGAGACGCGGCGCAACGGCGCCATCACCACCGACGACCACATGCGCACCAGCATCGCGCATATTTACGCGGCTGGCGACTGCACCAACCAGCCGCAGTTCGTGTACGTCGCCGCCGCAGCCGGTACCCGCGCCGCAGTCAACATGGCCGGTGGCGACGCCGCATTGGATCTGACCGCCATGCCGGCAGTGGTGTTCACCGACCCGCAGGTCGCCACCGTGGGACTCACCGAGGCGCAGGCGAAGGAACGCGGCATCGCCGCCGACAGCCGCACGCTCGACCTGGAGAACGTGCCGCGCGCCTTGGCCAACTTCGACACCCGCGGCTTTATCAAGCTGGTGGCCGAGAAGGAAACGGGGCGCTTGCTCGGTTGCCAAGTGCTGGCGGCCGAGGGCGGCGAGATCATCCAGGCCACCGCACTGGCCATCCGCAACCGCATGACGGTACAGGAGCTGGCAGATCAGCTGTTCCCGTATCTCACCATGGTCGAGGGATTGAAACTCTGCGCCCAGACCTTCACCAAGGACGTCAAGCAACTCTCCTGCTGCGCGGGTTGAAGGCATGGCCGGATTTCACAAACCGGGGATTTCGATATAGGCTGGCGACCTATCATTCACACAGGACATGACATCTTGAGCACGCACAGGCCAAGCCATCCGTCCGACTCTGGCTTGACTATCGGCCGTCTCGCCGCGTCCGCGGGCGTCAACGTCGAGACGATCCGCTACTATCAGCGCATCGGCATCATCGACGAACCGTCAAAACCGGCGCAAGGCTACCGGACCTACCCTGCTGACACGGTCGCGCGCATCCGCTTCATCAAGCGTGCCCAGGAACTCGGCTTTTCCCTTGATGAAATCACCAACCTGCTGTCCCTGAATGACCGGGATTGCGACGAGGCCCGTGTCATGGCCGAACACAAACTGGACATCATCCAGCAGCGCATCGACGACCTCGCTGCCATGCAACGCGAACTGACCAAACTGATCAAGGCCTGCGAGCAAAACGTCTCAGGACAGAAGCGCTGCGCTATCATCGCCACGCTGACCAAAGATCGTCGGCAGTAATCGCCCTGTGGTGAAGTTCAAAAGCACGACGGAGACTCGATTCCGTGCGCAGAAAATAGCTCGAACCGACCGTTTTTTCCGAAGTAGTGCAGTCCTTAGTACTTAACCAGAGGTTCCCTAGAAAAGAGTTTATGACAGAGCAATGTTGTGGAGGTTGCAGTGACGAGCGCACCGGCGAAGCGGTATCGAGCTCCGGTGGTTCCTGTGGCAGTGGGAAAGAAACCACGGGTTTTGCCAGTGAATTTGTGGTACCCAAGATGGACTGCCCGTCGGAAGAACGCATGATCCGCATGGCGCTGGATGACATCCAGCCGCCGGTTGCCTTGGCATTCGACACCCCCAATCGCAAGGTCACGGTGACCCATGGCGGGAACATCCGTGATATTCAACGGCGCCTGGAGCCTTTGGGGCTGGGTGCGCGATTGCAGGCTACCCGCACCATCGACACCGAAGGCTTGTCCCAGGCGTTGATGGATGCCAAAGCCGATGATGCCAAAGAATCGGCTATTTTGAAGTGGCTGCTGGTCATCAACGGCGTGATGTTCGTGGTGGAGCTGAGTTTGGGCTGGCTGGCGCAGTCCGCCGGCCTGATCGCGGATTCGCTGGACATGTTTGCCGATGCCGCCGTCTACGGCGTTGCACTGTATGCAGTTGGCCATAGCGCGCGAATGAAGCTGCGCGCGGCGCACCTGTCCGGATGGCTGCAACTTCTGCTTGCCCTGGGTGCGCTCGGTGAAGTGATGCGGCGGTTTATCTTCGGCAGTGAACCCGTGTCTGCCCTGATGATGGGGATCGGTGCGCTGGCGCTGGCGGCGAATGTCGCTTGTTTGGCTTTAATCCACAGCCAGAGAGAACGTGGTGCGCATATGAAGGCCAGCTGGATCTTCTCCGCCAACGACGTGATCGCCAACTTGGGCGTGATATTGGCCGGCCTGCTGGTGGCCTGGACGGGTTCCCGCTATCCCGATCTGGTGATCGGTCTGGTGATTGGCTTGATTGTACTGAATGGTGCCCGTCGCATTTTGTCGCTGCGGCACTGAACAAGAGGCGTGTCTCATCTCTATTTGTTATGGGTTTCAGCCCCCTCTGGGCGCGAACATGATGATGCTCATGCCGAGCAGCGTTACCGCCACGCCGACAAAGTCCCAGACGTGTGGGCGAACGCCGTCCACGGCCCATAACCAAAGCAGGGCGACGGAAACGTAGACCCCTCCGTAGGCCGCATAAACGCGCCCGGCATCGGTGGGATGAAGGGAGAGTAGCCAGGCGAACAGGGCCAGGCTTATGGCGGCGGGAAGCAGTACCCAGGCCGGGGCGGACTTGTTCAGCCACAAATAAGGCAGATAACAGCCGATAATTTCCGCGATGGCGGTAACAATAAACAATCCCAGGGTGGTAATAATGGACATGGTCGCCGTCACTCAGATTTTATGTTGATAGGATGGAGGGCTTGTGTGATAGCCGGCCTGATCCCGACAGGATTCATGTTTCAATTCTATTTCAATGGTGGTGTGGGCTAACTGGTATTGTTCGAGTACACCGGCAATGGATTGCTTGATAGCGCAGTATTCATCAGAGCTAAAACCGTCGTCGTGATCCACTACGATATGGGCCGTCAGCACATGATGCTCTCCATCCAGGGACCAGAGGTGCTGATGATGAATCTCGCTGACGCCGTCGATGTCGAGCAGTGTGCCTCGGATCTCTTCGTGGAGCGCTTTGTCCGGCACCGCCTGAAAAAACAGCTTCCCTGTCACCCAGAGATTACGCACCACATTGAATAGAATGAACAGGGTAAATCCCACCGACAACAACGGGTCGAGAATCGGCCAGTCGGCGAACTGCAACACGATGGCGACGATGAGTACCGCCAGCCACCCCAGCACATCCTCCAATAAATGCCAGTTCAGTACCTTCTCGTTGAGAGTATTTCCCTTGCTCAGTCGGTAGGCCGCAATTCCGTTGACGGTAACGCCCAGGATAGCCAGTGCGAGCATGCCCTCGCTGACCGGCATCACCGGATTGGCTAGTCGAGGAATGGCCTCGCTTAATACCCATATCGATCCGGCAATCAACACCAGACCGTTAATCAGAGCGCCGAACAGGGACAGCCGCCGATAACCATAGGTGAATTCGCTATCAGCGGATTTACGTCCCAGGTTGTTCAAGATCCATGCACCGCCGATGGACAGGCTATCGCCCAGATCGTGCACGGCATCGGCCATGATGGCTGTGCTGTTGGTCAGCCAACCGCCGACGAACTCGATGATGGTAAAGCCGACATTGAGAAAAAACGCCATGCCAATCCGGTTGGCGCTTTCGTTAGCATGCTGTGTGCGATGGTGTTGATGCATGACAGTTCGGTCTCCGGAATAAGATGGCCTGCCGATAGGCATTTCCATCGGCAGGCCACCAATGGTTAGTCCATGTCTTCCAACTTGCCTTTCGAGAACCGGGCGAACAGCACAGGCAGCACGAACAGCGTCAGGAAGGTGGAAGTCACCAGGCCGCCGACGATTACGGTGGCCAAGGGTCGCTGAATCTCCGAGCCGACACCGCTGGACAGCAGCATGGGAATGAGGCCCAGCGCAGCGACGATGGCGGTCATCAGCACCGGCCGCAGCCGCGAGACCGCGCCCTCGAACACCGCCTTGCCGACATCCCGCTCTCCTGTCTCGATGCGCAGGTTGATGGCCTCCACCAGCACCACGCCGTTAAGCACAGCCACGCCGAACAGGGTGATGAAACCGATGGAGCTGGGCACCGAGAGGTATTGCCCTGACACGAACAGCGCGACGATGCCGCCGATCAGCGCCAGCGGCAGGTTGATCAGGATCAGCAGGGCCTGGCCGACGGAATGGAAGGCAAAGTACAACAGCAGGGCGATTAGGCCAATGGACAGCGGCACCACCACCGCGAGCCGTGCCTGCGCCCGTTGCTGGTTCTCGTACTGGCCGCCGATGTCCACCGAATAACCGGTGGGCAACTCGACCTTTTCGGCGATGGCCTGGCGGATGTCGGTGACCACGCTGCCCATGTCGCGGCCCTGGACGTTGGCCTGGATCACGACGCGGCGTTGCACATCGTCGCGGCGAACCTGTGGCGGCCCGGATGCGATGTTCACCTCGGCCACGTCACCCAGACGCACCCAGGCGCCGGAAGGCGCTTGCAGCCGCAGATCGGCGATGGTTTCGCGATCCTGGCGGAAACGCGGGTCGAGACGGACATAGATGTCGTAACGCTCGTTGCCGTTGATGATCTGCCCGGCGCCGGCACCACCCAGCCCATCGCGCACCAGCTCCATCACGTCACCCACCGCCAGGCCATAGCGTGACAGCGCCCGGCGGTCCGGTTTCACCACCAGTTGAGATTCACCTGCAATCTGTTCCATGGCCACGTCACGTGCGCCTTCGATCTCCTTGACCACCGTTTCGATCGCCTGGCCCTTCTCGGCGAGCACGTTCAGATCCGGACCAAACAGCTTGATGGCCAGTTGTGCCTTGACGCCGGACAGCAATTCATCCACCCGGGTGGCGATGGGTTGAGAGAAGTTGAGCAGCAGCCCCGGGTGCTGCTCCAGTTTCTCTTCCATCAACGCCTGGAGTTCAAAACGGTTGTCCGCACTGGTCCATTCTGGCACCGGTTTGACACCGATATAAATCTCGATGTTATTCACCGGTTCAGGATCGCCGCCGATTTCAGCCCGACCAATGCGCGACAGGGCATAGGTGACCTCCGGGAATTCCATCAGCATGGCTTCCAGCTTGGGGGCCACTTCCAGCGCTGTGTCCAGGCTGGACGAGGGTGCCAGGGTCACCCGCAGGTTGATGGTGCCTTCCTCCAGTTCGGGCACGAACTCGGTGCCGAGGAAAGGCAGCAGCGCGAGCGCACCCAACAGCAGTCCCGCCGCACCGCCCAGCACCCTGCGTTTGTGGGCCATGGCCTGGTGCAGCGTCCGGCGATAGGCCTTCTCCAGCACCGCGACCAGCGGGCTGGTTCTGGCCTTGACGCCATGCCGAAACAGATAGCTGGCCAGCGCCGGTACCACGATCAGGGAGACCGCCAGGGAGGCGGCCATGGCGAACAGAATGCTCACCGCCATGGGCTGGAACAGTTTGCCCTCGACACCCTCCAGGCTGAACAGCGGGGCGAACACCACCATGATGATGGTGACGGCGAAGAACACCGGCTTGGCGACCTCACGTGCCGCTTCTTGAATGCGCAGGCCTACATGACTATCGTGGGCAACATCGTAAGGGTCCTTGTCGTCCGCCGACACCCGCTCGGCGACCTCGGCATCGTGGCGGCGATCCGGGTGGGACAGGTGCTTGAAGATGTTTTCCATCATCACCACCGCGCCGTCCACCATCATACCGATGGCCACCGCCAGGCCGCCGAGCGACATCAGATTGGCCGACAGGCCATTGTAGGCCATCAGCGCCAGCGCCATGCCCACCGACAGCGGGATGGAGATCAGCACCAGCAACACGGCGCGCACATTAAGCAGAAACAGCACCAGCACGATGACGATGAAGATAAAGGCCTCGATCAGCGCCTTGACCACGGTGCTCACGGCCTTCTCGATCAAATCCGCCTGGTCGTAGAACGCCTCGAAGCGGACCCCTTCGGGCAATGCCTGGTTGATACGTTCGATGCGTGCATTCACCCCGTCGATGGTGGTCTTGGTGTTGGCGCCCATGCGTTTAAGCACAATGCCGGACACCACCTCGCCAAGATTCTCCGCCTTGCCCTCGGCGTTCTTGCGCGTCATGGTGACCGCGCCCTGGCGAATTTCACTGCCTAACGCCACTTGCGCCACATCGGACACGGTGATCGTGGTTCCCTCCACCGTTTTCAGTGGCACCTGACGGATCTGCTCCAACCCCTGTTCACCATGATCCAGCCAGCCGGTACCCCGGATCACCAGTTGCTCCTGGCCCCGGTTCATATACCAACCGCCGACGTTGGTGTTGTTGCGCTCCAGCGCCGCCATGACGTCGTCCTGGGTCAGGCCGTAGGCCAACAGCCGAGATGGGTTCAGGTTGACCTGGTACTGGCGCACCTCGCCGCCGAAGGAGAGCACATCGGTCACGCCCTCGGCCGGAATGAGCAGCAGTTTGACCACCCAGTCGTTGAGACTGCGCAGTGCCATGGCATCCAAACCCGCACCCGGCTCGGCCACCAGCAGATACTGATAGACCTGGCCCAGGCCGGAGGTGTTCGGCCCCATTGCCGGCGTGCCGACCCCATCGGGGATCAGCTCCCTGGCAGCCTGCAGGCGCTCGAACACCAGTTGCCTGGCAAAGTAGATGTCCGTGCCCTCCTTGAACACCACGGTGACGCCGGACAGGCCGGTCTTGGAGATGGAGCGCACCTCCTCCACATCGGGCAGGGCGTACATCACCGCCTCGATGGGGTAGGTAATGAGCTGCTCCACCTCCTCGGCGGCCAGCCCCGAGGCCTCGGTATTGACCGACACCTGTACGTTGGTGACATCCGGAAAGGCATCCAGATTGAGTTTGGGAATGATGAAAACGGCGGCTGCCGTCAGCGTCATGAGCGCAATCACCACCAGCAAACGGTTGGCGACCGCCCAATCGATGATTCGATTCAACATGGGGTCTCCTTCGGCTTAGTGGTTATGGGGGTCGAAACCGCCCTTGGCGATTTCCGATGCGACAAAGAATGCGCCCTCGGTGACGACGCGTGCGCCCGGCTTGACGCCGGTGATTTCGCGCAACTGTCCAAGCGCACGTCCCAGCTCGACCTCTACCGGCAGGAACTCTCCCGGGTGATCCTCCACGAACAGGGTCCAATCGCCATCTGCACCCCGCATCAGGGCGGTTTCGGGCACTGCCAGCACGGGTCTTTCCGTACGGAAGCGGAAAAAGACCTCGGCGAACTGGCCCGGATGCAGGCGGTGCTCCGGGTTGTCCACCAGCAGGCGCACGGTGCGGGTACGGGTGACCGGGTCGATGGTGTGCGCCTCCTGGGTGACCTTGGCGTTTACACGGACATCCCCAGCCACCACTTCCGCCTGCGTTCCCGCGCCCAGCGTCAGGGTGAGATCGGCGGGCAGGTGGGCTTCCACCCAGAGCTGCTTTTCATCCGCCAGCATGATCAAGGGCGCGCCCGCCTCGATGCGTTGCCCCTGTTCGAAATCGTCGGCAAGCACCGCGCCATTGATTTCGGCGCGCAGGGTATATTCACCCAGCGCCTGAGTTTGCTGCGCCGTCAACGATTTCAGATCCGTTGTCGACAGGCCGTAGGCCAGCAGCGTCGCCCGGGCCGCTTCAAGGCTGGCCTTGGCAGCTATATAACGCTGTTCGCCCACAGTCTTGCGTCCGAGGCCCTGCACCCTTTGCCACTCGGGCCAGGCCGTGCGGTAGTCGGCCTGCGCCTGCGCCACGCTCTCGCTGAACAGGGTGACCAGCGGCCAGCCTTGCCTGACGTGATCGCCCAGGGCGACGTGGCGGCGCAGCACCACGGACGCTACGCGGGGCGATACCCTGTAACTGGTATAGCCGTTGGAGAGGACCTCCCCCGGCGCGTAGAGCTGGTAATCGACCGGCCTTGCGTTAAGTACCTCGACCCGGATATCGGCCAGTCTCATTTGCGCAGCTTTCAGTGACGCGGAAGCGGTCTCCTCGTGACCGTTTTCGCCCTCTTCGCCAACGTGATCGGCGTGATCCTTATTGCCTGGTTCCTTGAGCCCATGTTCGGCACCCGGTTGGCGTTCATCCTGCTTGCTTTGCGCTGTGGCAGGTGTGGTTTCTTCATGCGCGTGTTCGGACGCGTTTGGCGTCTGGGCATGACTTGCGTAGGCTGCCGAAAGACCGGCGATAAAAATAGCCATCAGTATTTTGTTCATGTCTATTATCCTGTTCTCAATTTGTTGGCAGCGTAGCGGCCGCCAGACGACCCGATTGCAACAGCACATCGGTGAGTGTGAGCCTTGTCTGTTTTTCCAGCTCGATGCCTGCCAACAGGCTCACTGCGCGCTGATTCAAGGCCAGCAGATAATCGGTGGTGGAGAGGTCACCGCTGCGCCACTGACGTTCCAGCAGTTCGGCGCTGTTCTCCACCCGTCCCAGGACCACGTCCTGCCAACGGCGGTATTGCTGTTCATAGCGCTGCCAGGCGGCCTGGGCGGCCTGCCAGTCAAAGCGCTGCTTACGGTAAACGGCCTGGAAACGGGCTTCCGCCTCCAGCGCCGTGCGTTCGGCGGCGCGAGTCTCTGCACTGAAGTTATTGCGCATATTCAGAGGAATGGAGAAGGTCAGCCCCGCAACGCTTTCACCACCATCACGTCCGGCATTGAGCCCGACGGTGGGTTCCGCTCGGGCGGCACGCCGTGTTGCCTCGGCTTCTTCCTTGAGCGCTTGCCAACGGGCCTGGGCACTGGCTACAGCCGGGTGTTGCAACAGCTCCTGATCCGTGGCCGAGCCTGGCTGGGACGGCCAGAAATCCTCGGGAATGCCGCCCCGTTCGGGGGTCCACTGCGGCAGCAGCTCGCGCACCCTGGATTCGGCTTTCTGCAAGGCGGCTTCGACCTCGGCGACCTGCGCCAGCTGTTGTGATAAGGACAGAAAGGTGAGCTCGGCATCGATGCTGCCCAGATCGCCCGCCCGCCGGCGCTTCTCCACCAGTTCAAGCAGGGTGTCGAGTTGCTTCTTTTGCCCCTCTACGATGGTGGCGGCGCGGCTGGCGGAACGCCACTCGACGAGCGCGGCAAGCGCCTCGGCGGTTTTATCCAGCAACTGCCGGCGGTACTGCGCTTCGGCGGCGGTTCGCATAAAGCCCGCCTGCTGCCGTCTTGCGCCACGCCGGTCCCACCAGTCGATGGTCTGCTGAACGCCGACCCGGTAGTTGTCCTCCTCGCCGATGCGTTCCAGATCGGTGGACAGCTCCGGGTTGTAGAGCGGCTGCTCCGCCGCGTCGGCGCTGGCGTTGGAACCCTGCCATTGCTCACGGGCGGCGAGCACGTCGGGGTGCTGTTGTACCTGGGAGGCCAGCCAGGCGGTCCAGCCGGGGGTTTCCGCGTGCCCAAGCATGGGCAGAAAAAGCACGCACACGCTCAGCAAGGCCCGTCGGGGCCAGTCAAATCGTCTCATATTGATGCTCCTGAAATTCAGCGTGCGACGGTTTGGTCGTGCACCGGATTTTGCGGTTGTTGGGGTTCATCCCGGTGAAAGGCGACCTTTATTACGGCATCCGCAGGCAAGGCGGGGAGCTTCGCGGAAAAGCGCACACCACCCTTGCGTGATACGCGCCTGGTGAGAAGGCGCGGGGAGTAAGCGGTCGTTGTTTCCGCGATCAATTTATTGTTATCGACCGACCAGGCCGCGATGTCCACATGGCCCCGAGGAAGGCCGAAACGCAGCTGAGCGTCCATCCGTCCGGATACGGCCAGTCCCGTGTCGGTGGGGTTCACGGTGACCCGGCGGAAATGCCAGCGCTGGGTGTCGGGATTGATGATTTCTACTTCAGGCGAGCGGTTTTCGGCCTGAACGGAACTGATGAATGCGAAGCTCAGAGCGAGCGCGATAGCGATTTGCTTCATGATGTTTCACCCTAAATAATATCCAACATTCGCCGTAACCCATGGCTACAGCGGCTGATAACGTGCGAGTAAGACGCAATCAGGCGATTGGAGGGCGAAACAGAGAGGTGGGGATGGTAGAGGTCAGGTGGGCCTGATAATCGGCCAGTTCCGTTCCTGAGAAAATGGCGAAATTAGATAAAGAACCAGCAAGCACCACGGAAGCATGGCCATGACAATGGCAACAATGGTGACAATCGTATGCAGGCTGGCCCGGTTTGTCGGGTGACTGTTTGGCGAGCTGGGTGTCGTTGTCCGTATCCAGGGAGTTGAGCGAATGTTCGAATTCAAGGTGCTGGGTACCGCTCTGATGAAACTGGTGTGCGTCGGCAATAGCCGCCACTGACTGCAGAGCAATCATCAGCGCCATTACCATCATGAACCAGCGTTTAATCATCAAAACCACCTTTCACAGCCACATCCAATGGTAGCAAAATCGGCACCATCTTCAAAGATGCAAGACATTCTCATTTGGCCTGGTGCGATTTCGACATGGTACACCGTGGCTTGTATCCTTCAATTTAGTTGAACCTGATTAAGTCTGCTAATTGCATTCAGCGGAAATTATCCATGTTGTTCCTGGACTTCCGCTGAGGATCTGACCAGGGAAAGGCAACGTGTAGAACCAAGCCAATTGAAACCTGCACCTGACACTTACTATATCGGGTCTCAACTACCAATAAGCGAGTCCAGGTGATCCGCCCACTTCTGTAGCCAGTCCCTACACTCCGCCTCGTACCGGTGCAAATCGTAGGTTCCTTCAATCCCCTTACGTGAATGCCCCAATACAGCTTCAGCCACTTCGCTAGGGCATTGCAGGCGTGACAAGCCGGTCCTGACGCTTCTGCGCAGATCATGAGGTGTCCAGGCCGGAAGATCTATCATCTTGTTGCTTTGCCTCATCCGCCAGGCCTGCTCGGTTAGCTGCTTTTGCTGGATAGGCAGCCGCGTTTTCTGGGATGGGAACGGATAGTCTCCAGTGGTCAGGCGAAGCGCAGTTAAGAATTCCACCGCCTGACGGGGCAATTGCACATAGCGCTCGACCTCTGTCTTGCTCTCCCTTATGTGGAATGTCTGCTTCTCTAGGTCAATGTCCTTCCAGGCTGCATTGCAGACCTCCCCGGTACGACACCCTGTCCAGAGAGTGAAGCGAAGAACATTCTTCTGTGTTGCGGTGTAATCAGCGCCAGGCAGCCATTTCAGCAACGTCGCCAACTCGGTATCAGAGAGGACTCTTTTTCCTCGTTGATGGGTAAGTTTCACCTTGGCCTGTCTGAGGCTTGCTTTAGCGAGAATTGCCGGATTTGCAAACTCATCTGAAAAATAGCCCAGACCAATCGCAAATTCGTAGGCGGCGGAAAGCTCCCTCAGTACATTTCCTGCTTGAACATTTGCCCCACGTTGAACAATTGCCATGATCATATCCACCACAGCCTTTCGCGTGACGGCATTTGCCGGCATCTTCCCCAACTTGGGAATCACATCGCCATAGAGGGTTCTGCGCGTCTCAGACTGACCTTTCGGTTTTCGTGCACCGGCGATGACCTTTCCGCTTGGCGATTTCCGGTCTTCGATATACTGGGTCAGGTAGAGTTCTACGAGCTTCTCAACGGTGAAGGACTTCTCAACGGACTCAACCTGTCCCTGCTCCACTTCCTGGGCCTGTTCCCGTTCCTGCCGTTTCTCCTCTTTGGCCTCGGATGCCGGGCAGCGCCCCTGGCGGCGAATTTGTTTCAGTTCCTGGAGCTTCAATCTCGCTTCGGCCAGGGAGGTCTCCGGGAAGTTGCCGATTTTCACCTGAACGAGCTTTGAGGTGATCGGGCTGGTATAGCGATAGAAAAACGTTTTTAGCCCGGTAGCCCCGCATTTCACTCGCAACCCAGTGTTTTCTCCCGTGTCAGCCTTGATCTTATCTCCCGGCTTCATCGCCTCCACTGTTCTGGATGACAGGGGTTTGGTACTCTGCACTGTTGCCATTGGCATCCTCTTGAATTGATGTCAGTTTGTCCGATGCAACGGGAAAAAGTGTAACTTTTGGATTTCAAGAAAAAGTTACACCAACAAAAGTTACACTTCAAGTTACACTTTTTCCTGAGATTGGCTGATATTTCGTGAGACTTAGTGAGATGGCGAGAGACGACGGAAAAACGATAAATGCTTAGAAATCAATAAGTAGAGCAGCGTAACAACATGAGTTCATTAGGAAAAACAGAGCAACACACCCCAATGATGCAGCAATTTCTGCGCATCAAGGCCGACTACCCGAACATGCTGCTGTTCTACCGCATGGGGGACTTCTACGAACTGTTTCACGACGATGCCCGGCGCGCGGCCGAGCTGCTGGACATCACCCTGACCGCACGCGGCGCCTCGGCCGGCGAGCCGATCCCGATGGCGGGGGTGCCCTACCACGCGGTGGAGGGCTACCTGGCGCGGCTCATCCGCCTCGGCCAGTCGGTGGCGATCTGCGAGCAGATCGGCGACCCGGCCACCAGCAAGGGGCCGGTGGAGCGCAAGGTGGTGCGCATCGTCACCCCCGGCACGGTCACCGACGAGGCGCTGCTCGAGGAGCGGCGCGACAACCTGATCAGCGCCCTCTCCCGCCGGGGCGAGCAGTTCGGTCTCGCCACCCTGGACATCACCAGCGGGCGCTTTACCGTGCAGGAACTGCACGATGAGGAGTCGCTGCATGCGGAGCTCGAACGGCTGCATCCTGCCGAACTGCTGCTCGACGAGGAGGCGGGGCTGACGCTCCGCCACGCCAGCCTCAAGCGCCTGCCGCCCTGGCACTTCGAGCCCGATAGCGCCCGGCGCATGCTCTGCGCCCAGTTCGGCACCCGCGACCTCTCCGGCTTCGGCTGCGAGACAATGACCCTCGGCATCGGCGCCGCCGGCGCCCTGCTGCAGTACGTGCAGGAGACCCAACGCACCGCCCTGCCCCACCTGCGCAGCATCACCCCGGAGAGCCGCGAGCAGGCGGTGCAGCTCGATGCGGCCAGCCGGCGCAACCTGGAGCTGGAGCTCAACCTCGGCGGCGACCACCGCCGCACGCTAGCGGGGGTAATGGACCGCACCGCCACGCCGATGGGCAGCCGCCTGCTGCGCCGCTGGCTCAACCGTCCGCTGCGCGACCACGCCACGCTGCGCGCGCGCCAGCAGGCGATCGCCACCCTGCTGGAAGGTGCCCTGCTCGAGCCGCTGCGCGAGCGGCTGCGCGGCATCGGCGATATCGAGCGTATCCTCAGCCGCATCGCGCTGAAGTCGGCCCGCCCCCGCGATCTGAGCCAGCTGCGCGGCGCCCTGGCGCGCCTGCCGGCGCTGCATGACGCGCTGGCGGGACTCGACTCGCCGCTCATCGCCGAGTTGCTCGGGCGCATCGGCGACTATCCCGACATTCTCGAGCTGCTGCAACAGGCTGTGATCGAGGAGCCGCCGGTGCTGATCCGCGACGGCGGGGTGATCGCCGCCGGCTACGACAGCGAGCTGGACGAGCTGCGCGCGATCCGCGCGAACGCCGGCCAGTTCCTCCTCGACCTGGAGGCCCGCGAGCGCGAGCGCAGCGGCATCCCCACCCTCAAGGTGAGCTACAACAGGGTGCACGGCTACTACATCGAGGTGAGCCGCGCCCAGAGCGACCGGGTCCCCGCGGACTACATCCGCCGCCAGACCCTCAAGGGGGCCGAGCGCTACATCACCCCCGAGCTCAAGGGCTTCGAGGACAAGGCCCTCTCCGCCGCCGAGCGGGCGCTCTCGCGCGAGAAAGCGCTGTATGAGGCGCTGCTCGACACCCTCGGCGAGCACCTCGCCCCGCTGCAGGAGAGCGCTGCCGCGCTGGCCGAGCTCGATGCCCTGAACAACCTGGCCGAGCGGGCCGAGAGCCTGAACCTCAGCCAGCCGCAGTTAACGGACGAGCCGGGGCTGAAGATCCGCGGCGGGCGCCACATCGTGGTCGAGCAGGTGATGGACGCCCCGTTCGTGCCCAACGACATCCGGCTCGACGACGAGCGGCGCATGCTCATCATCACCGGTCCCAACATGGGCGGCAAATCGACCTACATGCGCCAGACCGCGCTCATCGTGCTGCTGGCGCACATCGGCAGCTTCGTCCCGGCCGAGAGCGCACACATCGGACCGGTGGATCGCATCTTCACCCGCATCGGCGCCTCGGACGATCTGGCCACCGGACGCTCCACCTTCATGGTGGAGATGACCGAGACGGCGAACATCCTCAACAACGCCACCGCGCAGAGCCTGGTGCTGATGGACGAGATCGGCCGCGGCACCTCCACCTTCGACGGCATGTCGCTCGCCTGGTCCTGCGCCCGCCACCTGGCGACCAAGCTGCGCGCCTTCACCCTCTTCGCCACCCACTACTTCGAGCTGACCGCACTGCCCGAGACGCTGCCCAACGTGGCCAACGTCCACCTCGATGCGGTGGAGCACGGCGAGGAGATCGTCTTCATGCACAGCGTCAAGGAGGGGCCGGCCAACCAGAGCTACGGCCTGCAGGTGGCGCAGCTCGCCGGCGTGCCGCGCGAGGTGGTGCAGCGGGCGCGCGAGAAGCTCGTCGAGCTGGAGAGCAGCAGCGCCGCCCGCACCGACCACGAATCGCCCGCCCACCAGATCGGCCTGTTCGAGGCCGCCCCGCCCCATCCGCTGCTGGAGGCGGTCGAGACGCTCGACCCGGACAGCCTCACCCCGCGCGAGGCGCTGCAACAGCTCTACCGGCTCAAGGAGCTGCTGTAGCAGGCACCGCTCCTGATTGATGTTCTATCCTTAGGGGAACGCACAACAGGACGAGCGCTATGGCCAGACTTCTCATCGTGCGCCACGCCATCGCCCAGGACCGGGTGGAGGCGCACGAGCAGCAACGAGCCGATGCCGAGCGCCCGCTGACCGACAAGGGTCGGCGGCGCATGCAACAGGCGACCGCAGGGATTCGCCTCGAGACCGGGCAACTGCAGCGGATCCTCACAAGTCCCCTGCTGCGCGCGCAGCAGACAGCAGAGATCCTGGCCGGCGAGTTCCCCGGCGCCGAATACGCCACCACCGATACCCTCTCCCCGGGCGAGCCCCGCGCTTCGCTGCTTGATGAGCTGGCCGCTCTCCCGGAAAAGGATACGGTTGCCGTGGTGGGCCACGAACCGGATCTCGGCATCCTTGTCGCAGTGCTGCTCTGCGGCACCCCGCAGGCCGCGATCCAGATGAAGAAGGGGGGCGCCGCCCTCCTCGATTTTCCATCGCACATCGCCGCCGGTGAAGGCACCCTGCTGTGGCTGCTGACGCCCGGACAGTTGAGAGCCGTCGGCAGTGCGAAACGATGACGGCCCCTCTCGCCAGAAAACCCATCGCCAGCGGCCTCACCGAACTGCTGGGGGAGATCTCCGCGGCGATTGAGCGCGAATGCATCCGCTTCCTCTCCGTGGGCGATGCCGAGGCGTTGCATGACCTGCGGGTGGCCATGCGCCGGCTGCACACGCTCTTTACCGGCTTCTCGCCCTGTTTCAGCAGGGAGAGCGACCTGCCGGAGCGGCTCCGCTCGCTGCAGAAAGAGACCAATACCGCCCGCGACCTCGAGGTCACCCTGGCCCTGACCGGGACGCTGCAGCTGGAGCTCTCCCCGTTGCCGCAGCGGTGGCAAACACGGCTCGATAAGGAGTACCGGCGGCTGCGCGATACCATTCCCCCCGCCTGGCAGCCGCTGCATGCGGAGCTGGAACGTTCCCACCTACTGCTCGCGGAAAACCCGCCGGGAATGGCGCTCGGCGCCTATGCCGCCGCACTGGCCGCCGCCGAAGAGAAACGTCTTCTGAAAAAACTGAAGCGGCTGCGCAACAATTGGGGAACGAAACGGGCGCACAAGCTGCGCATCCGCGGCAAGCGAGTGCGCTATCTCCTCGAACCCTTCGCCGAAGAGTCGCCGGCGGCGGCCGCAGCCGTGGCTAGGCTGAAGAAGTTTCAGGACCGGCTCGGCGATTACCATGACATCGTCGTCTACCGGGAGCGGCTGCGCACCTTGCCTGAGGATGAGCGGCGGCTCGGGCAGGAGCAGCTCGAGCAGGCAGAGCGGCGCCTGAAAAAGGCACAGCGCCGGCTGCGCAAGTCATTCCTGCGCAAGTACCGGGGAAAAAGGAGCGGAAAACTGCACGCTGCGATAGACAAGGCGCGCCATGCCCTGGCGCAGCCGTGACTCTTGGCTATCCTTGAAAGACCACAACAATAAAAGGGAGGGAGATACCATGACCTACGTCGTGCTCGACAACTGCATCCGCTGCAAATACACCGATTGCGTCGATGTCTGCCCGGTGGACTGTTTCCACGAGGGTCCCAACTTCCTCGTCATCGATCCGGACGAGTGCATCGACTGCTCGCTGTGCGAACCGGAGTGCCCGGCCGAGGCGATCCTCCCCGAGGACGATGTGCCCAAGGAGCAGCGGCAATATATTGCGCTGAATGCCGAACTGGCGAAGATCTGGCCGGTCCTCAGCGAGAAGAAGGATTCCCTGCCGGATGCCGCAGAGTGGGACGGCGTACCCGACAAGCTCCAGTATCTGGAGCGTTAGCCATACCCTTTTCGTGCCGCGGGAGGGGCAATGGGGTGCCTCGCAGCACTACCTCCCGTTACAGTAGCCACAGCAGCATGGGATCGAGGTGAGCGCCAAGGAGCGCATACTCACATAAGTCCTGCGCCAAGGCTGGTGCAACGCCCTGCTTTCCGGTACGCCGTGAATACATCCCTGTAGGCTTGAAGGCCGCATCCCTGCGGCCAACAACCGGAAATCAGGACGTTACACCAGCCTTCGGAAAGTATGCGATTGCCCTCATGGAGGGGATGTGCAATTTCCGAAGCATTCGGGTTAAATACCCTTTTCCGCCGACAGACAATCCCGAGTGACCACCATCGATCACGCCGACAGGCTCCTTCTCGTTCCCTACGGCGCCGACCCGCTGGCCGCCATCGCCGAACGACTGCTGCAGGATCACGCCGCTGCGCTTCCCCGGCTGGAGCAGGCGGTGGTGCTGCTCCCGGACATCGAGGCGGCCCCCCGCCTGCGCCGGCTGCTGCTGCAACAGGCCGCAAAGCGCGGCCATCAAGCCCTGCTCGGGCCGCAGATCACCACCTGGCCGGCCTGGCTCAACGCCCAGGCGGTTGCCTGCAACGAGGTTGCCAGCAATCACCACCGCGAGCTGATCCTGGTCGAGGCGCTGCGCAAGCACGCCACCCTGTTCGGGCAGGGCAACCTGTGGGCACTGGCCGACAGCCTGATCACCCTGTTCGATGAGCTGACCCTGAACCGGGTCGGCCTGCCCCGGGACATCGCGGAGTTCATCCAACGTGTCGGCGAGGGCTACGGCATGGCCGGCACCACGCTGCAGGGTCTCGAACAGGAGGCCCGGATGGTCCATACCCTGTGGCATGCCTGGCACCAGGAGCTGAACGATCGCGATCTCATCGACCGCAACACCCGCTACCTGCTGCAGCTTGCCGAAACCGTGAAATCCCCCCCTGCAGAGCAGCTCTACCTGGCCGCTCCCGCCGCCATGAGCGAGGCGGAGCGCGAATGGGCAGGCGCGATGCTCGAGCGCGGCCGTTTGACCCTGCTGCTGCACGGCCAGCTCAGCGGCGCCCCCTCCCGCCCCTACCACCCGGAGACCCCGCTCTACCGCCTCGTTTCAACACTGCGCGGGGAGGTCGCACCCGGCAGTGTCGAGGACGCCTACAGCCGGATGCTGGACACGATCTACAACCCCTCGGCAGCAGAGGCGACACCGCTCCGCGAGCGCGCCCTCGCCTTTGCCCGGCAGCAGCCACAGAGCCCGGCCGGCGGACGCCTGCAACTGCTCTCGCTCGGCGGCGACGAGGAGGAGGCGCATGCGGTCGAGCTGCAGGTGCGCAGCTGGCTCCTGCACGGCAGCAGGCAGCGAGTCGGCATCGTCACCGAAAACCGCCGCCTGGCCCGACGGGTGCGGGCGCTGCTGGAGCGCGCCGGCGTCACCCTGGAGGATGCCGCGGGCTGGGCGCTCTCCACCACCAGCGCGGCGGCGGTGCTGGAGCGCTGGCTGGAGTGCGTGGAGGAGGACTTTCCCCAACTGGCGATGCTCGACCTGCTCAAGTCCCCCTTCTTCTCCAGCGAGCTGCCGCGCGAGGAGCACCTGAACCGGGTCTATCGCCTGGAGCAGGACATCATCCAGCGGGAGAATATCGCCGGCGGCATGGCCCGCTATCGCCGGCACCTGCACTACCGGCAGCAGCGCCTGCCGGGGGAACTGGCCGAGGGGCTGGAGCCGGTGGCGCAACTGCTCACCCGGCTGGAGGAGGCACGGGCGCCATTGCAGCCGCTGCGCGAAGCCGGCAGCAGCCCGGCTGCGGCCATCATCGAGGCGCTGCAGGCGAGTCTCGGCGCCCTCGGCCTCGACCGGACCCTGGCCGCGGATGCGGCGGGGCTGCGCCTGCTCGAGGAGCTCGAGCAGATGCTCCAGGCGGTACGCACCGAGCCGGTGAGCCTGAGCTGGCTGGAGTTTCGCAGCTGGTTCGGCCGCACCCTGGAGCGGTTCAACTTCCGTCCCCCGAGCAGTGGCCATGCGGTCACCCTGCTCGGCCTCGGGCAGACCGGGCTGGCGGGTTTCGACGCCCTGATCATCGCCGGGGCGGAGCGCGAACACCTGCCGGGGACCCCCGCCACCACCCCATTCTTCAACGATGCGGTCCGTCGCCAGCTCGGACTGCCGGCGGGCGATGAGCAGATGGCGGTGCGCTTCTACCACTTTCGCCGGTTGCTGGAGAGCGCACCGCAGATCCTTCTCACCTGTCGCCGGCAACAGGACGGCGAAGAGGTACAACCCAGTCCGTGGCTGGAGGCACTGCGCGCCTTCCACCGCCTGGCCTACGACGACGAACTCCACGCCGCCGGGCTTGCCGGCCAGTTGGGGCAGCCGATGACCCAGGTGGTGAACCGCGCTGCACCACTGCCGCCGCCAGGCCGCATGCCCACTCCCGCGCCGGAGCCCGCCCTGCTGCCGCAGAGCTACTCCGCCTCGGCCTATCAGCAGCTCATCGACTGCCCCTACCAGTTCTTTGCCGCCCGCTGTCTCTCCCTGGCCCCGCCAGAGGCGGTGCGCGAGGCACTGGAAAAATCGGACTATGGCGAGCGGGTGCACCGTTGCCTTCAGGCCTTTCACGGCGATATACCCGAACTGCCCGGACCGTTCAGCGGCAGGCTGACGGCAGCGCGCCGGGATGAGGCCGAGAGCCTGCTGCGACGCATCAGCCACGCGGTGTTCGCCGCCGACCTGGAGGATAACTTCCTGCACCGGGGGTGGCTGCAGCGCTGGCTGGATAAGATCCCGCTCTACCTCGACTGGCAGATGGCACGGGAGGAGCAGTGGCGGGTAGCGGCGGTCGAGCAAAAGGCCAGCCAGTCGGCGCTGCTGCCCGGCATCACCCTGCAGGGGAGGCTCGATCGCATCGACAGCGACAGCCGGCAACACGCCATCGTGGACTACAAGACGGGGCATATCCCGCACGCCGAAGAGGTCGAGTGCGGCGAGGCGGTACAACTCCCCTTCTACGCCTTGCTGGCGGGGGATGAGATGGCGGTAACCGAGGTGAGCTACCTTGCGCTGGATCAGGAGAAGGTAGCGAACAAGGTCACCCTTGAGGATGAGGCGCTGCAGGAGTTGAGCCAGGAGGTCGGGGAGAGACTCGCCGCCGTGGTCAATGAGCTGAAGGCGGGGGGGAAACTGCCGGCCTGGGGAGACGAGAAAAGCTGCGGCTTCTGTCCCATGGCCGGGGTGTGCCGTCGGCAGGCATGGCAGGATGCTTGAGGGGATTTCCCCCTCAGCCCTTCACAGACAAAAAAAAGGCGACTTAATCACTTAAGTCGCCCATATCTTTTTTCCCTCACGGCTCCCAGCCAGCGGAGTTTCATCCTGAATATCCTTCCCAAGCGGAACGGCCTGTTCCCTTCTTGTTTTTGTCCATAAACGCCTCCCTGCTCGCTGCCTCAATGCAGCGCATCCTGGCACATCCCTGTAAACATCCTGTGAAACAAGATTAACAGAACCGTATACATCGGCAAGCGCCCTCCCTACGCCAAACTGGCGATGTAAGCCGCAGGTGACAAGAATTTTTCATTTGTTAATCATCACGTTACAATTTACAAACCTAAAACCCGCATCAATTACATGACAATATGCGCTGACAATTGCCTACACGTTTATAGGAAATTTCCTACAAACACGGAGCGGTTTACCGCATTCGGTGCGGCCAGTATGCTGTGTACATGACAAAATCCCCCTCTCCGAGCTCCCCCGAGATCAACGCCACGGTGATGGCCTCTGCCGGAACCGGCAAGACCTGGCTGCTGGTGACCCGCCTGGTGCGCCTGCTTCTGGCAGGCGCCGAAGCCGATTCCATCCTCGCCATCACCTTCACCCGCAAGGCGGCGGCCGAGATGCAGAGCCGGCTCGGCGAGCGCCTGCTGACCCTCGCTTCCCTGGATGATGAGGCGCTTGCCGAGCGCCTGCGCGAGATGGGTATCGCCCCGGACAGTGCGGCCATGGAGCGGGCACGACGGCTCTACGAGAGCCTGCTGCAGAAGCGGCAAACGGTCCGCACCACCACCTTTCACGCCTTTTGCCAGGAGATCCTGCTGCGCTTCCCGCTGGAGGCGGATGTGCCGCCGGGGTTTGAGCTCCTCGACAGCAATGCGGTCCTCGCCGATGCGGCCTGGGCGGCGATGCTGGCCGAAGCGGGAGGCGAGCCGGAGGGTGAGCTTGCCGGCGCTCTCGAGCACCTGCTGGCGTATTGCGGCGGCCTGCACGGGCTGCAGCGTGCGCTGGATGCTTTTCTCGAACACCGCGGCGACTGGTGGGCATTTACCGAGACGGCCGAGCACCCCTACCGCTTTGCCATGGAGCGGCTACAGGGCCAACTCGGGATCTCGCCGGATAGCGACCCGCTGCAGCACTTCTTTTCCGCCCGCTGCATGGATGAGCTGGCGACCTTTGCCGCCCTGCTTGCAAAACACCCCAACAAGGGTAACGAGCAGGCGCTGGAGCAGCTCGCCCTGGCCCGTCACCCGGAGCTTCCCCTGGGGCAGCGCTTTGCCGCCTGCGAGGAGGCCTTCCTCACCAGGCAGGGCGCGCCGCGTGCGCGCAAGGCCTCCAAGGCGCAGGCGGCCAAGATGGGGGCAGAGGGCGAGGCGCGCTTCCTCGAACTGCATGAGGCACTCTCCCGGGCGCTGCTGGCCACCCGGGATGAACTGGTCGCCCACGAAACCTGGCACGCCTGCGCCGCCTGGTACCGGGCCGGCGAGTGCCTGCTCGGCCACTACCAGCAGTTCAAGAGCGAGCAGCGCCTGCTCGACTTCACCGATCTGGAGTGGCGCGCCTACCGCCTGCTCACCCGTTCGGACAATGCGCTGTGGGTCCAGTACAAGCTCGACCAGCGCATCGACCACCTGCTGGTGGATGAATTCCAGGATACCAACCCCACCCAATGGCGGCTGCTGCTGCCGCTGCTGCAGGAGATGGCCGCCGGCCGGGGCGAGAAGCCGCGCAGTGTCTTTCTCGTCGGAGACGCCAAACAGTCCATCTACCGTTTTCGCCGTGCCGAGCCCAGGCTGTTCCAGGCCGCCCACGACTGGCTGGAGCAGCGGCTCGAGGCGCAGGGCTTTCCACTGCACATCTCCTGGCGCTCGGCGCCGGCGATCATGGAGGGCATCAACCGGCTCTTCGGTGAACACGGCCCGATGGCCGGCACGCTGCGAGATTTCACCCCCCACGACACCCATCACCGGGAGCTCTGGGGAGCGGTGACGGTATTGCCGCTGATCGAAGAGCCGGAGGGCGAAGCGCAGGGGGAGGAGGCGCCGTGTGCGTTGCGAAATCCGCTGCACCAGCCGCGGGAGATCGCCGTCGACGACCGCTACCGGCGCGAGGGGGAGCAGATCGCCCAACAGATCCGCGAACTGGTCGATGCGGCAACGCTCATCGGCGCGCCGGATTCGGCCCGACCGCTCAACTACGGCGACATCATGCTGCTGGTGCGCAGCCGCTCCCATGTCGGCTATTACGAAGCGGCCCTGCGCGATGAGGGGATCCCCTATCTCGGCGCCGAGCGCGGCACCCTGCTCTCGAGCCTCGAGGTCAGCGACATGGTGGCGCTGCTGGAGCTCCTCATTACGCCCTACAACAACCTCTCCCTCGCCACGGTGCTGCGCTCGCCGCTCTACGGCTGCAGCGACGAGGAACTGATGCTGCTGGCGCAGCACGGCAAGGGCAACTGGTACCAGCGCCTGCAGTCGCTGGCAGCTGACCTGCCGGGAGAGAGCCCGCTGGCAAGGGCGGCGATGCAGCTCGAGCAGTGGCGCGGACTGGCCGGAAGCGTGCCGATCCACGACCTGCTGGATCGCATCTTCAGCGAGGGCAATATCATCGCCCGCTACCAGGCCGCCTTCCCCGAACACCTGCGCAGCCGTGCCGAGGCCAACCTGGTCCGTTTTCTCGAACTGGCGCTGGAGATCGACAGCGGCCGCTACCCCAGCCTGAGCCGCTTTCTCGCCCGCCTGGGCGAGCTTCGCGAGAACCGCAACGAGGCGCCGGACGAGGCGCCGGTGAGCGGCAGCAACGAACGGGTGCGGATCATGACCATCCACGCGGCCAAGGGGCTCGAGGCCCCGGTGGTGTTCCTGGCCGACAGCGCCGCCAGCACCGGCAGCGACAAGCCGTTTCGCACCTTTGTCGACTGGCCGGCCGGCGAGGCGCGTCCTGCCAGCTTCCTGCTGGTAGGCAAGCAGGGGCAGCAGCCGCCGCTGGTACGCGAGAGCCTGGAGAGGGAGAGGCTCGAGGAGCAGCGCGAATCGGCCAACCTGCTCTACGTCGCGATTACCCGCGCCAGGCAACTGCTCTATGTCAGTGGCGTCAAACCGCGCCGCGGCAGCGAACTCGGCTGGTACGGCGCCCTGCGCCAGGGACTCGACCCGCTGGAGGAGAGCGCCCCCGGCGAGGCGCTATCCCTGCACAGCAACACCCCGCCGCAGGCGCCAACAACTGCACACGAATTGCCGGCAAGTGCCCCAATCGAGGTCGATCCGGCACTGGCAATCGCCCTGGCGCTACCGCCTGCGCAGCACGAAATCGCCCCCAGCTACCAGAGCGGCAGCTCGACGCTTCCCGGGCTAGTGGCCGATGAGGACGGCAGGCTGCGCGGCCTGGTAATCCACCGCCTGCTGCAGTGCCTCACCCAAACCCCGCAGCCGGAGCGCTCCGGGGTATTCCAGACGATCGCCGCCGAGTTCGGTCTGTCGCCGGCAGCACCCTTCTTTAGCGAATGGTGCGACGAGTGCGAGGCGCTGCTCGGGATGCCCACGCTGGCGATGCTCTTCCAGCCGCCGGCGGGGGTGGAAAGCCTCAATGAAGTCCCTATGATCTATGGGCTGGAGGGCGCTACGGTCCACGGCATCGTCGATCGCCTGTTGCTCTTTCCCGACAGCGTCTGGGTGGTGGACTACAAAACCCACCAGGGAGCCGCACCGGAGAATCTCAATGCGCTGGCCGCCCCCTACCGCAGCCAGCTCGGCTACTACGGCGAGGGGGCAAAACGGCTCTGGCCCGACAGGAAGATACGCACCTTCCTGCTCTTCACCCGCGGCGGCCTGTTGCAGGAGGTCGAACCGGCCGCCTGAAGCTCACCACGAGACGCCATATCGCAAACAGGAGATAAGCAAACACGATGAATGCCAGCAGTTTCCAGTTTGACGTCACCGCAGAGACCTACTCCCGCCTGGTTATGGAGAGCTCGCAGCAGGTACCGGTGCTGCTCGACTTCTGGGCCCCCTGGTGCGCCCCCTGCAAGAGCCTGCTGCCGATGCTCGGCCGGCTCGCCGATGAGTACGGCGGCCAGTTCCTGCTGGCCAAGGTCAATATCGACGAACAGCAGGGGCTGGCTGCGCAGCACGGGGTGCGCAGCGTCCCCACGGTCAAGCTCATCCGCCGCGGTGAGGTGGTCGATGAATTCACCGGCGCCATTCCCGAGCAGCAGATCCGGGCCTTCCTCGAACCGCACATCGAGCGCGAATCGGAGCGGCGTCTGCCGGAGCTCATCGCACAATTCCAGGCAGGTGCCCGCGAGGAGGCGCTGGCCGCGCTGCAACAGCTGCGCGCAGCGGAGCCGGAAAATCCGAAACTGCTCGCCGCCGAGGTGGATATGCTGATGACGATGGAGCGCTATCGCGAGGCCGATGCGCTGTTGACGACACTCCCGCCCAACGTGGAGATGAGCCCGGAGATCCAGGGGCTCAAATCACGACTGCAGCTGGCGATGGATGCCAGCGAGGCCCCGTCCATCGCTGCACTGGAGCAGATGCTCGCCGCCGATCCGTCGAACAGCGAGGCACGCTATCAGCTCGCCGTGCAACGCAGTGCCAATGGGGATTACGAAGGGGCGCTGGAGGCCTTTATGGAGTTGCTGCGCCGCGACCGGCACTACGGCGACGATGCCGCACGCAAGGGGATGCTGATGGTGTTCGATCTGCTCGGCGGCGAAGGCGAACTGGTCAACCGCTACCGGCGGAAGATGTTTAATGCACTGCATTGAACTTCATCGCCAGCGCATCTAACCAGGAAGCAAAAGCATTTAACCACGAAGCGCACGAAGAGCACGAAGAAAAGAGAGAATTGCCACGGAATCCACGGAAGAACACTGAAAGGGAAACCGGCTGCTCCGTCTCTCTGTGGTGAGTTCCCCTTCGTGCCCTTCGTGCGCTTCGTGGTAAACAGCTTTTTAAAAAAAGGCTGTCTTTCGACAGCCTCTTTCACTCTTTAATTGCCGCTCTTCTCCAGCGCCTTCGCCAGCTGCTGCGGCGGCATATAGCCGGGCATCAGCGAGCCGTCACGAAGGATCAGCGCAGGGGTACCGGTCACCCCAACCAGTTCCCCCATGGCCATGTGCGCCTTGACGGGCGCGTCGCACTTGGCCACTTCCGGGGTCTTGCCGCTCTTTGCGGCATCCATCGCCTTGTTGCGATCCTCGGCACACCAGACGCTGACCGCCTTGTCGTAGGAGGGTGAGTTCACGCCGGCACGCGGGTAGGCCATGTAACGGACGGTGATGCCCAGCTCGTTCATCTGTGCCATCCCGCTGTGGAGCTTGCGGCAGTAGCCGCAGTCGATGTCGGTGAACACCGTGATGACGTGCTTCTCCTCGCCTTTCGCCTTGTAGACGATGAGGGAGGATTCATCGACATCCGCAAGTACCTTGAGCCGGGCGCCGGAGCGGTTCGCCTCGGTCAGGTTGGTCTGGTTCTTGAGATCATAAAGATCGCCGCTGAACAGGTAGCGCCCGTCGAGTGAGACGTAATAGGTCTTCGGGCCGTAGTTGACCTCGTAGATCCCCTTGATCGGCGCCTCGTTGACCGTATCGGGGATGGTGCCGAACACCTTGACCAGCTCGCCCTTGAGCTGCTCGACAGCCCTGGTGTCGGCGGCCATGGCCGGCATCGCCAGCAGGGCCAGTACAGCAACGAGTAATTTCTTCATCATCAATTCTCTTGTCGGTTACGGATTAATCACGGAAATTGTTAAATTGCACCGCCTGCCCCAGCTCGGCGCCACGCAGCAGTGCCATCACCTCCTGCAGGTCGTCACGTTTCTTGCCGGTCACGCGCACCTGCTCACCCTGAATGGCGGCCTGAACCTTGATCTTGCTCTCCTTGATCAGCTTGACGATCTTCTTGGCCAGCTCCTTGTCGATGCCCTGGCGCACCAGGATCTTCTGCCGAGCGCGCATGCCGCGCGTCTCGATCTTCTGCATCTCCAGTGAACTGATGTCGATGCCCCGCTTGGTCATCTTCTGGAACAGGATGTCGACGATCTGCTTGACCTGAAAGTCGTTGTTCGCCTCCAGCACCAGGCCATCGCTCTCCTCCTCGACCTTTGCGTCGGCACCCTTGAAATCGAAACGGTTGCCCAGTTCGCGATTGGTCTGGTCCACCGCATTGTTCAGCTCGTGTTTGTCCACCTCGGAAACCACATCAAAAGAAGGCATAAACGATTACTTCCTCACAGTATCAGATTGCGTAACCAGGGGATTGTATGGGTTTCACATTAACATTTCGACTCCCGCCCTTTGGCAGAAGTTCCGGCGGGATTGGAGCCCGCCAGGCCAGGCGGCCGCACTACCCCCTGGGATGGTGCCTGGCATGTAGCTCCTTCAACCGCTCCCGCGCCACGTGGGTGTAGATCTGGGTGGTGGAGAGGCTGCTGTGGCCGAGCAGCAGCTGTACTACGCGCAGGTCGGCCCCGTGGTTGAGCAGGTGGGTGGCGAAGGCGTGGCGGAGGGTATGGGGCGAAAGGGGCTTGCTGATCCCCGCCTGCAGGGCGTAGCGCTTGATCAGCTGCCAGAAGGCCTGGCGCGTCATGGCGCTGCCGCGGCGGCTGGGGAAGAGTACATCGCTCTGGCTGGCGCCGAGCAGCAGGCCGCGCGCCTCGCGCAGGTAGCGCTCGACCCAGCCCAGCGCCTCCTCGCCGAGGGGGACCAGCCGCTCCTTGTTCCCCTTGCCGATCACCTTGACCAGCCCTTGCTGCAGGTTGAGCTGCGACAGGGTCAGTCCCACCAGCTCGGAGACGCGCAGGCCGCTCGCATAGAGCACCTCGAGCATCGCCCGGTCGCGCATACCAAGCAGGCTGCCGGGGTCCGGCGCGGTCAGCAGCGCCTCGACCTCCTCTTCGGTGAGCGACTTGGGCAGGGAGCGCCCCAGTTTGGGGGCGTCGATGCGGGCGCTGGGGTCCTCGCTCAGCAGGCGCTCCCTGACCAGGAAGCGGTAGAAGCGGCGGATACTGGAGAGCAGGCGGGCACTGGAACGGGGTTTGGCACCCTGCTCCACCCGCTGCTGCAGATAGCCGAGGAGCTCGGCCCGCCCGGCACGAAGCAGCTCCACCTCCTGCCCCTGCAGCCACTGCGAGAGGCCGAGCAGATCGCTGCGGTAGGCGGTGAGGGTGTTCTCGCTCAGTCCCCGTTCCAGCCACAGGGCATCGAGAAAACGCTCGACCAGGACGATATCGTTCTCAGACATGGCCCTCATGCTGCAGCAGCCAGCGCTTGATTGCCAGCGCCTCGCCGCCGGTCTGGCCCATGTAGCCACCCGGCCCCGTGGCGGCGATGACGCGATGACACGGGATGATCAGCGGAATGGGATTGGCACGGCACGCGCCGGCGACGGCCCGAGCGGAGGAGCCCAGCTCCTGCGCCAGCTCGCCGTAGCGCACGACCTGCCCGGCGGGGATCTGCAGCAGCCGTTGCCACACCCGCTGCTGGAAGGGTGTCCCCTGGGGTTTGAGCGGGGGCGGCGGCATGTGCGGGGTGCGGGAGAAGTAGTGGCGGAACCATGCGGCGACCTCGGCCACCCCCTCATCCCCCGACTGGCAGGGGTGGCAGGTGGGACCCAGCAGCTCGACCGCCGTCAGGCTGCCCTGCGCCACACGGATGCCGATGCAGGGGTGCCCCGGCAGTGGCGATTCGATCACCGCCTGATACGGGGCGTGCTGTTTTACCTCAACCATCGCCATCCTGCGCGGCCGCCCGTTGCAGGCGCAGTTGCTCGAGCTCATGACGCAGCACGGCACGGCGTTCCGGACTTTCGGTGATCTTGAGCAGCTGCCGGTAGATATATTCGGCATCCCCCGCCATCTTCGCCCTGGCAAGATTCTGTGCCGCCTGGTAGCGGGCGGTCTGTGCCCAGGGGTCCATACTGGCGTTATCGATGAGGGTGGCCGAGCGCAGGTAGAGGCGCGCCGCATCGGCATACTGCTGCTGCGCCTGGCGCGAATCCCCCATCCAGTAGAGCAGTTCACGACGCAGCTTGAAGTTGGGGGTGTTGTCGTACAACTGCTCAAGCAGGCGGTAAGCATGCTCATGCTGCCCCACGGTCTGCAGATCGAACAGCAGTTGCACCAGTTGGTCCCGCTGTGCCTCGTTGAGACTATTGGCCTGTGGCAACAGTGCCGTGAGCAGCGCTACTGTCTGCTCGTACTCCCCGGCCAGGATGAAGACCTTGGCGCGGCGCATCTGCCAGGCAAAGCGGGCGGTATCGCCAGGGGGTTCCGGCAGGTGCTGCATCAGCCGCGAGGCCTGCGGCAGGTCGCCGTCGCGAATTGCCTGATCCACCAGGGTGTAGGCCACCTGGGGCGGTACCGGACGGCGCTCATCGAAACGCCGGCTGTGGAGATAGAGCTGCTGCACCAGGGCCATGCCGTTGTCCAGCTCCAGCAGGCGCTCGACCAGCGCCTGGTGCGCCCGCGCCCTGTTCCCGGGCTGGTAGGCGTTCAGCGCCAGCAGGGCATAGAGCGAGCGGATGCGCACCGGGTAGCGCTTCTCGGTGCCCTCCGCGGCGGCGAACCAGGCGTCATCGTTGCCCAGTAACAGCTGTTCGCGGTTGCCCACGTGCCTGGCGTAGGCCAGGTAGCTCTCCCACAGGGTATCGGCGGTGATGGTAAAGAGCGGCTCCCATACCTTGTCGACCGGATCGAGACGGAACCACTTCTCCAGGGCGATGATCTCCTGGCCGATGCTCTGTTCGCTGTGCGCTGCCTCGGCCATGGTGCCATAGAGAAGGAAGCGCTCCTGCGCACTCACTCCATCGGCCGCGGCCAGTTCCCCGGCCCTGGCATGGATTGCCGCCGGCTCCTGGCCATCGCGCAATGCCGCCAGCAGCAGCAGGGCGCGGGCGATCGGGTCGTCACCCAACTGCTGCAGCAGCGGACGGCTCTCTGCCGGGCGGCCGCTCGCAAGCAGGACGCGGACCCGCATCAGGATCGCATCGCGGTCACCGTCACCATAATCCTGGTGGAAGCGCAGCATCGCTGCATAGGCATCGTCGATCCGCCCCTCGAGCAGGTAGCTCTGGATCACCAACTGGCGCTGTGCTGCCAGCTGTTCGGGGAGTACCTCCTGCGCAGCGTTCCACATCAGGCCACGCAACAGGCCGCGCGCCTCGGCGTAATGGCCGCTCATGATCAACGCCCGGGCACGGCGGCCCTGCGCCCATTCACGAAACTCCGCCGGCAACTCAGCTGGCAGCTCAGCCAGGCTGTCGGCCAGGGGCTGCCAGCGGCCGTACTCCTCCATGATGCGGATGCGCAGCCGCTCCTGACGCATCCATCGGCGGGTATCCTCGCCAAAAGGTGCCTGCTCTTTTTGCAGCAGGTTCAGTGCCAGTTCGGCGGCGCCGCCCTTGGCCAGCTGGGCGATCTCGTCGAGCTCCAGCGCATGTGCCGGCTGCAGCGCGGCGAGCAGGGCGAACAGGGAAAAACGAAAAAGGCGGACAGCACCGGCAAGGTGCTGTCCGCCTTTGACTCCGCAACCCGGCTGCAGAATGGTTTTCCGCAAGCGCGAGTTCATCAGGCGAGGGATCCGCCCGGGCGGATTAGAGCTTTTCCTTGATACGAGCGGCCTTGCCGGTACGACCACGCAGGTAGTACAGCTTGGCGCGACGCACATCACCGCGGCGCTTCAGCTCGATGGAATCGATGGCGGGGCTGTAGGTCTGGAAGACGCGCTCGACGCCTTCACCGTGGGAGATCTTGCGTACGGTGAACGCGGAGTTCAGGCCACGGTTGCGCTTGGCGATGACCACGCCTTCGAAGGCCTGCAGACGTTCGCGGTTGCCTTCCTTTACCTTCACCTGGACCACGACGGTGTCGCCGGGACCAAACTCCGGCACCTCACGGTTCATCTGTTCTGCTTCGAGTTGTTGGATGATGTTGCTCATTGCTAAAACTCCCGGAAAAAAGTCCGCCGATTATACACTTAAAACCCGCATGGCGCACCAGATGCAACATGCAGGTATTCTAAATCTGTTCATGCTCCTGAATGAATTCCTGCAGCAACTGCTGCTCTCTTTCACTCAGTTGCGTCCTGGCCAGCAATTCAGGCCTTCGCAGCCAGGTCCGCCCCAGCGCCTGTTTTTCGCGCCAGCGGGCGATCGCTGCGTGATCGCCGCTCAACAACACCTCCGGCACCGGCATGCCCTCGAAGCTCTCGGGGCGGGTGTAGTGCGGGTGGTCGAGCACTCCCTCGCTGAAGGAGTCCTGCTGCGCAGACTCCTCATGCCCGAGGGCGCCGGGCAAGAGGCGCGCAATCGCGTCGATCACCACCATCGCAGCCAGTTCGCCGCCGCTCAGCACGTAATCGCCGATGGACCACTCCTCGTCCACCTCGGTCTCGATGAGGCGCTCGTCCACCCCCTCGTAGCGCCCGGCGATAAGCACCAGATGCCCATGCCCGGCCAGTTCGCGCACCCCGGCCTGATCCAGCGGCCGTCCCTGCGGCGAAAGATAGACCACATGGCTGGCACCCTGCTGTGCAGCCCTGGCGTCATGTATCGCATCACGCAGCGGCTGCACCTTCATCAGCATTCCCGGGCCACCGCCATAAGGGCGATCATCCACGGTGCGGTGCCGGTCATGGGTATAGTCGCGCGGGTTCCACAAACCCAGTTCGACGATTCCCCGCTCCACTGCCCTGCCGGTCACGCCATAGGCACTGATCGCCTCGAACATCGGAGGGAACAGCGTCACCACATCGATGCGCATGACCTAGAATTCCGGGTCCCAGTCGACCGTGATCACCCCTTCGGCCAGGTCAACGTTCTTGACGAATGGCCCCTGGACGAACGGGATAAGCCGCTCCTCCCCGTCCCTCAGCACCACCAGAACGTCGTTGGCGCCGGTCTCCAGCAGGTGATCGACTACGCCAAGCCCGACGCCATCGAGGTTCACCACCTCGAGCCCCGTCAGGTCGGCCCAGTAATACTCGCCTGACGCCGCATCCGGCAACTGCTCGCGGCGGATGGCCACATCGATGCCCATCAATGCCGCTGCGGCATCGCGGTCATCGCAGCCCCTGAGCTTGGCCACGACCCCTTTGCCCTGCATGCGCCCGGTTTCAAGCTCGCTCGCGACCCACGCCCCCTGCCTCTTCAGGTACCAGGTGGCATAGGTCAGAATGTTCTCCCGCGGCTGGGTATGGGAGAAAACCTTCACCCAACCGCGAACACCATAGAGGCCTGTGATACGGCCTACCACGATGTACTCCTCCCTGTTTTCCGCCATGACTTATACGTCGCCGGTCAAGTGACCGCGTGAACAACGGCGGAACACGGAATTCAGGCTTTCTGAGCCTTCAGCAGGCTGGCCACACGCTCGGAGGCCTGGGCACCCTGGGAGAGCCAGTAGTCGACACGCTCACGGTCGATGCGCAGGCTCTCTTCATTACCCCGGGCAACGGGGTTGAAGAAACCGACGCGCTCGATGAAGCGGCCGTCACGACGGTTGCGGCTGTCGGTTACAACGATCTGATAAAAGGGACGCTTTTTTGCGCCGCCGCGAGACATACGGATGGTTACCATGCCAGTGAATTCCTCGTCTTTACAAACAAACGGGGCCGCCCAATGGCGACCCTCTTAGCGGTAAGCCGGGTATTGTACTCAAAGGCAGTTACAAGTTACAAGCGGAAAGACTTGAAACTTGAAACTTGTCACTTGCAACTTGTCACTTAAAACGGCATTCCGGGCGGCATCCGCCCCTTGAGGCCGCGCAACATCTTGGCCATGCCGCCGCCGGACATCTTCTTCATCATCTTCTGCATCTGGGTGAACTGCTTGAGCAGGCGGTTGACGTCCTGTACCTGGGTGCCGGAGCCGGCGGCGATGCGGCGCTTGCGCCCGCCCTTGATGATATCGGGCCGCTGCCTCTCGGCCGGAGTCATGGAGTTGATGATCGCCTCCAGGCGCTTGAATTCCTTGTCATTGACCTGGTTTTTCGCCGCCGCGGGCACGTTGGCCATGCCGGGCAGCTTGTCCATCAGGGCACCGACGCCGCCCATGCTCTGTAACTGCTGCAACTGGTCACGGAAGTCCTCCAGGTCGAAGCCCTTGCCCTTCTTGAGCTTTGCTGCCAGCTTCTGCGCCTTCTCCTGGTCGACCTTGCCCTGCACCTCCTCGACCAGGGAAAGCACATCGCCCATGTCGAGGATGCGCGAGGCGAGGCGGTCCGGGTGGAACGGCTCGAGCGCGGTGCTCTTCTCGCCGACGCCGAGGAACTTGATCGGCTTTCCGGTGATGTGGCGTACCGACAGGGCGGCGCCACCACGGGCATCGCCGTCGGTCTTGGTCAGGATGACACCGGTCAGCGGCAGGGCATCGCCGAAGGCCTTGGCGGTGTTGGCCGCATCCTGGCCGGTCATGCTGTCGACCACGAACAGGGTCTCGACCGGGTCTATCGCCGCGTGCACCCGCTGGATCTCCGCCATCATCTGCTCGTCGATGTGCAGACGACCGGCGGTGTCGATGAGCACCACGTCGATATACTTCTTGCGTGCCGCATCGACCGCATTGCGGGCGATGGCGACCGGGTCCTGCTCGACGGAGCTGGGGAAGAACTCCACCCCGACCTCGGCGGCGAGGGTCTTGAGCTGCTCGATGGCCGCCGGGCGGTAGATATCGGCGCTGACCACCAGCACCGACTTTTTCTTCTTCTCCTTGAGCCAGCGCGCCAGTTTGCCCACGCTGGTGGTCTTGCCCGCACCCTGCAGGCCGGCCATCAGCACCACCGCCGGCGGCTGGGTGCTGAGGTTGAGCTCCTCGTTGGCCTCGCCCATCAGGCTGATGAGCTCTTCGTGGACGATCTTGACCAGGGCCTGGCCCGGGGTGAGGCTCTCCATCACCTCCTTGCCCACAGCGCGCGCCTTGACGTGATCGATGAATTCACGCACCACGGGCAGGGCGACATCGGCCTCGAGCAGCGCCATGCGCACCTCGCGCAGTGTCTCCTTGATATTCTCTTCACTCAGGCGCCCGCTGCCGCGCAGGTTGCGCAGGGTCTGGGTCAACCTGGATGTCAGACTTTCAAACATGGTCTTGGGGGATCCTGTAACGATGTAGTGATAGAGCCACCACAGATAGTGGCCCTGAATGACGACAGAGCAGGGATTATAACGTTAAAACCTCACCGCCTGTCAGGTGGGATAAGGGCCGGTCGGTGATCAAATCACGGCACTCCTGGAAGATCATCTCCTCCTCACCGGGTTTGGCGTGGGTGAGGTAGACGTGCGGTGAGTGCCTGAGCTTTGTGATATCGTGCGCCAGCAACTGCGGGCAGTAGTGTTTGGACATCTCGCACAGTTCGATTTCGGCGTTGGAGAAGGCCGATTCGACGATAAGGTGATCCAGCCGCTCCAGGGCATTGAGACCGTCCCACAGCGACTCGCTGCAGGTGGTGTCGCCGCTGAAGGCGAAGGTGCCTCCCGGATACTCCACCACATAGGCGACCGTGGGGACGATGTGGTTTACCGGGATCATGCTGAAATGGCAGTCGCCGACGGTCACCTTCTCTCCCGGCACCATCTCCTGCATCACCATCACCGGAAAATCCTCGCTCGGCAGGCTGGTAAAATCGGGCCAGATCACCCAGTTGAAGATGTGCTCCTTGAGCGCCTTCAGGGTATAGGGCAGGCCATGGATGACAACCGGTTGCTCGAGACGGTCGAAGACGCTGTCAACGAGCAGGGGGATCATATGAATATGGTCCATATGCACATGGGTCAGGAAGATATGGCGGATCCTGGCCAGCTCATCGAGACTGAGATCGCCGACCCCGCTCCCGGCATCGATTAGCACCTCATCGCCCAGCAAAAACGAAGTGGTCCGACGGCAATCGCCACCGATGCCACCGCTACAACCCAGTACCCTCAATTCCATCCAGGCTCTCCACACCCAAGCATCTTTGCGCCCTTGATCGATTCGTCCGTTCACCCCGAAGACAATACCTGATACCTTAATGCGGCACAGGACCCACGCCAGCGCTGAAGAACCGCGATACCGTATCATGAATTTATACCGCAATCTTCACAGATAATCTAATGCCGCGACAAGCAGTATTATAGTAGCCGATCGGGCCACAAAAGCCGTTACAGCGTCAGCGACCCGATCTATCATGCTCAATCCGCCATGCAGCGGCCCTTCAACCGCCTGCGTGCATATGCGAAAATTGACGCCACCGAAAACAGACTATGGAATTGGTATGAACGTATTGCTCCCCGCCCTCAGTGTGATCCTCTACCTGGTCAGCGCCGGCCTGCTGCTGCGCCGCCTGGCAAGCGGTATCGAGGCCACTCCGCGCAGCAAGCACATCGCCCTGGGGCTGGGGCTCGTCGCCGCGGTCGGCCATACCGCGTCACTGTACGGCAACATCATAGTCCCCGACGGGCTCAACCTGACATTTTTTCATGTCCTCTCCCTGACCACCTGGCTCGCCGCGATACTGGTACTGCTCAGCGCACTGAAAAAACCGGTAGAGAACCTGGGTATCGCCGTGCTACCCCTGAGTGCCGCGGCGCTGCTGCTGCAAGCGCTCGATGCCGGCAACGGTGCCAACGCGGTAAACGTCGGGGTCGGTCTCAAGGCCCATATCCTGCTCTCCATATTCTCCTACAGCCTGCTGACCATTGCCGCCCTGCAGGCACTGCTGCTGGCGATACAGACCCGCCACCTGCGAAACCGCCACCCCGGCGGCTTCATCCGTGCCCTGCCGCCGCTGCAGACCATGGAGGTGTTGCTGTTTAGGATGATCGGCCTGGGCTATATCCTGCTCAGCCTGTCGCTGCTGACAGGTGCCACCTACATCGAGGACATCTTCGCCCAGCACCTGGTACACAAAACGGTGCTCTCCATTGCCGCCTGGGTCGTATTTGCCACCCTGTTGTGGGGCCGCTGGCGCTTTGGCTGGCGCGGCCGCACCGCAGTGCGCTGGACCCTGAGCGGATTTGTCGTCCTGATGGTGGCCTATTTCGGCAGCAAGCTGGTGCTGGAGTTCATCGTCGCCTGACACCGTTCCAGCATTGTCGCTCCCCTGCAGGGAAGCAGGCCGACTTGACAGATTTGCTTCGACTCCCTGTAATTACCGTTCAATGCCTCTCGCTAAGGACTGACCCTTTTTGCTAAACGACATTCCCATATGGGTGCTGCTCGGCATCCTTGTTGTACTGATTCTTCTATCCGCTTTCTTCTCCGGTTCAGAGACCGGCCTGATCAGCCTCAATCGCTATCGCCTGCGCCACATGGCCAAAGGGGGCCACGCCGGCGCCATCCGCGCCAGCGACCTGCTGCAGCGCCCGGATCGGCTGATCGGGCTGATATTGCTCGGCAACAATTTCGTCAACATCCTTGCCTCCGCCATCGCCACCATCATTGCGCTGCGCCTGCTGGGCGACGACGGCATCATGGTCGCCACGATGCTGCTGACGGTGGTGGTGCTGATCTTTGCAGAGATTACCCCCAAGACCCTGGCCGCCCTGAATCCTGAACGCTTCGCCTTCCCGGCCACCCTGTTCCTGAAGCCGCTGCTGCGCGCGCTCTACCCGGTGGTGTGGCTGCTCAACACCATCCCCAATGCCCTGCTGCGCCTGTTGCGTGTCTCACAGGAGGACATGGCTTCGCACAGCCTCAGCAGCGAGGAGCTGCGCACCGTGGTCAATGAAGCCGGGGCGATGATCCCCCGACGCCACCAGAAGATGCTGCTGAGTATCCTCGACCTGGAGAAGGTGACGGTGGAAGACATCATGGTGCCGCGCAGCGAGATCGTCGGCATCGACCTGGATGATGACTGGGACACCATCGAAACCCAGTTGCGCACCAGCCAGCACACGCGCCTGCCGGTGTACCGCGGCGATATCCACAATGTGCTGGGCTTCATCCATCTGCGCAACGTCCTTGCCCTGCGCCGGCAGCATGAACTCTCCCGGGAGGACCTCGAATCGCTGATCCGCGAGACCTATTTCATCCCCGAGGGCACTGCGCTGAACACCCAGTTGCTCCACTTCCAGCGCCAGCGCCGCCGCATCGGCCTGGTGGTCGACGAATACGGCGACATCCAGGGACTGGTCACCCTGGACGACATCCTCGAGGAGATCGTCGGTGAGTTCACCACCGATCCGTCCCACAGCAGCAAGGATATCCACCCGCAGGAGGACGGCACCTTTCTGGTCGACGGCAGCGCCAATATCCGCGAACTCAACCGCATCATGCACTGGGATCTGCCCACCGACGGTCCCAAGACCCTCAACGGCATGATCACCGAATACCTGGAAACCATCCCCGAGGCGGGCACCAGCCTGCTGCTCGAGGGCTACCCCATCGAGATCCTGCAGGCCGGCAATAACACGGTGAAAACCGTCCGTATCGACCCGTCTTTCAAGAAGCGAGCGGCCGCCAGCGACTAATCTTCTTTAATAGATCGCTACAGGCTTTGGATTTCATTAAAAAAACGCTGTACAAGTCGGCAAACTCTACGACTATAATGTTTAATTAAATCAGGTATTTTGGAGCGAATTTCGTGGCAAAACTGACCTTGTCGTTCAAGGACAAAGTTCTGAAGGTCTACTATGTCGAGCCAGGCGAGCTGGTGATAGGCAGCGACCCCTCCTGCCAGATCCACATCGACAGCCTTGCCCTGCAGCCACACCACGCCTCCATCACCACCGAGCACCACAAATCGGTGCTACGCGACCTCGGGACTGCGGACGGCACCTTCGTTGACGACAAACGGATTAGCGCCCCCCATGCGCTCAAGCACGATGAGGTGATCCGGGTCGGCAAGCACACCCTGCTCTTCACCACCGAACCGGCCGACGAGCTGGCTGAAGAGGGCAATGAGCTCATCGATCCCGACGGCAGCGAACTCAAGCTGGTGCCGAAGACGCCGCCAAAACACGCCTGGCTGCAACTGCTCAACGGGGCCAACGTGGGCAAGACCATCAGCCTCACCCGCAACATGACCAATATCGGCAAGGCGGGCGTGCAGACCGCGGTGATTACCCGCCGTGACGAAGGCTTCTTTATCTCCCACCTCGAAGGCGAGCGTGCGCCCCTGGTCGATGGCCAGCCGATTGGCGATAAAAGCTGGAAGCTGGAGGATGGCAACGTCATCCAGATCGGCAACATCCGGATGCAGTTCACCCTCTCCTAGGCAGATATCTGAAGGCTACAGGTGCGCCAGCGCCTCATCGAGGCGGTTCACCCCGATCACCTCGAGCCCCTCGATGTTGCGCCGGGAAAGGTTGGCCGCCGGTACGATGGCACGGGTGAAACCGTGCTTGGCCGCCTCTTTCAGCCGCTCCTGCCCGTTGGGCACCGGGCGGATCTCGCCGGCCAGACCCACCTCCCCAAACACCACCAGCCGCTCCGGCAGGGGGCGATTGCGCAGGCTGGAGATCACCGATAGCAGCAGCGCCAGATCGGCGCCGGTCTCGGTGACCCGCACCCCACCGACCACATTGACGAAGACATCCTGGTCGTGGGTGGCAATGCCGCCGTGGCGGTGCAGCACCGCCAACAGCATGGCCAGCCGGTTGTGCTCCAGCCCCACGGTCACGCGGCGCGGGTTGCCGAGGTGGCTCTCGTCGACCAGTGCCTGCACCTCCACCAGTAGCGGACGGCTCCCCTCCACGGTCACCATCACCGCGCTGCCGGAAACCACCTGTTCATGGTGAGAGAGGAAGATGGCGGAGGGATTGCTCACCTCTTTTAGCCCCAGTTCGGTCATGGCGAACACGCCCAGCTCGTTGATCGCGCCGAAGCGGTTCTTGAAGGCGCGGATGACCCGGTAGCGGCTGCCGCTGTCCCCCTCGAAATAGAGCACCGTATCGACCATGTGCTCGAGCACGCGCGGACCGGCGAGCTGCCCGTCCTTGGTGACATGGCCGACGATAAACAGCGCAGTGCCGCTCTGCTTGGCGTAGCGCACCAGCTGGGCGGCGCTCTCGCGCACCTGGGCCACCGAGCCGGGTGCCGACTGCAGCTGTTCGGTGTAGATGGTCTGAATCGAGTCGATTACCAGCACCTGCGGCCGCTCCCGCAGGGCGGTTTCGATGATACCCTCCACGCGCGTCTCCGGCAGGAGGCGCATCGTGTCGGTGGGCAGCTTCAGCCGGTGGGCACGCAGGCTAATCTGCTGTGGCGACTCCTCGCCGCTGACATAGAGCGTGGCATAGCGCTGGCCGAGGGTGGCGAGGGTCTGCAGCAGCAGGGTCGATTTGCCGATCCCCGGATCGCCGCCGATGAGTACCACCGAGCCGGGCACCATGCCGCCGCCAAGTACCCGGTCAAACTCGCCGATCCCCGTCGGGGTGCGCGCCACATCGTCCGCGTCCACCTCGGAGAGCTGCTGCACCTGCACGGCGCCGGCACTCCCCGCATAGCCGGCAAAACGGCCCGAGCGGGCCGAACTCGGCACCGCGATCTCCACCATCGTGTTCCACGCCTCGCAGTCCGGACACTGCCCGGCCCATTTGGAGGTCTGGGCACCGCACGCGCTGCAGCTGTAATTGAATTTCGGCTTGGCCAAGGGTTCCTCGTCAGAAAAGCGTCACTGATAACAGAAAAATCTTACCACGAAGCACACGAAGGCCACGAAGATAATGGATCCACCACAGAGGCACGGAAGTCACAGAGAAACAGATGCAAGCAGAACCCAGATGCACGCAGTGAGAAACGATAGGGACGACCATCCGAGTAATTCGGCTCGGGCTGCTCACCATCAAGCACTCTTCGTGTTCTTCGTGCGCTTCGTGGTGCGCTTTTTTTCACCCTTTCTCGATAATGCTGAAGGTTACATCAAGTGGTGGTCTTCACGATCATCGTCTTCGTCGGAATCGGGGTAGTGCTCCTCCTCCCACTTCTCCTCGCCGCTGCGCCGGTTGAGCAGCCACATCACGGCGATCACCAGCATGGTGGGTATCAATACCAGCGCGCCGACCCGTACCCTGGCTTCCTGGAAAGTACAGCCACTGAGCAGCGTCAGCAGGGCCGGCAAAAAGACCCATTGGTATGAGGAAATTTTCATCGCTTCTCTACCTTTGCGGCAAAGCGTTGCGGGAAGAGCTGCATCAACGCCTCTCGCGTCGCGGTGTTGAGGGGCAGGCCCTCCAGCTCGGCAAAATCGATCCAGCGAGCCTCGGCCGCATCATCGCCAGCACGCGGCTCACCGCTGAGATAATCGGCGAAAAAGTCGAGGACCACATAGTGGAAGCGTAGCGTACCGTGATCATCGTGCTCGATGAACTCGAACCGGCAGGCAAGCTCACCGGGGCGAACGGCGACTCCGGTCTCCTCCAGGATCTCGCGCGCCACCGCAGCATGAAGCGGCTCACCGGGCTGCACCTTGCCGCCGGGTATCGCCCACTGGCCCCTGGCCGGCTCCCTGCCGCGCAGCACCAGCAGGATCTTCCCCTGATGGCAGACAATCGCTCCGACACCAAGCTGCGGCCAGTGCGGCATCGCGTCCCTAGCCCCGCTCCACCAGTGCGACGCGTCCGGTGACACTGCACAGCAGTTCGTAGGCGATGGTGCCGGAAGCCTCGGCGACCTCCTCGACCGGCAAGCCATCCCCCCAGAGCACCACCGGGTCGCCGATTTGCGCATCGGACTGACTGCGCAGGTCGACGCAGAGCATGTCCATCGAGACACGTCCGATGAGCGGCACCCGCCGGCCGTTGACCAGCACCGGTGTGCCGGCGACCGCGTGGCGCGGGTAGCCGTCGCCATAGCCGACGGCAACCACGCCGATGGTCATTGCCTCCGGGCAGCGCCAGGTGGCGCCGTATCCGACAGTGTCGCCCTCGCTCAACCGATTGACCGCGATGAGCTCTGAACTCAGGGTCATCACCGGTTTCAGGCCGTGCTCGGCGGCACGGCCACCAACAAATGGGGAGACGCCGTAGAGCATGATACCCGGGCGTACCCACTCGGCGTGCGTCTCGGGCCAACCCAGGACGCCGGCAGAGTTGGCGATGGCTCGCTCGCCGGGCAGGGATTCGGTGGCGCGGCGAAACAGCTCCAGCTGGAGCGCGGTAGCTGGATGGTCCGGCTCATCGGCACAGGCGAGGTGGGTCATCTGCCCCAGCGGATGCAGGCCGGGGTGGCGCTCCAGTCGCTGCCACAGGGAAGCCGTCTCCTCAGGGGGGACGCCGAGGCGGTGCATGCCGGTATCGACCTTCAGCCAGACGCGAATGGGCTTGTGGATAGTGGCCTGCTCAAGGGCCGCGATCTGGGCGGGGTGGTGAAGCAACAGCTCGAGCCGGTGCTGTTCGACGAGCGGGATCTCGTCGGGGTGAAAGAACCCTTCCAGCAGGATGATCGGTGCGGTGACTCCTGCGGCGCGCAGCTCCAGTGCCTCGTCGATGCAGGCCACCCCGAAACTGTCGCTCTCGTCGAGCGCATTGGCTACCCGCACCAGCCCATGGCCGTAGCCATTCGCCTTGATCGCCGCCATCACACGACAACCGGGGGCAGCCTGGCGAACACGTTGCAGATTATGGCGCAGGGCGCCGAGGTCGATACTAACCTGGCAACGACGCATTAATGCTGCCCATTATTCAAAATCACCGTCGCCATAGTTGTTGTGGGCGAGATTCTCGAAGCGGGTGAACTGGCCGAGGAAGGCGAGCCGGGTCATGCCGATGGGGCCGTTGCGCTGCTTGCGGATCAGGATCTCCGCGGTGCCCTTCGCGTTGCTGTCCTCGTGGTAGACCTCATCGCGGTAGATGAAGATGATGACATCGGCATCCTGCTCGATGGCGCCCGATTCGCGCAGGTCGGACATCACCGGGCGCTTGTCGGG
>Ga0068714_10000611_pt1 | contig 65928 bp, 54 predicted proteins | sample MTBNYHSulfiMetaG_FD_62988 | JGI IMG/M metagenome (GOLD analysis project Ga0068714, IMG submission 62988) | Enrichment culture microbial communities from rom New York Harbor, USA that are MTBE-degrading - MTBE-NYH (New York Harbor Sulfidogenic)... | ecosystem: Environmental > Aquatic > Marine >...
GGCCGTGCCTCAGGACAGGACCCTTGCGGCGATCATTGACCCGAAGTCCCCGGTGGTGTTTGTGCATGTGGATCACAGCGGCTATTCCCAGGAGTGTCCTGAAGAGGCGATGCTGGTGGCGCGGATCGTCTTTGAGCTGGTGGGCCAGTGCGGCATCGATCCGAAAGACGGGCTTTGTGTGGTAGCGGCCCACAGGCGGCAGAACAGCCTGATCCGACAGTATATTGCCGAGATCGCGAGCAGGAAGAAGCGATTAAGGAAAGATGTTGTACAAAAGCTCCTCTCCCCTGACCTGATCATCGACACTGTAGAAAGAATCCAGGGACAGGAAAGGGACGTGGTGATTGTGTCGCTCACCGCGTCCGATGGCGAGCATATCAAATCGGAGAAGGATTTCCTGATGATGCCCAATCGGATGAACGTCTCGTTCACGCGGCCCAGGACCAAGCTCATCGTCGTAGGAAGCAAAAGCCTGTTTCGGGTCATTCCCACGGACCGTGATAAGCAGTATGAGGATGAAATCGACGGAAGGGTCGTCTTGCGGTCAAAAGGAATTTCTGTCAGCAATCATTTCAAGCGGTGGTACTTTCATGTCAAAGGGTCCCAGCGGATTGTGGACGCCACGGAATTGGCCGGAAAGCCTCTGTAAATCTACCGGGAAACGCTGACACACCCAAATGATATCCCACGATTTCAGCAACTTGACATTCTTTCTGTAGCCGACGGAACGCTATCTCTTCCAGACATGGCTCAAGTGGGGCGTCAGGGAGAAAGAAATCAAGGGATTGCCGGAAGAACCCCGATCAAACTGAAATGGGATGTGTCGCCGGCATCCGCTGCGCTGGTTTTCGTCATCAGCTTACCCAGGTGACCAACTCCTCCAACCCCGCCCTTTTCCGATCAAAGTTATTCACCGGCGACGCCCAGTCGGGATAACCGACAGCAGTCCCGATAACAACGATTCGATCCTCGGGAATCGGCAGCACTTCCCTCAGAAGCCCCGGGTACCTTACAGACGCGGCCAGCATGCAGGTGCCAAGTCCCCTGGCGTGGGCAAGCAGGCAGATCGTCTGCATGAGAAGGCCCACATCCAGCATGGCATATTCAAGGTTGAGACTTTTGCCAGCGCATACCAATATCATGCACGGCGCACCGAAAAGATTAAACATATCCCCGTAATACTGACGCCGGGCGCCGGCATCTTCCCTGGCAATGGAAAGAGCGGTCAACACGCTTCTGCCCACCTCAACATATCTTTCTTTCAGAATGTCCGGCCATACTTCCGGCATCGGAATTTCGGATGTATGGGGCTCCCCGTCCAGGCACTTCCGGCGATTCATCCTCTTAAATCTCTCCAGGGGCTCCCCGGTAACCACAAAAAGCTCCCAGGGCTGGGTATTCCCCCATGAGGGCGACCAGCGGGCCTCTTCCAGAATCTGGCGGAGAATTTCCTTGGGTATTGGTTCCGGTTTGAACAGGCGAATACTCCTTCTCCCTTTTACTGCAGTCTCCATATCCATACCTCAACCTCCCGGAAAGTTTTCCCAGTGTTCATAAGGTACCTCAAGCGCAGATCCCTTTTTCAATACATAGGCGATCCCTTTTCAGCGAACAGACCCTGCTTGATCCATACACATTTCCGATCCTGCCCGTTGAACCGATCCGAAGATCCGGACGCCATGCCCGGCCATGGTCAAGATGAAATCTCGACAGGAATTCCGTTCAACACCGCATTGTTGGATAATGGATCAAAGCACGCGTCATCGCTCAGCACATTGCTGTTCACGCCCCCATGGGCCCTGGCCACAACCATCCTGACGCCGGGCAGATCGTGGCCCCAGCCATGGGGCAGACTGACCACGCCCGGACGGATGTCCGGCGTAATTTCTACGGGGACCGCGATCCGTCCCATGCGGCTCTTGACCTCTGCCGTGGCTCCATTTTCAAGCCCGAGACGCGACGCGTCCTCCGGATTCACATGGAGAACGCATCGCGGGGGCCCGGATACAAGGGACGATATGTTGGCCATCCATGAATTGTTGGTGCGAAGATGCCGACGTCCGACAAGCACCAGACTGCCGGTATCCGGACGGTTCATCGCCTCCATAAGCCGCTGGACATCCTGGACCATGGGGTGCGGCGCCAAATCGATCTTGCCTGAGGCGGTCCGTAATATCCCCGGGATCCGGGGCTCAAGAGGGCCCAGATCCATGCCATGGAAATGGGCTGCCAGCCGGGAAAGCGACAATCCCCCTGGATTCAGGCCGAAGCCGTCACCGTAGGCGCCTGTCCGGAGCATGAAGTCCAGGATCCGATCCGGACCCCGAAGGTCTTTCATGGCGTGCAGCATTTCCACCTGCCTGCCGAAAAGAGGGGACCCCTCGTTTTTGGCCACCCGATCCACCATCATGCTGACGACGACACCATCCATCTGCGAGGCGTCGGCAGATGCCCCTTGACCGCCAAAGATCATGGCCAGCCGATAGAGGATCTCCCATTTGTCCATCTCGTCATCCGGTTTGGGAATGACCGGGGGCGAATAGTTGGCAATGTTTCGCACGGCGAGGTTATAGAAAGCCACATCATAGTGCGCCGTGGATAAAGGGCCGGTGGGGGGCAGAACCACATGGGCGTGCCGTGTCGAGGCGTTTAGATAAAAATCCACGGACACCATGAAGTCCAGCCCCGCCAGGGCCCGCTCGACGCGAGCCGAATTGGGCAGTGCGATCGCGGGATTGGATGCCACTGTGACCAGGGCCCGAACCTGTCCTTCCCCCGGGGTCTCTATCTCGTCGCACAATGTACAGACCGGCAGTTCACCCATGACCTCGGATAGACCCTTGACCCGGCTTTTCCATCGGCCCGGAGTCCAGCCTTTTCCACCCGGGCTGTTCCGGCGCGGCATGTGCGCCGGCGTGGGGAACATGGCCCCTCCGGGACGGTCCAGATTCCCGGTCAGGATATTGACCACGTCAACGAGCCACTGGTTGAGAGCCCCGAATTCCACGGTACTTGTGCCCATGCGGCCGTACACGGCAGCAGACGGTGAAGCGGCAAGATCCCTCGCGGTTCGGTAAACAGCGGAGGCATCGATTCCGGTGTGCCTTTCCACGGCCTGAGGGGAAAAGGGCCTGCAGAGCTCACGCACCGCCTCCACCCCGATGACGTGAGCAGAAAGCCTTCCGGGACGGACCCTGTCCTCTTCAAACAAAACCCAGGTCAAGGCCATGAGCAGAAATGGATCTCCGCCTGGTTTTATTCGCAGGTGCTGGTGGGCCAGCCTTGCCGTTCGACTGGTGCGGGGATCTGCAACCACAAGCTTTCCGCCCCGTTGCTTAAGGGCATGCAACCGGCCGGGCCAGTCGGGAGCCGTGGCAAGCGATCCGTTGGACGCCAGCGGGTCTGCTCCGAGTATCAATAAAAAATGGGTGCGGTCGATGTCGGGCACGGGAATCGTGCCGGGGTGGCCGAACATCAGACCGCAACTGACGTGCTTGGGCATCTGGTCCACCGTGCTGGCGCTGAAGATATTTCGGCTCCCCAGGGCCTTGAACAGGGGCCTCAGGCACAAAGTGCCCGCCAGTGTATGGGCGCAGGGGTTGCCGGCGTATACAGCCACGGCGTCACGCCCATACCTGTCCATCAAGGGGATCAGGCCCGCTTCGACTGCGGCAAACGCCTCGTCCCATCCCACTTCCACCCAGCTGCCGTTCTTCTTCACCACCGGGTGACGCAGGCGATCGGGATCGTAATGGAGGTCAACCAGGGCCGCGCCCTTTGGACAGAGATATCCCTTGCTGAACACGTCGTCCTTATCTCCCTTGACAGTTAGGGCACGGCCGTCCCGGACGGTGATCTCCAACCCGCAGGTGGCTTCACAAAACGGACAGGTGCGATACGCACGTCGCAATCCCCCGGTCTTATTTCCATGGCTGTTCATATGTGTCACACCTCGCCATATTGACAGAAGGCAGGACTAGGGGCGGCAATAATCGAAGATGAAAACCCGACAGCCCATTTCGGGAATGCATCAGATTGAGCTTGACGGGCAATAGGTCAGAATGGCGCAGTTGTCATGGGCCGGCTTTCTGGCCTTGCACACAGCCCTTCCGTGATAGATAAGAAGATCCGAAAATCGACGCCATCGGTCCTGGGGAAGCAGTCTCTGAAGATCCGTCTCTATCTTGTCCGGATTCTGGTTTGCGGTGAGACCCAACCGGAGAGACAGACGCTTGACATGGGTGTCCACTACCACACCGGGGATGTCGAAAGCGGCTCCCAGCACGCAATTGGCCGTTTTCCTGCCCACGCCAGGCAGCCTGATCAGCTCTTCCATGCTGGCAGGGACCTCTCCACCGTAAAAATCCAACAGCCCCTGACAGCATCCCTTCAGCGACTTTGCCTTGTTCTTGTAGAAACCGGTCGGCCGGATATCCGCTTCCAGTTCGGCAATGGGCGCGGAGACATAGTCCCGGGGGGACGTGTATTTCCTGAACAGGTCTTTTGTCACCCTGTTCACCTGCTTATCCGTGCACTGGGCCGAAAGGATGGTGGATACGAGGAGTTGAAAGGGGGTCCTGAATGTGAGGGCTGTCTTTTCATGGGTGTACAGGGGGTCCAGAAGATCGTAGATCGCTCCGACCCTTCGCTTCATCTTTTTTGCCCTTTCCATCATCCCTTGACTCCTCAATTCCCAATCCCTCAATTACGACCTAAAATCTCTCGGATGACGTCCTTTGCCTCACTGTACTGGGCATCGCTCAGCGCCATGGAACCGTCCTTCCTGTACATGGGCGGCGCATCGACCCGGTATATCCGTTCCTCGAGGGTGGCCTGTCTGGCGATCCTTTCGGGGACATCGGGCGTCACGCCGATCGCCTTTTCCACATCATCAGGGAATTTCCCCGGATCAGCCGTCTCGTAGATAACGGCAAGGCGGTCATGACGCTGCTCCAAAAAAGTGTCCAGTGCCCTCCAGCCGACTGCCCCATGCGGTTCGATGATAATCCCGAACCGCTCATACACCTCTCTAATGGCCGTATAGTGATCGGGATTGGTCACGCTGATGGAATAGAAATCCCTTCTCATGGCTTCCATGTCCGGCCTTAGATCCATGACCCCTTCCTGAATCACATTGCCGTTCGAATCCCGTTTGTCGTAGACATGGCCGCCATACAGATCCACCAGCCTTGCGAAATTGCTCGGGTTGGAGACGATCATGGCCGAAGAGGGCGATTTCATGGAAGGTTTGACCCGGTATCTTTCCGTTCTCAGGAATTGAGGGAATTCATCGTTCTCATTAACGCCGCAGATGATCCTGTCAATGGGAAGTCCCATGGCCTTCGCGATGACAGTCCCCATCATATCGCCAAAATTGCCGGAGGGCACGCTGGCGAGCATGGGTTCATTATATTCGGCAACACGGGAATAGGCGAAAAAGGGATAGACGGCCTGGGGGAGGAGCCTGCCCACGCTGATGGAGTTGGCCGAGGTAAACCGGGCAGGGTCGCCGAACAGGTCATCCGCAAACCCCCGGTCTCCCAAAAGACGTTTGGCAATTGCCTGGCACACGTCAAAATCGCCGTTGACCTCAAAGGCGTAAACATTGTTTCGAAGGGTGGTCATCTGTCGCCGCTGCCTTTCGGTGACGGATCCTCTGGGAAAAAAGACGACATTTTCAATCTGTCCCAGGCCATGGAGGGCATCGGCCACAGCCCCGCCCGTGTCGCCGCTCGTGGCAACGGCCACCACCCGCCGGCGACCTGTGCGGGCGAGAAAATAATTGAGCGCCCTTGCAAAGAACCGGGCCGCATAGTCCTTGAAAGAATAGGTCGGCCCCCGGGTCAGCCACATGATATGGGTCTTGCCCGTGACATGGGCCACACGTGTGGGTATGACCGCATCGTCATAGGCCTCTTCCAGCATTTGTTCCAGGTCCTCCCTTTCAATGTCCTCTTTCAGAAACGGGTACAGGACCTGGAACGCGATCTGCGCGTATGACTGCTCCTTCATAGCCTGAATCGCATCCGGGGGCTGTGAGGGTATATGGCTCCTCGAAAGCATGTAGAGCCCATAGTTGGAGGCAAGCCCGTTCATCAATGCCGTCTCGAAACCGACACGCTCCGCCCTGTTGTTGGTACTGTAGTAGGTGATCCGACCCATAAAAGACTCCGATGGTGGAGCGGGAACAAACAGCAGGCGGAAAGCCCGCGTCCCCCCGCTCTCTGCTTCTAACGCCGAACGCCGGACGCCAGACTTGGGGTGGAAGTATATATTCCCGGGTTTCATGTGTCAAAGGGTAAAAAAACGGCTTGGAAATCCATGAATTCGATTTTTTCTTGACATCAAAACGGGTTTTCATTTAGATTGGCGCTGTAACTATATTGTGACTACAATGTGATTATTTCTCCCCGGGGCAATCAGGTCCCCAAATTTTTAATTCCGCTTTATGCGCGGGCCGGAAGATGAGGGTTAACTGATGAGATTGAAAGACAGAGTTGCTCTGGTGACAGGCAGCAGCAGGGGCGTTGGAAGGGCCGTTGCTCTCGGCTATGCGAAGGAGGGGGCAAACGTCGTCGTCAACTACACCTCCAACCAGACCGCGGCTGATGAGGTCGTTAACGCCATTCAGGCCATGGGGCCCCGGGCCGTCGCCGTCAAGGCGGATGTGGCCCGGAAAAAGGATGTGGACGCGCTGGTGGGAGCGGCCGTCGAGACGTTCGGAAAGATCGACATCCTGGTCAATAACGCCGGATTCACCCGGCCGGCACTGCTCCTGAAAATGACAGAAGATCAATGGGATCAAGTGCTGGATATCCACCTGAAAGGGGCCTTTCTCTGTTCACAGGCCGCCGGCCTGTACATGAAAGAACAGAACAGCGGCAAGATGATCAACGTGATGTCTGTTGCGGGACTGGTGGGCACCGTGGGGCAGGTCAATTACAGCGCGGCAAAAGGGGGCATCCTGAGCATGACCAAGTCCATCGCCCGCGAACTGGCCCGCTATAACATCTGCTGCAATGTCATTTCGCTGGGCATTGTCGCCACGGACATGACAGAGAAGATCCGGAGCGATGAGAAGCTCAGGGATATCTATATGAACCGGATCCTCCTGAAGCGCTTTGCCGAGCCGGATGATATCTCCCCGGCCTTTGTGTTTCTAGGCTCAGACGAAAGCAACTACATCACCGGCCAACTCCTCTGTGTGGACGGGGGGTACGGGATGATATAGGCGTGATGACTGTAGACGGATCCCTCAATCCCGCCTCAAATACAGGCGGGATCCAACCCTTAAACGCGAATTAAGGAGGATGACATGACAGTACCGGACAAAATACAGACCTGGCAGATGGTTCAGCCGACCGTTTTCAACCGGGAAACCAAGGAAACAACGCCCGGGAAACTGCAGAAGACCGAGATTCCCGTGCCGCACCTGCAGGCCGGAGAGGTCCTGGTGGAGGTGGCGGGTTGCGGTGTCTGCCATACGGACCTGGGCTATTTTTATGACGGCGTGCCCACTGTCTCAAAGCCGCCTTTGACGTTGGGTCACGAAATTTCAGGAACCGTGGTGGCGGGAGATGAGGCCTGGATCGGCAAAGAGGTGATCATCCCCGCAGTGATGCCCTGCCGCAAATGCATTCTCTGCAAGACCGGCCGAGGAAACCGCTGCCTTAACCAGAAGATGCCCGGAAACAGCCTCGGCCTGTATGGGGGGTTTTCCAGCCATATCCCTGTACCCAGCGTCGACCTGTGCGAGGTGAAAGACCGCGGAGGCATACCTCTGTCGCATCTGGCGGTTGTGGCGGACGCCGCGACAACACCCTACCAGGCCGCCAAACGGGCCGACCTGCAGCCCGGCGATAACGTGGTGGTCGTGGGGATCACCGGGGGTGTGGGCCAGTATATGGGCCAGACCGCCAAGGCCCTTGGAGCCAAGACCGTCATCGGGATTGCACGTAATCAGGAAAAACTGGACAGGGCGCTCAAATACGGCGCCGATTTTGTCATCAATTCCACGGATAAGGATGCCAACACGGTTTCAAAGGAATTCAGGGGCCTCTGCAAAGAAAACGGCCTGCCCAACACCGGCTGGAAGATCTTCGAGGTCACCGGGGCGAGGCCGGGCCAGGACATTGCATTGACCCTGCTGGGCTTCACCGGAAAACTCGTTGTGGTAGGATTCAGCCTCGCCAAGACAGAGTATGCAATCGGCCGCCTGATGGCATTTGATGCCGAAATCATCGGCACATGGGGATGCCTCCCCGAGTATTACCCGATTGTCCTGGATATGGTCCTGAGCGGCAAGATCAATATGGAGAACTTCGTGGAAACCCGGCCCATGAGCACCATTGCCGAGACATTTGCCGATGCCCATAAGACGCCGCCCATGAAACGGATCGTGCTGACGCCTGATTTTTAGGGCTGTCCGGAGCGCCCATTGTGTGAAACATAAACGTTTGACCGGAACAGAGAAATCATAAAAAGGAGGAGACATTATGGCTTTAGAATGGATGCCGAGAGAAGATGAAAAGAAAGATCACCTTTTGCACACGGATGGACACTGGGGAACCAAAGACCCCTGCGTGGTTTACGAAAAACGACCTTTGCAGGACCCGCAGGGCAGCGTGGTGGACGGTCTTTATGTGTCGTGGATTCGTCTCAACAATCCCAAACAGTACAATTCCTACACCACGGAGATGGTGAAAGGCGTCATCGCCGCGTTTGAAAACGCCTCTCTGGACAGGGGCGTGGTGGCGGCGGTCTTTACAGGCACCGGCCCTTATGCCTTCTGCACGGGTGGAAATACCAAGGAATACAGCGAATACTACAGCCGGAGACCGGATGAGTACGGACAGTACATGGAGCTTTTCAACCACATGGTGGATGCCATCCTGGCCTGCAAGAAGCCTGTCATCTGCAGGGTCAACGGCATGCGGGTAGCCGGCGGTCAGGAGATCGGCATGGCATGCGACCTGGCCATTGCCTCGGATCTGGCCATTTTTGGTCAGGCCGGGCCCAGGCATGGGTCGGCCCCTGTGGGCGGGGCCTCGGACTTTCTTCCCTGGTATCTCAGCATTGAAGACGCCATGTGGAACTGCATTTCGTGCGAGATGTGGTCCGCTTACAAAATGAAGGCCAAGAACCTGATCAGCAAGGTTGTCCCGGTCCTGAAAGTCGACGGCAAATGGGTCCGAAACCCCATGATCATCACGGATCAGTATGTCCAGGATGGAGAGATCGTCTACGGTGAGTACAAAACCGGCGCCGAGGGTAAAGAGGCGCGGGCCTTTGTCAAGGAACACCAGCCGAACGCCGATTTCGACCTGCTGGACAAGGAAGTGGATCGAATGGTATGGACCTTTGCCAACCTCTTCCCCGGATGCCTCATTGAATCCATCGACAGCATCCGCCAGAAGAAGAAATTTTTCTGGGATACCATGAAAAACGCCCACAGACACTGGCTTGCAGCCAACATGGGCGGCGAGGCATTCCTGGGCTTTGGGGCCTTTAACACCAAAAAGATCACCGGCAAGGACACCATAGACTTTATAAAATTTCGCCAAAACATCGCCGAGACCAAAGGATGGGATATGGATATGTTTGCGGAAGTCCTTGGAAAGCCACAGGAATAACCGGCCTACTGAAGGTCTGAATCCATATGGCAGGAAGGGCGGCATGATCAGACCCTCCTGCCATTTTCTTTTTAGGGGAAAGGAGGGAAGCAGTCATGGCGTACGAACATATTGAGGCCGGTTTCCAGGATGGCCTGGGGACCATTACCCTGAACAGGCCCCCGGTCAACGTCCTGAATATTGCAATGATGGAAGAGATCAACGAGGTGCTGGAGACCTGGCAGGGGAAAAAAGACCTTAAGGCGGTCCTCTTCAATGCCAGGGGGAAATGCTTCTCGGCCGGTGTGGATGTGGGAGAGCATATGGGCGACATGGCCCCCAGGATGATTGCGGTATTTCACGGAATGTTTCGCCTGATGGACCGGCTGGGGGTCCCGACCGTGGCCTCGGTCTATGGGACCTGCCTGGGCGGCGGATGTGAACTGGCCATCTTCTGTGACCTGGTCATCTCCTCCGAGGACGCCAGGTACGGCCAGCCGGAGATCCAGGTGGGGGTGTTCCCTCCCATTGCCGCTCAGATCATGCCGCGGATCATCGGAAGAAAGGCGGCCATGGACCTGATCCTTTCAGGGAAAATCATCTCCGCTCAGGAGGCTCTCAATCTGGGATTGGTGAACAAAGTGGTGGGGAAGGAAGAGCTTGAGGACGCCACCCGGGAATTTCTCAAGCCCTATCTCAAGCTGAGCGCCGAGGTCTTGAGAAAGACCAAAAAGGCCGTCACGGCCGGACTCCTGGACGATCTCGAACCGTCCCTACAGGTCATTGAAGCGATCTATCTGGATGAACTGATGAAAACGGCCGATGCCCAGGAGGGGCTGAAGGCCTTCCTGGAAAAACGGAAACCTGAATGGAAAAATGAATAGGGGCCGGGCCCCTGATCCGCCATTCTCCTCAGGGGCCCGCCTTGATCTCAGTTTCGGGTCTTCACGTTGGCTTTGATGTAGTCGATGATCTCGGTCGTCGTCGTCCCCGGGCCGAAGATCTCTGCAATACCGGCCGTCTTCAGGGAAGGAATATCCTCATCGGGTATAATACCGCCGCCAATGACCAGTATGTCCGTGACGCCCTTCTGCCCCAGCAGTTCCATGACCTTTGGAAAGAGATAATCATGGGCGCCGGAAAGGATGCTCATGGCGATCACATCCACATCCTCCTGAATCGCGGATTCCACAATCTGTGAGGGAGTCTGTCTCAGCCCGGTATACACCACCTCCATCCCGGCGTCCATGAGGGCCGACGCGACCACCTTGACCCCCCTGTCATGTCCGTCAAGTCCCGGCTTTGCCGCCAATACCCTTATCTTCTTGTCTTTTGTCATATTCGATCTCTCCTGCCTCCTCATCCGTCATTGCTCAATCGTTGATCCACCTATCCGAGGGTGTTGACCGGCTGATATTCACCGAAAACCGCCCGCAAGACGTCACAGATTTCCCCGAGGGTGGCATAGGCCTTCACGGCCTCCAGGATGAGGGGAATCAGATTCCGGTTCCTTTCGGCCCCCTGTTTCAGATCGGCCAGGCACCTTTCCACCACCCGGGCATCCCTTTCCGATCGAAGCCTTTTCAGCCGCTCGATCTGCGACATTCGCACGGCCGGATCCACCCTCAGGAGATGGGTCGGCCTCTCCTCGGAGACCTGGAATCGATTCAATCCGACCACGATCCTCTCTTCTTTTTCGATTTCGCGCTGGTACTTATAGGCGCTGTCCTGAATTTCGCGCTGAATATATCCTTTTTCAATAGCCTCGGCCGCTCCGCCCAGTTCATCGATCTTCTGTATATAGGCGGCCGCCCGGTCGTAGATCTCGCGGGTCAGGTTTTCGAGATAGTACGATCCGCCCAGAGGATCCACCGTGTCGGTCACGCCTGTCTCGTATGCGATCACCTGCTGGGTGCGAAGGGCTACCTGCACGGCCTCTTCCGAAGGAAGACAAAGGGCCTCGTCCATGGAATTGGTATGGAGCGACTGGGTGCCTCCCAGAACCGCGGACAAGGCCTGAAACGCCACGCGTACGATATTGTTCTTGGGCTGCTGGGCCGTGAGGGTGCAGCCTGCTGTCTGGGTGTGAAAGCGGATCATCATGGATTTGGGGTTTTCGGCCTTGAATCTCTCTTTCATTATCTGGGCCCACAAGCGCCGGGCCGCCCTGTACTTGGCGATTTCTTCAAGGAAGTCTGCGTGCGCATTAAAGAAAAAGGAAAGTCTGGGCCCGAATGTGTCCACATCCAGACCGGCGTCAAGGGCTGCCTGGACATACGCAATCCCGTTCGCCAGCGTGAAGGCCACCTCCTGAACGGCCGTGGAACCCGCCTCCCGGATATGATACCCGCTGATGCTGATGGTATTCCACATGGGAACATGATCCGTGCAATAGGAAAATATGTCCGTGATGATCCGCATGGAAGGCCTGGGCGGAAATATGTAGGTCCCCCGGGACGAGTATTCCTTCAGAATATCGTTCTGGATGGTGCCCCTCAGCTTGTCGGCTGAGACCCCCTGCTTCTCTGCCACAGCAATGTACATGGCCAAGAGGACGGCAGCAGGGGCATTGATGGTCATGGAGGTACTGACCTTGTCGAGCGGGATCTTGTTGAACAAAACTTCCACATCCCTGAGCGAGTCTATGGCCACGCCCACCTTGCCAACTTCGCCGATGGCCATTTCATTGTCCGAGTCATAGCCGATCTGGGTGGGAAGGTCGAAGGCCACAGACAAGCCTGTCTGGCCCTGGTCCAGCAGAAACCGGTAACGACGGTTGGATTCCTCGGCCGTGGCAAACCCGGCATACTGCCGCATGGTCCAGTACCGACCCCTGTACATGGTGGGCTGAACCCCCCTGGTAAACGGATATTCAGCGGGGAGACCCACCTCCGATAGGTATCGGGCATCTGCCGCATCGAGCGGGGTATAGAGTCTCTTGACCGGAATCCCTGACGTATTGACAAACTCAGCCTTTCTCTCCGGCTGCCTGCCCAGTTTCTTCTCCACCCCTTCCGACCAACGCTTGAGTGCAGCCTGCAAATCCTCGTGACCTTTTTGTTCCGTCATCTCATCCTCCTGACTGTAATCTGATAAACCCTTCCGATCTTATGCCACCACGAGAAAATATTGCAACACCCTAAGGGCTGTCAAACCTTTTTTAACATCCCTTTCCCGCCCCTTTCCACCAATACCGGCTTGATTTTGATCTTGACAACGGACCGTAGCTCCATTATAGGCACAACTGAATTCATCCTGAATGAGATGCTGGCGCTCTTTTGGGACAGCACATGTTAAACGATTTCTTTAGAGGATGTTGCCATGACAGCTAACGAGATATTGGACCTGCTTTACGGTACCCTCCGCACAACCGGCGTATACAACTTCCAATGGAACCTTGTGGTAATGTGGGGGGTGGGATGCCTGTTCATCTACCTGGCCATTGCCAAAAAGTATGAACCCCTCCTCCTCCTCCCTATCGGCTTCGGGATATTTATTGTCAATTTCCCACTGGTCCCGTTGATGGGCTACTCCCACGGCCATGCCCAGCTCCTGCAGGTGTTTTACCACTATGGCCTGGAATGGGAGGTGATCCCCTGCATCATCTTTCTGGGGTTAGGCGCCATGACCGATTTCGGCCCGCTCATTGCCAACCCCAAGACCCTTCTCATCGGAGCCGGCGCACAACTTGGGGTCTTCATTACCTTCACAGGGACGGTGCTGGTAGGGTTCACCCTCAAGGAGGCGGCCTCCGTCAGCATTATCGGCGGCGCGGACGGTCCCACCACCATCTACCTGACCCAGCATCTGGCCCCCCAGCTTTTGGGCGCCAACGCCCTTGCAGCCTATTCCTATATGGCCATGGTGCCCCTCATCCAGCCCCCCATCATGCGCCTGCTGACCAATGAAAAGGAAAGAAAGATCCGGATGCGGCAATTACGACCTGTCTCAAGGCAGGAAAAGATCCTCTTTCCACTGGTCACCGCAGGCATCATTGCGCTGCTCGTCCCTTCTGTCATTCCCCTGATGGGGATGTTTATGCTGGGAAATCTGATGAAGGAAAGCGGCGTGGTGGCCAGGTTGACCGATTCGGCCCAGGGGTCCCTCATGAATATCGTTACCATCTTTCTGGGGATTTCAGTCGGCGCGACCATGCACGCGGATAAGTTCCTGAGCTGGAAGCCCCTCTTCATCTTCAGCCTGGGCCTCGTCGATTTTGCGGTCTGCACCGTCGGCGGGATTGCCACCGTAAAAATCATGAACCTCTTTCTCAAGGAGAAGATCAACCCCCTTATCGGATCGGCAGGCGTCTCCGCCGTGCCCATGGCGGCGCGCGTCTCCCAGGTGCAGGGACTCAAGTATGACAGGACCAATCATCTCCTGATGCATGCCGTAGGGCCCAACCTGGCAGGGGTTATCGGGTCCGCGGCCGCAGCAGGTATGTTTATAGCCATGTTTGATTAGCGGGGATTCAGATTCGCTGATTGAATTGCAGCCATGCAACCATTATCTTGAAGGGGATGAACAATGAAACAATGGATAATTTTGCTCTCGCTCGTGATCTTCTCGCCTGTCTCCTCCCATGGTGAGGACTTTCTCGGGGCCCCGCTCATTCCCCAGGGGACAGCCACAATAAAGACCGATGACCGTCTGGAGATGAAGACCCCCCTGTCCCATGACGAGGTCGTGTCATTCTACAGGGAGGCACTCAAGGACGCTCAGGATATCAAGTTCAGAGACTGGAAGGACGCTACCTACATCGAAGACGACGGCAGGATGCCCTGGCATTCCATCACGGTCTCAAAAGGCGGGGAAAAAGGGACAGAGATCATTATCGTGAAAGACAACTGGACATGGATCATCGGGACCCTTATCCTCCGGTACATCGGGGTCTTTATGGTGCTGATGGTACTCCTGATCGGGATGTCTTTATCAGGGAAGATTATATCCAGGTCAGTGGCGAAAATGGACGCGAAAAAGGGGGCGGGTTGAGGGGTTTGCGGCGTCGCCCGACGGCAGTGCACTGAAACGCCGGGGAACAGACTGTCCTCCGGCGTTGTTCTATTGACGGCGGGTGCTCCGTAGAGCCGTTCAGGTCCGAATCGTCACTCCAGCACAATGAGAACACCCTCTGCTTCAACCGTGTCGCCCTTCCTGCATTTAACCTCTTTGACCGTTCCAGATGCCTCGGCTGAAATGGGCAATTCCATTTTCATGGCCTCGAGGATCACAACCTCGTCCCCTTCATTAACCGCATCACCCACATTCACCTTGACCTCGATGACCTTTCCTCCCATGGGAGCAATAATGTCGCTCACGTTCAATACCTCCTTAATTTAGTAAAATAAATATCGATTAAATTAAATTGTAACTCTTTGTGATAAAACGGTTCGCAACAGGTTCGGCCCACGGGGCGCCTTTTTCAAGGGCTGCATACTCTTTCCGTCGCGCGTGCGAACCGCAGCATGCGCGGCGAAATTCGGTCAGTTCCAGCGCCGGGTGTGTCCTTTCATGGGACGGTCGATCCAGCTGCATCCAAACAATGGGTATGCACATCCAAAAGGGCCGGTCCCGGGCGCTGCGGTCCCTTATGGATGCCGCCCTTAAAAAAGGCGCCCCATGGGCCTCCCGCCATGTTTTCGGATGGCTAACGTGTTACATTAAATTTAATTTACCACAAAACGCCTCGCCCTGACTTCAGCCCAAGCTGTCATGCCTTTTTTCCGCATCCGGAGACGTCGGTTCAGCGCATTTTCTGGCAACGGCATCATATAACATCCAACCGCCACATCTTGTCAAGAACAATATCCCTCAGCCGATCCGGTTTTAAACAGATGTGCCAAAGGATCTTTCTCTTTCCTGTCTGCTGACAGCTTACCTATTCCTTCTCCAGGACCCGTACATCCACCTTCCCTTCAAGGGCCTTTTTAAAACGAACCGCATCCTGTTCATCCCCAACTATCGCCCCGTAATGCATGGGAATCGCGAGTTTGGGACCGAGGGCAAGGGCTGCCCTGACAGCCTGTTCCGCAGTCATGACATATGTCCCTGATACCGGCAGAAAGGCAATATCCACGTCGAACTGCTTCATTTCCGGGATAAAGTCGGCGTCGCCGGCGTGGTAGACCCTTACCCCTTCCGTCTCCACAATAAAACCCAGCCAGCCGTTTTTTTGGGGATGGAAGTCTTTGTCTGTATTGTAGGAGGGAACGGCCTCGATTTTCAGGTCGCCCAGTTCAAGAACATCTCCCGGTTTCATCACCCTCACATCTCCTGTCAGCTTTTTTGCGGAGTCCTTCTCCGTTACAATAATGGTCTCAGGTCCCTGAATTTTTTCGATATCCTCAGGCGAACAATGGTCGAAGTGCTCATGGGAAACAAGAATCAGATCCGCTTTGGGCCCCCCTTCGATCTGATAGGGATCAAAATAGATTGTCTTGCCCGCGTCAATACGAAATCCGTCATGCCCCAGCCATGCAATTTTGTCGGCAAACGATGCGATCATCTTGATACCTCCTTATTAAAAGATGTTTCATCACGATGGTTTCGTAAAGAACCGAAAGATCGGGATTTCAAAGACCGCTTACATAGCCAAGCAAATGAAACGACTCGCAATCCCTCAGCTCCTGAATCGCTCAATTCATCCAAAAAGTCCTTCTTACATGGGCGCCTCCTATTGAGGTTCCAGGACAATTTTGTGATCCACAAGGGAAAAACGCTTCGGCCTGGCGCGAATGGTCTTTTCCTCTCCAAATATGCTGACCATCTTTACCTCGCCGGCGCTGCTCTCCAGGGACTCGATGTCCTCGAAAAGAATTTCCTCCTTGCCGTCTTTCAAGATATAGGCCGTTGATTCACACATCTTCACATCATCTCCTTTACCATTTCGATAACCTGATTCACCAGGTGGGGCAAGGGTTCCCCTGAAACCCCCACGAGTCGAATCTTCTCCTGGGTAAGGGGGATCAGGATCTTTACCGCACGGCTTGAACTCACGGCCGAAGCCATTTCAGCCGTCACCTCGCCCATCATCGCGTTGGTCATCAAGATCCCGAGCGGACCGATGATCACATCGACGATGCGGCTGGTACACAGAATGGCATTTTCCCCTGTGCCACCCCGGTTCGCCCCCGCCCTCATCATCTTGGAGGTTGCAATCGAATTGGTCCCGAGAGCTAAAATCTCAGGATCGACCCCGATGGATTGCCGCAGCCCTTTGATGACCGCAGCCCCGATGCCGCCTCCCTGTCCATCCATCACCATCAGTCTCATGCCGACCCCTGAACACCCGGCGCCACCGGCGCCCAAAAAAGAATTTGCATCCTTCCCCAAAAAACGATATGTAAGCGTTGCAAGTCCCGCCTTTTCAGCATAACAGAGGCCTTCTCATGTGTAAAGGCCCTTCACGGAGCCTGCACGCCCCCTTAGGGTTGAAAGGAGGGCATGCTTGAGATAAAATACAGGGCGTTCCGCCATGCGTTTTCAGAATTCAGGTTTTTGGCTGCGGCTGTTAGGCCCTTATTTCCAGGTTTTCTGTCATGAAAAACAAGAAAAATCTTTTCGCCTTTGCGAGAGTCCCGCCTATAATTGTGCCAAATGGCGGGATTGGCTGCGGCTATCCGCATTAGGCCGCTTTGGGTAATATCATGGCGTTCCGATTCATTCTTTTTGCGATCGCAGCTTATCTTGCCGGCGCCGTTGCCTTTGGAAAGCTGATCGCGAGACATGTGGCACATATCGACATAACCTCCCGAGGCAGCGGCAACATCGGGGCAACCAATGTGGCCAGGGAAATCGGCATGAAATGGGGGATCGTCACCCTCATTCTCGATATGCTGAAAGGTCTGGCCCCGACGCTTCTGTTCTCGTTTTACGCTGCCGGGTCAGGTACCGCGTATGAGACGGCGCTTGCGGGTGTTGCCCTGTGTCCGCTACTGGGTCACATGTTCCCCGTATTTCTTGGATTTCGGGGCGGAAAAGGGGTTGCCACCGCGCTGGGCGTCTACCTGGCCATGTCGCCCTTATCCTGCCTCTGCGGACTCATCCTCTTTGTCTTGATCGTCGCCATATGGGACTATATTTCCTTAGGATCCGTCATTTCAGCCTGCGCCATGCCCCTCTTCTTCATACTGTTTGGAAAGCCTTACGCGTTCATCGCCGCCTCGGGGATCATGGGCCTGCTTATCTGCTATAAGCACAGAGAGAATATCAAACGGCTTCTCCGGGGGGAAGAGCGGAAATGGAGACACCGGGGCGATCAACCGAAGAGCTCCATCAGCCTTTCCAATTCATCATCCGAATAGAAGTGTACCGTAATATGACCCTTGCGGCCTCTTCTTGTGATCTCGACCTTCGTGCCAAGGGACCGCTTGAGTCTCTCCTCCAGGGATTGCACGTAAGGGTCCCTTGAATCCTTCTTCCCTCCAATGCCCCGGGAACCCTTCCCCTTTCTTGCCAGCGCCTCGGCCTGCCTGACAGAAAGCCCTTTCTTGACAATGGCATCCCGCAACGCCCTCTGTGCCGCGTGGTCCTTGAGGCCTGCCAGAAGCCGGGCGTGGCCCATGCTGAGACGCCCGTCCATCACATCCTTCTGAATGCCTGCCGGGAGCTTCAGAAGCCGCAGCAGATTCGTTATGGAAGAGCGATCCTTGCCTAATCGCCTGGCCAGCTCCTCCTGTGTCGTCCCGGTCTGCTCCAGGAGGCTGCTGTATGCAAGGGCCTCTTCGATGGGATTCAGGTCCGTCCTGTGGATATTTTCAATGAGCGCCAGTTCAAGGGACTCGGCCGGGGTTACATCCCTGACCACCACCGGTACGCGCTCAAGGCCCGCCTTCTGAGCCGCCCGCCAGCGCCGCTCGCCCGCGATGAGTTGATACCCGTCCTCCGTCATGCTGACCAGTAGCGGCGCAAGAATACCCTTTTCCCTGACCGATGCCGCCATCTCATCCAGCTCAACCGCGGAAAAGCGCTGCCTGGGCTGATTCGGATTCGGCGAAATCGTTTCTATGGGACATTGAAAGAAGCGCGCTTCCTCCTCATCGAGCCTGTCGGCATCCGGGATCAATGCTGACAAGCCCCTCCCAAGGGCCTTCCTTTTGGTCATGATAGCCTATCCCCTTTCGATCAGTTCCCTGGCAAGGGCCAGATAGCTCTGGGCCCCCTTGGAGCTGATGTCATACAATATAATCGGTTTTCCATAACTGGGCGCCTCGCTCAACCGGACGTTCCTCGGTATCACCGTCTTGAACACCCGGTCCTTGAAGAGGGCCCTGGCCTCATCTTCCACCTGGCGCGCGAGATTGTTCCGGCTGTCGTACATGGTCAGCAGAATATCCGGAGGACGGAGACCCGGATTCAGGCCCCTTCTTGCCGCCTTGACCGTAGTCAGGAGCTGGGAGAGCCCTTCCAGGGCATAATACTCGCACTGGAGCGGGACGAGGACGGATTCAGCGGCCGTGAGGGCGTTCACCGTCAGGAAGCCCAGAGAGGGCGGGCAGTCGAGAAATACGTATTCATATTCTTTCCTGAGTGCGGCGATCGCATTGCGCAGCCTGTATTCCTTGGCATGCATGGAAACCATTTCCACTTCAGCCCCGATCAGGCTGCGGGTGGCGCCGATTAGGTGGAGCCTTGGAAGGAGTGTGGTGACGATCGCCTCCCGGGGCGGCAGATCCCCGATCAGGACATCGTAAAGCCCCTGTTCGAGGTCAGCCGGCTCCACGCCCAGACCGGTCGTGGCATTCCCCTGGGGGTCGCAGTCAATTAGGAGACAGTCCTTCTCTCCTGCAGCAATGGAAGCAGCCAGGTTAACGGCTGTCGTGGTTTTTCCCACGCCCCCTTTCTGGTTGGAGATGGAAATGACATGTCCCATGAGATGAAAATAGCCGCCTGACATCGGTATTGGTTTTGCCGCCGCACCTGCGGGGCCTATGGAACGCTCCCTCGCTGCAGCGGATGTAATGAGCGAAGACAACGGGATTGATAGCACAAACATTTCAGATTGAAAAGCTAAAACCGTGTTTCACGTGAAACATCCGGTCACGGCAAACCGCCTGAATCCTCTCCCCCAATGCTCATGTTTCACGTGAAACATGGTAACGAAGACCCGCCCCGGACCGCCTGACGGCGACCGCCCATAGCCCTTTCCTTATGCCTGAATTTGAGCTATAAAACGGGTCATGATAACAGGCGGTACGGCTCGATCTGACTTGATCGACCACCCGTCTCAAAAAAAACATCTCACGGCCCATCAATAGAACAGAAAGGATCGGCCATGTCGCCAAAACGGTTTGTGGATCTCAGTATCGCCATTGAGACCGGCCTGCCGAGCGATCCGCCCATGATGGTCCCCCGCATCGATTATGCGGATCACGTTAACGGAGCCGAGCAGATGGAGACATTTTTCCCGGGTCTCAGAAAAAATCAGTTGCCGGGCGGCTTGGGCTGGGCGGTGGAAACGCTCTGTATCACCACCCATTCGGGGACGCACCTGGATGCGCCCTATCATTATCATCCCACCATGGACAGGGGAAAGCCCGCTCTCACCATCGACCAGATCCCTCTGGCGTGGTGCTTCAGCCACGGGGTGCTCCTGGACTTCCGCCATAAGGACGATGGAGAGAGAATTACCGTCAGAGACATCAAGAAGGCGCTCGAAGAGATCCGTTACGACCTCCAGCCTTTGGACATTGTGCTGATTCAGACCGGGGCCGATGCGGCCTGGGGGACAGAAGAATACCTGGTGAAGGGTGCGGGTATGGACAGGGAAAGCACCCTCTTTCTGACCGAACAGGGGATACGGGTGGCGGGGATTGATGCCTGGAGCTGGGATCGGCCCCTCCCCTGTCTCGCCAAGGAATTCCGGGAAACAGGGGACCCCCGTGTTATCTGGGAGGCCCATTTTGCCGGGATTGAGGTCGGTTACTGCCACATGGAAAAGATGGCCAACCTGGCAGCCATCGGCAGGCCTTTCGGCTTCACCGTGTGCTGTTTCCCCACCAAAATCAAGGGGGCCGGCGCCGGCTGGGTGCGGCCCGTTGCCATTATTGATGCGCAGGGTTCTCCAGCTCCACCTTTTCGGCCAGGAATTGCCTGATCAGAATTTTCCACCGATCAATATAAAGATCCCTCGGAGTATTCGCCTATTTGGGTTGCGCACAACAGTGGCATTTGGTAGGACGCTGTTTGGAAACGCATTTCCTTCAATCAACTTTTTTACATTCATCGAGAAATAACAGGAGGAATTGATATGTCCAAGAAATACAGGATTGAAAGCGTGATGCTTATTCTCCTTATTTTCGGCACGTTGAACCTGATAGGGTGTCAGGGAACAAGGGTTCTGGTTGAAAATGGGCCGCCATCGGATAAACCACCGCAATATGAAAAAGGAGGACCTCCACCATGGGCGCCGGCGCATGGCTATCGGGCTAAATACAAATACAGGTATTACCCGTCTCATCATGTCTATCATGACAGCGAACGAGGACTATACTTTTACTACGAGAACGGACGTTGGCAGGTATCGGTCTCCCTTCCTTCGAGCATCCGCATTCATGCCGATGATTATGTCACTCTTGGGATGGATACAGATAAGCCCTATGAATTCGACGACGAAGTCGTGAAGCGATACCCTCCTGGGCAGCTGAAAAAGAACAAATCCAAAAAAAAGTCTAAATAAGAACGAGACAGGATATTTGATAACCTGTAACTTTTCGATAAAATTGTTCGCAACAGGTTCGGCCCACGGGGCGCCTGCCAGGTTTTCAGATGGCCGAAGTCTTACGATAACCTACTTTTTAGCCGGCACCCGGCGTTCGACCCGGCGGCATTTTATTTGCCGCGCGGTGTAAGCGCGCCCCCGATCGATGAAACCTTCGGCCGTCAATAAAGAGGCAGCTTGCGCAGGGGCGTAAACGTGAAACGCTGGCCGCCGACGCTGGCTTCAAACATCAGGCCGCCCTTGGCGACGGTGAACACCATCACCCCTTTCTGGTAGTTCGCGTCAGAGGATGCCCCCTCTGCGGCGGCCACGGCGGTGGCCTGGGCGCTCAACGCCCACTGCCCCTCTGCAAATCTGTCAAGTGAAACCTTGTCCTCGAAGAAAATCACTTCTGCGTATGCCTGGGCGCCCAATTGCAGGCCAATAGTCCCCTGGCTCAACGAGGAGTAACCGATCAATTTGCCGTCGGCGAAGACCTGACCGTCTCCGTGCGCCCCACCAATGCCGATAGCGCCCTTGGTTACGGTTGGAAAGACCGCATACCCTGCAGCGGAGGCGAAAAGCCTTTCCATACTGGGATCGGCTCTCTTGAAAAGGTTAATGGCCCCGACGGTTTCCTGATCAAAACTGCCCCCTCTTACGTAAGGCGAGCTGGCACACCCGGCCAGCCACGGCAGGAGGGTTAAACTGACAATCCATATGGCGACACTCGAACGGTTCATAGTGAAATCTCCTTTGAAAGGAATTTTAGGCCCGGCACGGGAAAATCCACGCGTTTGTCGTCTCGAAAGCGGAAAGAACGGCAGGTGAAAGGAACGGGTTTTTTGCGGGAGTATGGGTCAAACCGTCCTGGGTGTCAAGATAAATCCAACCATCCAACTTTGGGAATTGTGGTGTTCAACTGGAATTCGCTGGGGTAAAATGAAGACATGGACACATCGAGTACATTCGGGTGTGCACGGTGACCTTAATCCTGATAGCCGCTTGTTATTTTTCCGTCTATTTGTCATCCCAATCTTGATGAAATCGTAAGAGGCCGGGATCTCGCGCAAAGACGAAAAGCAAGCAAAGATATCTTGTGTAACTCTTTTTGATAAAATGGTTCGCAACAGGTTCGGCCCATGGGGCCTCCTGCCGGGTTTTCAGATGGCCGTAGGCATTATTATCGGTGCGGCTTTCGGGACCATCGTCAAATCCCTTGTGGATGATGTGATCATGCCGCCGATTGGTCTGCTCCTGGGTAATGGTGACTTCTCAAATCTCTTTATCACCCTCAAGCAAGGGACGACCGCAGGCCCTTACCTCACTCTTGCAGCAGCCAAAGAGGTCGGCGCCGTAACACTGAGTTACGGTGCCTTTTTTAATGCCATCATCAGTTTCTTGATCGTTGCCTTTTCCGTTTTTCTCCTTATCAAAGGAATGAACAGGATCAAGAGGCAGCAGGAGGCCCCTTCGGCCGCTCCAACCACTAAAGAATGCCCACACTGCCTGTCGACCATTCCCGTTGCGGCAACCAGGTGAGCATATTGCGCATCCGATCTGTGAGTACACGGGAAATGGGCCTGCCTCAATAAGACATCTTCGCTTCCTGTCCCGCAAGGCGGGATTGCAGACAAAGGGGCTAAGGGCTCAGATTGATACTGGAAAGGTTCCTGATACCGAAGCCATGAGATGGAGAGAAAACCTGTATGCGTAAACGAATCAAATCGCGAGGAGGCCAAGAAAGTCTTCACCCTTCCTGAAGACACGCATGTGGAGGACGGGCGTCTTTCCAGTCCAAAAGGCTTACGAAATGGCCTGTCTTACTGGGAACCAACGCTTGATGGTCTCGTAAAAAGTGATATCTCTCACAAAGCTCTCAGAGAACACGGAGCTAATCTATTTAAAATATTAAAGATATCTTTGCGTGCTTTGCGTCTTTGCCCGAGATTTTGACTTTTTGCGAATGCATCAACGCTTCAAACCCTCCTGTTTAGAGGGGCAAACTCGAACCCGGGAACATTCCGGAAAACGAAAAGCCTGACCCACCAAAACCAAGCAACACTGCCGGTCGGTAGTCATTAAGGCTGACTGACCGGCGTGAAGGGCGCCATTATGCCAGGGGAATCCCGGCAGCCTGGAGAGCCTTCCCGCTCCCCCGGTGCCTGGCGTTTTCCCTAACCTCTTGAAAAAAATAAAATATATCAATTTTGACCTATTCGATTTTGTTTGACAAGATCCTCCTCATCCATAAAAATTAAAGATAAAAAAGCGTACTGTTTCGTGAAGACTACCGGGAGGGTCCGGTTAGTCCCGGCTGGTAAAGGTCCTTTTATCTTTCCAAGATCCATTTCAAGAAAGGAGGACGGCATGAACGGATATATGGGAAAAGTCCTGCGGGTTGACCTTTCAACAGGGACCATGCAAACTGAGGATATCCCCCCAACCTGGTACGACGATTTTTTGGGCGGAGAGGGTTTGGCAGTCAGACTTTTTTATGATTATATGGACCCCTCCCGGGACCCTTATGACCCTCAGAGTCCGGTCATCTTCGCCACCGGTCCATTGAACGGGACCAGTGCCCCGGAGGGCGGAAGGCTGGTTGTGGTCTTTCGTTCACCGGCCTCCGCCACGCTCGGCATCACCAATGTGGGCGGCCATTTCGCCCCTGCCCTGAAAAAGGCGGGGTATGACCTGCTGCTGGTCAAGGGTAAGGCATCCCAGCCTGTCTGGCTGCGGATTGAAGACGATCGGGTCACCCTGGAAGATGCCTCGAAGATCTGGGGAAAGCGCATTTCGCCCACGGAAGACCATATCAAAGAAAGCCTTGGCAGTGGAGCCCAGGTCATTTCCATCGGACCGGCAGGGGAAAACATGGTACGTTTCGCCTCCATGATGACCCAGAAACATCGCGCCGCAGGTCGAGGCGGCGGCGGCGCCATACTGGGCTCCAAAAATCTGAAAGCCATCGGTGTGACAGGCAGCCGGGACGTCCCCGTAGGCGATCCAAAGGCCTTGAAAACCGCTTCGGAAAAAGCCAAGGAACAGATCCAGGCGGAGGCTTTCACGGCGGGTCTCCTGAAACCTTTCGGAACCCCTGGTTTCTATAACTCCATCAGCGCCACCGGGACCCTTCCCACTAAAAACTGGCAACGGACGACTTATCCCGAGTCCCATGACGTACTGGGGCATGAGGCCTACCATAAGACGCTGGAAGTGAAGCCCTATGCCTGCGCCCAGTGCCACATCGCCTGCGGTCGCAAGACCACCATCAAGGAAGGTCCCTTTGCAGGCGAAAGCGGAGGCGGACCCGAATACGAAACCCTGGGGGCCTTTGGCAGCAAATGCCTGATCAACGATGTCAGCGCGGTTGCAAAACTTGGATATGACTGTAATGAACTGGGGCTGGATACCATCAGTGCCGGGCAAATAGTGGCCACTGCCATGGAGTGGTATGAGCGGGGGATTCTAACCAGGGAAAAAACCGACGGTCTCGAACTAACCTGGGGAAATGTGCAGGCATCTTTGGAAATTTTGCGGAAGATGGCCTACCGCGAAGGGATCGGAGACCTGTTAGCGGAAGGGTCCAGGAGGGCAGCCGAAACACTGGGGGGCGATGCCATCGATTACGCCTTTCAGGTAAAAGGACTGGAGATGGCTTCCTGTGGCGTTCGGGCCAGTAAGGGAGAGGCCGTGGTCCATGCCACCTCGCCGCGCGGCGCCGACCATTTGCGTCCCTATGCCTCGGTCATTGACGCCTTCGGGTACGTGGATGAAGAACTGGGAATTACGGAAAAACAGAACCCCCTGGATGACGGCCACAAGGCATGGGTTAAACCTCTTCAGGAACTTTCAATGGCTACCAATCTTCTGGGGGCCTGCCTGTTCGCATCCATCTGCCTGGCGGTGAAAGGCAGCACCTGGGCCAGCCTCTATTCTGCGGTAACCGGCCGGGAAATCTCGTTGCAGGATCTGCTGAGGGCCGCCGAACGGGTCATCAACATGGAACGGGTGATCAATTCCCGCTGCGGTTTCGATCGGAAAGAGGACAAACTGCCCAAGCGACTCCTGAAAGAACCGGCCTCCGACGGCGTCGGTGAGGGCCAGGTGGTGAATCTGGAACAGGCCCTGGACAGTTATTATGAAGCCATGGGTTGGGACGTGAATACGGGCCTGCCCAAGCCGGAAAAATTGAAGGAACTCCGCCTCGATTGGTTGGTCTAACCCTCATCTTCAATTCATTTCTCTAAAACAACGCCCCGCGGGAGGCGGAGAGGTCGTTCTACCGACCGTCTCCGCCTTTTTTAAGCCCTGCATCCATAAGGGACCGCAGCGCCCGGGACCGGCCCTTTCGGATGGGCATACCCATTGTTTAAAGGCAGCCGGATCGACCGTCCCATGAAAGGACACACCCGGCGCTGGAACTGACCGAATTTCGCCGCGCATGCTGCCGTTCGCACGAGCGACGGAAAGATTATGCAGCCCTTAAAATCTGAAAACATGGCGGGAGGCCCATGGGGCGCCTTTTTTAAGGGCGGCATTCATAAGGGACCGCAGCGCCCGGGACCGGCCCTTTTGGATGGGCATGCCCATTGTTTAGAGGCAGCCGGATCGACCGTCCCATGAAAGGACACACCCGGCGCTGGAACTGACCGAATTTCGCCGCGCATGCTGCCGTTCGCACGAGCGACGGAAAGATTATGCAGCCCTTAAAAAAGGCGCCCCATGGGCCGAACCTGTTGCGAACCATTTTATCAAAAAGAGTTACCTTTTCTGGACGAACCATGACAATCATCGATCTTAGCCATTCCATATATGAGGGCATGCCGGTCTACCCTGGAACCGAGCCCCCTGTATTTTCCACTCCGTGTACGATTGCAAAAGACGGCTTTACAGAAAAGAAGATCACTCTCTTTTCACATACCGGAACGCACATGGACGTCCCGGCCCATATTATTCCGGGGGCAGCGACACTCAATGAGCTCCCTATGGATCAGTTTTGGGGACAGGCGTGCGTGGTGGATGTGAGGTCGCTGGTCGGGCGGAACATCGAAACAGCCGCACTAACGACATACGGGCCGCTCATAGGAGAAGTGGATTTCGTCCTCTTTCGAAGCGGGTGGGACAAACTGTGGCATAAAACAGGATATTTCGAGGGGTATCCCATGTTGACGCCAGAGGCAGCGGAATGGATCGGCGGCTTCGGCCTCAAGGGGATTGGGGTGGATATGATTTCTGTGGATAAAGAGGAATCGACCGACTTCCCTATCCACCGGTCTCTTCTGTCACAGAATATCCTCATCATCGAAAACCTGGCGAATCTGGACGCGTTACCCCCTGGGGGCTTCAGGTTCTGGTGCCTCCCCCTGAAAATCAAAAACGGAGATGGCTCGCCGGTCCGGGCCGCGGCCGTTATTCCCGGCAGGTTTTAATTACATCTTTAATCATTGGGCTGACGTTCCGCTCAGCCCGCACCTCACGGAATATGAAAAGTCTGGGTTTAAATCCGCTTGAAAAAGAATGCGAACCATGATAAACTGATTTTGATTCACTCTTTGTTAGAGGCGGATAAGGATCATTGCATGACCCCAAGCGATCAGCGCGGTTCAACATGCTGCCATGAATGGGGTCGTGCCGCCGTGGTTGCGCGAGTGTCCGGCTGTTTGTCTGAAAAGGTGTTGGATGATGGAGTTTGAGCGCCTGAAAGAGATGAGAGTCGTCTTTGATTCGATACACAACGGGGTGCTTATCATTGACGAAAAAGGGGTGATCGTTGTCTGCAACAGGGCCGCAGCTACTCTCATGGACAAGGAGCGGGAAGAGTTGCTGGGAAGGTTTATCGGAGATGTCATTCCCAGCGCCTGGGATGACGCGAGGACGCTTCTTCAAACGGGAATGCCCCAGATCGGGAGAAAAATCAACCGGGGCAGTTATACGATTGTGGCCAATCGAACCCCCATCATCGAAGATCGACAGATTGTGGGGGGTGTCAGTGTTTTTCAGGATATATCGGACTATGAGAGAATCGCCGAAGACCTGGAGTCCTACAAACGGGTCAACGAAGAACTCAACGCCATCATTAACTCTTCCTTTGACGGGCTCTGGATATGCGACAAAGAAGGCAGGGTATGCCGGATCAACAAGGCCTCTGAAAGGATCAACGGCATCAAGGCGGAGCAGGTCGTCGGAAAGCGCATGGAGACGCTGATTCGCGAGAAGCTGATTGATCGCTCCGTGACACTGGAAGTCCTCAAAAACCGAACAGGGGTGACCATTATCCAGAACCTGAAGAACGGCAAGCAGATCCTTGTGACAGGGAACCCGGTTTTTGATGATGAAGGGGAGATATCGCAGGTTGTTGTCAATGAAAGGGACATTACCGGCCTCAATAAACTGAGAACCGAACTGGAGGAGAGCAGGGCCCTTGCCTCCAGGTACCGTTCGGAACTCTCACTGAGAGAAAAGCAGTCGTCACTCCTTTCCAATGTGATCACCAAAAGCGGTGTCATGCAAAAGGTGCTGGGAAGGGCAATGAAAGTGGCAGAGGTCGATTCAACGGTGCTGCTGCAAGGCGAGACTGGAGTGGGCAAGGGGTTTTTTGCCAGGCTTATTCACTTGGCCTCTCATCGAAACAATGGCCCTTTTATCCGCGTCGATTGCGGCGCCATTCCGGACGGTCTTATTGAATCAGAACTGTTTGGGTATGAAAGAGGCGCGTTTACGGGCGCGCGGGACCAGGGGAAATCCGGCCTGCTGGAACTGGCGGCAGGGGGGACACTCTTCCTCGATGAAATCGGGGACCTGCCCTTTACCGTTCAAGTGAAGTTGCTGCGGTTCCTTGAGGAGAACAGCATCATGCGCGTCGGCGGAACGCGTGTGAGAAAGATTGATGCCAGGGTCATCGCTGCAACTCACAGGGACCTTGAAGCCATGGCGAAAAAAAATGAATTTCGCAAGGATCTCTTCTTCAGACTCAATGTCGTCCCCATTAAAATTCCGCCACTTAGGGAACGGGGCGAAGACATTCCTTCCCTGATTAATTTTTTTCTAAAAAAATTCAATAAGAAGCATTCCATGAACAAGGGTATCAGCCCGCGGGTTGTCGACTGTCTTTGTCAATACGCCTATTCCGGCAATGTACGTGAGATGTCCAACCTGGTAGAGCGACTTGTTGTCTTGACTCAGGATGATGCCATTCAACTGGAAGACCTTCCGGAACATGTGCGAGACCCGCGTGCGGACGCAGATGACTGGCTTGAGTCGGAGACCTTGAACCTTTCCCATGCTGTTGCAAGCGCTGAAAAAAAACTGCTTCTGCGTGCCTTGAAGACCTGCGGAACGCAGAGAAAAGCCGCGCGTTTGCTGGGAATCAATCAGTCCACCCTGGCACGGAAAGCCAAACGTTACGGCATAGCATCATGATGCAATTCTGCATCATGATGCATAATCTCATCAACTTTGCCGCCTCGCTCCTCTTTTGCACTGCCCTGACAGCGACAAACCCTCTTTTGTTTTCTATCATAATCTAGACTGCGTAAAATAAAATAAGATAATAAAAACGCCTCATTAACAAACGGTTCGGCAATATATTGCCCTTGAGGCCTTCCTTTGAGGCAAACCCGTCTTCGGTTTCGGTACGGTAATTGCTGAAGATTACTCATTACCGCAATTTCAGGGGTTCGGAAAACATGCCGGAATCAAGGAAAAAGGGCGAGGTCGTCCCACCAACATCCTTTTGTGAATTGTCCAACTTTCTGACACCCCATCCTTCCCTTGTTCAGATTCTGATAGAGACATCTTCAAAAGGGGCGACACTGGAAAAGGCCTTGGCTGTCCTCCGCGCATCGGGCATCCGCCGTGTGGATCACGAGATTCTCCGAAAGGGCGAGCCTTCCTGGATACGGCTCCAATTCCCAAGCGACGATTTTCAGGGGGCTATTTTAAGCTTGACGGAGGCCGGTTTTGTCAAATTGAAAGGCATTTATCCGGCCGCAAAAAGACATATTAAAAGGAGCGATCCCCAGTGAATGTTTTTACGACCCTGAGCAAAGCGCTCAAGCTATTCCCCGAACAGGAGGCCGTAGTCGACGGAAATGACCGGCTGAATTACCGCCAGGTCGGCGGGAGAGTGGAACGGCTGGCTAATGGTTTTCGCAGGCTGGGACTGAAATCTCAAGACCGCATATCTGTTGTGGCTCCCAATTGTCTGGCCTTTCTGGAGATCTACTACGCCGCCGCCCTGTGCGGCTTGATCATGAACCCAATCAATATTCGACTTTCCGGACGAGAGATGGCCTATATCCTGAGCGATGCCGGAAGCAAGCTGGTTCTCGCAGACATACGCTTCGCAGGAGCGCTGTTGCAGGCCATGGATCAAGTCTCCGGGCTCAATCGCCTTATCTGGCTCGGCCACGGAGAGCACCCTGCCACCAAGTGGGATGTTTCAGGGTATGAGGCATTCCTGACGGAACAGGAAGCCACCCCGGGCCCGCCCCGACTGGCCGGCGATGACCAACCTGCTCATCTTTACTACACCTCCGGAACCACAGGTCGTCCAAAAGGGGTCGTTTTGACCCACAGAAATGTCACCACCCACGCCATGGCGGCTGTCGCCGAGTTCTCCTTGAGTGATAGCGATGTTTGGTTCCACGTAGCGCCCATGTTTCACCTGGCTGATGCCTGGGCTACCTTTGCATTGACGTGGGTTGGGGGACGCCATGTGATGCTGCCGCAGTTCGATGCCGCCCGGGTGCTGGCGCTGATTGAGAAAGAAAAGATTACGCTGACGAACCTTATCCCCACCATGCTCAACCTGATGGTGAATCATCCGGAGGCACATGAGCACGATTACGCAAGCCTCCGCGTGATTCTTTCCGGGGGGGCGCCTATCGCTCCCGAGACCGTCAGGCGGATCGTTCAGACCTTCGGCTGCGACTACATTCAGACCTACGGCCTTACCGAAACTTCCCCCTATGTAACCGTCTCGAAACTGAAGTCCCACTTGCGCGCATGTACCGCAGACGATCGGATGTCCATAATCAGCAAAACCGGAAGGGAGTTCCTTTCAGTGGAAGTCAGGGTCGTTGACGAATCGGGCCATGACGTTCCTCGTGACGACAGCACTGTGGGAGAGGTCTGGGTTCGCGGGGACACGGTTACTCCCGGTTACTGGGGGTTGCCGTCCGCAACGGAAGAAGCTTTTCAGGACGGCTGGTTTAAGACAGGCGATTTGGCAGTGATGGACAGGGAAGGATATATCGACATTGTTGACCGAAAGAAAGACATGATTGTCACCGGCGGGGAGAATGTCTATTCAAATGAGGTTGAATATGTCCTCTACGAACATCCCGCCGTCTTGGAGTGCGCGGTTGTGGGCGTGCCTGACGAGAAATGGGGCGAGGCGGTCAAGGCGGTGGTCGTAAAGAAGCCGGGCCTGGAGGTGACCGGAGAGGAGCTCATGGCGTTTGTCAAGAGCAGGTTGGCTCACTACAAATCCCCTAAGAGTGTGGACTTTATAGATGAACTTCCCAAAACCGGTTCGGGAAAAATTATGAAACGTGCCGTCAAATCGGCTTACTGGAAAGGCAGGGCGCGTTTGATTCAGTAACGACAGGCCATGTTCGCGGAAGCTCGAAGGGTTGGAGAAGCGGCCCACGCCTAAACACTTCGACCATAAGGCCGAGCGAATTGGTGGCTCAGAACCAGGGCCGCAAGGGTTTTATCGGAACACGACGATCCGATACATCTCAACAAAGGAGGTTGCCAATGCAGAAGAAAACCAATCAGGAGCTGATGGCTCTGAGAGAAAAACATGTGCCGAGAGGACCTTTTAACATTACCTCGATGTTTGTAAAAAGCGCTCACGGCGCCACCCTGGAGGATGTCGAAGGGAAGGAGTATATCGATTTTGCCGGTGGGATCGGTGTGATTAACGTCGGACATTGTAATAAAAAGGTGGTCTCTGCCATAAAGGAGCAGGCCGAGCAATATATCCATACCTGCTTTCATGTCGTCATGTATGAACCGTATGTTCAGCTGGCCATGAAATTGAACGAGATTACACCAGGAGATTTCCCAAAAAAAACCTTCTTTGTCAACAGCGGTGCGGAAGCTGTTGAGAATGCGGTGAAGATTGCCCGTTATGCGACCAAACGCCCCGGCATTATCGCCTTTGAAAATGCCTTTCACGGCCGTACCTATATGGCCATGAGTCTGACAAGCAAGGTCAAGCCCTACAGATTCGGATTCAACCCTTTCTGCCCCGAGGTCTATCGAATGCCGTTCGCCTACTGTTACCGGTGTCCCTTTGGCCGTGAATATCCGTCCTGTGACGTTTATTGCGCCGGATACCTCGAGGACTTTTTTATCGGGAATGTCGCAGGAGAGTCGGTAGCAGCGGTCATTGCCGAGCCGATTCAAGGGGAGGGCGGGTTCGTTGTGCCTCCGCCCGGATACTTCAGGAAAGTCAAGGAAATTTGTGAAAAGAACGGCATCCTCTTTATCATGGATGAAATCCAGACGGGCATGGGGCGAACCGGAAAGCTTTTCGCCTCTGAGCACCATGATGTGGTTCCGGACATCATTCTGACCGCCAAGTCGCTGGCTGCGGGGCTGCCCTTAGGCGGGGTAACAGGGAGGGCGGAGATCATGGAAATGCCCCATGTCGGGGGCCTGGGAGGCACCTATGGAGGGAACCCCATCGCCTGCAGGGCGGCGCTGGCGGTTCTGGACCTGCTCGATACCGAGCTGCTCACAAAAAGCCGGGATCTGGGAAACAGAGTCCGGGCCCAATTCCTTGAGCTTCAAAAGGAATTCGAGATGATCGGAGATGTCCGCGGCCTGGGCCCCATGATGGGGATCGAGCTGGTGAAGGACCGTCAGACGAAGGAGCCGGCCGCCGAAAAAACAAAGGAACTGGCGAGGCGCTGTCTCGATAAAGGACTCGTCGTTCTTTCGTGCGGCAACTACGGCAACGTGATCCGGACCCTGATGCCTTTGGTTATTACCGATGAACAGATGAACAAGGGGTTTTCAATCATGAGGGAAGCGTTCACAGAACTGACCCGTGGCTGATTTCGTTCCCAACAGCCCTTAAAAACGTAATCCCCCTGTGCCAAATATACAGCCGTTAGGCGCTTCCCGGAAGGACGTTCCGACTTGCCGGGAACGGGATCTTTGAAAGGAGGAATAACAAGTGGCGAAAAACAGAGTGGCGGTAGATACGGGTGGAACATTCACGGATGTTTTTGTTTTTGACGAAGAGAGCGGCAGGGTCCTTGTCCAGAAAGTCCCTTCCACGCCGAGCAATCCCTCCGTGGCCGTTGCGAACGGCATGGAAAAGGCAGGGATCGACATGTCGGAGGTTACGCTTTTTTCCCACGGCACGACTGTGGGAACCAACGCCCTCATTACCCGCGACCTTCCACTGACCGGAATGGTGAACACCAAAGGGTTCCGGGATGTGATAGAGATACGACGATCCACGAAGCCGGACCTGTGGGACCATTACAAGGATGTCGCTCCTCCGTATGTCCCAAGGCGTCATCGCCTCGAAACGGAAGAAAGAATCGATTATTCGGGAAGGGTGCTTACCCCGCTGAACGAGGACGAGGCGCGTCAAGTGGCGCGTATACTGAAGAAGCGCGGCATGAAGGCTGTGGCCGTCTGTTTCATGAACGCCTATATGAACGGGATCAATGAAGCACGCATGAAAGAGATCCTCCTCGAGGAGATGCCCGATACCTATGTCTGCACCTCAAGTGAACTTGTCCCGGAGATTTTCGAGCATGAGCGCTTCAGCACCTGTGTGACCAATGCGGTACTGGGTCCGGTTGTGGGGGACTATCTCAAGGATCTTACCGGTCGGCTGAAGCAGATCGGTTACCAGGGTGATGTCCTGGTGCTCCATTCAGGCGGGGGCGTGATGATGGCGGAAAACGTTTCTCAATTCGCCTCCCGTGTGGCCAGCTCGGGGATCGCTGCAGGCGCCATCGCCATGAACCACACGGCCCAGCTCTGCGGATTCCAGAACGCCATGGGGCTGGACATGGGTGGGACGAGCTGTGATGTCTCTCTGACTTACAATGGAGAACTCCGGATGAACAACCAATGGGAGGTGGAATTCGGCTATCCCATCATGTACCCCAGCATCGAGGTGATCACCATCGGAGCAGGCGGAGGAAGCATCTCCTGGGTCGACGCCGGGGGATCGCTCCGAAATGGGCCCAAAAGCGCGGGCGCCGATCCGGGCCCTGCCTGTTATCAGACCGGGGGCCGGGAGCCGACCAACACGGACGCGAATCTGATCCTCGGCCGGCTCAACACGGAATTGCTGGGCGGGCGCATGAAACTGAGCCGGGAGGCTGCCGAAAAGGCCGTTCAAAAGATCGCGGACAAATTCGATATGACGGTCGTGGATGCCGCCTATTCCATCATCAAGGTCGCCAATGCCAACATGTGCGACGCCCTCAGGCTGATTTCCGTTATGAAGGGATACGATCCCCGCGATTTTGCCCTGGTCGCCTTTGGGGGCGCAGGCCCTCTCCATGCCGCCTATGTGGCCCGGGAACTGGAAATCCCTACCGTCATCGTGCCCAGGTATCCTGGGGTCCATGCGGCTCTGGGATGTCTTCTGGTGGATGTCCGGCATGATATTTTCAGGACCTATCTTGCGAATTCGAATGATGCGGACCTGGCCTCCATTGAGAAAGAGTTCAGAGAGCTTGAGGACGAGGCTGGAGCGATACTTGAGAAAGAGGGGATGACCGGTGAGAACGCAAAGATCATCCGATATATGGACCTTCGCTATGTAGGCCAGTGGAGAAGTCTGACCGTCGAAGTACCGAGGCCGATTGAGACGCTTGAACAGGCCTTGAAAATCTTCCACTCCGAACACGAAAGGGAATATTCGTGGTCCAACGTGGAGCAGGTGGTAGAGATTTACGGTCTGAGAGTGGCCGCCATCGGTAAAGTGGCCAAACCCGGTTTTGTCCGAGATGAGGCCCCCCAAAAGGCTGAATTGAAGCCAAAGGAGATCCGCAGAGTCTTTTTCGAAATGGCGGGCGGCTTCAAAGATACCCCGGTCTATCTCCGGAGAGATTTACCTGCCGGCGCCAACCTCACCGGGCCCGCCGTCGTCGAACAGCTGGACACCACAACTGTCATTCCGACCGGCGTGAAAGCCCGGGTGGACGAGTATCTCAATATCATCATGGACATTCGATAATAAGGATAAGGAGGCGGAGAAGAATGGCACAGAAAATATCTAAACTGGATCCAGTGACCTTCGAGGTCTTGAAAAACGCCTTTGCCAATCTGGTGGACCAGATGTCCGAGCAGATTCTGAGAACATGTTATTCATTTGTCATATACTGCAGGGACTTCAGTGCGGCTCTCTGCGACAAGAATGGCGATACGATCATGCAGGGAAGCCAGGATATCGCCGTGCACGTGGGGACCATGCACCTGACGGCCAAGGCGATCCTGAATACTTTCGGAGATGATATTCATGAAGGGGATGTCTTCATCTTTAACGATCCGTATGTGGGGGGCACACACTTCTGCGACGTCCGTGTGGTGAGGCCGGTATTTTTTGAGGGTGAAATCGTTGCCATCACTCAGACCAACGGCCACTGGGCTGACGTGGGAGGGACAGTGCCCGGATCTTTCGACATCTCGGCCAAGGAGCATTACGGAGAAGGGACCCGTATCACCCCCATACGCATCTGGGACAAAGGGCGCTACCTGGCCGATGTGGCCGACTGCCTGGTATCCAATATGCGGGGATCCAGCGACCGCCTGGGAGATCTTCGTGCGCAGGCCGAGGCCACCCGGGTCGGAGAGCGGGAGTTTCTGAGATTGATCGAGAAGTATGGAAAAGAGATCGTGCTTCAAGCTGCCCGGGAATGCCAGGACTATGTAGAGCGAATAACGCGACGCAGGGTGGCGGAACTGCCTGACGGGTCATGGGAAACCGTTGATTTCATTGACCAGGACCCGGAAGCTGGAGAAGGGCTCATCCCGATAAAGGTAAAGATGATCATCGAGGGTGACCAGATTACTTACGACCTGGAAGGGTCTCATCACTATGTAGGCTGCTTTCTCAACTCGGCCTATCCCGCCACGCTCTCGGCGCTGGTCGCCGGCACCAAGGCATTTTTCCCGGACATCCCCCTCAATGCGGGATTTTTCCAGGCCTTTGATGTGAAGGTGCCTGAAAACAGTGTCGTGAATGCGCCATGGCCCGTTGCAGTGACCGGGTTCTGTTCAGGAGTCTACGAAAAAGCCCAGGCTGCCGTCATCGAGCTGTGGTCCAACATGATGCCCAAGCGGGCCATGGGCTGCGTCTTCAATCTGGAGTATCTGCTTATCGGAGGATGGGACAGACGGCCCGGCTTCGGCACTTTCTTCATGTGGTATGACTGGATGGCCGGCGGCCACGGGGGGCGTTATATCAAGGATGGGTGCAATGGAACCGCACCTGTCTTTGGTTTGGGTCTCAGCATCCAGCCCTGCGAGGGCCAGGAACGGCTGACCCCGGTTTTGACCAGCGAGCACAGCATTCTGACAGACTCTGCCGGACCCGGGAAATTCAGGGGCGGCTGCGGACTCAGCAAGGGGGGAACGGTTATGGAATGCGAACGGGCGGTTATGTCCTACTGTTGTGACCGTGCCCGATCCATCGCTTTCGGCATCTGGGGAGGTCTTCCTTCCATACCGCAGGGGCTTTGGAAAAACCGGGGGAAAGAGGGAGAGGAATTTCTCGGGGCAATTTTTTCTGGCGTTCCTGTCAATGCGGGCGATACATTTATCCGCCCGTCTTCAGGTGGCGGAGGGCTGGGCGATCCCCTCGAGAGAGAAGTTGAAATGGTCCTTGAAGATGTGATCGATGGGTATGTCTCGGTAGAGAGGGCCAGAAAGGACTATGGCGTCGTCATCAAAGTTATCGACGAAGAAATGCTGGAATACAAAGTCGATGCTGAGGCTACGGAAAAAGAGCGAACCTTCATCCGTGAAAACCGGGTGGCATGGATGAGAGAAGATCCACTGAAGGTGCGTGAAAAGCTGCTGGCGGGAGAGATCGACGACATGGATGTTGTCCGCAGGCATGGCGTGATCATGGACTGGGGATCAAAAGAAGTTTTGCCGAAAACGACGCAGCAATTCAGGGAGATGCTTGAAAAGCGGACTGTCGCATACTGGAAATAGGCATTCCAAGGAAGTGCCGGAGAAATGCGGATGGTGAAATCCCTGCGGGGCCGCTAAAGAGGAAATGAGGAGACAGGCCGTTGATCCGGTCATAAAATAGTATGTGTGAAAGGAGGTGAACATCAGGCAGTCAACGGGCATCAACAATTTTGCTGAAGGAGGAAAACAAACATGAAAGGCATCAGTCCGGCAGTTGCAATCATAAGTTCCTTTGTAGCCATTCTTATCCCCGTATTTGTAGCGATTATTGTGAGCAAATGGAAGCTGGTCAAGTCTTCTGAAGATTACCTTGTTGCAGGCCGAAGGGCTCATTGGGCACTGGTTACAGCCTCCGTCGCTTCCATGTTTATCTGGGGCTCATCAGTGATGGGCGCTGCGGAAGGCGCTGTCAACAATGGTATGTCTGGTGTCTGGATTTACCCCATGTATGCCGTCGGCCTGTGGGTTTTTGGGATTTGGGCTACAAAGCTCAGAGAAGTATTCCCTTACGCCCTGTCTTACACTGAATATTTCCGTCATCGATTTGATGGCAAGCTGCATGTTCTTATCATCATCGCGGCCATTGCAACCAGTTTCAGCGGGGCATGGATTCAAGGATTGGCAGCAGGTCACATCATGGCCGGGGTGACCGGGGGTGCGGTTCCATACTGGGTAGGAGTCCTCTTTTTGGGTGTGGCTGTTATCATTTACACCCTTGTGGCAGGACTATGGGGCAGCCTCATATCAACGTGGATTTTTACTTTGATTGCCATGCCGATATGTGCGATTGTGGGCATCGCAACATGGGCGGCACTGGGAGGGCCGGGACCTATCATGGAACAGGCGAATATCCTCCTGCAGCAGGGCAAGCTTGGTCCCGAGATGTTTAACCTCCTGCAGCCGAATGCCTTGATAAACTATCTGATCCCTGTGCTCGCCTGGGCGTTTTTCTCTCTGCCCATGCAGCAGGATTACTGGCAAACGGCCTTTGCCATCAGAGATCCGAAGGATGTAGGCCGGGCTTTTCGGCATGCCGGGATCTGGTGGTTCTTTATGCCGTTCATATCCGCTTCTCTGGGTTTTGCGGCTCTTATCATGATGAAATCAGGGCAAATGGCTGAAGTGCCCGGAAGTCAGGCCTACGCTGCCCTGGTCGGGCACGTTATGCCCCCCAGCTTTGGGGTGTTGTTCATATGGCTGGTGTTCGCGGCTACGGTGGGGACGGTCGGAGCGGCCATGGTGGCCATCGGGAATATCGTCGGAAACGACATATACAGAACCTATGTTAACAAAACGGCTACGGATGACCAGGTCAAAAAGGTTGTCCGATGGGTCGTCGCCATCAGCACAATTTGTGTGATAATCGTATCTTTGACGCCGCTGTCAATCCTGATGGTTCTTTTGTTTATGCCCATGTACTGTGCGCCGTTTGTGTGGGGGTTTATTCAATCCCAGTACAAAAAATGGTTGAGTTCAACGCCGATTTTCATTGGCGGCATCGTCGGATTTGGTGTTGGGACCTATATGTTTCTCGGATTAGGCTTGTGGGGATGGGCCATGATTGCAGCATTTGTCGTTGCCGGCTTAATCTCTGTGATTGGAAGTAAGATATCTCCCGATGATTTTGATTTTCAAAAACTGCTGGCGGTTAAAAAAAGGTGATTTTCAGGTATCATCTAAAACTTCCTGAGAAGGAAAGGGGGCGAATTACCATGATGGGAGGCGAAATTTTTCTGTGGATCGCTATTGTATCCAGCGGAATCATGCTCTTTGGATATTCAATCTGGAACCTGATTGTCGTATCCAGGGACTTTATTAATATCGCTCGCGAGGCCAAAAAGCACTTGTAGAAGCCAAAAAAGGATCCCGGCCTTTCGTCGGCATTAAGAGGACGGATTTTTTCTAACCAGTCCCCCTTCTGGTCCAGGGGGGACTTGTTGGGGGGTGGGACCGGTTCTCGTATTGCGAGTTTCGGAGGAGGAGCCAATGAACATCGATTTCAACGCGGACATGGGTGAAAGCTTCGGCATGTACGTTATGGGTGATGATAGAGGCTTCATGCAGTATATAACCAGTGCCAACGTTGCCTGCGCATTTCACGCAGGCGATCCGACGGTGATGAAGAAAACAGTGGCCCTGGCCAAGGAGTTTGGCGTGCAGGTGGGCGCTCATCCGGGTCTGCCAGACCTGCAGGGTTTTGGCCGAAGGGAAATGAATCTCAGCATGGAAGAAATCCATGACGACATGGTATATCAGGTGGGAGCGCTCAAGGCTTTTGTCGAAGCGGCCGGTCTCAGGCTCCACCACGTGAAGCCTCATGGCTCTCTTTATGGCATGGCCATGCGTCGCGAGGATGTTGCCGAGAGCATCTGTCAGGCTGTCTTGGATGTGGACAAAGACCTGTACCTTTATATCATGAAAAAAGGGGTGGCGGGTGGAGTCGCTGAGGCCATGGGAATCCGTGTTGTCTACGAGCTGTATGCCGACCTGGACTATGACGGTGAGGGGAACCTCGTCATTACCCGGCATCATGATGTGCGAGATCCAGATGAAATTGCGGCGAAAGTTGTTCGGATGGTTAGAGACGGCAAGGTCTTCACGACAGAAGGGAAAGAAATTTCCATTGAGGGAAGTTCGGTCTGTCTTCATTCGGACACGGCCAACGCCTCGAAGATTGTGGCGGCCGTGCGCAGAGAACTGGAAAATGCCGGATATACTGTTGCCGCTCCGCAGTTGTGATCTGTTCATTCCAGGTCGGAGATCCCTGCCATTTATCCCTGGCCTGGATGAACTCCGGGCGGAACCCCTAAAAAATATGCTGAATTGCAAGAAACAAACCTACCGCGGGAAGCACAAGGTAGATGAAAACGGGCGACCGCCGGCATTGCCGGCAGCCTGCTTTAGGGCTCGCTCAAAAATAAATTCGCAGAATTGACGCTCAGATTTTGGCCAGATTTGGTTGCTGCGATTGAGTGAAGCCACAGGAATAGTGAACTATTTCGAGGACTTCACGATTGAGCAGCGGCCGAAGATGGCCTGAAGCTGAGATGAACAAAATGTGAAGTTATTTTTGAGTGAGCCCTTAGTGAGGACCGACCCGGGCGCTGAGAATGCGGATGCTGTAACGCGCCGTGAAATTTTCTAATATTGAAGAGGAGGAACGATAACATATGGAACAAGCCGCTTACAATGTGATTCTGGACACGCTTCCGGAAACACCCTCGCGACTGGAGGTCCTTTTCAGGCAGGCTGGCGACGGTTTTCTGCAGGTTGAATACGGCAGAGATCAGCGGGCCAATCTACTTGACTCTTTCAGAATCGGCACCATCAACGAGTTTATCGCGGGACAGAAACCCGGAGGTCTCATTGAGACCGTTCCGGGCATTCGGACGAACCTCTTCCATTTCGACCCTGAGGTCCTGAACGTAAACGAACTTATTGCTCTGATAAAGAACGCCGAAGAGGACCTGTCTGACGTGGAGCACATTGAGCTGGAATCCCGCCTCATTCACCTGCCCATTGCCTTTGAAGACAGCGAAACCAAAAAGGCGGTGGCTAAATATGTCAAGGAGGTCCGGCCGGACGCTCCCAATGTGATCAACGGGTACAACCTGGAATATATGGCGCTGTGCAATGGCATCACCGTGGAAGAAATCAAGGCCAAGGTCCTGGGTACGGACTGGTACAACAGCGGGTGTGGATTCTGGCCGGGGGGCGGTTTTTTCTGGCCCATGGATCCCAGATGCGCGATTGTCGTGCCCAAGTATAACCCTCCCCGTACGTGGACGCCTGAAGGGACCGTGGGCATCGGTGGTCCCTGCATCTTCACCTATACAACGGAAACCGGCGGGGGATACCAACTATTTGGAAGGACCATTCCCACTTTTCAGTTTGCACAGAAACACCCCTTGTTCAAAGACAGCCCGTTTCTTTATCGGAACGGCGATCGGATTCGGTTCCATGAGGTTTCGGAAGATGAGATCTTATACATCTTCAAACACGTCCATGAAGAAACGGATTATGAATACCAGATAGAAGCGGGAAAAATTATTGTAAAGGACTATCTGAAATTCATCAATTCCGAGCCGGTCAGAGAGGGCGTTAAGGCATTTCAGGAAAAGCAGGCGCAAGGCCTCAAGAAGGCCCCTCGTCTATAACCGTTTCCGCTTATCAGGAGGATCGTTATATGTTGAAAGTTATCAACGGTGGCGTGGAGACTCTGGTGGAGGACTGGCCGGGGAGACTCGGCTACCTGGGGAAAGGAATGGCATCTTCCGGGGCAATTGACAATCTGGCTCTGCAATTCGCCAATTTGCTGGTCGGAAACGCGCCCGGTGAAGCAGGGCTTGAAATAACGGGCGGCTATTTTGCAGCGGAATTCATGCAGGATAGCGTCATCAGCTTGACCGGGACGAATATGAAGCCCGCGGTGAACGGTCAGCCGGTCCCCATGTGGGAATCCATTTTGGTACACAAGGGGGATGAAATAAAATTCCATCATTTCGGTGAGTTCGGATTTCGTTCCTACATGGGATTCGCAGGCGGCATTGACGTGCCTCCCTATCTCGGCAGCAAGTCCACATGCATCTTCGGAAGCTATGGGGGCTTTCAGGGCCGTAAACTGCAGCCCGGCGACATTCTGAAATTCGGGAACCCTGCCCGGAATATCAAAGACCTTAACGGTAGAAAGCTGCGAAAAAATATCATTCCCGAATATGTCGCCGAGTGGCGACTCAGGGCCACTCCGGGACCCAATTCAGCCCCGGATTATGTAACGAAAAAAGGGATGGATTATCTATTTGAACATTCATTCAAGATCCAGCATACCTCAAATCGTTCAGCGTACCGGCTTGAGGCCCTCCCCGATTTCTTTTTCGCTCGAAAAGACGGCGGAGTGGGGGGCAGCCACCCCTCCAATATCGTGGACCATGCGTATAGTATGCGGGGGGCGCTCAATGTGTGCGGCAATACGCCGATCATCCTGATCGCTGATGGCCCGACCCTTGGAGGCTACCTGTGTGCACTCACGGTTATTAACGCAGACCTCTGGAAGATAGGCCAGGGTACGCCCAGCAGAGACCACATCAGGTTCGAGTACTGTACGCTTGATGAGGCTGTGGCGGCGAGGAAAGCACAGAAGGCACTGTTCACCGAGGAATCCATTGCCTGAAAAACTCAGGACGTGTGAGGGAAAAGGATTTTTTTTAATCCGAGGAATGAGACATGCGGAGAGGAGGTCTTTTTGAAAATGGAAGTGAGGATTAATGCCCACATGCCGGGTCTGGTGGCCCGCGTGGTGGTAGCAGAAGGGGAGATGGTGAAGGCCGGTCAGGAAGTGGCGGTCATCAATTGCATGAAAACCGAGATGTCTGTTGTCTCTCACGTTGCCGGCGTGGTAAAGGAAATTTTGGTCAAGGAATGGGATGAGATGCAGGTGGACGCCCCCATGGTTATCCTGGAGGCAGAAGAAGGCTGAACCTTATGATAAAGAAACTAGTGATTGCCAACCGGGGAGAGGTGGTGTCCCGTATCATCCGTGCCTGCAAAAAGCTCGGCGTTGCCACGGTAGCTGTCTATTCCGAGGCTGACCGGAATGCCCTGTTTACAAGGCAGGCGGACGAGGCCGTTCCTATCGGTCCTGCCAATCCCATGAAGAGCTATCTCAATATTGAGGCCATCATCCAGGCGGCACAACAGTGCGGCGCGGATGCGGTGCACCCCGGATATGGCTTCCTGGCTGAAAATTACGCCTTTGCACAGGCGGTCATTGACAAGGGCATGACCTGGGTCGGTCCCGCTCCCGAAGTGATGAAGGCTGTGGAGTCCAAGTGCTACTGCCGACACATTGCGGAAAAGGTCCGTGTGCCCGTCAATCCAGGGACGCTGGATCCTATTCAGAATGTGGAGGAGGTATACCGGTTTGCTGAAGAAGTCGGTTATCCTGTTTTCCTGAAGCTCGACAAGGGGGGCGGCGGCAAGGGAATCGAGAAGGTGAACGCGGATGCAGAAGTGCAGCCCGTCTTTGAAAGGATCTCCCGGATCGGCCTTGCCGCTTTTGGTTCAGGGGACTGTTATATAGAAAAGATGCTTGTAAATCCAAGACACCTGGAGGTCCAGTTCCTGGGAGATAATTTCGGCAACTATGTCTGCCTGGGTGAGCGGGAATGCTCCATACAGCGACGGCATCAGAAGATCATCGAGGAATCCCCGTCGCCCGTGGTGACCCCAAGGGACCGGGAGATGATCTTTGATTATTCCCTCCGACTGGCCCGTGCCATGAACTACCAAGGTGCGGGAACGATTGAAGGCTTGCGTTCGCAGGCGGGCGACTATTATTTTATGGAAATCAATGCCAGGCTTCAGGTGGAGCATCCGGTTACTGAGCTTCTGACAGGCGTGGACATTGTTAAGACCCAGTTGCAGATTGCATCCGGCGAGAAACTGGCATTGAAACAGGATCAGGTGAGCGTGAAGGGTCATGCTATTGAGGCCAGGGTGTATGCTGAAGACCCTGTTTCCTTTCAACCCTCACCGGGAACGATCAAGAGACTGGTTCTCCCCGGAGAAAAAGAGACCCTCAGGATTGATCACGCCTTGGAAGAGGGTGGGGTTGTACCCCCGTATTATGACCCGTTATTGGCAAAGGTCATTACATGGGCCCCCAGCCGAACGGAAGCCATCGCCGCTTTGGTGGAAGCCCTGGAGGGTTTTCATATTGAGGGATTGGCGACAACGATTTCGCTGAATCTTTCCATTCTTAAAAATAAGCATTTCTCTGAAGGGAAATATCATACGGGTTTCATTGAAGATCTCCTCGAAAAAAATGGTTAGGTTGTCGGTACCGAACGGCAGCTGCCAGCCAGTGCTTCACACGATCATCCGGGAAAAGGCAATACGGAGGAAAGGGGTATGATTGAAAGAAGCCTTTACAATGAAAAAAATCCCTTAGATGTACACAATCTCCAGTTTGATATAGCCGCCGAACACCTCGACGTCGAGGGATGGATATTAGAAAAAATAAAGCATCCACGAAGAGAGTTTAGCGTAAGATTCCCGCTCAGATTCGATGACGGCCGTACGCAACTGCTTTCAGGATACAGGGTTCAACACAACACATTGCGTGGTCCGGCTAAAGGAGGCATTCGTTATCATCCGAATGTGGATTTAGATGAAGTGCGGGCCTTGGCAGGCTGGATGACATGGAAATGTGCGGTCGTGAATATCCCCTTTGGAGGAGCAAAAGGGGGAGTGACATGCGATCCGTCGAAGATGTCTCAAGGTGAGCTCGAGAGACTTACAAGGCGCTATATCTGGGAAATTTCACCTATTATCGGCCCGGACAAGGATATCCCTGCACCAGACGTGAATACCAATCCCCAGGTGATGGCCTGGGTTGTAGATACCTACAGCGTTTTTAAGGGGTATACCTGCAACAGCGTTGTGACCGGTAAACCCGTAGAGATCGGCGGTTCACTGGGAAGGTTCAAGGCAACCTCAAGGGGTGCTGTTTACACCCTGAAAGAAGCGGCTAAGATCCTCAATATTGACCTCACGAGTTCCGCGGCCATAATTCAAGGGTACGGTAATGTCGGGTATCATGCCGCAGCATTTTTGGAGGAGATCGGCGCTAGAGTGATTGCCGTATCCGATGTTCAGGGCGGAATATTCAACAATAAGGGTCTGGATACGGCCAAAGTGCATTCACACAGCCTGAAAACAGGCTCGGTTATTGGCTATCCCGAAGCCGATAATATTACGAATAAAGAGCTGTTTGAATTACCCTGCGATATATTGATCCCTGCCGCACTGGAAGGACAAATTAACCGGGCGAACGCCGGCAAAATAAGAGCAAAATTAATCGTGGAGGGGGCAAACGGTCCAACCAGCCCGTCTGCTGACGATATTCTCTATGATAAAGGCATTTTTCTGATCCCGGATATCCTGGCTAATGCCGGGGGCGTTACGGTTTCTTACTTTGAGTGGGTGCAGAATGTTCAGAAGCTTTTCTGGACAGAAGATGATGTTAACAAACAACTGGAACGCGTTATGGTGGGCGCCTTTAAGGAAGTTTATGATATTGCCGTAAAAGAGAAAGTACACATGCGAACAGCCGCTTATATGCTCGCCATTCGGCGTGTTGCAGAAGCCAAAAGATTAAGAGGCATATTTCCTTAAAGCAGCCCCCTTGCCTTCAAGAAATTGGGCAAAAACCGGGCTGTTGTTTATAACGTCTTCTAAAGGCTCTTTATAATCCTTTCCATTTCATCAAATTCAACACATTTCAGCGGTCGATGCGCTATCCTGAGTAAGCACTTATTACAGGAGGTGCATTTTGCGGAGCGCTTATCGGGCGTATTCAACAGTCTGTTCGGCAGGTGGGGTTCGCATATCAACGGGCGGCATAGACCTACCAGGTCCAATCCTTCATCCAGCAATCCCTCTATGACTCCCATAGAGCGAACGCCGCCTGTAACTGCCAGGGCGCTTTTACCTGTTGCATTCCGAAAGGGCTTTATGGCATCTTTGAAATACGCTTCATTGCTTCCCGCTTTCTTTTTCAACTCTGCCCGAAGTGCCACCTGATTTTTAAGCCCTCCACTCAACTCGATAAGATCGGCTCCTGAAGAAACGAGATCTTTCGCCACCTTGGTGTAATCATCGATTGCCTGGCCGTTCTCATGAAAATCCGCACAATTTATTTTCCACAACAGGGGCATATCTTCACCCACATTTTCCCGGATACTACGGCAAATTTCTCTTGCGAAGCGCGTTCTGTTTTTCAGGCTGCCTCCCCATCTGTCGGTTCGGTTGTTGGTGACCGGTGATAAAAACTGGCTGATGAGGTATCCGTGAGCACCGTGGACGCCAATGGCATCAAAACCTGCCTTCTTCGCCCTCAGGGCCGCTGTGCCAAATGCCGTAATCGTATTTTCAATTTCGTGCTCCGTTGCATCCTTTAAAGAAAAGCCGGTATCCTTCGTCCCGTAGGAATAGCCGAAGCCCGACATTCCACCATGATGCAACTGTACGGCACATTTACAGCCCTCGCCATACCGATGAATGATTTTACCTAATTGGCTCATTCCCTCGATATGCTGATCACTCCAAATGGCCATTTGATGCTCCCACACGCGCCCTTCCGGTTGAATCGCACACGCGCCGGTAATAATTAGGCCGCTTCCGCCAAGCGCGAGATCGTAATAGAGCTTTAACAGGTCATCGGTTACCATGCCATGCGCATCTGCCATATTCTCCATTGTTGCGGAGCGGAGGAATCGGTTTTTTACGATCATGTTCCCAATTTTAACCGGACTCTCTGCTTTTCCCATAAAACGCCTCCCTTTTCATTTTTATCGGCAGCGTCGAAATAAAACGCACGGCCAATGGTGCTTTTGGCGCTTCCCTGTGTACTGGCGATGTTAGTAGCTGTCTAATGACATCCACAGGCCCCGGACCCTCAACTGACAGCCCCTTTCCCTTTCAGGCCTTCAAATAACTGTTGGACTTTAGCAGCCTCTTGAGCGTGCCAGAACCGCTCCTCTCGACCTTTTCCAATATACGCTGGAAAATCATCGCCGTAGCCAAAGCATCGCCTAAAGAGGTGTGCCTGTCATGGATTTCGATTTCGAAATGCTTTGCCAGGGCATCCAGACTGAATTTTGAATGGTCTACCCTGAAACCGTACGGGTATGGATGGGATGAAAAGAGCAGATTTCTGCATAAGACAGCGGTGTCCAACGCCAAATTTTGAAGGGGAAATCCGTACTTTCGGGTCATAATCTTATTGATGAAATGCAGGTCAAAACCGGTATGGTGCGCCACCAATATATCAGTACCTATGAATGCCAAGAAATCGTCCAAAACATCCGATGCGTGGCGGGCGTTTTCAACCATATCGGGAACCAGACCATGCACTTTTACGGAAGATTGAGAAATAGCGTGCCCTGGACGGATAAGCTCAAAAAATATATCACTCAGTTGTATCCGACCTTCGATGAGCCTAAAGGCGCCCACACTTACTACCGAATCCGTTTTCAAATCAAGCCCGGTCGTCTCCAGATCAAAGACGACATATCTAAAATATATTGCCTTAAAAGAATTATCAAGGTGATCGAGGGCGTTAAGGTTGTGCCGAGCCGGAGGCGGTAATTCTCTTTTCTTGAGGGAGGCCCTCAGCCATCGGTTTCTCAGCCGGGCCAAAAGGAGGTTCATGATGTCAGGTCTCCACTATAAAGCCGGCCTGGTAACGGTATTCTACTGTTCCCTGCAACCTGCTCACCACACCAAAGCTTTCTTTGAGCATTCTCCTTTGGAGGCTGTTCAGGGCTGACGGGTCCAGAAAGTTATCAGGTTCGGTCATCGCTGCCCTTGCGTTCAAGTGGTGTTTTATTCTCAGGTAATTCATAAAGTTGTACGCCTCGCTCAGGTCAGCCTTAAACTCATCATTAATTATTCCCCGGTCATTTATTTCTTCTATTCTTTCTGTGGTATTGGTTGTCTTGACGTGCTGATCAAGGGCCAGGATTCGGATGCAATCCACAACGGGCACAAGCCCTTTGTTCTTCAGATTCAATTTGTTTTTGTGTTCTCCGGATGTTTCAACAACAAAGTTGCGAAGCAAACCTAAAGGGGGTCGATTATAAAGCGCATTCTTGGCCATAAACCGTAGGAACAGGGGATTTCTGTCTATGGCTTCGTCGATGCGGGATCGAAGCCCTTCCAGAAAATCGATGCCGTCGTACAGGGCCCGGAAGTCGAAGAAAATGCTTGCCATTCGAAGGGTAAGGGGATTCGGGTCATGTATCCAGCCCAAGAAATCTTCCTGCCAGGCCGCTTCACTTTTACACCATCTGGGGTTAGAGGCCATAATGCCTCCCGGGCAGCGTGGAAATCCATATCGCACCAATCCTTCAACGACTCTTTCTGCAAAATTGATAAACCATGCCTTTATTTCAGGTTCCTCTTTCGGGGCAACATCGGTAAAAACAAGAGCATTATCCTGATCCGTTCGAATCGTTTGCTCTCTTCGACCTTCACTCCCCAGGCTCATCCAGCAGTAACTGACAGGAGCTCTCCCCATGCCGTCATTATCTATCTCAAGTTCGGTAAGCTTTAGCAGCTTACGCGTGACACGGTCGTTTAATTCGGTTATGAGCTCGACCATCTTATTTACTGCACCTCCCTGGCGCAGAAGCATTTCTCGGACATTGTCGATATTGTTTCTCGAGCTCATTAATTCGTCAACGGACTGTGCCTTATCGATCCCTCTGATGACACCGATGGGGGAGTTGCCGGTTTGGAGCTGGAAATCGTGTTCACTGATGATGCCAACCATGCGTTCATTTTCTGTTACCAAAAGATGGTTAATGCCGAAGTGACTCATAAGCAGCAGCCCGTCAAACGCGTAGGCATTTTGCGCAATCGTGTGCGGAGGATGGCTCATTATCTCTGTCACCAAAGCCTCTCGGCCATATTCCCCCGCAACAACCTTTGAACGGATGTCTCTGTCAGTGATGATTCCCAATGGGTTGCCCATTTCCCCGGCGACGACAATGGACCCTACCTGCAACCTGGACATTTTTTGAGCGGCTTCCCGGATAGAAATTGAAGGGCTGCAAGTCAATACGTTTCTGGTCATTAGATCTGTGATGCGTTTTCCAATGAGAAAAAAATCCATTTTTACCGCTTCGACACCGGCCAGTTGGGATAATTGCCTGTCGCCGGACTGTCGTACCGCCTTGATGTTTCGAGCCAAAGAGAGACTGAAGGTTCGACGGAAGGAAGGATGCGCCTCTACCAATTCCTTGAATTCATGTGCTGGTAACATAAAAGCAATGATGTCTTTCTCCGCCGTCACATCAAAGAGTGCTTCCTTTCCTTTTAAAAGGCTTACGGCGCCGAACACATCCCCCGGGCCACGTAAATCCACCAGGATATCCCCTTCTGACTCATCCGAAATAGTGATGCGTGCGGAACCAACTTGAATGATGTGAAGGTAACCCGGAGGAGATTCGCCGCGACGGATGATTGCCTGGCCGCGCGGATAATACGCAATCTCCATCTTTCCCGCGACACGTTTCAACTCCTCATGGTTCAAAGTGTCGAAGGGAACCACTGTTTGAAGGAAATCAATTATGCGCTGCAAGGGAAAGTCATTCATGGCCATGCCTTTCACTTTCTAAGAATTCTCCCTTTCCAATCAGGCCCTCAAAAAATGTCGGTCAATAACCCGATTTGTAACATTTCAGCCATCTGAAAACATGGCAGGAGGCCCATGGGGAGCCTTTTTTAAGGGCTGCATACTCTTTCCCCCGCTCGTGCGAACGGCAGCATGCGCGGCGAAATCCGGTCAGTTCCAGCGCCGGGTGTGTCCTTTCATGGGACGGTCGATCCAGCTGCCTCTGAACAATGGGTATGCCCATCCCAAAGGGCCGGTCCCGGGCGCTGCGGTCTCTTATGGATGCCGCCCTTGAAAAAGGCGCCCCATGGGCCGAACCTGTCGCGAACCATTTTATCAAAAAGAGTTACCCCGATTTTTTCCCGGTCATGGTTTGGATATCGACACGGATGATCGACAGGCGATCTACCAGGTCGCTGGCGTATTCCAACGGCTTGCCCGAGTAGTGCTCTACAATCGCATCCAGGGCCTTTCGCTTTTCCTCCCCGTCTGTCAACAGCGCGGCCTTTCCAAAGCCGATAACGCTCCTGAATTTCATGCTCCAGTCGCACGGGGTTTGCGCCTTGACCGCCTCACAGTCCACTTCTATCTCAAAACAGACGCAATTATTCTGCTTGATCATATTTATCTTTTTGCCCTCGCGGGCGGCGTGAAAATACAGGCATTCCCCGTCAAACCCGAAATTAAGGGGGACGATATAGGGCTGATTGTCTACCGAAAGCCCCAGCCGACAGACAGTCGCCCTTCTGATGACGTCCTTTATCTCATCTTTGTCCTGAATTTCCTTTTCTTTTCTTCTCATTTCATTCTCCTGAGCCAAACAAGCCGACAACAATAAAGTCCGGCGCCTGAGCATCATCTTCCACGGCTATCCCGAGCGATAATTTTCCCGGAATTGCGCGGGGCGGCCGGGGTAAACCAAGGCCCGAAGACGCTAAGCATCGGCGTCGGTAAAAAGCAGCAGGAAAAGGCCCATGAGAAACGGTCCTTTTCCCGAATGAAGCACTTTTCCATTTTTGATGCCTTCCCCATTTATAAAGCAAAGCCACTTTGAGGAAGGAAAAATGAATATCCTGCTGTTGATCGGATTAAGTATAAGCAAAACCTGCCCTGGTGTCAAACGAAGGCCGATTTCAATTTAATTGATGCCTTTCCCAAGGCAGCCTAAAGGCCGCAACCCAATGAGCGGGCCCTTAGCGGGATTCGGGTTTCACTTTTCAGCAAAGAACACACCTCTCAGAAGCATCGTCTCTCCGAGCCGGAGGCCTGACACCCGGAACCTGACGCCTCCATCTGTAATGAATGAAACGGGTCAGCCTCAATAAGGCATCTTCGCTTTCTGTCCCGCAAGGCGGGACTACAGAAGGTATCACCCTTGACACCTCTTGTGAAACCCGCCTATAGTTAACCGTTGAAAGGCGGTAACCATGCTTGTAGAACAGATGCGGCAGGGACCCATGGCGGTCTTTTCTTATATTGTGGGCTGCGAACAGGATAAAGAGGGCCTGATCATTGATCCGGCGGGGAACGAAAGCAGGATCCTCTCCAGGGCAGACGCGATGGGGCTCAGGATCCGATATGTCGTCAACACTCACGGCCATGCCGACCACACTTGCGGCAATCGGGCGGTTCTGGCAAAAACAGGCGCCGAACTGGTGGTGCACCGGGATGATGCCGGTGAGATCCTCAGGGGACTGAACCGCGCATTCAGCATGTTCATGGGCAAAAGACCATCCCCGGAGGCCCACCGACTGGTGACGCAAGGTGATGTCATCCGGTTCGGGAGGACCGGCCTCAGGGTCGTGCACACGCCCGGTCACACACCCGGCTCCATCTGCCTCTATGGCGAAGGAAACCTGTTTACAGGGGATACCCTTTTTGTGGGGGCCGTGGGAAGGACCGACCTGAAGGGCGGATCTTTTGAGACTTTGCTGGATTCACTCAAAAAACTGCTGACCCTGCCCCCCGATACCCGGGTATGGCCGGGACACGATTACGGCGATGCCCCTGTCTCCACCCTCACCCTGGAAAAAGAAACAAACCCGTATATAACTGATTTTCTCACGTAGGAAAACCGGGCACTTCATCTCCAACACGATAAAGAAGCCCCTGGAGGCCTCATCTCCCGGCAAAACCGTGACGCTTGGGGTCAGGAGGAGGTAAAGATGGAACTGTGCGTGTGCTGCCATGCACACGGAGTAACTTCAGGTAGGTGACCTTGCCGTCTCCAGGGCCATAGAAGTCATCGAGCACAGATGCCTTCGAATATCCGCACCGTTCATAAAAGATGCGGGTGCTTTCATATTGGGCCCGGGAGGAGGTTTCCACATATACCCGGTCTCCCCCCATTTCCCGTATCAGCTGCTCGGCCTTATGCAGCAGGACCTTTCCAAGCCCCCTGCCCTGGAGCTGTGGATCAACGACAATCCAATAGAGATCAAAAGACGATGCCGTACAGGGGATGGGGCCATAGCAGACATAACCTGCCAGACGCCCCTCCTCTTCAACCATGACGAAATGGTATCCGCTCTCCGGCCCCCGGGTCAGCCTCTCCATCACCAGCTCGATGGCCACCTGAATTTCCTCATCACTGAAGAATCCGGTACGCCCAACCAGGCCTCGCATGTCCTCCGCATCCCGGGGGATGAGCGCATACCGAAAAGGCGCCTCTTTCAAGGGGGCATCAGGACGCACAGGGCTCACTTTCATTCCTGCTTCGCCGGTGTAAGGGTTTCAAGGATACGGGCCACGGCCTCCTCAAATGAGATTCCCGCCTCTTCCAGGGCTGCGGCCAGGCCGGCATCCGGAGAAAGACATGGATTGGCGTTGACCTCCAGAACCCAGGGCGTGCCATTGACATCCACGCGGAAATCCACGCGCGCGTATCCACGCAATGAAAAAAGGTCCCAGCAGCGCAGGGCCGTTTGGTTGAGGGCCTGCAGCAGGTCGCCGTCCTCACCCCCGTGCCGAAATCGCCGCGGGGTGTTCTGGTAGGCCCGGGAGCCGGGGTCCCATTTGGCTTGATACCCTACTATTCGGGGCGCCTCGGGTTCGAAACTCTCAAACAGGATCTCGGCAGGCGGAAGCACCTGGGGCCCTTGGGAACCGGTCAGTAAAGAGAGATTGAATTCCCGGCCTTCCACAAACCGCTCGGCAAAACAGGCGCCACCCAAGAGGGGCGCCCTTTCAGGGAGCATGCCGGTCACATCTTCCCGGTTCCCCCTCACCACCGACCTTTCGTTCAGCCCCACAGAGGCGTGTTCCCACACGGATTTGATGATCCACATATCCCCTTTGTCTTCTCCTGCGCCACCCGGTGCATCCGGTCCGCTCCCATCCGGCGGGAACGGTCCCACCCAGGAAGGGGTCGCAATCCCGGCCCGTCTCAGACACCTCTTGGCCAGGATCTTGTGACTGGTGGTCATAAGAGAAAGGGCGCCCGCGCCGGTGTATGGGATACCCATCGCATCGAGCACGGCAGGAAACAGGTTGATCAGACGCCCCGTCCCCTCCAGGGCCTCCACGAGATTGAAGACCGCCTGGATGCCCCGGTCTCTCAACTCCCGGCACATATCCGCCAGATCGAGAGTGCACGGAAGGACAACCGGTTCATGCCCCAGCACTTCAAGGGCCGAGGAAATCGCCCGGGCCTGGACCAGGACATCCCGTTCATCGGCCGCAGCCCCCGGTGCAACGGCATGGTGGACAACGGCTACATGCATGGCGACCTCAGTGAACCCTCTCCAGGGCCGACGCAACGATGCGGTCAATGAGGGAAACATAGGGCATCTTCAGGAGAGAACAGATGATCGGGAGGTCCGAATGCACCGGATGGATGCCGGCCAGTGGGTTGATCTCCAGAAAATGGGGCCTCCCCTCACCATCGCAGCGAACATCCACCCTGCCTGCATCCCGACATCCCAGGACTTTATAGGCAGTCAGGGAGAGGGCATCCACCTGGGCAATAAACGGATCAGCAGCACGGCAAAGCCGGTATTCCACCCGCTCTTCGTACTGTGCCTTGTTCGCGTAAGAATACATCCCCTGCTCGGCCCGGCCGCCCAGAAGCACCTCCATGGCGCCCAGCACCTCAGCCTTGGGCCCGGTGCCCACAATGCCTACCGTGAACTCCCGGCCCGGCAGGAAGCCCTCCACCAGCACAGCCTGATCAAATCGCTGCGCCAGGCGGGCGCACGCCCCGGCCAGGTCCTCCTTTCGGTGAACCAGGGAATCCCGGGAAACACCCTTGCCCGTCCCCTCGGCCACCGGCTTGACAAAATAAGGCGGCGGGAACAAAACCGACGGCACCGGCTCACCCGGGTCCACGACCACAAAGGGCGCCGTGGGCACCCCCGCATCCCGGATGACCCGCTTGGTCATCCCCTTGTGGAGCGTCAGGCTCAGAACCAGGGGGTCCGAAAAGGTATAGGGAATGCCGTACACATCCAGAATGGCCGGGACCTGGGCCTCCCGGCCCATGCCGTGAAGCCCTTCGGCAATGTTGAACACCAGGTCCCATTTGGCGCCGGATGCCAGGGCCTTCATCAGGTTCTTGACGTTTCCGATCCGCTCGGTCCGGTGGCCCAGTTCGGCCAGTGCGCCCTCGATGGCCTCGATGGTGTCCTCCCGGTCAAATTCCGCGGTTTCCTCCTCGCCGTAGCCCCGGGCCAGGTATTCGCTGCGGAGATCATAGGTCAGTCCGATGCGCATGGGCCGTCTCCTGTCGGTCCTATTGATACAGGCCCTGAGGACAGGACGCATCCGCCGCATCCGGGTAGCTGAAAAACCTGCCTTCATAGTTGCGGAGGATCAGAGCGTCCCCCTGCCGGCCGGCCACATAATCGGGCATCAGAGGCACCTTGCCCCCGCCGCCAGGAGCGTCGATGACGTATGTAGGCACCCCATACCCCGTGGTGAAGCCCCTGAGCCCCTGAATGATCTCCAGGCCCTTCTCCACCGCAGTCCTGAAATGGGCGGAGCCCGATATGGGGTCGCACTGGTAGAGGTAGTAAGGCCGAACCCGCATCCTGAGGAGCCGGTGAACCAGTTCCGCCATGGCGTCCACCCGGTCATTGATTCCTTTCAACAAGACGGTCTGGGATCCAAGTGGAATGCCGGCATCCGCAAGAAGGGCGCATGCCCTGGCACTTTCCGGCGTACATTCGTCGGGGTGGGTGAAGTGCATGCTGATCCAGAGGGGGTGATATTTCCTGAGCATGCGCACCAGCGCCGGGGTGATGCGCTGGGGGAGCACCGCCGGGACCTTGGTTCCGATCCTCAGGATCTCCACATGGGGAATGGCCCTCAGTTCCTTCAGGATCCACTCCAGCTTCTCCTCCCCCATGGTGAGGGGATCGCCTCCGGAGAGGAGTACGTCCCGCACCGCGGACGTCTTTCGAATATAGGCCACAGCCGCTTCCAGGCGGTCCCGCGTACAGGGCAACGACCCATGACCCACGACCCTGGAACGGGTGCAATAGCGGCAATAGGTGGAGCAGAAATCGCTCAGCAGGAAGAGGACCCGGTCTGGATATCGGTGCACCAGGCCCGGCACCGGGCTCTGGGCGTCTTCCCCAAGCGGGTCATCCGCCTCCCCGGGCGACGACACCTGCTCATGGACCGTCGGAATCACACAGCGCCGCAGAGGATCCTGCGGATCATCCGGCGACAGGAGGCTCATATAATAGGGGGTTACACCGAAGGGAAGGGATGTCCCGAGATGAACCAGGGCATCCCGCTCCGGGGCCGACAGGTGGAGCATCATTTCGGCCTGATCCAGGGTTCGGATACGGCTGGCGATCTGCCAGTGCCAGTCGTTCCACTGGGACTCTTTCACCTGGGGATAAAAGCGCTTGCGGAAGGCCCGCGTTCCGGGGGTGGTTCGGGCGCCGCGTCTGAGGTGGACAACGGGAGCAACAGGAAAAGAACGGGATGGGGTGATAACAAAGGACGGGGAAAGGACTTGTTGAAGATGCAAGGCCCCTGTACAGCTGGGAGGCTCCTCAACTTCCTCTCCGCTGGGAGGCTCTTCGCTTTCCTCTATCAGGAACTCCGTTGAACTGCTCTCTTGCATGATCTCGTGCATGACACGCTCCTCATTTCTCAGGGTTTGTCGCCAAAACGGCTGAAATGACATATAACCGGTTGTTCTGGCTAAATTATTTTCAAAAAACACCGGCATTCCTTACTATTCGGGGAGCCAATATAGATATTTTACAGCGTATTGCAAGAAAAAAAAGAACCCAACCGGCCGGAACATGCATTTTTTTGGAAAATCCCCGAACTTCCTTTAGTACATCCTCCGGCGGAAGAGCCACCCGGCAATAATCAGGGCCGCCGCACCGATCACCGCCATGGGCCAGTAGAGGTTCCAGAGGAGATTGAATGAGGCGGCCTCCAGGAAGACCGACCGGACAATAATGAGGAAATAGCGCAAGGGGTTCAGGTAGGTGAGATACTGAACCGCCGGGGGCATATTGGCGATGGGGGTGGCGAAGCCGGAGAGAATGATGGCAGGCACCAGGAACAGGAACGTCCCCAGGAGTGCCTGCTGCTGGGTCACAGAGAGCGACGATATCATGAGGCCGGCTCCCACAGAGGACAGAAGAAACATGAAGAGACCCAGATAAAGGGGGAGAATCGCCCCCCTGAAGGGGACATGGAACCAGAATATGGCCATCAGCAGGATAAAGGTGGCCTCCGTCATGCCGATGACAAACCCGGGGAGGGCCTTGCCGATGAGGATCTCCACCGGTCTTAAGGGGGTCGCCAGCATCTGATCGAACGTGCCGGCCTCCCGTTCCCTGGCCACGGACAGGGCCGTCAGGAGGAGGCTGACCACCAGGGTCAGGAGGGCTACCAGCCCCGGAACAATAAACCAGCGGGAATCCAGGTTGGGATTGAACCAGAACCGGACCCGCAGATCTGCCGGGGCCGGGGTTTCGGCGTGAGCCTCTGACCAGGCCCGGTTGAATCCCGCAACAATGGTCCGGACATAGTTGAGCACGATCATGGCCGTATTGGAGTTGCGGCCGTCCACCACCACCTGAAGGGAGGCCGGTCGTCCCCGCAGAAGGTTTTCCGTAAACAGGGGACCGATGTGCACCACGGCCATGACCTTTCTATCGTCAATGAGAGGCCTGACTTCCCGGTCACTCTGCACACAGGCCGCCAGATGGAAGTTGGGCGAGCCTTCGAGCCCCGCCAGGAGATCTCTGGAGGCCCGCCCCCTGTCCTCGTTGTATACCGCATAGGTCACATGCTCCAGGTCAAAGGTGGCGGCATACCCGAATACCATCAGCTGGATGATGGGCGGGCCGATCAGGACGATCCGGCTCTTGGGGTCCACGACAATGGCGATGATCTCCTTGATCATCAGGGCAATGATGCGGCGGAGCATGGCTGCACCTATTCCAGCCGCTTCTTCATCCGCTTCCGGACCAGCAGGAGGAAAAAGAGGCACATGATCCCCAAGGCCAGGGCGTTCCAGGCCACAACGGTCCATACATCGCCTGCAAGAAAGAGGGTCTGGAGGATGCTGACGAAATAGCGGGCGGCAATGGCATACGTGAAGTACTGAACGGCCTTTGGCATGGAACCGATGTCAAAGAGGAAGCCGGAGAGGATGAAGGCCGGGAGAAAGGTGGCGATGATGGCGATCTGACCGGCCACAAACTGGTTCTTGGCGGCCACGGAAATGAGGAGTCCCATGGCCAGAGCCGTCAGGAGAAACAGGCCGGCCGTGGCGAAAAGGAGCAGGTAGGACCCGCGAAACGGCACATCAAAGACCCATACCGCCATGGCCACGGACAGGGCCATGCCACCCATGCCCAGAATGAAATACGGGATGATCTTTCCCAGCAGTATCTCCTGCACCCGGACCGGGGTGACCATCAGGGCCTCCATGGTCCCCCGCTCCCACTCCCTCGCCACCACCATCGCGGTCAGCAGGGCGCCGATGAGGGTCATGATGATAGCGATGAGCCCGGGCACCAGGAAATTGCGGCTCCGCATCTCTGCATTGAACCAGATGCGCTGTTCCACTGCCACAGGGACGCTAGGAGGGCTTCCCTGCTCCAGGGCCAGCCGCTCCTGCCATTTCGACCACACGCCTGTTACATAGCCCTCGATGATCCTGGCCTGGTTGGCATTGACCCCGCTGACAATGACCCCGATGGCTGCCGGCCCGTGACCCCGCATCTCCCTGGCAAAGTTGCCGCGCAGCCAAACGATCCCGTCCACTTCCCGACACATGAGGGCCTCTTCTGCGATCTGGATCGTATCCATTATTGTCGGCGTGAAATAGCGCGATTCCCGAAACCCGGCCACAAATCCGGCTGTCTCGCTCCCCGGATGTTCCACCACAATGGCGATGGGGACATGCTCGGCATCCAGGGATACGCCGTATCCGAAAAGGATCAGGAGGATGACCGGGAGCACAAAGGCAATGGCAATGCTGGAAGGGTCCCTGACAATCTGGCGGGACTCCTTTTTCAGCAGGCCGGCCAGCCGCATCAGGCTCCTGGCGGCCGGCCGATTCGATTTTTCCGTGCGGTTCATGCGGGATTCCTCAGCCTGTTTCGTCGGAGGCGATCATGGCGACAAACGCATCCTCCAGGCTGGGCGCCGGGAGTTCCGAAGTGCGGTATCGGGCCTTAATCTGCTCCGGCGTGCCTTCCCCCAGAATATCGCCCTGGGCCATGATGACCAGACGGTCGCAGTATTCGGCCTCATCCATGAAATGGGTCGTCACCAGGATCGTCACATTGGCCTCTGCCAGCTGACTGATGCGCCGCCAGAATTCCCGCCGGGCAATGGGGTCCACCCCGGAGGTGGGCTCATCCAGAAAAAGGATGTCGGGCTCGTGCATGAGGGCCGAGGCGAGGGCCAGCCGCTTCTTAAAGCCCAGAGGGAGATTCCCGCTCGCCATGTCCGCCACAGGCCCCAGGCCAAAGGCGTCCATGGCCCAGCTGATCCGGTCCCTCTGCCGTTTGCCCCAGAGCCCGTAGGCGCTGCTGAAAAACCGGAGGTTCTGCATCACATCGAGCCCGCTGTAAAGAGAGAACTTCTGGGCCATGTAACCGATCCGGGCCCGTGCCCGGGCAGGCGCGGTCCGCAGGTCCACCCCGGCCACGGTCAAGCGGCCCCCGGACGGCGGGAGGAGACCGCAGAGCATCCGAAACGTGGTGGACTTGCCGGCCCCGTTGGCGCCTAAAAGCCCGAATACCTCGCCGTGCCGTACCTGGAAACTTATCCCGTTAACCGCCACAAAACCACCGAAGCGCCGCTCCACCCCCTCTACAACGATGACGTCTCCGTCATCCCGCCCGGCAGCAACAGGGGTTGGCCCTTTCAGGTCTGCCAAAGGCTGCGTTCCTGCCTTTTCCGTGACTTGGGCGGCGAGCAGGGCGATGAAGGCGTCTTCAAACCGGGGCGGGACAGGGGTGACCGTGACGGCAGAACCGGGGGACAGGGGTCGGAGGTCGGAGGTCGGAGGACTCACCTCGAGCTGCTCGCCGCTGAACTCCCCCCAGACACCCATAAGACCCGCGACGGCATCAGGTTCCAGGGCATGGTCCATGACCAGGCGCACCCCGTCCCCAGAGACGATGGCGTCCAAAACCCCGGCCTTACCGTGGATCTGCTTCTGAATCTGTCGCCTGCCCAGAGACCGGGACGTAAGAAGAAAAGTCCGGTTCCGAAGCCGGCTGCTGAAAACCGAAGGAGCATCCTGACCCAGGGCGGTCCCTTCATAAAGGAGAAGGACCTCCTGACATCGCTCGGCCTCGTCCAGATAGGCCGTGCTGAGGAGAACGCTCATCCCCTGTTTCTCCACCAGGTGATAGACGATCTCCCACAACTCGCGTCTGGAAACCGGATCCACGCCCACAGTGGGTTCGTCGAGGAGGAGGAGGTCCGGAGGCTTCACAAGGGTGCAGGCCAGCCCCAGCTTCTGCTTCATGCCGCCGGAGAGTCTCCCGGCCAGCCTTCGCATGAAAGGGCCGAGCCCGGTCATCTTCATCAGCGCCTCATAGCGGGCCGGCCGGTCGCTGCGCGTCACCCCCTGGAGGTCGGCATAGAGGTCCAGGTTCTCCTGGACGCTCAGGTCCTCGTACAGACCGAAATGCTGAGGCATGTAGCCTATGACCGCCTGCACCCGGAGAGCGTCCCGGGCTGCATCCATGCCCAGGACCTGAATCGCGCCGCTGTCGGGCACAAGGAGTCCGGCGATAAGCCTCATGAGGGTGGTCTTGCCGGCCCCATCCGGCCCGATAAGTCCTGTCACCACGCCCCGGGAGAACTTGGCCGTGACCTCCCTGAGCGCGGTCATCGTTCGCCTGCCTGATCGGAACTGTTTGGTCACGGCATCCAGCTCAAGGACGACACCCCGGTCTAAGGCAGCATCCGTCCCTTCACGCATATCATCCCTTTCTGCAGGGTCCGCCATCGGAGCCCTCCACCCCGGAGCGGGGCTGATCCAGCGGAATGATGACTGTGGCCGGCATGCCGAGACGGAGCTCATCACCGGGATCGCAGACGTAGGCCCTCACCTCATAGACCAGGCGCGTTCGGAGGTCCGGGGTTTCGACGTTCTTGGGCGTGAATTCAGCTGTGGGCGAGATGAAACCGATCCATCCCCTGTAGATCTTGCCGGGATAGCTGTCCGTGCTGATGTCGGCCCGCATCCCCGGGACGATCTTCCCCAGGCTGGGTTCGGGCACATAGGCCCTGACCCACATGGGCCTTAAAAGGGCGAGGGTAAAGACCGGGCTCTGGGGAAAGGCCATGTCCCCCGGTTCAAGGATGCGGTCCCGAATGATGCCCGGGGCCGGTGCGTACAGCCGCGTGTCGTCGAGTCGTTGTCGGGCAAGATCAAGGCTGGCCTGGTAGGCCCGAAGTTGGGCCTCCGCCTCGGCAATGTCCTCTTGCCTGGGTCCGATCACGGCCAGTTCAAGGGCCTCCCGGGCCTCCTTCAGATGGGCCCTGGCGGTCTTCAATTTGGCCGTTGCATCGTCCAGCTGCTGCTGGGGCGCAAAATCCGTGGCCACCAGACCCTTGGTCCGTTCGTAGGTCAGTTCCGCGTCTGTCAGTCTGGCTTCGTTCCCCTGGACCAGGGCCCTGGCCTGTTCGATCTCCTGGGGCCGGCTCCCGTTGTGGAGGCGGGTCACCACCTGTTGCTGGGCCGACACCTTCCCCTCCAGCTGCCTCACATCCATGGCATACCGGACCGGGTCCATCTCGGCCACGAGCTGCCCTTCCCGGACCCTGTCCCCCTCTTCCACCAGGAGACGGAGGATGCGGCCCGTATCATAAAAGGCCAGCTGGACCTGACGGATGTCCACATTGCCGTACAGGGTCAGCACTCTCTCGGGCTCCCTGTCGTGCTCCTTAAGAATATGGTATCCCGCTGCTAAGGCCCCTGCCAACAGGAGCACCAGCAATACCCGGGGCGCCTTTTTCTTACCCACACCATCCCCCTGCCAGGCGTGCGGCCGGGACAGTCCCGCAGGCACGCCTCAGATAAAAGGCACCATCAACAGTCAAGGGCGAATTTTCATCGACAATTACAGTTAGGCCCTTATTTCCAGGTTTTCTGTCATGAAAAACAAGAAAAATCTTTGCGAGAGTCCCGCCTATAATTGTGCCAAATGGCGGGATTGGTTGCGGCAATCCGCATTGCAATCTATCAGGCAGAAAGGACAGGCCTGTGTCAGGATGATAACAGAAAATTGCGGATCCGCTCTCATAAACGCTCTTTACACATAACGCTTCTATGCGTCAACGAAAAATGATGTGCTGGATCCCGCTTTGATCTGAAGAAAGCCGTTCCAGGATCCGGACCCATCGGCGGCTTGAAAATGGCGATTGCTGCGGATCCTTTCCCCCGGCGCCGTATGTTGCCGGCGCCATACAGAAATCCGATTGAACCCTCTCCGGATGATCCGAGATTTTATCACCCCGTTTCCGAGGGCTTGACATAAAACACCCTGGAGGCTAATACCATTGGCACGCGGCCGCGACCCGGCACTCACAGCGGCAGGCCTGAAAAATAATGGCCTCGAGCCGAGGCATGTGGCCCGGGAAGCCGCCTTTCCACTCATTATAACAGGAGATAGAGATGAACCATCCCCTTGTAAAGGATGATTATTGTTTCTGCTGCGGGCCAGGCAACCCTTCCGGCCTCCATCTGAACGTCGTCAAAGACGGACACGAGGGTGTCAAGACCGAATTCATGGCCATCAGGAGATACTGCGGCTGGTCCCGTTATCTTCATGGCGGCGTGATCAGCCTCATCTTTGACGAACTCCTCGGCTGGCTCTCTTTCCATCTGGGCTATGATGCGGTCACCGCCAGGCTTGAGGTCCGATATCGGCAACCGGCGCCCCTGGGGTCCAGGATCATCCTGAAAGCCGCACTGGAAAAAGAGACCAGGGGACTCCTCGATATCCGGACAACCGCCGGTCTGGAGGACGGTAACGTGATCGCCGTCGGAAAGGGTCGCATGATGATCATTGAAAAACGCTGATCCGGTGCGGCCCACTCTGTTGACAGGGCATCGTTCACATCAGAAGCATGGCGCCGACAGCCAGCGTCAAAAGGGCCCACACGTTCCCGTCAAAAAAACTGCTTCCTGTTTGCGTTGAAGCGTGTATGATGAGAAGCGTCTTTATGCCGCATGCGGAAAGAAACCCCGTGACATGGTGAGGAATACGTCATGTTTCCCATGAAATTCGATCACAAAACCCTTGAGACCCTCCCCGTCCCGGATGCGGAACGGATCCAGGAGGTCCAGAAGATCCTCAAGACCATCATGATGGGCCGGGTCATGGCCTATTTCAGGAACAAACGGGGGTCCGATCCCACCCTGATTGCCCGTTTGCCTGAACGCTTTGTCATCCGCCGGCTGGAAGACGAGGAAGGGCGAATCTCCGTCGTCAGTCTCTTTTCCCGGAAAGATACGCCGTTTATCATCGATATCCATGAACGCGTCTTCGATTACATCGCGTTTGTGATACCGAGTGATCCTGATTCGAGACTTGGCGGACACTCGGCCGAAGAGGGGAAAATCCTCGCATTTACCGAGTTCATGCTCAGGCATCAGGCCGAGCATATGCTCTACCCGGAAAAGACCGAGCGAGCGGTAATCCGAACCGACGTGGCCTTTGCCATGGAACAACGCAGGGACGACCCCACCTACTACGCCATGCTTCGGAAGGTCCTGCTCGATGAGATGAACGGCCTCAGGGGCGAACCCTATGGGGCCCTCTTTGACGCTCAGGAACAGGGCCGGCCCCAGGAATATCTCATTACCCGGATCCTGACCTCTCTGGTATCAAGCCTGGCGGATGTTCCGGCGCCGGTGCTTCACGCCGCCTTTCCCCTTCTTGACACGGATCTCAAGACGCGACTGATCGTCGAATGTTACCGGAGGAGCCGCGAGGTATCCTATCCCCTGATGCAGCGGGCCTCATGCCTTCAGCAGGTGCTTCGCTTTTTTTCGCTTGTTATCGAACAGGACGAAAAGCAGGCCCAGCAGGTCTTTGATGTGTTCAAGGACCGCTGGGGACTGGTCTATCTCTTTCACGAATTGGGTCTCCCGGAAACAACCCTGGAAGATAAAGAGGCCGAAGAACTCTTTGAATACTTTAAGAAAAGCCTGGAAAGCCTCTCCCTGGACGGCGCGCCTGCTCCCTTGACGCCCCGGCCATCGAAAAAGGCCGTTTCTGACGAGCCTGCAGCGCCCGTTTCCACAAAAAGCCTCAAAGACCGCATTGAAGAGGCCCGGAACAATCCATCGTTCTCCCGCCAGGCGCTCGATGTGATCGACAAAAACAAGGTCAGCGCCGTCGGCCACAGCGGACCCAAATACACGGAACTCATTGAAACCCTGCTGGCCATTCCCTGGGGTCATATTCTGAGGATATCGGTGGACCCCAAGGCCTTTGAAGACGGGCTCAACCGGACGCACTACGGCCTCGCGCGGCCCAAGGAGATCGTCTGCGACCTGTTCGCCAACCTGATCTGGCGCTATCAGTATTTCGGCGGGGTAGACGAGCCGATGCACCGCACAGGAAGCGCCTTCCTCTTTGTGGGCCCCCCGGGCGTCGGCAAGACCTCCCTGGCTATCTCCATTGCCGAGAACCTGGGTATCCCGTACCACAAAATCTCATTGGGAGGCATGCGGGAAGAGTCGGGCCTCAGGGGTCACGGCTTCACCTACGAAGGCTCCAAGCCCGGGGCCATTGTCCAGGGACTGATCAAGATGGGCATCATGAACGGGATGTTTATTATGGACGAGGCGGACAAGACCGAACCTGCCGCCATTTCCACCCTCCTGGAGATCCTTGACCCGGAGCAGAATCATCTGTTTCACGACAAGTTCACCATGACCACGGTCGACATTGATCTTTCCAACTGCCATTTCATTCTTACGGCCAATACCCTGGAAACCGTGCCTCCCCCCGTGGTCAACCGGTGCGAAGTAGTGTTCCTGGACCGCTACAGCATCGAGGAAAAGATTGCCATCGGGAGGCAGTATCTCATCGAACGGGTGCGGAGACGCCACAAGATCGGCAAAGAAGCCATCGGCCTGGACCCGGGCCACGAGGCCGACCTTCTCAAGTACCTGATCAAGACATACACCCACGAACCCGGCGTGCGGGAGCTGGAACGGATCATCCGGACCCTCTTTCTGAGAATCTTTCGAAAGGAACTCCTGGGCAAGGGAAAGACATCGGTCCAAATCACGCGGGAGAAAATCAAACAGTACCTGGAGGCGCCCACCCCGCCGAGGCAGATCTGCGAGGAAGACCGCGAAGGGGAAATGCTGGCGCTGGGCGTGAATGTGGAGCTTGGCATCGGGTCTGTCATTCCGATCCAGGCTACGCCTATCCGCCTTGAAGGGGCTGACAGGGGGGCCCGGGGGGGATACCTGAGCATGGTCCACGCCACCGGAAATATTGAGAAGATCATGGACGAGAGCCGCAAGGTGGCGACTACCGCCATATTCCACTGTTCGGGCCTGCTGGGGATTGACCTGAAGCAGGCGGGCACACCGATCCACCTGCACTTCATGGGCAGCTCGACCCGAAAAGATGGGCCCTCTGCCGGCGGCGCCATTGCCCTGGCCCTGGCCTCGGCCTTCTCAGGCCGCGTCATTCGGAGAGATGTGGCCATGACCGGGGAGATCGATACCCAGGGCCGCATCACCTCCGTGGGCGGTCTCGATGTCAAACTCGAAACGGCCTGCGATGCGGGATGCAAGACCATGATCATCCCCAGGGAAACACTCCACGATGAGAAGGGTGTCAAGCGCCTGCCCCAGGCCCTGAAAGAGGAGCTTCAGATCCTTACCTACGAGGCGTGGAAAGGGGCGCACGCTCCATTTGACTACGGCCGGCATCTGCTCCAGCTGGTGGCGGTAGATCATCTGGTGCAGGCTGCGGATATTGCCTTTATCGACCCGGACGAAGTGACCTCTCTCAGAGAGAGTTTCTTGCCCCATGCCAGGTCTGTGGCCAGAGGCCTCCAGCCGGGCCGCAAAGAGGAGGGGGACTGCCTTTGCATCCTGTATCTCAAGCGTCCTGAGGAACTGGCGATGGAGGGCATTGAGGGCCTTCTCGTGGAAAAGGGTCCCTGCGTCTTTCTGGCTCCGGCAAAGATGGAAAGCCCGGTCCTGGCCAGCTTTCCTCAATTGAAGTCCCGCATCCTGTTCCGTGATCTGGACCGATCCGGAGAAAGGCTCGGGTCCGTCATCCAAAGCGTCCGGAAGGAATTGGCCGTGACGGGCGATTCACGGATGCCGGTCTCCATCATCGCCCCATATTTCTTTCTAAGGCATGAAGGAATCACGGCCGATATCCTCTCTCCGGATGGAAGCTACAGCGGGCTGAAGCTCTTTGCCAACAACTATACGATTCAAGGCGTCAAGATCAAGGGGTGCAAACCGGCCCTGAATCGCGTCTACCGACACCTCTCTCAACAGGAGCCCGCCCAGCTGGAAGCCTGTCCCTTTCTCACCATTCACCACGGCATCTATGTGGTGGACCTCTCCTTCATCCCCGAGAAGTACCGGCTGGACATAAAGCGTGCGGAGAAGATCCTGAACCAATGCCTTCGCGAGTGGATTGTCACGGTTGAGAGCGCGGCGCCTGAGGCGGTTCTTCAATGCCCTTTCTGATCACATCGCGTGAGCCTCGAGGGAAAGGGTGATCATCTTATCCAAAAGATCGGAAAGGGACATGCCGGCAGCCCGGGCCGCCAGAGGAAAAAGGCTCGTCTCGGTCATTCCGGGAATGGTATTCGTCTCCAGGAGATGGAGGGCCCCATCCCGAATGATGATATCGCTCCTGCTCCAGACGCGGCAACCCAGGGCCTTGTGCGCTGTTTTTGCAATATGGGCGGCCTGCTCGCCAAGGGCCGACGGGATGGCCGCCGGGCAGATTTCGCGTGTTGCTCCCGGTGTATACTTGGCGTCGTAGTCAAAAAAGGCATACGCATCCGCCGGTACGATCTCCACAACAGGAAGCGCCTCAAGGACCTGATTCCCCAGAATGCAGCACGTAATCTCCCGGCCGCCCACGTATGCCTCGACCATAACCTCCGTGTCATATTGAAAGGCCTTCTCTATCCCCCGCATGATCCCTTCCCGGTCCGATGCGATGCTAATCCCCAGGCTGGAGCCCTCAGACACCGGCTTGATCACCACAGGGGTCCCGAGCTTCCCCATGACGCGATCCACAGAAAAACCCTCTCCCCGGGTCAGAATCCTGTCTTCGGCGACACAAAGACCCGCGGCCCTGAAAACGTTCTTGGCAACCCTCTTGTTCAAGGCCAGGGCACTGGCCAGGACCCCGGAACCAACGAAAGGGATCTGCAGCACATCCAGCATCCCCTGGATCCGCCCATCTTCTCCAAACTTTCCGTGCAACAGGATGAAAGCCAGGTCGATCTCTGCCCTGTCTCTGATCAAGACCTTCAGCTCATCCCGAGGATCGTATCGGGCCACGCTGTATTTCTCTCGGTTGAGCGCTTCATAAACAGCCATCCCGCTCTTTAGAGAGACCTCTCTTTCACCGGACCAGCCCCCTGCCAAGACCGCAATCCTGATTTTGCCCGTCACCCTCTCCTCCGCACATCCGAAAAATCGAATCAAAAAAATTGAAATTTGGCAAAAAAGATTGAAAAACGAAGTTATCGGCAGTTTGATATTGTGGAAAAGTTTTTCCACAGCAGCCTGATATCCAGCAACTTCC
>Ga0068714_10000618_pt1 | contig 65461 bp, 48 predicted proteins | sample MTBNYHSulfiMetaG_FD_62988 | JGI IMG/M metagenome (GOLD analysis project Ga0068714, IMG submission 62988) | Enrichment culture microbial communities from rom New York Harbor, USA that are MTBE-degrading - MTBE-NYH (New York Harbor Sulfidogenic)... | ecosystem: Environmental > Aquatic > Marine >...
GGTGGCGGACCGGGCGGGGGAGCTCGAGCTCCACGTGTCCGAGGGGGACCCGGAGCTGACGACCTTCGACCCGGGGCGGGGGCGGTTGACGCGGTTCGCCGGCCGGCGCTGGGACGGGCGGGTGACGGTACCGGTGGTGACCCTGGACGACCTCGCCCGGGCCCACGGCCTGCCGGCCTTCGTCAAGGTGGACGTCGAGGGCTTCGAGCCGCAGGTCTGCGCGGGGCTCACCTCCCCCCCCCGCGCCCTCTGCTTCGAGCTCACCGGCGAGCTCCTCGCCGACGCGCGGGAGTGCCTCGAGCGACTGGAGCGGCTGGGCCCGATCCGCTGCAACCTGACCATCGCGCGCAGACACCGGCTGGCCTTCGCGGAGTGGCTCGGGCCCGAGGCCCTCCTGGATCGGCTGGCGGGGCTTGCGACGCGCGGGCTCCAGGGGGACGTCTTCGTCAGGTGGGACTGACCTGCCCGCCACCGAGCCGCTCGAACAGCCGCTCGTAGCGGAACGCGGTGGCGTCGGGGCTGAAGCGGGCGGCGATCTCCGCCGGGTTGGCGGCGAAGTCGGCCGGTCGGGCCAGGACCCGGAGCATGGCCTCCGCCACGCTGTCGTGGTCGCCGACCTCGCTGACCAGCCCCATGCCGGTCATGCGGACCGGCTGGCGGACCCCGGGGAGGTTGGACGCCACCACCGGCACGCCGCTCATCATCGCCTCCACCTGGACCAGGCCGAACGACTCGGTGGCGTTGAGGCTGGGGACCACCAGCAGGTCGAGGTTGGGGTAGAAGGCGGCCATCTCGTCGGGTGAGAGCACCCCGGCGAAGCGCCAGCGCCCGTCCCGTTCGAGCTCGGCGATCTGCGGTCGGAGACGGCCGGCGCAGGCCTGCTCGCCGAGCACGTCACGGTGTTGGCCGGCAAACAGCACCAGCGCCTCGGGATGAGACTCCAGGAGCCGGGGCAGCGCGCGGAGGAGGACCTCGACCCCCTTCTCGGCGGCGAGGCGGGCGGCCATCCCGATGACCGGCCGGTACCCCCGGGGGTTGAGGCGCTCGCCCAGGGCTCGGACCGCCTCCGGGCAGGTGGCCGGCAGCTCCACCGGCGGGGGGATCACCTCGAGGCGGTCCGCCCAGCGGGAGAGGAACGGCGACGCGGAGGCGTAGTCCTCGGTGTAGGTCACCACCCGGTCGGCGAGTCGGCCGGCGAGGTGGTTCATGAGGTGGACAACCTGGTTCACGCCGCGGTTGAGCAGGCCGGGGGGCAGGGTGAGGTCGCAGTGGTAGGTCAGCACCGTCGGCCGGCGCAGCAGGCGGCCGCGGAGGGCCACCCCGGCGGCGTCGAACTGGGGCAGGTGGAGGTGGACCACGTCGTGGCGCCGGACCAGGGAGGTGGCGAGAAGGCCGAAGGTGGGCATCAACACCCCCTTGCTGACCCGCGCCGCCACCGGCGCCCGGACCACCGTGACCCCCCCGTCGACCTCACGGCGCGGCAGGCCGCGGTCGAACCTCGAGGTCAGAACCGTCACCTCGTGGCCGCGGCGGGCCAGCGCCCGGGCCAACCGTTCGACGTAGATGGTCAGGCCGCTGGTGTGGGGCCGGTAGTAGGTGAGGACCTGGAGGACGCGCATCACGGCGAGTCCGGGAACAGGTGGCGGTTGCCCTGCACCCACGAAACGAGGCGGCGGACCCCCTCGGCCACCCCCACCTGGGGTCGCCAGCCGAGCTCGGCGGCCGCCCGGCGGATGTCCGACACGAACACCCGCTGGTCGCCGGGGCGCCACGGGCCCCACCTCACCGGCAGCGGCCGGCCGACCAGCCCCTCCAGCATCGGCCCGAGCTCGTGCCAGACCGACAGGGTGTTGGCGGGGCCGCCGCCGACGTTGTACACGCGGCCGGCGACGCGGTCGACCCGTTCCACCGCCAGGTCGTAGCAGCGGCAGAGGTCGTCCACGTGGAGCAGGTCGCGCACCTGCTTGCCGTCGCCGAAAACGGTGATCGGCCGGCCGGTGACGGCGGCGATGGCGAACCAGGCCACCCAGCCCTGGTCCTCGACCCCGAACTGACGGGGGCCGAAGATGCAGCTCTGGCGCAGGACCACCGTGCGCAGGCCGTAGATCCGGTGGAAGTCCCGCACGTACTGGTCGCCGCAGCCCTTGGAGCACCCGTACGGGGAGTGGAAGTCGAGCGGTTGCCCCTCGTCGACCCCGAACGGGCGCTCCGAATAGCGGTAGCGCCCGGCCTCCTCCTCCACCCCCACCCCCTCCATGCCGCCGTACACCTTGTTGGTGGAGGCGTAGAGGACCACCGGCTTGCGGGGGGAGCGGCGGGCTCCCTCGAGGACGTTGAAGGTGCCGACCGCGTTGACCTCAAAGTCCTCGCGCGGGTTCTCCACCGAGGTGGTCACCGCCACCTGGCCGGCGAGGTGGACGACCACGTCGGCCTCCCCGGCGGCGTGTGCCAGCCGGTCGGCGTCGCGGACGTCGGCTACCTCGAGGGCGAGCCGACCGGTCACCCGCTCCCCCCGGAGCCACTCCAGGTTGGCCGCCGCCCCGGGACGGGAGAGGTTGTCGTAGACCACCACCTCGGCCCCCCGCTGGAGCAGCCGGTGGACGTAGTTGGAGCCGATGAAGCCGACGCCGCCGGTGACCAGGTACCTCACGGCCTGACCCTCCGAAAAACCGGCACCGCCTCGCGCACCTGGCGGGACAGGGCGGCGAGCGTGGCCCCCCGGCGCGCCAGGGCCCAGCCGCCGAGGAGCACCACGACCGCGGTGGTGAGGAGGTGGGACGTGATCGCAAAGGCCAGAGCCGCCGCCGGGTCCACCCCGACCAGCCCGAGGGCGGCGGTCCACGCCGCCTCGACGACGCCGAGACCGGCCGGTGAGGAGGGGAGGGCGATCCCCAGGGCCGAGACCGCCAGCCCGAAGGCGACGTGGAGAAGGCTCGGCTCGGGGACGAAGGCGGCCAGGCAGAGCCAGCACAGCGCCAGGGCCTGCACCCAGGTGAAGGCGAGCCACGCCGCCGCCCGCACCAGGCGACCGGGCCGGTCGAGCACGGCGAGGCCGGCGAGGGTGTCGAGGGCAAACCGCCGCAGCGTGCGCCAGCGCCCGGCCGAGCCCTCGAGCCGGGCCTGGAGGCGGACGCGGTGGCGGGCGGCGAGGAGCAGGGCGAGGAACACCGCCGCGAGCTGGAGCGGGACCAGGGCGATGGCAAGGGCAGGGCCGGGCAGCACCCCGAGGAGGCCGCTGGAGGCGAGCAGGAGGGCGAGGACGAAGGTCAGGTCGAGGGTGCGCTCCAGGAGCACGGACGACAGGACGCGCAGCGTCGGCAGCCCGCGGTCCCGGGCCAGCAGCAGGCTCCGGGCCAGGTCGCCGAGACGCAGCGGCAGCAGCGCGTTGACCAGGTAGCCCTGGTTGAGGGCGGCGAAAGCGGGTCCCATCGGGACCTCGACTGCGAGCAGGTGCTGCCAGGAGCGGGTCCGGGTGACGAGGGAGGTGACCACCAGCGGGACGGCGGCCAGGAGCAGGGACGGGCGGGCGCGGCGGAACGCCGTCCCGACCGCCTCCAGGTCGACGAGGGCGAGGAGGAGCCCGAGGGCGACAGCGCTGACCGCGATTCCCACCAGGGCCTGACCCCAGCGGGAGTCGCGGGGGGAAGGGGGGGTGGTGGCGGCCACGCCCACACCCTACCACGCCGGCGGCGGGACGCTGCCCGGGGTCCCCCCGGTAGTGACAAAACTCCGTCAACGGTGCGCGCTACCATGACCGCGTGAAGGAGCGGCGGCGGTTGGACCTGGAGCTGGTGGATCGGGGCCTGGCGTCCTCGCGGGCACGGGCGCAGGGACTGATCCTCGCCGGCCGGGTTCGGGTGGGCGGCACGGTGGTGAGCAAGGCGGGGGCCCCGGTGACCGCCGACGCCGAGATCTCACTCGAGGTGCCGGACCACCCCTACGTGTCCCGCGGCGCCCTCAAGCTGGAGGCGGCCCTCGACACCTACTCGGTCGACCCCGCGGGCCTGGACTGCCTGGATGTGGGGGCCTCCACCGGCGGTTTCACCGACCTCCTCCTGCGCCGCGGCGCCCGCCGGGTCATCGCCCTCGACGTCGGCCGGGCGCAGCTCGACTGGGGCCTGCGGCAGGACCGCAGGGTGGTGGTTCTCGAGGGGGTCAACGCCCGCCACCTCGGCCCGGGCGACCTCCCGTTCCCGGTCGACCTGGTGACCGTGGACGTGTCGTTCATCTCCCTGCGCCTGGTGGTGCCGGCGCTGCTGCCCCACCTGCGGCCGGGCGGTCTCCTGGTGGCCCTGGTCAAGCCGCAGTTCGAGGCCGGGAGGGACGAGGTCGGCTCGGGGGGTGTGGTGCGCGACGAGGGGGTCCGGCGACGGGTGGTGGAGGAGGTGGTGGCGGCCCTGGAGGGGCTGGGGCTGGAGCGGGTCGGCGTGGTGGCGTCGCCGATCACAGGGCGGGAAGGGAACCTGGAGGAGCTGGCCGTACTGCGGAAACCCCTGCCCGGGAATCACCTGTCCCGGGGATGAGGTTTCGCAGCGGTGGGAGGAGGAGTATGGCCCACGAGATGACCGTGACCCTCGACGGCGGCAAGCGGGTGAGCGCCCGCTACAACGGCTTCGAGATCCCCACCGACCAGAGCCTCGACAACGGCGGCGAGGCGTCGTCGCCGGAGCCGTTCGACCTCTTTCTGGCCTCCCTCGCCACCTGTGCCGGAGCGTACGTGGCGGGCTTCTGCGCCAAGCGTGACCTCCCCACCGACGGGATCCGCCTGGTCCAGCGCTGGGAGCGGAACGCGGAGGGGCGCCTGGCGGCCATCACGCTCGAGGTCCAGCTCCCCCCGACCTTCCCCGAGCACTACCGCGCCGCGGTGGTGCGGGCGGCGGAGCTGTGCGCGGTCAAGCGGGTCCTGGAGCGTCCTCCCACGATGGAGGTCCGGGCGGTGGTCGGCGACAGCTGACAGCTGATTGCTGACAGCTCTAGAGCTCGTCCGCCTTGGTGGAGATCGCCCCCCGGTAGTTGCGGTCGAGGCGCACCTGCGCCACCTCCGGCCCGAACCCGCGGTAGGCCTCCTTGATCCGGGTCAGCGCGTTGGACCGCCAGTCGACGTAGGGGTTGTCGATCTGGACCGGGTCGAGGCAGCCGGCGAGGGCGACCTTGGAGCTGGCGCAGAACCGGCTCATGAGGGTCTTGGCGAGGTGGCGGTCGCCGTTCTGGAGCTCGTCGACGAGAACGATCGAGCGGTCGATGTCCAGGCCGCGCAGCATCGAGGTGGAGAGCATGGTGAGGCGGTCGGTGGCCCGCAGCTCCTCGACGAAGTCGTGGTCGTTGGCCAGCGACACGGAGCGCAGGGCCTGGAAGAACGGCTCCAGCCAGGGGGACAGCTTGGCCTCGTAGTCGCCCGGCAGGTAGCCCAGCTCGTAGGGGCTCGAGGCGTGCTCGGGTCGCAGCAGGAGCAGGCCGTTGTCGTAGCTGTACTGTGGCGACAGCGGCTGGGACTGGGGCGAGACCCGGAACGACGTCGGCTGGCCGAGGAGCATGTACAGGGTCGCCGCGACCATCAGCCGGGTCTTGCCGGAACCGGCCGGGCCGTCGAGAACAACGAGCTGCACCGAGGGATCGAGGAGGAACTCCAGCGCCAGCACCTGGTGGGGGTCTCCGGGGGTGAAGCCGAGGACCGAGCGGGGGCGGTAGCAGAGGCGCTTGCGGTCCCAGTACTGGCCGAAGCGCAGGTCCTCCAGGCGCCCGGCCGCCGGGTCGGCGCGGGTCAGGATGACGGTGTCGCCCGACTCGACCAGGACCCCGGCGTTCCACAGCGGCAGCTCGGTGAGCTCCACCGCTGACATGGGCAGGGACCGCTCGCCGGGGGGGCCGCTGGCCAGGAACTCCTCGATCGCCTCGGGCGGGGCGGTGGCGGTCACCACCCCCCGGTAGACGTGGTTCGGGTCCTCGAGCTGGACCTTGCCGTAGCGGAGGTTCTCCGCCTCGAGGCCGAGGGCGTCGCACTTGAGCAACAGGTTGGAATCCTCGGAGATGACCACCACCCGGTAGCCCGGGCGGCCATTCGAGGCGGCGAACGCGGCGATCCGGCGGGCGCTGGCGACGATCAGGTTGTCGCCGTCTTCGGCGGGGTAAGGGGACGCGGTCGGTCCGTCCGGCTCCCAGGCCAGGACCCCGCCGCCAGGGGTGCGCCGGAAACGCTCGGGATCGGCCTCGTGGCGCAGCAGGTCCTCGACGTGGTGGTGGATCAGCTGGCGGTTGCGGTAGTCGAGGATCTTTCGCGAGACCTGGCGGGCGGCGTGGCGGATCCCCTCGGATTTGGTCCGGGACGACTGCAGGCGGCCCAGCTCCTCGACCACCTGGTGGAGGAGGACCACCAGATTGCCGTCCGACAGGAGACGGTCGATCGCCTCCGGGTTCTCGATCAGGGCGGAGGTGTCCGGGATGTAGACCCGGCCCGACAGGGGCTGCTCCATGGCGGCGACAGTGTAGCATCCCCACCGATCCCGAATCCGCGGTCCAGGGCCCTGCGTTGCTCTTGGCCTGGAAGCCGTACTTTCTTGCGGAGAATCTGCCTCCGCTCGCTGCATAAAGCGTTGAGAAGGGTCGTGGTTGTTGAACCGCGAAGACGCGAAGGACGCGAAGAGGGACTCCTGGTGACTCGCCTTGGCGTTCTTGGCGTCTTCGCGGTTCAGATTCCTTCTGCGCCTCTGGGCGGGAGGGTGGTTCCGCGCCTCACCCCTTGCGCCTTTGCGCCTTCGCGTTTTTCCCTCTCGAGCGCTGGGGGGTTGAGGCTGCTGGGTTGTGGGCAGCGCCCGCGCCGCGCCCGTCCGGCTACAGCGTTCCCTCCTCCACGCGGCGGATCAGGTCGCGGAGGCGGACGAGAACCTGCTGGGCGCTCGCGGGGCGGTCGTCGGGGTCGCGTGCGACGAGGTCGGAGAGGAGCTCCCACACCGCCTCGGGCACCGGACGCTCGAGCTCGTCCCGGCTCGGGAAGCGCCCGTCGAGGTGGGCCCGGAGCTGCTCGAGGGGGGAGCTGCCGGCGTGGGGGGTGCGCCCCTGGAGGAGCTCGAACAGCACCAGGCCGAGGGCGTACAGGTCCTGGCGGTGGTCCGCGGGCACCCCGCTGATGGCCTCCGGGGCGGTGTAGGCCGGCGTACCGAGGAACACCGACGAGGCGGTCAACCCGGGCGCGTCGGTCAGCCGGGCGAGGCCGAAGTCCATCACCATGACCAGGCCGGAACGTTCCACCATCAGGTTCTCCGGCTTGAGGTCGCGGTGGGTGACCCCCTTGGCGTGAGCATAGTCGAGGGCCTCGGCGACCTGGCGGGTGATGTCGAGGGCCCGGTCGAGTGGCATCTCGCCGGCGGCGGTGATCAGGTCCCGCAGGGTCCGACCATCGACCAACTCCATGGCGATGAAGGGCCTCCCGGCCTCTTCGCCGGCCTCCAGCACGCGGACGACGTTGGGGTGGTGGAGCTGGGTCCCGAGCTGCCCCTCTCTCACGAACCGGCTGCGGAAGGAGGGGTCGTGGAGGTACTGCTCGTGGGGGATCTTGAGCGCCACCGGTTTGCCGTCACGCACTCGGCGGGCGCGGTAGGTGGTGGCCATTCCGCCGCTGCCCAGGCGGTGCTCGACCAGGTAGGCGCCGACGCCGTGGCCGGTGGGGATACCCGAAGGGGTTGCGCTCAGGCGCTGGGTCGGGGCGAGGTCGTGGGGCGCACCCCGCCGTGCACGGCGGCGGGCGAGCCCCAGCAGCGTTGCGGCCACGGTGAGGAAGCCGGCAGTCCACAGGAGGGCGCGCGGAACCCACGTTGCACGGCTGGCCGCGCCGGGGGAGCCGACGACGTCCGCCGCGGCGGGTGCGATCGCGGCGGTGGGTGTGGCCGTGGCAGTGGCCGGCGGCACCGGCGTGGGGATGGCCAGGACCAGGACCTGGCCGGGCTCGACCCGCAGGGTCGTGTCGACCAGAGAGGCCCTGTCGAGCGTTACCGTCACCCGGTGCGACCCGGGCTCGAGCGCCACGGTCTCGGTTCCCGGGGGGTAGGCCATGCCGTCCACCGTCAGGATGGCGTCGGGGGGTCGACCGGCGAGGCGGAGCGCGGTCGGTCCCGTGGTGGGGGCGGGGCGGGTCGCCGGGGTCGGCTGGAGCGCCGGCGACGGCTCCGGGTGAGGTGTCGTCGGCGGCGCGAGGGGCTCGAAGCGTTCGCGACCGATTGCAGCGAGCCGTTCGACCTCCTCCCGCGGCGTGACCCCGGCCCGCACGGACCGCTCCAGCAGCCGGCGCAGCGCCAGCGGGGTCCTGCCCACTTCCAGTCCGCAGCGGGCGAGGTGGAAGTAGGGATCGTAGTCGAGGGTCCCTGCGGAACCGAAGTCCACCTCCGCCTCGGGCTCGGGGCGCAGCAGCCGCGCCCGCTCGAAGGCGGCCGAGGCCAGACCCCACTGGCCGGCCTCCTCGTGACGCAGGCCCGCCAGGTAGGCTTCCTTCCACGGCGGTGACGGCGGTTGGGCCCCGGCGGTGGCGCTTGCCCCGGCGAGCAGGGCCGCCAGCAGCAGCAGGGTCGTCAGCGGTCGTTGCACGGTGCTACCTTGGGGCCGCGGGGGGAGTGTAGCATTGCGGGATGACGGGTCCGATGGTGGTGGCGAACGCGCCCTTCGAGTGGACGACCGGGCTGGTCGCGCTCGTCGAGCGTGCCGTCCCCCTTCTGGCCGCGGACGGCGGCGCCAACCGGCTCGCGCGGCTCGGGCTCAAGCCCGCCGTGGTGGTGGGTGACCTCGACTCGCTGACGGCGGCGACCCGCAGCTTCCTCGGCGAGGAGCGGCTGGTGCTGCGCCCCGACCAGACCCGGACCGACCTGGAGAAGGTTCTCCACCACGCGTTCGACGAGCTCGGTCTCGAACGGTTGACGGTGCTCGGCGCGGTCGGGGGCCGGATCGACCACACCCAGGCCAACCTCGGGCTGCTCGCCCGGTACGGCGCCGGGGAGGCGCTGCTGTTCCGGACCGCGGAGGAGCTCCTGCTGGGGGTCAGGGGGGAGGCCGAGCTCGAAGCGCTGGTGGGGGAGACGTGGTCGTTCTGGACCTACGACCCTGCGGTCCGGGTGACCCTGACCGGGGTGCGGTGGCCGGTGCAACGAGCCCCGCTCGACGCCGGTGGCCGGCCCTCCGTCTCCAACCTGGCCACCTCGGCTCGGGTGGGGGTGGTGGCGGAGGGGGGCGCGGTCGTGGTCATGCGGCAGCTCACTCGAGACCGAAACGGCCCGGCATGAGCCGGGCCGTGGTTCGTCGTGGTGGCTGGGGAGCAGGGACTCGAACCCCGATACTGCGGTCCAGAGCCGCATGTCCTGCCATTGGACGACTCCCCAGCAGGACCCCGCGGACGGGAAGGTCATTATAGCAGGGCCTCGGGCGGCGTCAACTGGAGCGCATGGCGAGGCCGGTGCCGCAGCGCGGGCTTGAGCCCGCGACCCAACACCCTCGATCCCGCCAGCGTCTGAGGGGGAACGAACGCAAAGGCGCAGCAAGGACAAGCAGAGCCACCCTCCCAGCCGAAGGCGCAGAGCCGCCCGCCCGTTCAACGCAGAGGCGCGGAGGCGCGGAGGCGCAGAGAGCACGAGCGCACCCGACGCCCCGGACACCAGCCCGTCCCCAATCCTGGTCCCGCTCCCCGCCCCCCGCTGCCTGCCGCCCGATCCCGGATGACGGGCGGCGGGCCGCAGGCGGCGGGAGTCAGCGGCAGCGGCAGGGGCAGCGACAGCGGCAGGGGCAGGGGCAGCAGGCAGCGGCAGCGGCAGGGGCAGCGGCAGCAGGCAGCGGCAGGGGCAGCGGCAGCTGGAAGCAGACAGCGGCAGCCGGCAGGGGCAGCGAGCGGGGGCGGGGCTGCCCATGCCCCGCGGCCGCGGTCGCGTCGACGCCGTACCGGTCCCCGCCGCTGTGCCTGTCACCGCCAGTGCTGCGATGCGGACCTCTCCCCCGGCCGTCGGCCCCTTCGGGAGAGCTCCGGTGAGATGTCGGGTCTACACTCGTGCGGCGACGGGAGGTCGGCATGGACGCACTGAGACTGCGGATCGCCAGAGAGGGACGCAACCTCGGGGGTGGCATCCTCAAGGTCGACGGCTTCGTCAACCACCAGGTGGACCCGCGGCTCATGGACGACTGCGGCCGCGAGCTGGCGCGGCGGTTCGCCGGGGTGGCGCCGACCAAGGTGCTGACCGCGGAGATTTCCGGCATCGCGCCGGCGGTGGCCACCGGGCTCCACCTCGGGGTGCCGGTGGTCTACGCCCGCAAGAGCCGGCCGGTGACCATGCCGGACCAGGTCTTTCTCACGCTGAGCCCGTCCCACACCAAAGGCGGGTCGACCGAGCTGGTGGTGTCCCCGGAGTACCTGGGGCCGGAGGAGCGGGTCCTGATCGTGGACGACTTTCTGGCCAGCGGCGCCACTATCCTCGGCCTGGCGAGGCTGGCCCACGCGGCCGGGGCCCGGGTGGTGGGGGTCGGGACCCTGATCGAGAAGGTCTTCGAGGGGGGGCGGTCGGCGCTCGATCCGCTCGGCGTCCCGGTGGAGTCCCTGGCGCGCGTGGTGGCGATGGAGGGGGATCGCATCGACCTGGAGGAGTGACCGCGGCGGAAGGGCGGGGGCGGCGCAGGCTCGCTGCGCCCAGGTGACCCGGCTGGGGGAGCAGCTCGAGACGACGACCCTGCGGCAATTGGTGGCGGGGAGCGGACCGGCGCCCGCCGGCGACGTCCTCGCCGCCCTCCGGGTGGTGGCGTTCCGGACTGTTCCCCGGCTGCACCTGGAGGCGGCCCTCGCCCGCTACGACCACTACCTGCGCTATCTCGACGCGCTGTCCCAGCTCTACTCGGTGGAGCTCAAGGTGCTGGACCTGAGGGCCCTGCGCCGGCTCGCCGCGGTCTCGGCGTGGAGCCGTACCCCGAGCAGCTGGCCGCGGGCCTGACCCTGCACGACGGGGTGGTGGTGGAGATGGCCACCGGCGAGGGGAAGACCCTGGCGGCGGTGGCGCCGACCGCCGCTGCGGCCCTCGAGGGTCGCGGCGCCCACGTGCTGACCCACAACGACTACCTGGCGGCCCGCGATGCGGCGTGGATGGGCCCCGCCTACCGCCTCCTCGGCCTCGAGGTCGGCTGCGTCCAGGAGGGCATGGACCCGTCCGAGCGCCGTCGCTCCCATGCCGCCGATGTCACCTACCTGACCCTGCGAGAGGTCGGCTTCGACCTGCTCCGCGACGGACTCGCCCTGGACCTCGGCGAGCAGGCGCTGCGGCCGCTCCACTGGGCGCTGGTGGACGAGCTCACCGGCCGGGTAGCGGAGCTTCGCCAATGGCCAGACGGGCTGCAGGCCGCGGTGGAGGCGAGCGAGGGGCTGCGACCCGCCGACGAGGGGATTGTCTTGGGCTCGATCACGGTCCAGCACCTCCTCCGCCTGTACCCTCGCCTGTGCGGCATGACCGGCACCGCCCAGCCGGCGGCGGAGGAGCTGCGGAGCTTCTACGGCCTCGAGGTCGTGAGCATTCCGACCCACCGCCCGTGCATTCGCGAGGACCTCGAGGACCTGGTGTTCCCGGACCAGGGGACGAAGTGGCGGGCGGTGGAGGAGGAGGTGGTGAGCGCCCACTGCAGCGGCCGGCCGGTGCTGGTGGGCACCGGCAACGTAGCCGAGTCGGAGCGGCTGGCGGCGACGCTGGCACGACGTGGGGTGCCCAGCCGGGTGCTCAACGCCCGGCAGGATGCCGCCGAGGCGGCGGTGGTGGCCGCCGCCGGGGCGCCTCGAGCGGTCACCGTCTCCACCAACATGGCCGGCCGCGGCACCGACATCCGCCTCGGCGGTGAGGACGAACGGGAGCGTGAGCGGGTGGTGGCCCTGGGGGGGCTGTACGTGATCGGCACGGTCCGTCACCGGAGCCGGCGCATCGACCAGCAGCTGCGGGGCCGCGCCGGACGCCAGGGGGACCCCGGGGCGTCACGCTTCGTCGTGGCCCTGGACGACGAGCTGCCGCGCCGCTGCGGCCTCGACCGCCTGCTCCCACGTGGCTGGGTGCCGGGGACCGGACCGGTGAGGAGCCCGGTGGTTCGGCAGGAGCTGAACCGGGTGCAGCGGATCGCCGAAGGGGAGGAGCTCGACATCCGGCGGCGGCTGTGGCGCTACTCGGAGGTCCTCGAGAGTCAGCGGCAGCTGGTGCAGGGGTGGCGACAGGAGGTGCTCGAGGACCCCCGAGCCGCGACCGAGCTCGCCGAGCGTCTCCCCGCCGAGGTCGCCCGGTTGATCTCGGGCCTCGGCCGCGAGCCGGCTCGGCGGGTCGCGCAGCAGCTCACCCTGCGCGCCATCGACCGGTGTTGGAGCGAGCACCTGGCCGAGATGCGGGGATTGCGGGACGAGATCCACCTGGTGCAGCTGGACGGTCGCGACCCGGTGACCGAGTTCTGTCGGTCAGCCGTGCGCTCCTTCGACGACCTGGAAGAACGGGTCGCGGCCACGGTGGCGGCGGCCTTCGAGCGGCTGCGGGTGGGTCCGGACGGGGTGGACTGGGAGCAGGCCGGCCTGGAGCGGCCGTCGGCCACCTGGACGTACCTGGTGAACGACCAGGTGTGGGGGGACAACCTCCTGCGAAACCTGGCCAACCACTCCGCGTGGAAACTGGGGGCGTTCCTGCTCAGCCCGCTCCTGCTTGCCTGGGGTTTCTACCTCCGGTGGCAGCGGCGTCGGGCCTCCGCCCGGTGACGGCCCTTTCCGTCGTTCGCCGTCACCTGGGCGCGAGCTCCACAGGCAGCAGCCCCACCGGCCGCACCACCGGCGGCTCGAAGCGGACGCCCCACGCCAGCACCTCGACCCCGGTGGCCGCCGCCCGCCGCAGCGCCGCGCCGTAGGCGGGGTCGACGGGGTCGGCGGGGCGGAAGCGGGAGCAGTCCGAACGCCCGACGAAGAACAGGATCACCCCGCGGTGCCCCGCCCCCACCACCCCCTCGAGGTCCTCCAGGTGCTTGCGGCCGCGATCGGTGACCGCGTCCGGGAACTCCGCCCACGCGCCGTCGCGCAAGGTGGTGTTCTTGACCTCGACGTAGGCGTCCGGTCGGCGCCCCGTGGGGTCCTCCAGGAGCAGGTCGACCCGGCTGCGGCCGCCGTCCCCGTAGCGGACCTCCCGCCGCAGTCGGGGGTACCCCGCGAGAGGGGGGATCGCGCCCGCGGCGACCGCCTCGGCCACAACCCGGTTGGGGGTCATGGTGTTGACCCCGACCCAGGCTTCCCCCGCCCACACCAGCTCCAGGGTGTGCGCCAGGCGGCGGCGGGGGTTGGTGGAGGCGCTCACCAGGACCGGGCTGTCCGGGTCCGAGCAGGTGCGCATGGTGCCGGAGTTGGGGCAGTGGGCGGTGATCACGCGCCCGTCCTCGAGGCGGACGTCGGTCAAAAACCGCTGGTAGCGGCGCAGCAGGGTGCCGCGGAGAAACGGGGCGGGGAGGTCGAACGCGAAGGCCGACATTGGGGGGAGTCTAGCCCGCGACGGGCGAAGGGTCGAGATCGAGTGCGACGGATCGCACCACCTGGTCGGCGAGGCTTCTGAACGGGGCGGGCACCCTCCGCGCGATGGCGAGGGCTTCTCCCGCAGCCTCGAGGGCGGTGGTGAGGGCGATGAGCTGGTTCGTGGGGGCTTGGAGCATGGTCACCTCCGGGTCGTTCATGGCGCCCACCCACATGCTGCCGTTGTGGTCGGGGTCAAGGGTCGCTCGAGCGACCGCCCGGAGGGCGGCTTGCCCTTGACGCCGGTCGCCCCGGGAGCTACCGCCTGAAGCGGCATGAACGACCCGGAGGTGACCATGCCCCCCGCCCCACCCCCGCTCGCTGCCGCTGCCGCTGCCGCTGGAGTGAAACCACTCGATCCGCCTCCTCGGCGCCACAACCATCTCCGTCACCGCTGCCTCCACGTGGGGTGGGAACCTCCCGCTTCCCCTCACAGGTCCCTCTGCGGCAACGGCCACTGACAGCTCCACCCGCGTATCATGGACCCTGGCCCGCACCCGCGGGAGTGGAGGACCCATGATCGCCGTCACCGACCACGGCCCGGTTCGCGAGCTGCGGCTCGACCGACCCCCCGCCAACGCCTTGAGTCCCGACCTCCTGGCCAGGCTGTGCGACCTGGTGGACGCCGCCCCTGAGGAGGGGGCGCGCGCCCTGGTGGTGTCCGGCTCGCCGGGGATGTTCACCGGTGGGCTCGACGTGCCGCTGCTTCTGGGTCTCGACAGGGCCGGCATGGCGGACGCGTGGGAGCTCTTCCACCGCAGCATGCGGACCCTGGCTGCCTCCCCGCTGCCGGTGGTGGCGGCGATGACCGGTCACAGCCCCGGCGGCGGCACCGTGCTCGCCCTGTTCTGCGACCGCCGGGTGGCGGCCGCGGGGCCGTTCAGGCTCGGCCTCAACGAGGTTTCGGTGGGGATCCCGCTGCCCGGGGTGATCCTGGCGGCGCTCCGGCGGCAGGTCGGGCCCCGCCATGCCGAGCGGCTGGCGGTGACCGGAGCGCTGCTCGACGCGCTCGCGGCCCTGGAGGTCGGGCTGGTGGACGAGGTGGCGCCGGAGGACGAGGTGGTGCAGCGGGCGGTCGGCTGGTGCCGGCAGCTCCTCGAGCTGCCGCCTGGAGCGGTCGCTGCGACCCGGTCAGAGGCGCGGGCCGACCTGGTGGCGCTGTTCGACCACGTCGACCGGGCTGCCCTGGAGGCCGAGCTCGAGCGCTGCTGGTACGCCGAGGAGGCGCAGCGGATCCTGACTGCCCTGGTGGAGCGGTTGACCCGGCGCAGTTGATCCCGCCACGACGGCCGATACGGGGTCGGGTTGCCGGACGCGTCGTCCCTGAACGCGAGAAGGGAAACCCGCGCGAAATCCGGAGTTCGCGCCGCCGTACGCTCCTCGAGGGTCGACCACCCAGGATCGCATCACGGGCGGCGTGGCGTGCAGTCGCGGAGGCATTCGTCACGAGGTTGGTGGCGACCTGAGGGACCCCCTTGCGGGTTCTGGCCGGCGAATCCGCGGTGGCAAGAGACCGGGGCCGGCGAACCCCGGCCGTGGAGGTGAACCATGGCACGAACGAGCCCCTGCGCGGACAGCCGCCTTCGACAACCGGTGCGGGCGATGGCGGTTGGCCTGATGGCCACGTTCCTCATCGCCCTGTCGTTCTCGGCACGGGCCAGCGAGCCCCTGCCCCGTGCCCTGCCGCAGGACGTGGGGATCGACCCGGCAGCTCTGGAGGCGGCATTCGACGCGGCTGGCGATCTCGGCTACGTCCAGGGGATGGTGGTGGTCCGGGGTGGGGCCGTGGTGGGAGAGCGCTACTACTCCGGAGCCATCCCCGGCCAGTGGTTCCAGTGCCGCTCGGTGACCAAGAGCGTGACCTCGACCCTGATCGGGATCGCCATCGAGCGGGGTTTCCTCGGCGGAGTCCACGACCGGCTGGTGGACCACCTGCCCCCCGACCTGGTGCCGGACGACCCGGCCAAGCACGCGATCACCCTGTATCACCTGCTGACCATGACCGCGGGCTTCCAGTGGGACGAGAACGCCGACGTCGGCGACTGGCTGTACGGGCCGGACCCGGTGGGAGCGATCCTCGCCCGGCCGCTGGTCGCCCCGCCCGGCACCGTGTTCAACTACAACACCGCGGCCAGTCACCTGCTGTCGGTGGTGCTCACCGAGGCCACCGGCAGGACCACCCTGGAGTTCGCGGACGAGGTCCTGTTCGGTCCCCTCGGCATCACCGAGCGTCGGTGGAATCTCACCGGCGGCTACTCCAATGGCGGCCACGGTCTCTACGTCAGCACCGAGGACCTGGCCAAGCTGGGGGTGCTGTTCGTGGGCGGCGGGCGCTTCGCGGAGCGGCGTTTCGTCAGCACCTACTGGGTCAACCGCTCGACCTTCGGGGACGTGCACAACGTGGGCCGGATCGGCCCCCTCACCGACACCCACTACGGGTGGCTGTGGTGGCTCGACCGCAGCACCCCCTACCCCATCTTCACCGCCATCGGCTTCGGCGGCCAGCTGGTGTTCTGCGTGCCGGCGCTGAAGCTGGTGGTGGCCACCCACACCGACTCCAACGTGCCCAACGACCAGGCGGCGCGCCAGGTGAGCGACCTGGTCGGGGTCATCGTCGAGCAGCTGCTGCCGGCGGTGTCGGACCGGCGGCTGTTCACGGTCACCGGGGTCGCGGTCCCCGAGCTGGCCGCTTTCGACGACGCGATGCGCGACCTGATGGAGGAGCACGACCTCCACGCCGGCCAGATCGCCATCGCCAAGGACGGGCGGCTGGTGTTGGCCCACGGCTACACCTGGGACCAGCCCGAGGTGGAGCCGGTCACCCCCACCACCCTGTTCCGGATCGGCAGCATCAGCAAGGCGGTCACCTCGGTCGCCGTCCACCAGCTCATCGAGCGCGGGCTCCTGTCCTACGACACGCCGGCAGCCTCGACCCTGGGCCTCGAGCCGCCCCCGGGCCAGACTCCCGACCCGCGCCTGGAGCTGGTGACGGCGGACCATCTTCTGACCCACACCGTCGGCTGGGACAAGGACAACGGCGGCATCGACCCGATGGTCTTCCAGGACCGGACCGTCGCCGCCGCCCTCGGCACCGAGCCGCCGCCGACCCCGGGCGAGATCGCCACCTTCATGGCCGGCCAGCCGTTCCAGTTCGACCCGGGCACGAGCTGGGGCTACTGCAACTTCGGTTACCTGCTCCTGGACATGCTGGCCGAGGAGGCCACCGGCCGTGACTTCGTCGAGCTGGTGCAAGACGACGTCTTCCGCCGCGCCGGGGTCGGGCGGGCGCGAAGGGCCCACACCACCGAGGACGAGCTCGCCCCGGGCGAGGTGACACCGGAGGGGGTCTACGAAGGGGACCCCTTCCGCCTCACCCAGGAGAACCTGTTCGCGGCCGGCAGCCAGACGATGGCGGCGCCGGACTTGGCGCGGGTGCTGTCGGTCCTGTTCGACGGGGACGACGCCGGTGGGCTGCTCAGCCCGGAGAGCGTCGACCGCATGCTCGAGCTGCCCTTCCCGGTCTCCGAGGCCCTCGGCTACGGCCGCGGCTGGATCCACGAGAGCTTCTTCGTCACCAGCGGCCACACCCTCGGGTGGCTGACCGACCCGACCGACGACCAGGAGGTCTTCGGCCACGCCGGCGGCGGCCCGGGGGTGCAGGCGGTCGCGGTGTGGCGCACGGACGGGATCGTTTTCGTGTGGTTGACCAACAAGGACCCGCTGGTGGAGGACTTCGACGAGCTTCCGATGGTCACGACCTGGCCCGAGCACGACCTGTGGGCGTCGGTTGGCATCGGGGAGGCGCCGATCGGGGAAGCCCCAACCGAGGCCTGGGTGCCGGTGGTGGCCCACGCCGACGGGGTGGGGGGAAGCGTCTGGCGCAGCGACGTCGGTCTGCTCAACCGCTCGTTTCTGTCCAACCGGGTGCGCCTCAGGCTCTACCCCGAAGGGGGCGCCGCCGACCTCGAGCTGGACCTGGCCGCGGGGGAGTCCCGCATCCTCACCGACGTGGCGAGCTCGCTCGGGGTGACCGGCTCCGCCCCGCTGCGGGTGTTCTCCTCGGAGCCGCTGTCGGTGACCTCGCGGGCCTACTCCGAGGGCCTGGACGGCACCTTTGGCCAGCACCTGGGGGCGACCCCGGCCACCATGGGCCTCGACACCGGAGAGTCCGCGGTCCTGATGCCGTTGCGCGAGGACCCGGCGGCCCGCTCCAACCTGGGCCTGCTCAACCCCTGGAAGCGAACCGCCGAGGTCGAGGTCGCCCTCCACGACGGCGACGGGACCGAGCTCGGCCGGTTCCTGGTGACGGTGCCGCCGGAGCGTACGGTCCAGGTCAACCGCCCCTTCCTGGAGCGTACGGGCCGGGGCGACATCGCCTCCGGTTACGCGGTGGTCACGGTCCGCTTCGGTCGAGGGGTGGTCGTCTACGGCTCGGTGGTGGACAACGGGACCCACGACCCGACCACCGTCCCCATGAAGGCCATGACCGGTGCCACCCGCCAGTGGCTGGCGGCGGCCGCCCACGGTGCGGGAGCGCACGGCAGCGTCTGGCGGACCGACCTGGGGGTGCTCAACCCGGCGGCCGAGCCCGCCGCCGTGACCCTGACTTTCCACGGCGACGACGGCGTCGACGCCAGCCGGGCTCTTTCGCTGTCTCCAGGTGCCCAGGAGGTGGTGCCGGACGCGGTGGCGTGGCTCGGCGGCGACGGCAGCGGCTGGGTCGAGGTGGTGGCCGACCGGGCGGTGGTGGCCTCCTCGCGGACCTTCAACGCCTCGGACCTCGGGACCTACGGCCAGCTCATCGACGCCGTGGCGGCGGCGGCGACGGCGTCTGCCGGTGACCGGCTGTGGCTGCCGCAGCTGCGCCAGGACCAGCGATTCCGAACCAACCTCGGCCTGGTCAATGCCGGCTCCGGCGAGGCGCGGGTCCGTCTGCGCCTGTACGAGGCCGGCGGCCAGCAGCTGGTGGACCGCCTGGTGACGCTCCCGAACGGCTCGCGGGTCCAGCTCAACCAGGTCTTCTCTTCGCTGGCGGGGAGGAACGACCTGGAGGCGGGTCACGCCTCGGTGGAGGTGGAGTCTGGCGACCGTGTCCTGGCCTATGCCTCGGTGATCGACAACGCCACCAACGACCCGACGACGGTGCCAGCGCTGCGCTGAGGCGAGGTCAACGCTCCTCGAGCCGGCGCTTGACCTCGGTCACCGCGGCCTCGAGCCGGGGGTCGCCACGCAGGGACTCCAGGTCCGGGTCGTCCAGGATGACGGGGGCGGCCCAGCCGGTCGTGACGGCCTCTTCGAGCAGGTCCAGCGCCTGCTCCCGTTCGCCGCCGAGTGCCGCCAGGCAGGCCAGGTTGTAGAGCGGTGTTCCGAGGGTCTTGTGGCCGGGCCCGAAGAGCCTCCGCAGGATCTCGAAGTCTCGCTCGAACAGGCTGCGGGCGGTGGCCAGGTCTCCGGTGGCGTAGTGGTACCAGCCGAGGGCACCGAGGCACCGCGCGTACTCGGCGTGGCTCGGCCCGAGGGATAACCGGGTGATCTCAACGGCCCGCTCCAGCACAGCCCGTGCCCGCTCCGGCTCGCCGCGACGCAGCAGGTGGCGGGAGTAGTTGCGCAGCAGGGGCGCGAGCTCGGGGTGGGCGGGACCGAGGGCGGCCTCGCGCATGGCCAGGGCGGCCTCGAAGCGGGTGTCGGCGGTGGCGTAGTCGCCCGCCACCGAGTCGAGCCCGGCGAGCTTTTCGAGGGGGTAGGAGGTCGCCCAGTTGTCAGGACCCGCAGACCGTGTGAACGCGGCCAGGGAGCGCTCGTACTCGGCGCGGGCCGGCCCGAGCTCGCCCAGGTGCTCGTGGAGCAGGCCGAGGTCGTGCAGCGCCCAGCCCAGTCCTGAGTGAGCCTCGCCGTACGAGCGCTTGCGGATGCGCAGGACCCGCTGGCACACCGCGAGCGCCTCCCGGTAGCGCAGCTCGTTGTGGAGGATGACCTGCCGGAAGTACAGGGCGTCCGCCACCGCCGGGGCATCCGGCCCGAGGCCCGCCTCGAGGATCTGGAGGGCTCGGTCGCTGTGCTGCCACGCCGAGGCGTGGTCGCCCAGCCGGGTCGAAGTGAAGCTGAGGTTGGAGTGGGTCAGCCCCACCGCGACGGCACCCTCGCCGAGGCTGTCGAGGCGGATGCGGAGGGCGCTCTCGAAGCGCTGCCGAGCCGGCTCGTAGGTACCCTGCTGGATGGCGAGCCAGCCGAGGCTGTCGAGGCTGTCCGCCACCCTCGGGTCCAGCTCCCCGAGGTGCTCCCGACGCAGGGCCAAAGCCCTATCGAGCAGGGGCTCGGCCTGGCCCGTGTGACCCAGGTTCAGGTACACGCGGCCCATGGTGTCGAGCAGCCGGGCCTCGACCAGGGGCTGGTCGCCGAGCTCCGCCTCGATCCGGTCGACCCCGCGCCCGAGCAGGTCCTCCACCGAAAACGGAATCCCCCAGGACGACATCGGGTCCATGACCTCGAACATGCCCACCAGCAGGTCGGACACCTGGCGGGCGGACCGGGCCTCGCGGCGCGCCCGCACCAGGCCGACGGTGGTGCCGGCGATGCCCGCGACCAACGTCACGAGCACCACCGCCGCGGTCGCTACCCCGACCCGGTGGCGGCGGGCGAACTTGCCCAGACGGTAGGCCGCGCTCGGCGCGCCCGCCAGCACCGGCTGGTCGTGGAGGTGGCGGTCGAGGTCCGAGGCCAGCTCCGACGGCGACGCGTAGCGCCGGGTGCGGTCCTTCTCCAGCGCCTTCATGACGATCCAGTCGAGGTCGCCACGCAACAGCCGAACCAGCCCGCCGGGGTCGGTTCGGCGCCGGTCGGCGATGTCGGTGGAGGCCTCGCCGAGGCTGCTCACCCGGGTGCTCGGGCGGGGCGGGTCCACCTCCCGGATCCGGCGCCGCATCTCGTCGAACCCGGAGCGCCGCAGCTCGCCGGGGTCGAACGGTTGGGCGCCCGCCAGCAGCTCGTAGAGGAGCACCCCGAGGGAGTAGACGTCGGTGCGGGTGTCCACGTCGAGGCTGCCGAGGTCGGCCTGCTCCGGGCTCATGTACTCCGGGGTGCCGATCCACTGCCCGAGCTCGGTGAACAGGGTTCGCTCGGTGAGGCGCTGGGCGGTGGCCTTGGCCACGCCGAAGTCGATGATCTTCGGCGCCGGCTTCCCGTCCTGCACCGTGACCAGCACGTTGGACGGCTTGACGTCGCGGTGGATCACCCCCTTCTGGTGGGCGTGCTGGATCCCCTCACAGACCTGGATGAACAGCTGCAGGCGCTCGCGGGTGGAGACCCGGTTGCCGTCGCAGTAGTCGGTGATGGGCACCCCCTTGACCAGCTCCATGGCGAAGAAGGGGCGGCCGTCGGTGGTGGCGCCGGCGTCGAAGACCCGGGCGATGGTGGGGTGGCTCATCAGCGCCAGGGCCTGGCGCTCGCTCTCGAAGCGGGCCACCACCTGGCGGGTGTCCATGCCCCACTTGACGAGCTTGAGCGCGACCCGGCGCCGCACCGGCCCCTCCTGCTCGGCCTCCCACACCTCCCCCATGCCCCCCTCGCCGAGCTTCTGCAGCAGGCGGTAACCGGGGATGTCTCCCGGCGACGGCGGTCCGGGAGGGGCGACGGTCTCCCCCTCGCGGTCGAACAGCAGCAGCCCCTCCACCTCCTCCCGCAGGGCCCGGTCGTCTCCGCAGGCCTCGTCGAGGAAGGCCCCGCGCTCGCCGGTGGGCAGCTCGCAGGCGGCCAGGAACAACGCCTTGGCGCGGTGGTGCGCGTCCGAGGTCACGGCTCCTCCCCGGCCAGTGCCCGGGACAGCCATGCCCTGGCGTGCCGCCAGTCCCCCTCCGCCGTGCGGGTGGACACCCCCAGTGCCTCCGCCACCTCCTCCACCGTGAGGCCGCCGAAGAAGCGCAGGGTGACCACCTTCGCCTCTCGCGGGTCGACCTCCGCCAACCGCTCGAGGGCGGCGTCGAGGGTCAGGAGCTGCTCGGGGTCGAGGTCGGCGGAACCCACCGGGTCGAGGGCCTCGCACAGGGTCACCCGGTGCCAGCCGGCGCCGCGCTTGGCCGCCCCCCGCTCGCGGGCGTGGTCCACCAGCAGCCGGCGCATCACGCGGGCGCCGACGGCGAAGAAGTGGGTCCGGCTCTTCCAGCTCGCCCGGCGCTGCTCCACCAGCTTGAGGTAGGCCTCGTGGACCAGGCCGGTGGGCTGGAGGGTGTGGCCCGGGGTCTCGCGGCTCATGTAGCGGCCGGCGAGCCGGCGCAGCTCGTCGTAGACCAGCGGGAACAGCTCCTCGGCCGAGGCCCGGTCCCCCCGGTCCAGCCGGACCGCGATCTCGGTTGCCCGCGCCGTCGCCTCGTCCACCTGGGCTCCTTTGCGGCTCGCGTCCCAGTATCCCACGGGTTGCTCGACGGCCGAGGCGGTCGGAGAGGTGGGCCGAGTTGCGGGCTCGAGGCGCGAAATCCGCGGTAACGGTGGGGAGGGGACGGTGACCCAACCGCTACGACCGAACCACCTGCCGGGCGAGCTGCTCGAACGGGAGCGCGACCGGCCCCTCGCGCACCTGCTGACGGCGATGGTCGTGCTCCTCCTCGCCGGCCTGGGCGCAGTGGTCCTCGCCTGCGCCCGGGCTTGCGCCATGCCGCCGTGACGCGTCACCTGATCGCCAGGGTGGCATCTCCTGGGTGGTGGAGGGCCGATTCGCGGGCGTGCGGACCCGGCGACGCGTCGACCGGTTCAACGAGGTCTGAAGCCGGCGCGAGAGGTCTCAGCAGGTGACCGGATGGGGCGCCTGCTCGACAGCGAGGTGGTCTGGCTGAAGGTGGTCTTGCTGCCGGCCGGCGGCTGAGGTCACGCCGGTCTGCGCTCGGAAGGAGGGGGGGAGGACTTTGGCAGGGGGATGTGCTCCCGTTCATCGGGGGGGAGCGTGAAGGGGGTCGCCTCGAAGCCGACGGCCGCGGAGGCCTGCCAGTCGGCCGCAGCGCGCGCAATCCGGGCAGGGTCGCTGGACACCAGGTTCCACCACAGGTGGCGGCGGCCGTCGAGCGGCTCGCCCCCCAGGAGGAGGACTCGGCTGGCCGTGGCGGCTCGTAGCTCGGCTGACGCCCCCGGCGCGAGCACCGCCATGTCCCCCGCCCCGACGGCAGCGTCGTCTACCGTGAGCGAGCCCTCGAGGACGAAGACCGCGCGCTCCGGGTAGGGATCGGGCAGCGACAGACGAGCGCCGGGTTGGAGCCGTGCGTCGACGTAGAGCATGGGGGAGCGAACCGCCACCGGCGAGCAGCGGCCGAAGGCGGTGCCGGCGATGAGGCGCAGCTCGGCGCCTTCGCGGCGAACCACCGGCAGGTCTCCGATCGGGTGGTGGGCGAAGGCCGGATCGGTCTCCTCATCTGCGCTGGGCAGGCCAACCCACGCCTGCAGGCCGTGAAGCCGATGAGGGGCGGTGCGGCGCGTGGCGTCCGTGCGCTCCGAGTGGACGATGCCGCGGCCGGCGGTCATCCAGTTGACCTCGCCCGGACGGATCGCCTGCACCGTGCCCAGGCTGTCGCGGTGGAGGATCTCCCCCTCGAGCAGGTAGGTGACGGTGGCCAGGCCGATGTGGGGGTGGGGCCGCACGTCGAGCCCTTCGCCGGCCGGGAAGGCGGCCGGCCCCATCTGGTCGAAGAACACGAAGGGACCGACCGAACGGCGAGCCGCCGACGGCAGGAAGCGGCGAACGGTGAAGCCGCCGATGTCTCGCGGTGCGGGGCTGACGATCGTCTCGATGGGCTGGCTCATGCTCCGGCCTCCAGCCCGCCATCCTCCGGCTCGCTCCGTCCGTACGCGCGGCGCAGGGCATCCGAGTCCCAGGCGGCGTCCCGCTCCAGGTCCAGCCGCTCGTGGTCCGAGCGCAGCAGGCGCTCGAGCTCGGTCGTCTGGTGGCGAACCGTGCGGACGTAGGACGCCTGGTCCCCCCGCACCCCCTTGAGCTCGCGCAGCGCCCGCTCGTCGTGACGGCGGAAGGTGCAAGCCCGCCGATGGGCCTCGTGCCCCGGCACGCCGAGCAGTCGCATGGCCTCGACCCCGACCCGCAGCGAGGCGTCGAAGCTCTCGCGGAAGACCCGGTCGACGCCGGCGTCCAGCAGCTCGTAGGCGTGGTTGCGGCTGCTGGCGCGGGCGAGGACCTCCAGGTGGGGGAAGTGCTTGCGGGCGATCTCGACGATCTCGAGGACCCGTTCCGGGTCGTCCACCGCCACCACCAGAACCCGGGCCGACTCCGCTCCCGCCGCCCGCAGCAGGTCGAGGCGCGAGGCGTCGCCGTAGAAGACCTTGTGCCCCAGTCGGCGCAGCAGCTCGACGTGGTCCGAGTCGAGGTCGAGCACGGTGGTCTCGATGCCGCTGGCCCGCAGCAGCCGGCCCACGATGGTCCCGAAGCGACCGAAGCCGGCGATAATCACGGGGTGGGACTCGGCGATGGCGTCGGGCTCCCGCTCGGCCCGCTCGCGGGTGCCGAGCCGCCGACGCAGGAGGCGGTCCCAGGCGAGCATGGCGAGGGGGGTGGCGGCCATGCTGAGCGCCACCGCCGCCACCAGCGGGGTGGTCAGCTCGGGGGCCAGGACCCCCCGTTGAACGGCGAATGAGAACAGGACAAAGGCGAACTCCCCCCCCTGCGCCAGGGCGACCGAGAACAGGAGGTTCTGGTCGAGCCCCAGCCGGAACACCCGTCCGAGGACGAGCAGCACCACCAGCTTGACGACCATCAGGCCGACCACCACCCCACCCACCAGGGCCGGCCGCGCCGCCACCTGGGCGAAGTCGATGGAGGCCCCCACGGCGATGAAGAACAGGCCCAGGAGCAGCGCCTTGAAGGGCTCGATGTCCCCCTCGAGCTCGTGGCGGTACTCGCTGGTGGCGAGCACGACCCCGGCCAGGAACGTCCCCAGCGCCGGGCTCAGCCCGACCCGGCTCATGAGCAGGGCGATGGCGATCACCAGCAGCAGGGCGGCGGCGGTGAAGATCTCCGGCACGTGGGCGCGGGCGATGAAGCGGAAGGCGGGGCGGACCAGGTGGCGGCCGGCGAGGACGATCGCCGCCACCGCGCTCAGCACCACTGCCGTGGCGGCCCAACCGGGCAGGCCCTCGACCCAGGAGGGGCCGTGGGCGGAGTTGTCAGCCACCGGGGGGGCGGCGGCGAGCAGCGGCAGGAGGGCGAGGATCGGGATCACGGCCAGGTCCTGGAACAGCAGGACCGAGAACGAGGCCTGGCCGCCCCCGGTCTTCATCAGGTCCTTCTCCTTGAGGGTCTGGAGGACGATGGCGGTGGAGGACAGGGCGAGGATCAGGCCCACGGCCACTGCGCTCCGTCCCCCGAGGCCGAGGACCGCCGCCACCGCGGCGATCACCGCCGCCGTGGCGCCCACCTGGAGGCCGCCGAGGCCGAGGATCGAGGCGCGCAGGCGCCACAGCAGGCTGGGCTGGAGCTCGAGGCCGATCAGGAACAGCATCATCACCACGCCGAACTCGGCGAAGTGGAGGACGTCGACCCCCTCCTTTCCCACGAGGGAGAGACCGAACGGGCCGATGAGCATGCCGGCGATCAGGTAGCCGAGCACAGATCCCAGGCCGAGCCGCCTGGCCACCGGCACCGAGACCACGGCCGCGGCCAGGTAGACGAACGCCTGCTGGAAGAACCCCTCGGCGTGCACGTCAGCCCCCGATGACCGCGTCGAGGTCGGCGTTCATGCGCGGCCGGTCCCGCAGCGCCTCGAGGTCGAGGCGTCCGTCCCGCAGCCCCTGGAGAGCGCGGCGGTAGTCGGCGGCGTGACGGTCGATCTCGGCCGTGGTCAGCCGGTGGGTGCCGTGAACCACGAACGGCGGCAGGTAGTCCATCCCACACAGGTGGGCGGTCTGCTCCAAGGGCGCCAGCAGCTGGCGGATGGTGAAGCGGTTGGAGCCCTCCGGCCGGTAGGACTCCTCGCCGCCGCCGGTGGAGAGGGCGGAGAGCAGGGTCTTGCCTTGCAGCGCGGTCCCGGTCCGGCCGTATGCCCAGCCGTGCTCCAGGACCACATCCTGCCACTCCTTGAGGATCGCCGGGGTCGAGTACCAGTAGAACGGGTGCTGGAACACCACCGTGCGGTGGGCTTCCAGCAGGGCCTGCTCCCGCCGCACGTCGACGTCCAGCTCGGGGTAGGCCTCGTAGAGGTCGTGCAGCGTGACCCCGGGGAGGTCGCGGACGGCGTCGGCGAGGGCGCGGTTGACCCGTGACCTCCGAAAGGCCGGGTGGGCGAGCAGGACGAGGACGGCAGGGTCGGTCATGGGGCAGAGCTCCGTGAGGGCTGCGCTTTTGCAGCCTCAACCGATCGGTACCGCCGGGAATTTCCACGTCGGATCGATCGATATTGAAGGGCAGCGGAGGTGGGCGACATGCCGAGCCGATTCCGGGGGACGCCGACCGAGACCCGAGCCCTGGACGCCTTCGTCAAGCTGCGGCGGGCGGTCAACACCCTCAGCGCCAGGGAGTCGGCGGTGATGCGCTCCGCCGGTCTCACCGAGAGCCAGTTCGGGGTGATGGAGGCCGTCTACCACCTGGGCCCGTTGTGCCAGCGGGAGGTCGCCGACAAGATTCTCAAGAGCGCCGCCAACCTGACCACCGTGGTCGACAACCTGGAGCGGCGCGGCCTGGTGGAGCGGCGACGGAGCCCCGAGGACCGCCGGGTGGCGACGGTTCATCTCTCCGCGGAGGGGGAGCGGCTCATCAGCACCCTGTTCCCGCTGCACGTGGCGGCCCTGGTGGAGGCGTTCGCGGTGCTCACGCCCGTCGAGCAGGAGACGCTCGCGGCCCTGTGCCGGCGACTGGGGCGACAGGAGAAGGGATGACCCCGGGGGGCGGGCCGCGCCCCTGGGGGGGGTGCGTTGGTCCTCACGCCAGGTCGAACAGGAGCAGGTCGGAGGCGCCCTCGCCGCCGGTGACCGTCAGCCCGCCCGGGTCGCTGACGGCGGCGCCGTCGCCCTCACGCAGACGGTGTCCGTCGATCTCCACCGCGCCGGAGATGACCTGGATCCAGGCGTGGCGGCCGGGACCGAGCCGGTGCTCGAGGAGCCCGCTGGGGCTGACCGCGGCCCGGTACAGGGACACGTCCTGGTGGACCGTGAGGGACCCCTCCCGACCGTCGCGTGAGGCCACCAGCACCCACGAATCGGGCCGGTCGGCGGTGGAGAAGGCCCGCTGCTCGTAGGACGGCGCGAGGCCCCTGCGCTCCGGTTCGATCCAGATCTGCAGGAACCGCACCTCCTCGTCCCTCGAAGGGTTGAACTCGCTGTGCAGGATGCCGGTGCCGGCCGACATGCGCTGGACCTCGCCGGGCCGGATCACCGAGCCGGTGCCGAGGCTGTCGCGGTGCTCGAGCGAGCCCTCTACCACCACGCTGACGATCTCCATGTCGCGGTGGGGGTGGGTGCCGAATCCCTGACCGGGCTGGACCCGGTCGTCGTTGATGACCCGCAGGCTGCGGAAGCCCATGTGGCGGGGGTCGTAGTAGTCCCCGAACGAGAACGAGTGGCGGCTGGAGAGCCAGCCGAGCTCCGCGACGCCGCGCTCCTCGGACGGTCGGACTCGAAGATCGGTGGATGCCATGGTCGACTCCTTTCTCCGTGCCCTGCATTGCTGGCACGATCACACATCAAAACATTCGATGTCGAAGTTTATTCCGACCGCAAAGGGTCGTTGCTCGATGGGGGCATCGGCGGCGAGTCCCTGGGGCGACTACTCGAGCGGGATTCGGCTCGCGTTGAGCTCCAGCCAACGCTCGAAGGTCTCGAGCTCGGGGTTGAGCGCGCGGGCCTGCTCGGGGTCGCGGGCGGCGCAGAAGTCGGCCTCGAAGTCGTGCTTGAACTGGAACATGTTGCCCAGGTCCTCGGCGCCTGGGAAGCCGAAGCCGCGGTAGGCCGCAGGGGTGACGGCGTTGTAGCGCACCGTCCGGCCGAGGGCGCGGGACAGGGCGGCGGTCATCTCGGCGCCGGTCAGATGCTCGCCGGCCACTCCGACGGTCCGGCCGATGGAGGGTGCGCCCTGCCGGAAGATCCCGTAGGCGCAGCGGCCGATGTCCTCGGCGCCCAGGGCGGCGAGGGCCCGAGCCTTGTCGGAGTCAACGTTGCGGCTCAGCGCCCGGGCGGTGAACCCGCCTTCGGGGGCCGCCCTGGATGGCGCGCACCAGGCCGCACCCCTGGGCGCCGGTGGCGCTTCGACGGCTGCAAGAGGCCGACCGGCCTTGAGCAGCTACAATCGAGGTGAAGCCGCGACACCCCCGCAGGACACCGGGGAAGGAGGACCCATGGCCCGCCGACTGCTGAACCGTCCCGGACTCCCCCTCATCGTCCTCGTGGCGCTGTTGCTGTCCGGGTGTCTCAGCGCGTCGCGGGAGGACCGGGCGCTCCAGGAGCGCACCGGTCTCGAGGTCAGCGCGGCCCAGCTTCGAGTCCAGGTGCGGACCCTGGCCCGCCCCTTCAGCGGCGTGATCGAGGGCGCCGCGGACCGCATCGCCCTTCACGCTCAGACGCCGGAGGAGCGCATTATCGCCCTGCGGCTCAAGATCAACGGCATTCCCGCGATGCACGGCGCCCTGTTCGAGGCGAACCCGGTGGGGGCGCTGTTCGAGGCCGCCGCGCTGCTGGTGCAGATGCAGCTCTACGTCGACGAAGGACCCGGCCGCGACATCCCCGAGCTGGTGCGGTCGGAGGCGAGAGCCGCCATCGAGGAGATGAAGGCGCGCCTGCGATTAGTCGGCGCGTCCATCGGGGTCAGCCCGGAGGCCAGCGCCGAGTTCTGGGCCAAGGCCGAGGGGTGGGCCCGCGAGCACCCGGTCAAGGGCTCGCTCGTCGCCAGGGAGACCACCCAGACTCTCTTCGCCGACTACATCGGGTCGTCGGGCGGCGGCCTGCGGTCGATGGCGGTGCGCCTGGAGGAGAGCGTGCAGGACATCACCCTGCGCTTCGACCTCTACGCCGAGTACATCGCCAAGCAGGCGCGCTGGCAGGCGGAGCTGCTGCTGGAGGAGGCGTTGGTGCGCGATCTCCCGCACCGTCTGCTGGAGGAGGCCGGGCCGATCTCGGTGGACCTCGAGCCGGTGCTCTCCGAGCTCGGCTCGGAGCGGGCGATCGTGCTCGAGGCGCTGGCGGCGGAGCGGGCGCTGGTGCTCCAGTGGGCACGCGCGGAGCGCCTCGAGACCCTCGACTTCGTCCGCGCCGAGCGGGAGGCGGTGGCCGGCCTTGTGGGGCAGGAGCTCGAGGTCGCCCTCGACGCGCTGCGGGCGGAGCGGCAGGCGGTGCTCGAGGCGGTGGACCGGCAGCGGGTGGCGGCAGCGGCCGACCTCGAGGGGGTTCTCTCCCGGGCGATCACGGCCTCGCGGCGGGAGGTCGTCGACCACGCAGTGCTCCGCCTGGCACAGCTGCTGGCGGTGGTCCTGCCGCTGGTCTTCTTGGGCGCTCTGGCGCTGGTCTGGTACGCGCGGCGGCCGCGCTGAGGGAGGAGTCGATGGGCGACGAGCACCGCGAGCTCCAGCGCGACGCCGCCGCCGGCGGGACGGGGGTGGCCCCTTTGCGGGAGTTCTTCCGCCACGGCGTCACCGCCCAGGACGTCGCCGAGGGGCTGGTGAGCTACGATTTCGACCAGCCTGCCGCGGCCGTGCGCAGCCTCATGGATGCGCGCGACTTCGACCTCGCCGGGGTGCGGGTGAACGGGGTCGTGACCGGGGTCGTGCGACGCGAGGACCTCGTGGGCGGCACCTGCTTCGACCACCTGGTCGAGCTCGACGAGGGGCTCGTGGTCGACGCCCGGGCGCCGATTCCCGAGGTGATCGTCCGCCTCGGCGCGAGCCCCTTCGTGCTGGTGAGGGCGTTCGGGGCGGTGGCCGGGATCGTGACCCGGGCCGACCTGCAGAAGGCGCCGGTGAGAATGTGGGTGTTCGGCCTCGTGACCCTGGTCGAGGACGTGCTGGGCCGGACCCTGCGCCGCCGCTACCCCGGCGAGGCGTGGCGAGACCGGCTGTCGGAGGGACGGCTGCAGCGCGCCGAGGCCCTCCAGGCGGAGCGGCGTCGGCGCAACGAGTCGTTGGACCTGGTCGACTGTCTCTCCTTCGGCGACAAGTGGTGGGTCCTCTCCAGGGACGAGGAGGTCCGGCTGTCGGTCGGGTGGGAGTCGCGGGCGGTGGCGCGGGAGCGGATGAAGGAGCTCGCGGCGCTGCGGGACCGCCTCGCCCATGCCCAGGACGTCACCACCGCGAGCCTCGCCACCGTGGTCCGCCTGGCCGCCAACCTCGACCGCCTGCTCGAGGTCGTGGGGACGTGACGGGAGGCCCATGGATTCCATCGCGACGATTCCGGTCTGGATCCTCTGCCTGCTGGTCTTTGTTCTGCGGGTCGCCGACGTCACCCTCGGCACGGTGCGCACCGTGGCGATCGTGAAGGGGTTTGTGAACCTTGCCATGGTGCTCGGCTTCGCCGAGGTCACCATCTGGGTGGTGGTGATCTCCCAGGTCATCGCCCGGGTCCACGAGAGCTGGCTGCTGGTGATCGCGTACGCGGGGGGGTTCGCAGCCGGCAACGGCTGCGGGATTCTGATCGAGCGCCGCCTCGCCCTCGGCGTCGCGGTGGTGCGCATCGTTTCCACCGAGGGTCGACTCATCGCCGAGCGCCTCAGAGAGGCGGGGCACCGGGTGACCACCTTCCAGGGAGAGGGGCTCAAGGGCCCGGTCACCCTGGTCTACGCCGCCGGTGCCCGCCGCTCGATCCAGGAGATGATCGCCGCCGCCAAAGGGGTCGACCCCGCGCTCTTCTACGTCATGGAGCCGGCCTACGAGTCGAGCCACGGCATTGCCCCGCGCCTGCGGACGGTGCTCCACGCGACCGGCTGGCGGTCGGTGGTGAAGAAGAAGTAGCCGCGCGGCGTCACGCGAGCGACTCCGAGTCGTCACGGGAAGATCGGGGCCGGGGCGTTTACTTGCCGCGACTCCGCGGTTATAGTCGAGAGAGTTCACCTCAATCGGCGGAGCCAAGGCCGTCGGTTTTTGGGTACGCTTGGTCAAAGAGAACGAGACTGGTTCTTTGAAGGAGGAGAGCGATGCGAGCGTCCACGTTACTGGCCACGTTCTTGCTGGTGGCACTGGCGTTCCCGGCCTTCGGCCAGGAGCCGCCGGTGCAGACGACCCGCGACGCCAAGGGGGTCTGGTTCATCGAGGGCGGCACCCTCTACGAGGTGTTCGAGGCCATGGGCTACGCCGTGGCCACCGACCGCCTGTTCCAGATGGACCTCTACCGGCGCACCGCCAACGGCAGGCTGTCCGAGCTCCTCGGCCCGAGCCAGCTGCCCACCGACATCGGGCTGCGGATGTTCAGCTACTCGGACGACGAGCTGGCGCAGCAGTTCGCCTCCTTGAGCCCGGACGCCCAGACGGCGGTGCAGGGCTACGTGGGGGGAGTCAACCGCCGCATCGGCGAGTTCTACGCCGGCAACTGGCGGGCCATGCCCCACGAGTACTGGATCCTGAGCTTCCAGTCGGTCTTCCAGCTTGGCGGGGGCGCCGTGCTGCCGACGCCGTGGACGGTCAACGACGTGCTCCACTGGTTCGTCACCCTGACCCGCTTCTTCGACCCCGAGGGGGACTTCGCCAGCGACAACTTCGGCCAGCTCGACAACTACGTCCTGCTGCAGACCCTCGGCGCCGTCTACCCCCAGGAGTACCTGGCGATGTTCACCGACCTGCGCTGGGTCAACGACCCCGGCGCGCTCACCTACATCCACCCCGGCGCGGCCCCGAAGGCCGCCCCGCAGAAGCCGAACCCCCCCACCACCCTCAAGGGGGAGCCCCTCCCTGACCTCTCCGCCATCGCCGATCGGCTCCGGACCCGTGCCGTCGAGCTCGACGCCAGCCTCGCGGCGATCAACGCTCGCCCGAAGATGGGCAGCTACGCCTGGGCGGTGTCGGGGGACAAGACCGCCTCCGGCAATCCCATTGTCTACTCCGGCCCGCAGATGGGCTTCGAGACCCCGTCGATCGTCACCGAGGGCTCGATCCGCGGCGGCGGGCTCGAGGTCTCGGGCATGACCGTGCCCGGGATCCCGTTCATCATCATCGGCCGCACCCCGCACCACGCCTGGTCGATGCAGGTGGGCCATGCCCACACGGTGGACTTCTACCTCGAGGCGCCGCAGAGCGTCACCCTTCACCGCATGGAGACCATCCGGGTCCGCGGCGGGGCCGACGTGACCATCCCGATCTTCCGGAGCCCCCACGGACCGGTGATCGAGCCGTTCCCCTACGACCCGACCAACCCGCCGCCCGTGATCGTGTCGTGGGCCTACGCCCACTGGGGCCGCGAGGTGCAGTCCCTGGACGCCTTCTTTGAGATAGTGCGCGCCGAGAGCATCGCTGAGTTCGACGCCGGCATCGAGCAGGTCGCGCTCAGCCAGCACTTCACCTACGCCGACCGGGACGGCAACATCGCCTACTGGATGGCAGGGTACGACCCGGTCCGGGCGGCGGGGGTCGACCCGCGCTTCCCCTCCATCGGCGACGGCACGACGGAGTGGACCGGCGAGCGCCGGCCGCGGATCCACGACTCCAACCCCGCCGAGGGTTACTACTGCGGGTGGAACAACAAGGGTTCGGTCGACTATATCAACGCCACCAACAACTACAGCTACTACTTCGGCCCGGCCCACCGCGCCCACGTCATCGACGAGTACCTCTCCGCCACCAACGACCTGACCTACGAGCAGGTCCGCGACCTCGCCGTCTCGATCGCCACCACCGACAGCTTCGGCGGCGGCGGCAACACCTGGTCCTTCGTCGCCGACGCCTTCCGCGCAGCGGTGGCGGCCGACCCCACGGACGACCGCACCGCGGCCGTCGCCATGCTCGACGCCTGGGACGGTCACTTCGTCGCCGGCGGCCCCGCCGAGTGGCGGATGGGGATGGATCGGGCCGACGCCTGGGTGCTGCAGGACGCGTGGATCAAGGAAGTGATGCGGCTGACCTTCGAGGACGAGCTCCAGATGGCGGGGCTCGACTACGCGAGCCAGCCCAGGTCCGTCAACTTCAACGTCCTGCTCCGCGCCCTCGCCGGGCCCCAGGCCTCCCTCCCGACCTTCTACAACTGGTTCCAGGACAAGTCGGGCTCGGGCAAGCCGGAGACCGCGGAGGGGATCATCGTCGCGGCCCTCGACAACGTCCTCGCCTCCATCGGGCTCGGGCCGTACAACGCGGCCCGCGGCGAGATCGTCTACCGCCACCCGATCTTCGGCGAGTTCTGGCGAACGCCGTTCTCGAGCCGCTCCACCTACGCCCACTGCGTCGAGTACGACCTGGGCGGCCCGGCGCGCATCGAGAGCATGTTCCCCCTGGGCGAGTCCGGCGCGTTGTACTTCACGGGTTACCAGACGCCGACCTTCGACCCGAACTACTTCTCGATGATCCCGCACTACGACCCGTTCCTGCCACGCCCGTTCCCGCTGTTCGACTGAGCCATGCACGAACGGGGCTGGTTCTTCGCGAGTGCCTTTGACCTCACATGCACCGAGGACTGGAGGAGGAGGATGAGCAGACAATCAGCAGAGCGGCGGTCTTCGATGGGACGAGCCGCGGGTGTCGTCATGGCTGCAGCTCTCGTGGTGGTCCTGGCCGTACCGGCCGGGGCGGTCGACCTGTCGCCGGCGAGCGGCAAGTTCCGCCTGAACCTCGACACCACCCTGTCATGGGGCGCGAACTACCGCGTCGAGGACCCCGACCCGGCGATCATCAGCCCGTTCGAGGGGGGCACCGCCTGGTCGGTCAACGGCGACGACGGCAACCTGAACTTCAAGAAGGGGGAGTTCTTCAGCAACGCCCTCAAGGCCAGCGTCGACCTCGGGTTCTCCTACGAGGGGTGGTCGCGGGCCCGGGCCGGGTTCTTCGCGCGCGGCAGCGCCTTTTACGACTTCGCGCTCGAGGAGAACTGCTGCGAGCGCACCTCGCTCACCGACGAGGCGCTCGACTGGGCCGGCAGCCGCACCGAGCTGCTGGACGCGTACCTGTGGTGGCAGTTCCCGGTGGGAGGCGGCACGGCGCAGGTCCGGGTCGGCCAGCAGGTGCTGAACTGGGGTGAGAGCACCTTCATCCAGGGGGGCTTGAGCGTCATCAACTCGATCGACCTCTCGGCCCTGCGGGTGCCGGGGGCCGAGCTCAAGGAGGCGTTCCGCCCGCAGGGCATGGCCTGGGCGTCCTTCGACCTGACCGAGAACGTCTCGGTCGAGGGGTTCTACCAGTACGAGTGGGAGGAGATCGTCGTCGACCCGCCGGGGACCTACTTCTCCACCAACGACTTCGTCGGTCGCGGCGGGGAGCACGTGTTCCTGGCCTTCGCCAGCTTCGCAGACACCGGGGAATCGCCGTTTTACGTCCAGCCGCCGGTGAACTACCCGTTCATGAGCGTCCCCCGCACCGACACCGTGGAGGCCGACGACGGCGGCCAGTACGGCGCGGCGCTGCGGCTGTTCATCCCCAGCTGGGGGGGCACCGAGCTCGGCTTCTACTACCTCAACTACCACAGCCGGCTGCCCACCATCAACGGCATCACCGGCACCGTTGCCGGCGCTCAGGCCGCCTCGGCAGCCGGTGCGGCGGCGGCGCTCCAGGTCTACTACGCCGTCGGCGTGCCGCCGGGAGTGAGCCCGCAGGTGGACGCGCTGGCCGCCCAGGCGGCGCAGGCGGCGGCCACCTCGGCCTACGCCCAGACCGCCAACTGGTACACCGCCTATCCCGAGGACATCAAGCTCTACGGCCTGAGCTGGAACGCTCAGCTCGGGACCTCGGGCATCGCCTTCCAGGGGGAGCTCACCTACCGCCAGGACGCGCCCTACCAGGTGGACGACGTGGAGCTGCTGTTCGCGTCCCTGTCGCCGATCTCGGCCTTCCTGGCGGCGAACAACCAGGTCGTGCCGGGCGGGGTCGGCTTCGAGACCCAGATCGACGGCTACCGCCGGCTCGACTCCTCGCAGCTGCAGTTCACCATGACCAAGGTCTTCGCCAACGCGCTCGGGGCCGACCAGTTCGTGCTGCTCGGCGAGTTCGGCTTCATGCAGGTGTTCGACATGCCCTCCAAGGACGAGCTCCGTTTCGAGGGGCCCGGCACCTACACCAGCGGCAACCCGATCATGACCGATCCCGGCGGCGCCCACGCCGGCAAAGAGTGGGAGCGGCCGGAGCACTTCGCGGACGAGTTCTCGTGGGGCTACCGCCTGGCCGGCCGGCTCGACTACAACAACGCCTTCGGCGCCTGGAACGTGTCGCCGCGGTTCGCCTGGCAGCAGGACGTGGACGGGGTGTCCCCGGGCCCCGGCGGCCCCTTCCTCGAGGGCTTCAAGGCGCTCACCGTCGGCGTCTCGTTCGACTACCAGAACGCCTGGCAGCTCGACCTCAGCTACACCATGTACTCGGGCGCCGGCCGATGGAACCTGATCAACGACCGCGACTTCGTCGGCGGTTTCGTCAAGTACTCGTTCTAGGGTAAGGAGGCATGACGATGCGTAAGAACTCGATGGTCATCCTCGCCTGCGCCGCGCTGCTGGCAGCCGGCACGATGGCGACGGTGTGGGCCGAGCTGTCGCCCGAGGACATCGCCAAATTGGGGACCACCCTGACGCCGCTCGGCGCCGAGAAGGCGGGCAACGCGGACGGCACTATCCCGGCCTGGGAGGGGGGCATCACGAAGCCCCCCGCCGGCTACACGCCCGGGGAGCACTACGTCGACCCGTTCGCCGCCGACAAGCCCCTGTTCACCATCACCGCGGCCACCATGGACCAGTACGCGGACAAGCTCACCCCGGGGCAGAAGGCCGTTTTCAAGACCTACCCCGACAGCTACAAGATGGTCGTCTACCCGACCCGCCGCAGCGCCTCCTTCCCGCAGCGGATCTACGACAAGACCAAGGAGATCGCGGCAACCGCACGACTCACCGAGGGGGGCAACGGCGTGACCGGCGCCATCAACGGCATCCCCTTCCCGATCCCCGAAAACGGTCACCAGGCGATCTGGAACCACCTCCTGCGCTACCGCGGCGACAGCGCCGAGCGCACCGTCGGGCAGGCGGCGCCGACCCGAAGCGGCAGCTACACCCTGGTCCAGTTCCGCGACGAGTTCTACATGCAGTACAGCATGGCGGGCAAGACCGAGGCCGACCTCAACAACCGGATCCTGTTCTTCAAGCAGGAGGTGATGGCCCCGGCCCGCCTCGCCGGCGGCATCCTGCTGGTGGCCGAGACCATGGACCAGGTCAAGGAGCACCGCAACGCGTGGGTCTACAACCCCGGCCAGCGCCGGGTCCGCCGCGCCCCCAACGTGGCCTACGACAACCCCGGCACCGCCGCGGACTCCATGCGCACCTCCGATCAGCTCGACATGCTCAACGGCGCCCCCGACCGCTACGACTGGAAGCTCGTCGGCAAGAAGGAGATCTACATCCCTTACAACGCCTACAAGCTGCAGGACCCGTCGGTCAAGATCAAGGACATCCTCACGCCGCTCCACGTCAACCAGGACCTCGTGCGCTACGAGCTGCACCGGGTGTGGGTGGTGGACGCGACGCTGAAGGCCGGCTCGCGCCACCTTTACAAGCGGCGCACCTTCTACCTCGACGAGGACAGCTGGCAGCTGGCGGCGGTCGACATCTACGACAACCGCGACCAGCTGTGGCGGGTGTCCGAAGCCCACATCATGAACTACTACGACGTGCCCTGCATCTGGACCTCCCTCGAGGTCCACGTCGACCTGCAGGCGGGCCGTTACCTGGCGATCGGCCTCAACAGCGAGTTCCCGCCGTACCAGTTCAACATCAAGCGCACCCTCGAGGACTACACCCCGGCGGCGCTCCGCCGTGCCGGCACGCGGTAGTCGTCCCGACCATTCCCGCGGCGACCGGGCCGGGAAGGCCCGGTCGTCCGCGTCGTCGGCCGGGGCGCTCCGACCGGCCCGGCCGGCTCCGAGGGAGGCACCATGCGATTTCTGAACCTGTTCCCTTCCACCTGTTCGACGCGGCGGCGCGGCGGCGCGGCGGGATGGGCGCTGGTCGCGGCGGTTGCGGCCGTCGCGGCGCCGGTGCTGCCGGCCGTGGCCCAGGAGGACGACCTCGAGTGGTCGACCCTGGCGCCGCTGGCGTCGCAGTCGCTGCTGCTCGACGTGGCGGCCGCGGACGGGCGCCTGGTGGCCGTCGGAGAGCGGGGCCACGTGCTGACGTCGGACGACGGCGGCGCCTCCTGGACCCAGGTCGCGGTCCCCACCCGGTCGACCCTGACCGGGGTGTGCTTTGCCGACCGCGAACACGGCTGGGCGGCGGGTCACGATGCCGTGATCCTGCGCACCTCGGACGGCGGTGACACCTGGGAGCGGGTGCACTGGGCCCCCGAGGAGGAGAGCCCGCTGTTCGACGTCTGGTGTGCAAGCCCGCTCGAGGGTTTTGCCCTGGGCGCCTACAGCAGCTTCTACGTCACCGACGACGGCGGGGAAAGCTGGAGCTTCGAGCCGGTGTCGGAGGAGGGGGACGTCCACCTCCACCGGCTGACGACGGCGCCGGACGGGCGCCTGTTCATCGCCGCCGAGGCCGGGGTCGTCTACCGGTCCGACGACGGCGGCGAGACCTGGGAGGAGCTGCCGTCCCCCTACGAGGGCTCCTTCTTCGGTCTGCTGCCCCTCGAGGGGGAGGCGGTGCTGGCCTACGGGCTGCGTGGCCACCTGTTTCGCTCGGAGGACGCCGGCGAGACCTGGGCCGAGATCGCCACCGGCACCACCGCGATGCTGACCGACGGCGTCGTTCTCGGCGACGGGGCGGTGGTGATCGTGGGTCTCGCCGGCACGGTGCTGGTCTCCTCGGACGGCGGGCGGTCGTTCGTCGCCCGGGAGCCGGTCGACCGGCGCGGTATCGCGGCCGCGGTCGAGGGGCCGGACGGCCGGGTGGTGATGGTGGGTGAGTTCGGCGTCAGGTCGCTGCCGCCCGAGGAGCTGCGGACGGCGACGGCGGAAGGGGAGGGCGGGCGATGACCTCTCGACTCGAGAACCTGATCTTCGGCCACCGCCGGTTGGTGGTGGTCCTGTTCCTCCTGCTCACCGGCTTCATGGCCTACCAGGCGTCCCACCTCCGGATCGACGCCGGGTTCGCCAAGCTGCTGCCCCTCGAGCACGAGTACATGAAGACCTACGTCGAGTACCGCGACGAGTTCGGGGGCGCAAACCGGGTCGTGATCGCCCTCAAGGTCCGGGAGGGCAACGGCGACATCTTCACGCCCGAGTTCTTCGACGTGCTGCGACGGGTGACCGACGACGTGTTCTTCATCCCCGGCGTCGACCGGACCCGGGTGATGTCCCTGTTCACACCGAACGTGCGCTTCACCGAGGTGGTCGAGGACGGGATCTCCGGCGGCAACGTGATCCCGGACGACTTCGAGCCTGACGAGGAGGGCCTCGAGCGGGTCCGGGAGAACCTGCTCAAGTCCCCCTACGTCGGCCGGCTGGTGGCGAACGACTTCTCCTCCGCCATCGTCGCCGCCGAGCTGCTGGAGGTGGACCCCAACACCGGCGAGCGGCTCGACTACATCCACGTCGCCGACCTGCTCGAGCAGGTGCGCGAGAAGTACGCCAGCGACTCCATCGGCATCGACTTCGACTACCACATCATCGGTTTTGCCAAGGTCATCGGCGACATCGCCGCCGGCGCGGCCCGGGTGGTGCTGTTCTTCCTCATCGCGCTGCTCATCACCTCGATCCTGGTCTACGTCTACTCGCAGAGCTTCAAGCTGACCGTGATCCCGCTCGCCGGCTCGCTGATCGCGGTGATCTGGCAGCTCGGCCTGCTGACCCTGCTCGGTTTCGGCATCGACCCGATGTCGATCCTGGTGCCGTTCCTGGTCTTTGCCATCGGCGTCAGCCACGGCGTGCAGATGGTCAGCGCCTTCGGCTCCGAGGTGTACGAGGGCTCCGACGGCATGACCGCCGCGCGGGCGACCTTCCGGCGGCTCCTGATCCCGGGCGGCATCGCCCTGCTCTCCGACACCATCGGCTTCATCACCATCATGCTGATCAAGATCCGCATGATCCAGGAGATGGCCATCACCGCCAGCCTCGGCGTGGCGGTCATCATCCTCACCAACCTGGTCCTGGTTCCGGTGCTGCTGTCCTACACCCGCCTCGACGAGCTCTACCCGTTGAAGCTGAAGCGGCGTCACCGCCACATGGACCCGGCCTGGAACCGCCTGGCGCGGGTTGCCGAGCCGCGCATCGCGGCGGTGATCACCGCGGTCGCCGTGGTGCTCTTCGGTGCCGGGGCGTGGCAGGCGCGGCAGATCAAGATTGGCGACCTCCACCCCGGGGTGCCGGAGCTCCACGCCGACTCCCGCTACAACATCGACACCGATGTGATTACTGGCCACTTCTCGATCGGCGTCGACGTCATCGCGGTGATCCTCGAGTCGGACCCCCAGGGCTGCACCGACTACGAGATCATGACCACCATCGACGGCTTCGAGTGGCACATGCGCAACGTGCCCGGGGTGCAGTCGGTGTTCGGCATCGGCGGCGTCGCCAAGGTCATCAACGCCGGATGGAACGAGGGCAGCCTCGAGTGGCGGGCGTTGCCGCGGAACCCGTCGACCATGGCGCTGTCGGTGACCTACATCGACACCAGCACCGGGCTGCTCAACGCCGACTGCAGCGTGATGCCGGTCTACCTCTACACCCTCGACCACAAGGCCGAGACCATCGACCGGATCGTGGCCGAGGTCAAGCGGTTCGCCGCCGAGCACGGCTCGGACCGGCTGCGCTTCCGGCTCGCGTCGGGCAACGTCGGGGTCATGGCGGCGACCAACGAGGCGGTGTCCGCGGCTCAGTTCCCGATGCTGATGTGGGTGTTCGCCGCGATCATCGCGCTCTGCCTCGTCACCTTCCGGTCGGTCAAGGCGACCCTGTGCATCGTCATCCCGCTGACCCTGGTGTCGATCCTCGGCTACGCCCTGATGACCCTGCTCGAGATCGGGCTCAAGGTCTCGACCCTGCCCGTGGTTGCCCTCGGGGTCGGCGTCGGGGTCGACTACGGCATCTACATCTACAGCCGTTTCAGGGACTTCTTGAGGGCCGGTCAGTCCATCCAGGAGGCCTACCGCCACACCCTGACGGTGACCGGCAACGGGGTGCTGTTCACCGGCATCACCCTCGCCATCGGCGTCGCCACGTGGATCTTCTCGCCGCTGAAGTTCCAGTCCGACATGGGGCTGCTGCTGACCTTCATGTTCTTGGTCAACATGCTCGGCGCGATCGTCCTGCTGCCGGCCCTGGCCTGCTGGCTCAAGCCGAAGGGGTAGCCCGGAGACGGAGACCTCACCACCTCGCGACGCGACGTGGTGAGGTGTCCGGGCCGGGGCGCGCTACTTCACGGGGAAGCGCTGGTCGTAAAGCCGGATCACCGTGTCAGTGATGTCGACCGACTTCGAGTAGAAGGCGATCGGTTGCGCTCCGACCAAGAGCACGACGTCGAAGTCGTTGGCCTCGGCGTAGTCGCTCGCCACCAGCCCGATCTTCGCCGCGATGTCGCCCAGGAGCTTCTCCTTCCTGGTGGTCACCTCGCGGTTGAAGTCGCGCGCGGCGTCCTCCAGGGCGCGCTGGGCGGAGACCAGCTCGGACTCGAGCTGCTCGAGCGCCGGGCCGGAGGCGACCAGGCGCTGCCTGTTGTACTCCTCACTGACGGTGCTGACCCGGCGCCGCAACTCCTCGATACGGGCCCGCTGGGCGTTCGCCCACTCCTCGAGGAGCTTGAGGCCCTGCTTGCCCTCCCGCACCGTCACGGCCGCTCGCTCGGCGTCGAGGACGCCGATCTTCCCGGCAGCGGCGGGGAACGCCGCGAGGATCGCGATCAGACCCATGGTGACGCCCACCAGTGCTCGCACGGCAACCTCCCCAGACCGAGGGGGGATTCTAGCACGCCGACGCCGACTTGACGGGATGAAACCCGCGGTGCCAGGCTGTTACCCAGGGGCGGAATCATCCGCGCCGGAGGTGACGACATGAGACGAGCGGTCTTCTGTTTCGTGGCAACGGTCCTCGCGGCGGCCCTCGCGAACGCGCAGGGGGCGACTCCCGTTCCCGAGGTCACCGGCGCCGACGAGCTGGTGCAGGCCAAGGGCGCGTACGACGCGGTCTGGGTCCGGCCGGACGCCGACATGTCTCGCTACGACAAGCTCTACCTGTGGGAGGTGGAGTTCGACTTCCGCGAGGGGGGGGAGACGAGCGCCGGCACCACCGCCAAGCTCCTGCGCGGCGACGGCGGCCCCTACGCCATCCGACCCGAGGACCAGCAGCGGTTCAAGCAGCTGGTCACCGACACCCTGGTCGCGGAGCTCGAGCGCAGCAAGCTGTTCACGGTGGTCGACCAGGTTGGCCCGAGAACGCTGATCGTTCGGGCGGGGTTCCTGGACGTCATCTCCCACGTGCCGCCGAACGTCGACCGCTACGAGAACATTCACCTGGCGTCGGTGGGGGAGGCGACGATCCTGTTCGAGCTGATCGACGCCGCGACCGGGGTGATCCAGGCCCGCGCCGGCGAGCGGCGGCTGATCCAGCCGGACGCCCGCATGCGCGGGGTCAACACGGCGCCGGCCAACTCCGCCACGGTCTGGAACGACGTCGAGCGCTGGGCCCGCGAGCGGGCTCAGGACCTGCGCAAAGCGCTGGAGAAGGCGAAGAAGAAGGCGGTGAAGGGCTGACCGGGCGGCTGCTCCAGCTGCTCAACCTCGCGTGACCGGCCTTCGGGGCGCTCGTCCCCTGCACGGTCCTCTCGGCGGGGCACCTGGTGCGCCACGGCGAGGCCCCGCAGCACCGTGCGCGCACCACCTCACATGTCATCCCGAACGCGGCTTCGAGCGGCAGCGAGGGGGAGCGGAGGGATCTCCCACGGTCGAGGAAGATCCCTCCGCGGCCCCTTCGGGTCCGCGTTCGGGATGACAGTTCGTTGGCAGCGCTCGCGTTCTCCCCCCGCCTCCGGGTGGGAGGGTGGGCTCTGCGCCTTCCTCTAGCGCCTTTGCGCCTTCGCGCCTTTGCGTTCCTTCCGTCTCGGACCCCGGCGGGGTCGAGGTCGTTGGGTTGCGGGCAGCGCCCGCGCTGGGGCTTCGCGTTTCGTCCGAGCTCGACCGTCGCGGCGCTCGGGCTGGAGCCCCCGCCGTGTGCCCCAAAAAGGAGGCGGCCCCCGAGGGGGCCGCCGGTTGGTTGGTTCGGGCTTCGGCCTAGAAGTCGAAGTGGATCGACGCGAACAGCGTCCGGCCGTAGGCGTCGTAGAAGCTGTAGAAGCCGGGGGCGTAGTCGTTCCAGGTGTTGTCGGGCCCCAGCGGCGGCTCCTCGTCGAAGATGTTGTTGCAGCCGAGCACGAACTGGTAGTTCTCGCCGAGGTTCCAGGTCCACGCCAGGTCGAAGTAGTTGTACGCGTCGATGGTGAGCGCGTCGTTGATGATCCAGGACTCGATCAGGCCGGGGTTGGCCAGGTCGGGGTCCGGGCTGGCGTCGTCGTTGGTGACCTCGTCGATGTAGCGCCAGCCGAGGGAGAAGACCATGTCGAAGTTGGTCTCCCAGGAGATGCGCGCGCGGTGGCGCCACTCGGGGGTCGGGTACGGGGCGCACTGGTTGCCGTAGTAGCCGACGCAGTCGTAGTCGATGAGGGGGGTCTCGAGCCGGTTGGCGAGCATGTAGGTGCCCATGAGCGAGGTGTTGAGGAAACCGGCGTTGCCGATGTCGATCAGCCAGTTGTAGTTGAGGTCGACGCCCTCGCCGTAGAGGGTGCCGAGGTTCTGGTTGGTGGTGACGGTGTAGCCGTTGGGGGTGAGCCACAGGGTGCCGGCGACGTCGCGGTTGATCAGGGCGCAAAGCCCGGGGTCGCCGGTGGTGGCGCAGCCGGTGATGACGTCGTCCGCGTTGAAGGAGGTGATGACGTCGTCGATCTGGATGTCGTAGTAGTCGATGGCGAGGGAGAACCCGTTGATCGACGGCGGGGTGAGGACCACGCCGGCGGTGAAGGTGTCCGCCACCTCCACGGTCAGGTCCGGGTTGCCGCCGGCCAGCGCGTTGTACTGGCCGGCCGGGTTGGCGAGCACGTTGCCGTACTGCGACTCGGTCATGCCGGTGCGCAGGCACTGCTCGAGGGACAGGGAGGGGACCCCGGTCGTCGGGTCGTTGGCGCACGGGTCCTCGCTGCCGCCGAGGACGATGCCCTGGGGCCGGAACAGCTCCTGCACGTTGGCGGCGCGGGAGGCGCGGGCGAGGCCGAGGCGGAACTTGATCAGGTCCGCCGGGGCCCAGGTCCCCTGCACCTTCCAGGTGTCGGCCGTGCCGGAGGTGCTGTAGTCGGAGTACCGGTAGCCGAGCTCGAAGCTCAGGTCCTTGAAGCCGGTCGCGTCCTGGACCACCGGCAGCAGGGCCTCGAAGAACATCTCGGCCACGTTGTAGTTGCCGTCGACGCGCACGGTCGGGCCGCCCTGGCCGGCGCCGTTGCCGTTCGCCCAGTTGTCGTCCGTGTGGACGTAGAGGGACTCCTGCCGGTACTCGGCGCCGAGCGCGACCTGGATCCCCTCGGTGGCGGTGGGGAGCTTGACGCCGTACTCCTCGAGGTCGCCGGTGAGGGTGCCGTTCAGCATCTCGGTCTTGGCCCCGGAGGACATGTTCATGTTGAGCATGATGTAGCTCGCGGCCTCGGGGGTGACCCCGCCGGGGGTGAAGATGTTCCACGGCACGCAGCCGTCGTTGCCGGAGCGGCAGCGCCAGGTGGTGGGGTCGTCCGGGTCGCCGATCACGTCGAGCGCGTCGACCATCCGGCTGACGCTGAGGTCGCCGACGTACTCCTGCGGGCTCGACATCTCGGCGTAGAGGCCGTAGAGGTCGTAGCTCCAGGCGTCGTTGATGTCGCCGCGGACGCCGCCCACCAGCCGCCAGCTGGTGTGGCGGATGATGCTGGTGCGGGGGCCGGTCTCGACGCTCCGTCGCAGGACGAGGGTGTTGGTGCGCGGGATCCCGAAGTCGTCGATGTACACCACGTCCGGGCCGCACAGGAGCTCGCGCTGCTGGGGCGACATCATCGGGTTGTCGCAGTTGAGCTGCTCGGTGTTGCCGAAGTCGCCCGACTGGGCGATCTGCGCCTCGGTGTAGTCGTCCATGAACATCACTTCGGCGTAGACGTCGACGTGCTCGTTGAACTTGTAGTTGATGAACCCGCCCCCGGCCCACTTCTTGTCGGGGCGCTGCATGTAGTTCAGGGGGCCGAAGTTGTAGACCTCACCGGCGCGCGGCTGGAGGTCGCCGGTCTGCTGGTTGAGGACGTAGTCACCGACGAAGTCCCAGTTGGGGTCGTAGACCAAGAAGCGGCCCTGCGGGATGGTGCCGGAGCCGCCGCAGACCGGGCCGTTGGCCCCGCGGGCGATCGAGCAGTTGGTGTAGTCCCGCTCGGACTTGGTCAACCCGTCGGCGTTGCGGAAGTCGAGGTACATGGACGCGTGGCCCTTGTCGCCGCCGAACTTGCCGCCGATGGCCAGGTTGATGTTGTACTGCTCGCCGTCGAGGGTGTTGCCGATGGGGTAGTCGAAGCCCCTCGCCGCGTTCATCCCCGCGGCCACGGAGTTGCTGTTGTCGTGCTGGTAGCCGTTCCAGGAGATGCCGCCCTTGATCCCCTCGAAGTCGGTGTCGAGGACGAAGTTGACGACGCCGGTGACGGCGTCGGCGCCGTACACCGACGACGCTCCGCCGGTGAGGACGTCGACCCGCTTCACCAGCGCCGCCGGGATGAAGTTCAGGTCGGCGGCGGTCTGGAAGGCGTCACCGGTGACCGTCCGGCGGCCGTTGATCAGCACCAGGGTGCGGTTGTCGCCCATGTTGCGCAGGTCGACGGTCGCGGTGCCGGAGGCGCCGTTGGAGACGGTTGAGTTCTGCGGCGAGAAGACCTGGGGCAGTTGCTTGACCAAGTCTTCCATGCGGGTCACACCGGAGTAGAGGATCTCCTCCGGCTCGAGGACCGAGACCGGGCTCATGGACTCGAGGGTCGGCCGGGGAATCAGCGACCCGGTGACCACGATCTCTTCCTCGAAGGTCTTCTGCAGTGCCTGCTCCATGGCGGCCTGCTGCTCCGGCGTGAGCTCCTCCTGCTCCTGGGCCACGGCCGGCGGGCCGTAGCCGAGGAGCCCCATGAGGGCAACGAAGGCGCACCCCCACAGGAGCGTCCGAAGGTAACGGTTACTTCCACGATTCATGGCCTGTTCCTCCTCCTCCTCCGTGGTTCCCGGCGGCCCCATTGCCGTCGGAAACGAGAATCCTCTTCCCGGCTGGGAAGCCTGACTTCGAGGTCGCATCGGAAACGCCGCTTGGCACATCCCACCGGCTCCTGGCCTGTTCGGCTCACCATAGCGCGAAGATGGCGGCAGTTCAAGCCCCGCGGCGCTGCGGTGACGAGCTCCAGCTCCAGACGCACCGCGATCACACGGTGCGCTGACGCCGGGTGGCACCCTGCGGGTCCGAGCCATCAGAAGAGCTACGACGAAACCGGCTCCGGGTTTTGGCCCCGGTTCGAACCCCCAGCCGGGGAGTCGAGGCTCGGGCCCGGGGTGCGGGCGGCCGGCAGCGGGGAGCGGGACCGGGATCGGGGACTGGAGCGCGACGATCCCGACCCCGCTCGGGAAGATACGTCTGGCGGAGTCGTCATGTCCTCCGCGCCTCTGCGTTGCTCTTGGCCTGGAAGCCGTGCATTCGTGCGGAGAATCTGCCCCCGCTGGCTGCATAAAGCGTTGAGAAGGGGTGTGGTTATTGAACCGCGAAGACGCGAAGGACGCGAAGAGGGACTCCTGGTGACTCGCCTTGGCGTTCTTGGCGTCTTCGCGGTTCAGACTCCCTCTGCGCCTCCGGCGGGGGGTGGCTCTGCGCCTCCTCCTTGCGCCTTGGCGTCCTCGTGGCGTCTTGGCGTTCTCCCCCTCGGGCCTCGGGCCTCGCGACCCTTCGGCTGCGGGTAGCGCCCGCGCTGCGCTCAGGGCTTCTTCAGGTACTCGATCAGGTTGCGCGCGGTGTCGGCCTCGGGGTCGTTCGGGGCGAGCTCGACGAACCGCTCCAGGTGCCGGATGGCCTCCTCCTTGGCCCCGTCGTTGACCTCGATGAGGGCGAGGACGTAGTGGGACTGCGGCTGGTCCGGGTCGACCTGGAGGACCTTCTGAAAGAGCCCCTTGGCCCCCGCCATGTCGTTGGCGTCGTAGGCGTCGTAGGCGAGCTTGAGGAGGCCGTCGCGGGCCACCGTCGGCTCGACGGCGGCCAGCGCCACGAGGGCGTCGACGATCAGCTCGGGCTCGCCGAGGCCGAGTGCCGCGTTGTAGCGCACGCGCAGCGCCTGGTCGTTGTGGGGGTCCCCCTTCAGCAGCGCTTCGGCAGCGGTCAGCGACTCCCGGTAGCGCTCGACGTGGAGCCCCTCGGTGGCGACGCCGACCAGGGCCTCCTCGAGGTTCGGGTCGACCTTCAGCGCTTCCTCGAAGCGGGCGAAGGCCCCCTCGTGGTCGCCGGCTTTGACGAGGGCCACCCCCTCGTTGTAGACCCTCCTCGCCTCCTCGGTCACCCGGCCGAAGCGCTGGAGGTCCTCCAGCGCCTGGGCGGTTTTCGCCTCGTCACCGAGCTGGCGGTAGGCCTCCCACCGGGTCCGCAGGACGGTCTCGTCGGTGGCGCCGAGGGCCAGGGCCTTCTCCGCGGACTCCACCGCTTCCCGGTGGCTCCCCTGCTCGAGCTGGACCACGCTCAGGGCCGCCCACGCCTGGCGCAGCTCCGGCTCCTGCCGCACGACCTTCTCGAACTCGGTCCGCGCGGTCTCGAGGTCCCTGGCCTTGTACGCGGCGACGCCGGCGAGGTAGGCCTGGACCACCGGGTCGGAGCTCACGGTCGGCGGCAGTCCCTCGGCCGTCGGCGCTTCCCCCGGGTAGATCACGAAGTCGTGACGCGCCTTGCCCACCAGGTTCCAGTGCTGGTTGGTCTCGACGGTCTGGTACCCCGCCTTCTCGAAGGTGTAGTGGTAGGTCACCTCGACTTTGTCGAAGTCGACCACGAAGGTGCCCTTGCGGTCCGACGTCTTGACCACGTTGAAGCCCTTGACGTCGGGGGAGGTCACGGTCACCAGCACCCCCTCGACCGGGTTGCCCTCCGGGTCGACGACCCTGCCGATGAGCCGCCCCGTGTAGGCGGCAAGGACCAGTCCGGGGACCGTCACGACGAGGATCAGGAACCACACGATGGCGCGCTGCGTTCGGTGCACCGGGCAACCTCCCTTCGGGCCGGGGCCGTCGTGCCCCACGGGGCATGGCGACGGCCTCCGCGGCTGGTCCGTCTCGCGACCGCCGTTCGAGCCGGTCGCACCCGCGAGTATAGCGCGACCAGCAGTCTCTCAGCGCAGGCGCTGCCCGCAACCCAACCGACCGGTTCGCCGAGGCGACCGAGTCCGGACGAAACGCAAAGGCGCGAAGGCGCAAGGGAGAGGCGCAGAGCCGCCACCCGTCCAAGGCGGAGACTCAGAGCCACCCGCCCGCCCGGTTGACGCAGAGGCGCAGAGGGAGTTTGAACCGCGAAGACGCCAAGAACGCCACGTCGAGCCACCAGGCTTCTCTCTTCGCGTCCTTCGCGTCTTCGCGGTTCAATAACCACTCACCTTCTCAACGCTTTATGCTGCGAGTGGAGGCAGATTCTCCGCAAGAAAGCACGGCTTCCAGGCCAAGAGCAGCGCAGAGAGCCGCGTCAACGGAGGGTGTCGACCATCTTCGAGTACCTGCGCTTTTCCGCCTCCGTCGCGGCCACGGTCTGCGCCCGGGAGAGCCACCGCCGCGCCGCGTTGGCGTGGCCCTTCTTGAGATGGCACAGGCCCATGAGGGCGTAAAACTGGTCCTCGTTGCGCTTCCTGCGCAGGGCGACCTTGAGGTGGCCGATGGCCCCGTCGTAGTCCCCCGCGGCATAGGCCTCGCGGGCGCGCTGGTACCGGAAGTACGGGTTGCGCCGGCGGTGGTCGACCACCTTCGACCGGTACTCGGCGGCCCGCTCCGGCTCCCCCCGGCGCTCGTACAGGCCGGCCAGGTTGCTCATGGCGACGAGGTCCTTCCGGTCCGTCTTCAGCGCCTGCAGGTAGGCCGCCTCGGCGTGCTCGGGGTGGCCCCGGCGCAGGTACAGGGTGCCCAGGTTGGTCCACGCCGGCGCGAAACGGCGATCGTTGTCGGCGATCGCCGCGCGGAAGTGGGCCAGGGCCGAGAGCGTGTCGCCCGCCTGCATGCTCTCCACCCCCATGTTGTTGTGGTAGTGGGCCAGCGCCCGGGCGTCGGAGATCGTGCGGGTGTCGTAGCTGGCCCTGAAGTCGTCGATGTTGAAGTCGACCACCTGGTCGCCGGACGACTCCAGACGGATGCGCACGTTGACGTGTCGGTTGAGGACGAAGACGTCGTTCTGCAGCGACCAGTCGGGGGGGATGTCCACCTCCTGGAAGGCGACCTCGAGCCCCACCTCTCGCGCCATCGCGACGAACAGGTTGGAGAACGACAGGCAGTTGCCCCTGCGGGCGTTGAAGGTCTCCGACGCGGTCCGGGTCCTCTCCTCGAACTCCAGCCGCAGCTCCGGCGTGTTGATGATCGCCTCGACCAGCGCCTTGAACCGGACCGACTCGGCGGCCCTCCGGTGGACGTGGGCGGCGAGAAACGACCGCATCTCGTCACTGACCGCGAGGACCTCCTCGCCGGCGACGGGGGGAGGCAGGTCCTGCGACCCGCCCAGAGGCGCCCCCGCCAGCAGCTCCTCGGGCGAGATCTCCACCCGGTCGACGGCCTCGAGCCCTGCCGGCCCGACGAGGCCGAGGGCCACCAGCCAGGCGGCGGCGACGCGACGCCAGCCGGCCGCCCCGCGGGCGGGCCGGTCACGGACGTCCGTGGTCGTCGCGCCTCTGCGCCTGGACATCGCGGGCCATCCTCCCCGGTGCCCGGGAGCGCCCCCCTCACTCGGGTACGCGGGACACGACGAAGGGTTCGTCCCCGGCCATGAAGCTCACCTTCACGATGGTCCGCTGCCCGTCCGCGATCAGGACCCTCCCGGACAGCTCGCGGCCGGGGATCGAGACCACGACCGGGTACTCCCCGGCGGGGAGGCGCGTCACGTTGAGGACCCGGTCCGTCTTCTCGTTGACCATGCCCAGAATGCGGACGGTGCACCGCGTGGGCGTGGAGTACAGCCGCAGTGACCCCTGACCCTCGTGGGCGGTCTCGACCTCGGCGGCCTTGAGGTTGCCGCGCACCGAAACCGAGGCCCCGGGGTGGACCGTGACCAGCTCGGAGACCGGTTCGTAGCCGGGCTTTCGGAACGTGACGGTGTGCTCGCCAGCGGCGAGGCCGCCGATGGTCAGCTGGGGGGTGGTCTTGGTCCGAGGCTCGCCGTCGACCTCCACCACGCAATTCTGCGGGGCGGAGGTGACCACCAGGCTGCCCACCGCCAGGGGCGCCCCGGGGTCCTGTGGCGCCGTGTCGGGCAGGGCCTTCGGCGCCGGCTCCAGCACCCCGACCGTGACCTCCACCGGCACCTGACCCACCGACACCTCGAAGCTCTTCGGCACGAAACCGTCCTGCTCCACCCGCAGAGTGTGGGTGCCCGGCGCCACGCCCATCAGGTAGGCGCCGTCGTCCAGGCGGTTGCAGAGGCCGGCCAGCTCGCCGTCGAGGTAGACGCGGGCGCCGGGCGAGCAGAACACCTGGATGTCCCCCGCGGTCGCCACCGCCGCCCCACAGAGCACCAAGGTCACGAGGAGAAGCCGACCAAACCGCATGATCCCTCCGCCTCGGCCCAGTCTACCCCAGCAGCGCGAGCGCGCTGCCGGCGGCGGCGACGAGCCCGCGCAGCCCCAGGGCCGCGCACGCCAGGACCACCGCGCCCATCACCAGGTTCTGGGTCCGGGTGTTGACGCCGTCGTTGCCCAGGAGTGCCCGGTCGTTCATGGTCGTCCACAGGAAGACGGCGATCAGCGGCAGCAGCAGCCCGTTGAAGCCCTGGGCGAGGAGGATGACCGGGATCGGCCGGAGGCCCGCGGCGCCGCACAGGGCGCCGAACGCCAGCACACCGGACCACACCGCACGGAACCGCCACGAGCTGTCGCTCCAGTGCCGTCCCCCGCCGCCGAGGAGTGCGCGGGCGGTGAGCGCCGCCGCCCACGGCGCGGTGATGGCAGAGGTGAACCCGGCGGCGAACAGGCCGACCGCCAGCGACAGCCCGGCGCCGTGTCCGAGACGGGAGGCGAGGACCGCGGCCAGGCGTTCGAACTCCAGCCCGCCGCCGAGCGCGGTGCCCACCACCAGGATCCCCAGCGAGATCACCCCGCCGCCGCCGACCGCCACCGCGAGCCCCCACCGCATCTCGCCGAGACGGCGGCCACGGGCCAGCGCGGAGCCGAGAAACAGGTTGTAGGGCACCACCGTGGTCCCCACCAGGCCGAGGACGAGCAGGGTCGAGCCGGCGGGCACGCGGGGGGCGACCAGACCGGCGACGAGCGCCCCCGCGTCGGGGCCGAGGCGGACCGCGGTGAGGAGGAAGGCGACCCCCATCACGGCCACCAGCAGTCCGAGGCTGCGGGCGATGAGGCGGGTGCTGCCGGTGGCGAGGAGGGCCGCCGCGAGGGTCGCGCAGAGGGCGGTCAGCGGGGCCTGGGGGGCGTCGAGCGCGAGGCGGAGGCCGGCGACGCCGCCGAGGAGGTTGCCCGCCTCGTAGGCGGCGCAGCCCATGACCACCCCGCCGGCGAGGAGGCCGGGCACCCACCGGGTCCGCCGCGAGGGTGCGAGGCGACCGCGGATCGCCTCGCCCAGCTCGGAGCCGGTGAGGACGGTGAGGCGGGCCGATGCCTCCTGCAGGACCAGGCAGGCCACGGTGGAGAACAGCAGCGCCCAGGCCAGGGCGAGGCCGAAGTCGCTGCCGGCCCGGGCGGCGGTGGTCACGGTGCCGGGGCCGATGAAGGCGGCGGCGATCACCGACCAGAACAGCATGTCGAGGAGCCGGCGCATCAGGGCGGCTCCCCGTAGCCGCCGCCGCCCGGGGTCTCGAGCAGCAGGCGGTCCCCCGGGGAGACCCGGCAGCCGTCGACGCTTGCAAGCTCGAGGCGGGAGCCGTCAGGGCGAAGGAGGAGCTGGCGCCCCGGCGCCCCGGCGCCACCCCCGGCCATGCCGTAGGGGCCGGACGCCCGGTGTTGGCTCAGGATGGACACCTGCAGCGAGGCCAGGAACTCGACCTCACGGACCAGGCCGTCCCCCCCCCGCCACCGGCCCGCGCCCCCGGAGCCGCGGCGGATCGCGAAGCGGCGCAGGCGGACCGGGTACCGGTGCTCGAGGACCTCGGGGTCGGTGATGCGGGTGTTGGTCATGTGGGTGTGGACCCCGTCCGCGCCGTCGAAGCCTTCCGTCGCGCCGCTGCCGCCGGCCACGGTCTCGTAGTAGCCGAAGCGGTCGTCGCCGAAGCTGACGTTGTTCATGGTGCCCTGGCTGCAGCCCGCGAGCCCGAGGGCCTGAAGCAGGGTGTCGACCAGGCGCTGGCTGGTCTCGACGTTGCCCCCCACCACCGCCGGGCAGCGGGTGGGGTCGTCGACGAACGGCGGGTTGAGCAGGCCCTCGGGGATCCTGATCTCGACCGGTTCGAGCAGCCCCTCGTTCAGCGGCAGGTCGAGGTCCACCAGCAGGCGCATGACGTACATGACGACGCTGTGGACGATGGCCGGGGTCGCGTTGAGGTTGCCGGGGTGGACGCCGGCCGAACCGGCGAAGTCGAGCGCCGCGCGATCCCCGTCGACGGTGAAGGCGGCGGCGAGGGGGGAGCCGTCGTCGAGGAGCTGGCGCCCCCGGTGGACGCCGTCCGGGATCCGGAGCAGCGCCTGGCGGACCTGGTGGGCCGCCAGCGCCCGCAGGGCGTCCATGTGCGCGACCACGTGCTCGGCGCCCACCGTCTCGGCGAGGGCGAGCAGCGCCGTCCGGCCGCGGGTGACGGCGGCCAGCATCGCCCGCAGGTCGGCGAGGTTGTCGGCCAGCGCGCGGGTGGGGTAGGGCCCGGAGGTGAGCAGGGCCTCGAGGCGGTGCCACGCGGGCTTCTGCCCCTCGACGAGGAGGGTCGGCGGGATCACCACCCCTTCCTCCGCCAGGGTCCGAGCGTCGGGCGGCACCGAGCCGGGGCGGACGCCGCCGATCTCGGCGTGGTGGGCGCGGCACGCGACGTAGCCGAGCAGGCGTTCCCCGGCGTGGGCCGGCGCCACCATGGTCACGTCCGGCAGGTGGGAGCCGCCGAAGGCGGGGTGGTTGGTCACCACCACGTCCCCCGGCGCCAGCTCGCGGCGCGCGATGAGCTCCCGCACGCACAGCCCCATGGCACCGAGGTGGACCGGGATGTGGGGCGCGTTGACCACCAGGCGTCCCTGGGGGTCCAGCAGGGTGCAGGAGAAGTCCTCCCGCTCCTTGACGTTGGTCGACACCGCCGTGCGCCTGAGTAGCTCCCCCATCTCGCGGGCGATGCTGGCGAAGCGGTGGCTCATCAGCTCCAGCTCCACCGCCCGGGGTCGACCCGGGCCCGGTGTGAGCCTGGCGGCCGCCCCCGTGGAGGGCGTCGCCACGGCCCGGACCCCACCGTCGCCGAAGGGCTCGAGGCGCCACCCCGACGGCACCACCAGGGCGCTGTGCTCCTGCTGGACGAGGGCCGGTCCCGGGACTGACGCCCCGACCTCCAGGTGGGCGGCCTCGAGGCATGGAACCTCCTGCCACGCCCCGTCGAGGTGGCAGCGCTGCACCCTGGGGGGTGCGACCGTCGGCCGCACCGCCGGCTCCCGCGCCGGGTCTGGCCGCCGGGGGCGGCGGCCGCGCACCACCGCCTTGAGCGACACCAGTTCCACCGCCCGCTGGCTGGGCCGGTGGGAGAACAGCTCGAAGTAACGCCGCTCGAACGCGGCCGCGAGCCCGAACCCCGGACGCGGCTCCACCTCCAGCGCCGCGTCCTGGCCGACGTAGCGCAGCTCGGCGATCCGGCGCGGCGGCTCGAGCCCGTCCGGCTCGACCCCCTCCCGGGCGAGCGCCCGGGAGGCCTCGGCCTCCAGTTCGCCGAGCCACGCCTCGACCCGCTCGGAGACCTCCGCCAGGGGACGCAGGACCTCCCGCTGGGCGAAGCGCTCCACCACCGCGTGGCCGAGACCCGACGCGCTCAGGAGCCCCGCGTCGCCCGGCAGGAGGACCTCGGCGACGCCCAGCAGCTCCGCGACCCGGCAGGCGTGCTGCCCGCCGGCGCCGCCGAAGGCCACCAGGGCGTAGCCCGAGGGGTCGACCCCCTGGCGCACCGAGATCCGTCGGATCGCCTCCGCCATCCGCTCGTCGGCGATGCGGACCAGCCCTTCGAGGATCGCCTCGTCCGGCGCCGCCGCCTCGGCGCCGAGGTCGTGGCGCAGCGCGAGGAGCCGCTCCCGCGCCGCCCTCTCCTCGATCGGGATCGGGAACCGGTCGGGCAGGAGGCGACCGAGGAGGAGGTTGACGTCGGTCAGGGTGAGAGGGCCGCCGGCCCCGTAGCAGGCGGGCCCGGGGTCGGCGCCGGCGCTTTCGGGCCCCACCGTCAGCCGCCCCTCCTCCACCCGGCAGACGGAGCCGCCGCCCGCGGCCACGGTCTCGATGGCGAGGGCCGGCGCGGCCAGGGTCACCGGGCCCACCCGGTGCTCGAACACGTAGGCGAAGTCCCCCTCGACCCGGGACACGTCGGTGCTCGTCCCCCCCATGTCGAAGGCGATCACTCGCGGCGAGGCGGCCCGGCGCCCGACCATGGCCGCCCCGACGACGCCGCCGGCGGGCCCGCTCAGGAGGCTGTCCACCGGGCGGTAGGAGCGGCTCTCCACCAAGCCGCCGGCGCTGGTCATGACGTGGAGCGTCGCACGCCCGGTCCCGAGGCCGCGCCGGACCGCCCCGAGGTACTCGGCGATGACCGGCCCCAGGTAGGCGTCGGTGGCCACGGTCTGGGAGCGGCGCAGCAGGCCCTGGACCGGGCATAGCGCACTGGAACGGGCGACGAAGGTGAAGCCGGCGTCCAGCAGCAGCCGTTCCAGCAGCTCCTCGTGCTCCGGGTTGCGGTGCCCGTGGAGGAGGGCGATGCTGGCGCAGGTGTACCCCCGAGCGCGCAGGGCGGCGACCCGCGGCGCGACGGCGTCGACGTCGAGGGGCTCGAGCACCGAACCGTCGGCGGCCAGCCGCCCGGGCACCCCCACGATCTCCTCGGGCAGCGGCGCCGGCCGCTCGACGCGGAGCGTGAACAGGTGCGGCCGCCGCTGGTCCGAGATCGCGAGCAGGTCCTCGAACCCGGCGGTGGTGAAGTGGGCCGCCCGGGCGCCGCGCCGCTCGAGCAGAGCGTTGGTTCCCCGGGTGGTTGCCAACCGCATGGCGACCGGGGGCAGGCCGTGGCCGAGCGGGGTGCCGGTGACCAGGCGGGTGGCGAGGAGGGGCGCCTCCAGCCCCGACCGGAGCTCCACCGGCGACCCCGCCGGGAACCGCGACAGGTCCGGCGCCGCCACCGCCAGCGAGCCGCGGTCGTGGTCGAGGACCTCGAAGTCGTCCCGGGCGCCGACGAGCGCCAGCCGGAAGCCGGTGAGAAAGCCGTCCGCCAGGGAGGCCGCGCCCTCGAGGTGGAGCCGACCGTCGCTCGAGACCCGCTCGACCCGGTCCCGGAGGGCGCCGCTCGACAACACCTTGCCGAGCCGCAGCTTCCCCTCCGGGTCGACCGCAACGCAGTCGGTGAAGGTGCCACCGGTGTCGACCCAGAGCTGCCAGGCGCGAGAGCCCGTCATGGACCGGGCGCCGGGGCCGTCCGAGGGTTCACAGGCCCTTGCCGGTGACGAGGTAGGTGGCGAAGCTGCCGAGCCAGTGGCCCCCCTCGTAGTGCTCGCCGGTCACCGCGGCGAGCCCCGCGGCGCGGTGGGCGTCGGCCGCCGCCCTGAGGCCGGCGCGCCGGGGGTCCTCCTCCGGCAGGGCGGAGAGGATCCCCTCGAGCATGAAGGCGCGGCTCAGGTTGAGGCCGTCGAGGTGGGCCAGCTTGCCGTCGGCGCGGTCGGTGACCACCCCCACCGGCAGCCAGTCGGCGGTCGCGGTGGTGGGGAGTGAGGGCAGGAAGCGCCCGAGCCAGGGGGCGAGCTCCTCGGGCGGAAGGACTCGGCGCATGAGGTCGGCCTCGGCCAGGCACGGCGACAGGAAGTCCTCGCCGGAGGGCTCCCAGGCGAGGGGGCAGGCGACGTCGGCGAGGTAGAACCGGCGAGCGGTGTCGGTGACCAGGCGGGTCATGTCGGCGTCGCCTGCGGTCTCGGCCCAGTCCAGCACCAGGCCGAAGGCGAAGGCGGTCTGGTTGTGCTCGCCGGTTCGGATCGGGTAGTGGAGCTTCGGCAGCCAGGTGCGCAGTCGCGCCGTCGCCTCCTGCTCGAGGGGGGCGAGGACCCTCGCCCACCGCCCGGCCTGCTCGTCGGGCCAGGAGCGCAGCTCGTCGGCCAGGCACAGCAGCCAGGCCAGGCCGTAGGGGCGCTCGAACGACTCCCGCCCCTCACGGCTCAGGTAGCGCGCCTCGACCGCGATCCTCTCCGGCGTCAGGCTGGTCGCGAGCGCCGTCCGGGCTCGAGCGGCGAACGGCGCCTCGGGGTAGAGCCTCGCGAGACGGGCCAGGAGCCAGTGGCCGTGGACCGAGCTGTGCCAGTCGAAGCACCCGAAGAAGGCGGGGGTCAGTGCCCGCGGCGGGCCGACGTCGTCGTCGGAGGCGAGGACGTGGGAGATCTTGTTGGGGTACTCGCGGTGGACGCACCCCAGCGCCAGGTCGGCGAAGCGCCCGACGGCGGCCGCGTCGAGCTCCCGCGCCTCGGCCGCGACCGGCTGAGGCTCCTCGGCGGCGCCGGGCAGGGTTACCAGGCTCAGCAGCAACGCCAGCTGGAGACACCACGAACGGCACATGCTCCCTCCCCTGCGACCCGAGTCACCGGCAGTCTACAACGGGCGGGGGCGGCAGGGGGCTGATAGGATCGACGGTGGTCCCGGCCGGGCAGCGGGCCAGGGGGAGGACGTCATGCGGTCTGCCGCCGTCATTGCCATTGTCCTGGTCGTCGTCGCGTCGGGGTGCGGGTCGCCGGGCCCGGGTGATCTCGAGATCGGGCTCGACCTGCCGGAGGGGTGGCAGGAGGCGGCCGACGCCATCGTCCCCGCCGACCTGCTGGCGGACGTCACCGTCCTCTCGAGCGACGAGATGGAGGGCCGCTCCCCCGGCAGCAACGGTGATCGTCTCGCTCGCGCATACCTGGCTGAGCGGCTCGAGGGGGCGGGCTTCGAACCGCTGTTCGGGGGCGGCTGGGAGCAGCGGGTGGAGATCGTCGGGGTGTCGTCGAGGATGCCGGAGCGCTGGACCTTCCGCGGCCCGGGCGACGGCGAGGTGAGCTTCGCCTTCCCGGATGACTACATGGGCGCCTCCGGCCGGCAGGAGCCCGTGGTCGAGGTCGCCGACGCCGAGGTGGTGTTCGTCGGCTACGGGATCCAGGCCCCGGAGGAGGGGTGGGACGACTTCAAGGGGGTCGACCTCGAGGGCAAGGTCCTGCTCATGCTCAACGACGACCCGGACTGGGACCCCGAGCTGTTCGCCGGCGAGCGCAAACTCTTCTACGGCCGCTGGACGTACAAATACGAGAGCGCCGCGCGGCAGGGGGCGGCCGGCGCGATCATCGTCCACACCACCCCCTCGGCGGGCTACCCCTGGGAGGTGGTCTGCTCCTCCTGGCGGGGGGAGCAGTTCGAGCTTCCCACCGGCGACGAGCCGCGGCTGAAGGTCCGGGCCTGGCTGACCGAGGACGCCGCCCGGCGGCTGGCGGCCCTCGCCGGCAAGGACCTGGACGGCCTGGTGGCGGCGGCGCGCTCGCGCGAGTTCCGCCCGGTGCCCCTCGGGGCCACAACCTCGCTCCGGGTCGAGGCCGAGGTGAGGTCGACCGAGACCGCCAACGTCGGCGGCATCCTGCGCGGGTCCGACCCCGAGCGCGCCGACGATGTGGTCGTCTACTCCGCCCACCACGACCACTTCGGTGTCGGCGAGCCGGACGAGTCCGGCGACGCCGTCTACAACGGCGCCCTCGACAACGGCGTCGCCATGGCACAGGCGCTGGCGATGGCGAGGGCGTTCGGCGCCCTGCCGCAGCCTCCGCGGAGGAGCGTGGCGGTGGTGTTCGTGGCCGCCGAGGAGCAGGGGCTCCTGGGGTCGTCGTTCTTCGCGAGGAGCGGCGCCATCCACCCTGGCCTCATGGTGGCCAACGTCAACTTCGAGATGGGGAACGTGTGGGGCCGCACCCGCGACGTGACCGTCTACGGTCGCGGCAAGTCCGACCTCGAGGAGCTGCTGGCGGTGGCGGCGACGGCCCAGGGGCGGGTGCTGACCGCCGAGACCGACGTCCATGCCGGCTGGTTCTACCGCTCCGACCAGTTCAGCTTCGCCCGGGCCGGGGTGCCGGCGATCTGGTTCAAGTCGGGGGCGGACTTCATCGGGCGGCCCCCCGGGTGGGGCGAGGCGCGCTACGCGGAGTGGATCGACCGCCACTACCACCGGCCCAGCGACGAGGTCGAGCCGGGCTGGGTGCTGGACGGGCTGGCGGAGGACGCCCGGCTGGCGTTCATGCTCGGCGCCGCGGTCGCCACCCGCGACGCGGCCCCGGCCTGGGTCCCCGGCGACGAGTTCGAGGACGAGCGCCTCGAGGCGCTCCGAGACCTCGCGGCCGCCGAGCGCTGACGAGATCCGCCCGGGAGGGAAGGAACGGCGGGGCAGCCGCCGTTGTTGGTCGTGCATGCGTCGTCTCGCCGGATTCCTCCGCCGCCTGCCGCCGATGGCCTTGACCGCCATCGAGCGAGCCGGCAACGCCCTGCCCCACCCGGCGACGCTGTTCGCGCTCATGGCCCTCGGCGTCGTGCTGCTGTCGGGGCTGGCCGCCCGCCTGGGGCTCGAGGCCCGCCACCCCGGGACCGGGGAGGTGGTGCAGGTCGTGAGCTTGCTGTCCACCGCCGGTCTGCACCGCATCCTCACCGAAATGGTGGACAACTTCACCGGCTTCGCCCCCCTCGGCACGGTGTTCGTGGCCATGCTCGGCATCGGCATCGCCGAGTCGTCGGGTTTTCTGGGTGCATTCCTCCGGCTGCTGGTGCTGTCGGCGCCGCGCCGGCTGCTGACCCTCGTGGTGGTGTTCGCCGGGGTGCTGTCGAACACCGCGTCGGAGGTGGGCTACGTGCTCCTCGTGCCGCTGGCGGGCACCCTGTTCCTGGCCGTCGGTCGCCACCCGCTGGCCGGCCTCGCCGCCGCGTTCGCCGGGGTGTCCGGGGGCTACAGCGCCAACCTGCTCCTGGGGACCATCGACCCCCTCCTGGCGGGTTTGTCGCAGGAGGCAGCGCGGTTGGTGGACCCCGCCTACGTCGTCAACCCGGCGTGCAACTACTACTTCATGGCGGTGTCGACGCTCCTGATCGCGGTCGTCGGGACCCTCGTCACCGAGCGGTTGGTGGAGCCGCGCCTCGGTCGCTACGCCGGGACCGAAGAAGACGGCGCCGTCGAGAGCCTCGGCGCCGAGGAGCGCCGGGGGCTGTGGTTCGCCGCGGTCGCCAGCGCGGTCTTTGCCCTGGTCCTGGCGCTGGCGACGATCCCGCCGTGGGGCATTCTCCGCGACCCGGAAACCGGCGGCTTGCTGCACTCCCCCTTCCTGTCGGGCATCGTGGCCCTGATCTTCGTCGGCGCGGTGGTCGTCGGGGTCGCCTACGGCGTCGGCGCGCGGACCATCCGCTCTGACGCCGACGTGATGCGGGGCATGGGCAAGTCCATCGAGACCCTCGGTGTGTACACGGTGCTGGTCTTCTTCGCCGCCCAGTTCGTGGCCTACTTCGGCTGGACCAACCTGGGCCTGGTCGTGGCGGTGGAGGGGGCCGAGCTGCTACGCGCCGCGGACCTGGGGGTGGTGCCGCTGATGCTGGCGTTCGTGCTGCTCTCGGCGGTGATCAACCTGGTGATGGGATCGGCCTCCGCCAAGTGGGCGATCATGGCGCCGGTCTTCATCCCCATGTTCATGCTCCTGGGCTACTCCCCCGAGATGGTCCAGGTCGCCTACCGCATCGGTGACAGCGTCTCCAACATCGTGTCGCCGATGATGTCCTACTTCGCCCTCATCGTGGCGTTCTTCGAGCGCTACGACCGGGGTGCCGGGATCGGCACCGTCATCGCCACCATGCTCCCCTACACCCTGGCCTTCCTGGTCGGCTGGATGGTGCTCTTCACCGCCTGGCTGCTGCTCGGGCTGCCGGTGGGCCCGGGCGCCCCCCTCGTGCTCGCCGCGGGCTGAGCGGGCGCGCCCCCCGGCTCGTGGTGTCGAGCCCGGGCGCTGCCCGCACCTCAGCCGACTGACCGTGCCCATCGCCCGGGCCCGGACACAACGCAAAGGCGCGGAGGCGCAAAGGCGCAAGGAGGTTGGGGGGGAGGCGCTGAGCCCCCACCCGCCCGGTCAGCGCAGAGACGCAGAGGCGCGGAGACGAAGAGGGCACAAGCGCTCCGGAAAACATGTCATCCCGAGGAGGCCGGCGGCCGACGAGGGATCTGCCCCAACGAAGGCGCCCCCCGTGCTGTGGAAGATCCCTCCGCTCCCCCTCGCTGACGCTCGGGGTCGCGTTCGGGATGACACAGAGTGGGAGCGGGCTCGCGTTCGGGATGACACGCTCAAGGTGGAGAGGCGCTGCGATAGAGATCTCGCCGCAACGTTGCGACGTGCCGGCCGAGCGCAGCGTCGGAAAGTCGACGCTCTCCGACCCGGGGAGTCCGCTATGCTCGTCTCGGGGTCGCGTGCACTTTCCGGTCTCGGGGGTCGAGGTCGCGTGGTGGGTGCCGCCGGCGGTGGCGTTCGCGGTGTCGCTGGTCACCTCCACCGGCGGCGTCTCCGGCGCTTTCCTCCTGCTGCCGTTCCAGATGAGCGTGCTGGGCTTCACCAGCCCGGCGGTGAGCGCGACCAACCAGCTCTTCAACGTGGTCGCCATCCCCTCGGGGGTGCTCCGCTACGTGCGCGAGGGGCGCATGGTGTGGCCGCTCACCTGGGTGGTGGTGGCCGGGACCCTGCCCGGCGTGCTGGTCGGCGCCGTGGTCCGGGTCCGGCTGCTGCCCGACCCGACCGCGTTCAAGGTGTTCGCCGGCGCGGTGCTGGCCTGGGTCGGCGCCCGCCTGGTGCGCGACCTGCTGCGCGGCGGCCCGCCCGGCGGGGCCGCGGCCGCCGAGGCGCGGTTCTTCGAGCGGGCGCGGCGGCACGCCGACAGGGGCGACCGGCCGGCGGTGCGGGTCACGGCGTTCAGCCTCAGCCGAGTGGTCTACGAGCTCCACGGCGAGCCGTTCGCGTTCCCCACCGCAGCCGTGTTCCTGCTCAGCCTCGTCGTCGGCGTGGTCGGCGGGGTCTACGGCATCGGCGGCGGCGCCATCGTGGCGCCGTTCTTCGTCGCGGTGCTGGGGCTGCCGGTGTACACCGTGGCTGGCGCGGCGCTGATGGGGACGTTCGTGACCTCGGTGGTGGGGGTGCTTGTCTACCAGGCCATGGCGCCGCTTTACCCGGGCCTCGCGGTCGCCCCCGACTGGGCTCTCGGCCTGCTGTTCGGGGTCGGCGGCGCGGCCGGCATGTACTGCGGCGCCCGGCTCCAGAAGCGGCTCCCGGCGCGGGCGATCAAGGGGATGCTGGCGGCGGTGGTCCTGTGGGTGGCGGCCGGGTACCTGCTCGGGGTCGCGAGGCTCCTGTGAAGCGCGCGGGGGAGGAGGCTCGTTGGTGGCGGATGCGCGGGCCGCGCGGCGCCGGTGCGACCGCCCCCGACGAGCGGGTCGTGCGGGTGGGGTGCCCAGCCCACAACTGCGGCGGGCGGTGTCTGCTGCTCGCCCACGTCCGGGACGGGCGGGTGGTGCGCCTGGACTCTGACGACCGGCCCGACACCGTGGCCGCGCCGCAGCTCAGGGCCTGCGTGCGGGGTCGCGCCTACCTGCGCCGGCAGTACCACCCGGAGCGGCTGCTGCACCCGCTGAAGCGGGTCGGGCCGCGCGGCGAGGGCTCGTTCGAGCGCGTCGGCTGGGACGAGGCGCTCGACCTCCTCGCCGCCGGCGTCAGCCGCGTCCGGCAGCGGCACGGCTCCGGCGCGCTGTTCGTCCCCTACGGCACCGGCGCCTACAACCAGGTCAACGGCCCGGCCACGGCGCGGCGGGCGCTGCACCTCTCCGGCGGCTGCCTGGGCCATTGGAACAGCTACTCGTGGGCGGCCACCAACGTCGCCACCCCCACCGTCTACGGCACCCTCGTCACCGGCAACCAGCGGCAGGACTGGTTGAACGCGAAGCTGATCCTGATGTGGGGCTGGAACCCCGCCGAGATGCGGGACGGCACCAACTCCGACTACTTCGTCAGGCTCGCCCGCGAGGGGGGAACGCGGACGGTGTGCGTCGACCCGCGCCACACCCTCACCGCCCAGGCCCTGGCCGACCTGTGGGTGCCGATCCGGCCCGGCACCGACGCGGCGATGATGACCGCCATGGCCCACGTCATCGTCGAGGAGGGGCTCCACGACGCCGACTTCGTCCGCACCCACTGCGTCGGGTTCGACGCGAGCCAGATGCCCCCCGGCTGCGAGGCCGAGGAGAGCTTCGTCGAGTACCTGTTCGGCCGCCGGGACGGGGTCCCCAAGACCCCGGAGTGGGCGGAGCCGATCACCGCCGTGCCGCGGGACGTCATCGCCCGGCTGGCCCGGGAGTACGCGACGATCAAGCCGGCGGTGCTCTACCAGGGGTACGGGATGCAGCGCCGCGCCGCCGGCGAGCAGGTGGTGCGGGCCGGCTGCGTGCTGGCCGCCATCACCGGCAACGTCGGGGTGCCGGGGGGGTGGGCCTCGGGGCTCGGCCTGCAGGCGCCGGACGGGGGCGCCCACTGGACCGTGTTCCCCCTCGGGGAAAACCCGGTCAAGGCCTCGATCCCGGTGTTCCTGTGGTCCGAGGCGGTGCTGCGCGGGGAGGAGCTCACCGCCGACGACGGGGTCCGCGGCGCCGACCGGCTCGACGCCCCGGTCCGCGGCATCTGGGCGGTGGCCTCCAACTGCCTGGTCAACCAGCACGCCAACGTCAACCGCTCGGCGAGGATCCTCGCCGACGAGGGGCTGGTGGAGCTGCTGGTCGTCCAGGACAACTTCCTCACCCCGACGGCCCGCTTCGCCGACCTGGTGCTGCCGGCCTGCACCCAGTGGGAGACCTGGGGGGTGCAGGACGGCTGGAAGTACGGCGACGAGGTGATCCTGCTGCCGAAGCTGGTGGACCCGCCCGGGGAGTGCCGGTCCGACTACGCCATCGCCCGCGGCCTGGCGGAGCGGCTCGGCGTGGAGGCGGCCTACAGCGAGGGGCGGGACGAGAAGGGCTGGGTCGAGTGGTGCCTCGACGTCTGGCGGCGGACGCGGTTCCCCGACCTGCCCACCCTCGACGAGCTCGTCGAGGCCAACGTGGGGATGTGGGGGCGGCCGGCGGAGCGGCCGGCGGTGGCCTTCGAGGACTTCCGCCGCGACCCCGAGCGGCACCCCCTCGACACCCCGTCGGGCAAGGTCGAGATCTTCTCGAAGGCTCTCCATGACCTGGGACGCCCCGATGACATTCCCGCCGTCCCCAAGTACGTCGAGGAGTGGGAGAGCCCGTTCGGCCCCGAGGCGCGGCGGTTCCCCCTGCAGCTCATCGGTCACCACACGCTCGCCCGGGTACACTCCACCCACGACAACAACGACTGGCTCGGCGAGGCGTTCCCGCAGCGGCTGTTCGTGAACCCCGTCGACGCCGAGGCGCGCGGTCTCGAGGACGGGGAACTGGCGCGGGTGTTCAACCACCGCGGCGAGGTGCTCGCCCGCTGCCGGGTCACGCCGCGGATCTTGCCGGGGGTGGTGTCCCTCCCCCAGGGGACGTGGTGGGACCCGGGCCCGCGCGGTCTCGACCGCTCGGGCTCGGTCAACGTCCTCACCTCGGAGCGCTGGACCCCCCTTGCCAAGGGATCGGCGCAGCACACCGCCATGGTCGAGGTCGAGAGGGCCCTCCGGTGACGAGGATCGGGTTCGCCGTGGACACCTCGGCCTGCACCGGGTGCAAGACCTGCCAGGCGGCGTGCAAGGACCGCAACGGCCTCCCGGTCGGCGTCCTCTGGCGGCGGGTGTACGAGGTGGCCGGGGGCGGCTGGCGGCGCGACGGCGCGGCCTGGCGGCACGACGTCTTCGCCTACTCGCTGTCGATCTCCTGCAACCACTGCGAGCAGCCGATCTGCCTCGAGGTGTGTCCCGCCTCGGCGTACTCGAAGCTCCCGAACGGCATCGTCGAGCTCGACTCCGACCGCTGCCTCGGCTGCGGCGCCTGCGCCTGGGCCTGCCCCTACGGCGCGCCGCAGCTCGACCCCGAGCGGGGGGTGACGACCAAGTGCACCCTGTGCGCCGAGGACCTCGCCGCGGGGAGGTCTCCCGCGTGCGTCGCGGCGTGCCCGCTGCGGGTGCTCGAGGTGGGGGACCCGGAGGAGCTGGCGGCGCGGTTCGGCTCGCCCCCACCGCCGCCGCTGCCCGACCCCTCCCTCACCGGGCCGGCTCTGACGACGCGGGCCCACCGCGACGCCGGGCGGGCGGTCGCGGGCGGCAGGGTCGCCAACCGCGAGGAGGTCGGCGAGTGAAGGGTGACTGGTCGCTGGTGGGGTTCACGGTGCTGGGGCAGACCGCGGTGGGCTCGAGCTGGGGGCTGGCCGCGGCCTGGGCGTTGGTTGCCCACCGGGCGGGGAACGAGGTCGCCGGGGCGGCGACCTCGTGGGGGGCGGTCGCGGTGCCGGCACTGTCAACGCTCGCCGTCGCCGTGGCCCTGCTCCACCTCGGCCGGCCCGGCCGCGCCTGGCGTGCGGTCTCGAACCTGCGGCTGTCCTGGCTCTCGCGGGAGGTCCTGGCCGTGGCCCTGTTCGCCGCCGCGGCGGCGGCGGTCCCGTTCGCACCCGCCCGCGATCGCGGGCCGCTCCTTGCCGGCACCGCGATTCTCGGTGGGGTGCTGCTGCTGTCGATGGTCCGCACCTATTGGCTGCGCACCGTGCCGGCGTGGGACTCGTGGGCCACCGCGGCGCTGTTCCTGCAGTCGGCGCTGGCCACCGGCGGGGCGCTGACCGCGCTCGCCCTGGCCCTGCGCTCGCCGCACGGCGCCCCTGGGGCCGCCCAGACCTGTGCTGCGGCGGTCGGGGCGCTCGCGCTGGCTGTGGGGCCGCTGCTCGAGGCGCGGTGGCGGTCGGCGCTGCGAAGGTCGGGGGGCGCGGCGGCGGAGGCCGCCGGGCGGCTGGCCGCCGGGGTTTCACTGCGGCGGGGCCGCCTGGCCACGGCCGTCGTGGCCGCGACGCTGCTGCTGGGCGCGCCCGCGCTGGCCCCACCGTGGAGAGGGGCAGCTCTCGCCGCCGCGCTCCCCCTCGGGCTCGTCTCGGAAGCGCTGGGGCGGGCGCTCTTCTACCGCGCTCGGGTCCGCACCGGGCTGTAGAGCCGGCGGCGATCCGGCGGGTGCGACGGCGGCGGCGACCCGCCGGCGACGACGTCGACGGTGCCTGGCGGGCGCATGGCCGGGGCGACACGGCAGTTCCCGGGCCCCGAGCCCCTCGGCCTGGAGGTCGTCCCGAGCTCGGTGCGGGGGGACGCTACTCGACGGTCAGGCTCATCAGCTCGACAGGGACTTCGACGAAGTCGACGGTGGAGACGCCATCGGGGAACCCCGCGCTCCCGCAACCCCCGTTCACGGTCCGGGTGGTCTCGATCCGGAGCGTGTGGGGTCCGGGGTCGATCTGGGCGAAGTTGAAGGTGGCCGTCACCTGGGTGGCGCCGGCGGTGACCGAGAAGGTGCCGACGGTGACCCCGTCGACCATGAAGGCGTGGTCCTGGGTGTCGCAGGAGAGGACGTTGGGGGAGATCTGCAGCACCATGTTCATCTCCACGGTGGAGACGGTGAAGGTCCGGCTCCCCTCGACGTAGTCGCCCTGGTTCCAGAAGTTCGTCCCCGACTGGTTGAAGCGGGTGTCGCCGGTGGCGGGGAAGACGAAGACCTCCGGCACCCTGACCTCCCGGGGGGTGGCGTCACTGCCCACCCCCGGGTACAGGTCGGCCTGGTCGAGGCGCACGTTGTTCTGGTCGACGGCCGGCGCGGCATCGTCCTCGGCGCCGGCGGGCGAACCGGCACCCAGCACGACGAGCAGGCCGACGATCAGGGCACATGACACCCTTCCCCGGGTCTCGCTGCTGATGGCGTGCATCGCATTCCTCCTTCGGGTCATCTTCGAGCTGCGGGCCAGGCTAGCACCTGACCCCGGGCAGAGCAAGCGAGGCGGCCGTGCTACCGCAGCGGCTCGAGGTGGCAGGTGAAGTGGCGCAGCTGCTTCGGCTGATAGGTGATGCGGTGGCCGCCGATGGCGGCGCGGTCCTTCCACACCTCTTCGATGACCTCGATCACGTAGTCGAAGTGGCTCTGGGTGTAGACCCGCCGCGGGAAGGCCATGCGCACCAGCTCCAGGGGCGAGGGCTGTTCGACGCCGTGCTCGTCGAAGTGGCCGAACATCAGCGACCCCAGCTCGACGGCGCGGATGCCGCCGGCGACGTAGAGGGCGTTGACGACCCCGATGCCCGGGTAGTGCAGCGCCTCCACGTGGGGCACCATCCTGCGGGCGTCGAGGAAGACCGCGTGGCCGCCGGCGGGGCGCACCATGGGCACGCCGAGAGCGAGCAGGTGCGACGCCATGTACTCGATGGTGGCGTGGCGGTAGACCTGGTAGTCGTAGTCCAGTGCCTCCATGAGGCCCACCGCGATCGCCTCGAGGTCGCGGCCGGCGAGGCC
>Ga0068714_10000626_pt1 | contig 64929 bp, 67 predicted proteins | sample MTBNYHSulfiMetaG_FD_62988 | JGI IMG/M metagenome (GOLD analysis project Ga0068714, IMG submission 62988) | Enrichment culture microbial communities from rom New York Harbor, USA that are MTBE-degrading - MTBE-NYH (New York Harbor Sulfidogenic)... | ecosystem: Environmental > Aquatic > Marine >...
CCCCTTTAACTGGAATTTTAATGTTGATGACTTGAAAAAGGTACTTTCTATTGACGAACAGATTATTCTGCCAAATTTCTCTTCTACTGTTGCATGAATTTATGTGTCACGGTACTAGTTGATTCAGATATTGTTACAAAAAAGGCATTCCATAGGAACTGGGCCCGCTTGATTCAAAAGGTTTACCATACCGAACCGTTGCTGTGCTCCAAGCACAATGGCTTGACGGATTAACAACAGCACCAACCAGTAGAACAATACATGAGAACGGATACGGTCCTCTAACCGTTGATGCATCGGCCTAAGTTCCAAGGTAGTCTTTAAAGTGCGAAAGGCGTCTTCCACTTCCAAGAGTACATCCTCAGGCGAGATGGTATCGTCCGAGGTACACAGCAAGTATTTGCCGTCCAGTTTCTCTTCGTTCTTTATCTTGGCCTGATCGGATTATGATGAAATATCCGGCACAAAGATTTTATCGTGACGCTAGGTTTCTCACAATAGGAGAAGGTACTTCAGATATACAACGTCTGGTCATTGGCAATATACTGGGGTTTTATAACTTTATAACCTCTCGGTAAATGCAGCAAGAGTTATTGACGCAAGTCCAAAAAGTGAAAGGGAACGGTAACAGAGCCAGAAGGGTTTCAAAATTGGGTATACCAAAAAACCCTAGTATTATGGTAAAGACTGGGGTTAGTAAGTGGGCCTAACAAGAGAAAAACCGAAAGACTAAGCTGCCTGAGAGCTGAATTCACCTTTCCATTGCAGAATCATAGGCCGGATGTCAAATTTCAGGTGGCTGACCCAGGCATCAATATGTATGCACATACTGGCAGCAAAAACCCGGAGGTACCAGGTCATAGAAGTGCGGATTTTACCACGGCGCTCAATCAGAAAATCTTCTTTAAGCATTTTAAAGACCCTTTCAACAGTGGTGCGGCGCTTAAAGTGCGCTTTCCACTGCGGGGTATCGCGGGGAATGCGGGTGAAATAACGGAGGTTATCCTGCTCACAGGTATAAAAAACCCGGCCATATTTAGAAGTGGAACAAGAGTTGTCACACTTAACATGCCACTTTTTGCGGGTCATGGGGCAGCGCCACTTGTGCCTTTGGCGGTCTTTACAGTAACCGTGGTAAGCCATGATGTGGCCGGCACGGCATATAGGCACACCGTCCTTAGAGAAAGTAAATTCACCTTGACAAGAGATATTGCCGGCGTTGCGCTTGTTCAGGTCGATTACAGCGCTGATGTCATAATGGTGCAAAAGCTCATAAATAGCATAAGCATCATGGGCTGAATCCAGGAGGCATTCTTCGAACTTGAATTCCGGGTATATGTGCATCAAGTCAAAGAATGAAGTGACGAAAACGACACTGTCATGTCGCCGGGCCTTGTGGAAGAGTAAATATAGGGGCAGGTCGTAAGGGCTATCGGCTGCCGAGAACGCGTAAATACCGCGTCCGTAATAATACTCTTCACGGTAACTGTCCCATTCCCATGAAGCGTCTGGATCACTATAACGGCGTGGGCACTGGCAATTAAAGACGTCCTGCTTCCGGCAGGAGCAAGTCAGTTTTCCGTACCGGCCGGCGCCGGTACGGACGGAAGAGCCATCTCCGGCAAAGCGGAGATGTTCAACATTCCCCAAAAGGCCCATTCTGGCGGAAGGCATAACAAAACATTCTTTAAAAATCTGCTGCAAGAGGTCATGGGGGCGAACCTTAAAAACAGTCGGGCGGGATAGAAAGCGGTCTACCAGACGTTTCACAATGCCGGGTTTATGGATTGGCGACTTTTCCCCCTTCTTCTTGCCTTTTTTAGGTTTACGTCTGGGTTTGCGTACCTTACTGGAAAGGTGTGGAGAGTCAGCCAGCCAAAGACGCTTAATAAAGTCGTAGAAAGTACCGACACCCGGGACATTATCAGGCTCAAAACCGCTAAAAATCGCCCAAATAGGCAAAGAATTAAGGTTTTTTACCCAGTCATCAACAGAGGGACAGCGAGTCATTTCCATCAGCAACAAGGAGCGGAACATATCAACGGGATCACGGGCAGGGGCGCCTTTCCCAAGGGAGTATCGAAAACGGATAATGTTGGTTACTTTTGTTAAATCGGATAACCAAACCCTTGCCAACTCCCGGTGGAAAAGCAGAACGGTACCGCTAAAATCTTTTTCCAGGTAATACTTTTTGATTTGCTCAACCAGAAACTCCTGAAATTCCTGGTGTGAGCGGGAAGGTTTCAACACAAGGACCACCACCCAATCGTTAGTAGGCAAAAAATAGCCTCCATCGCGATTGTTGGGGCGGATCTGATTTGTCAAACCAACATATGTTCTATTTGAAACTTTTTCCTCAAATCTTGGAGGAAAAAGCAAAAATGGCCCAAGGCTTCATGCCTTGAACCATATATACTTTCGGATTTCCGAGAGAGTACACTTTAATCAAGGAGGTGAACACTGAACTCCGACTGGAGCTCAGTATATGATGAATAAAAAAGTTTTGTTTGAAGAAAGAGAAAAGGTAGGGATTGTCAGCCTCAATCAACCGGATAGCCGAAACGCTCTATCAAGGGACTTGCTGAATGAGCTGGCGGAACTGCTAAACAAGGTGGCTTCAGAAAAAAAAGTGTATGTTGTGATTATTAAAGGGGTAGGAAAGATCTTCTCTTCCGGGCATGACTTGAAAGAAGCATTTTTCGGCAATGGAGTCCAGGATGTCCTTGAAACTCTCAAAGCCTGCTTTTTGAGTATGAGGGCCATGAGGGAAATGCCCCAACCTGTTATTGCCCAAGTGCATGGGGTGGCCACCGCCGCCGGATGCCAACTGGTTGCCGCTTGCGACCTGGCTGTTGCCGCCAGTGACGCTGTTTTCGCTACCCCGGGAGTGAAGATAGGTCTTTTCTGTAGTACACCTGCCGTTTTTATAAGCAGGAGTTTAGGTCGGAAAAAGGCTATGGAGATGTTATTAACTGGAGAGTATATGACAGCACAGGACGCTATGGTTTATGGCCTGATCAACCGGGTGGCGCCGCCGGAACAGTTGGAGGAAGTCACCTTTAGTCTTGCAACAAGTATAGCCCAATATAGCTTAACTACTATAGGTATTGGCAAGAAGGCATTTTATGAGCAAATAAACATGGAAGATTTCCAGGCATTAAGCTATGCTAGTCAGGTTTTAGCTATCAACAGTACGACCGCAGACTCCCGAGAGGGGATCGGTTCTTTTTTTGAAAAAAAGAAACCCATATGGACTAATCGTTAGCACAAGTACAATAACAGGGAGATGATTGGAAAATTAGTAAATCAATAGACGGAGGGGCAACAACATTAACACACGCATTCTCGGCACGAAAATCAAGCACCAGATGGATGCGGTCTCAATTAAGATGTACGACAAGTTCGGGTTCGTTTTATGGATTGAAACAAACACCAACGATGTCTCCCAGTTCCAGCACTACCGTGAAGTCCAGCGCTATAACACGGAGCAGTGAGAGCAAGGTTGCCCCGATGAAAAAGAACATCTACAGCCTTTACATCTGTGAGTTTGAGCCCAGGATCATTGGCAAATATGAAAAGACCTCTAACCAACTTGAAGACCAGTTTATAGCTATGTACGCCAAGGGTATGTCTACTCGCGATATTGAGGACCATATGAGGGACATCTACGGTATTGATGTATCACCTACCATGGTCAGCAAAATCACAGACAAAATATTACCCATGGTTACCGAATGGCAGTCCCGGACACTTGACCGTGTATATCCCATTGTCTTCTTAGATGCTATACACTTTAAGGTCCGTAAAGATAGCCGGGTAATAAACAAGGCGGCCTACAGTGTATTAGGCATTAATATGGCCGGCCAAAAAGACATACTTGGCATCTGGATTGGGGAAAATGAGAGTGCCAGCTTTTGGCTTGGTGTATATAATGAACTCAAAAACAGGGGCGTAGAAGACATCCTGATTGCCTGTAAAGACGGGCTTTCCGGGTTTTCTGAGGCCATTAACACTGTTTTCCCCAAGACCGAAATTCAGCTTTGTATCATCCATCAAATCCGTAATTCCCTGAAGTATGTATCATACAAAGAACAAAAAGAGTTGATTGCTGATCTAAAGCAAGTATACCAGGCGTTAACCCTTGATGAAGCAGAACTGGCCTTTGAAATATTCAAAGAAAACTGGGGTAAAAAACATCCCATCATAATTCGTTCCTGGGAGAAAAACTGGCTTAAATTAACAGCCTATTTTAAATACCCATATGAAATGCGCAGAATGATTTATACAACCAATATCATCGAGGGATACCACCGGCAACTACGTAAAGTTACTAAGACTAAAACTGCATACCCGACCGATGATGCCCTTAAAAAAATCATTTACCTGGCCACCGTTGAGGCGGCTAAGAAATGGACCATGCCGGTCAGGGAGTGGAACAGCTGTATCTCACAGTTTGCCATATACTTTGGTGATAGGTTACAGTTAGAGTTAGCCATATAAAAAGAATGAGTTTATCGCTTTGGTTCTCCTCAAGGATAGCAGGTAAAGGATAAGGGGCAACCCGTAAGGCTACCCCTGCTATCCCCGGCAGAACCCCGTCAGGCGCTCAGGTTGGTCTCCACCAGAGCCCTACCCTCCTAGTGGGAAAGAGCCATTAATAGCTTAACCGGTTATAGCGGGATCAAACCATTTACACTAAACTTTTTACACTACCTCAGAAAATTTAATTTTAGGATTTAATCTAGTTACAGATTGTTTGGTCCGCCAGGCAAGTGATGCATCCAGCATTTAAATCTATATTAAATTCTTCTTTGAAAAGAGAGCTTTGTTGTTATTGGCGGGAGAAACTTTGGCTATCAAGTTGGTTTCTTTATTTCCACGGAAGCGGCAGTAGGCCTTTTGCCTTTCCTGGCCGCATCTCTTCAAGCCGCAAGTTTTTCCTGGAGCAGGCTTAAAATCTTTTCGGTCTTAACCAAGTTATTTTAATGCCCTGGAGCTGACCTTTCAAAAGGGTGGGTTATAAACACAGACAACCGTCCGCTCCGCAGCAAAAACCTTTTCTTTGATGATGTAGTACTTTTCATCTTTTAACCGGTCGCTTTGGCAATCCTGATACTGCTCCAGCGGCACCGCCAGTACCTTCTTCAAGTGAGACGGTGAAAGGGAGGCCACGAAATGGAAAGGGCTTTTATCTACCAGATCGTGATTTTTCTTTGAGTTATTACCTTTGTCGCAGACAATGGTTAGATCATCACAGGCGGAAAAGATGTCGTTAAACCGCTTGATTAGTTCCCTGATGAACCGGTCAAATTCCACCGGGTCCGATTCATTGCCCTGGTACACATCAAAAAATAGGGGAATGCCATTTGCACGGCTGATCATCAGTGCCAGGCTAGTCTGACGCAGGTCGTTTCGTTTCTGCTTATTGTGACCGCGCTGGGGTAAGGTGTAAGTATTGTTGGTGTCAATAAGGTAAAAAAGTTGGTCGCATCGTAAAGCAACACCCTTAAGTCGACCTGGTAAAGCTCGACAACCTTTTGGCCAGCGCTACCTGGAGCTCCACTACCTGTTCTTCACTAATCAAGTCCATATTTCCCTAAAAGCGCTGACTGCTGAGGTGCTTCGGGTCGATTTTCTGGATGCGCGACAGTTAATCACTCACCGATTTTACTCTTGCTGGTGGGTGCCGAACACCGGTTCACAGCGGCAATGAGCATGTACTGCCCAACGGTGGCACCCTGGTTACGCTTGATAACCACATCATCGATCAGCTTTACGAGACCGAGCTTGTCAGAAATGCTCAATAGAGCAGCTGTTAGGCCAAATTCACGACTCTTTACCGAACGTGGCTGAGGAGGCTCGGTTACTTTGCGGACAATATCATTAAGCTTACCAAGGTACTTTTTAGAAACAACTCTCGGTTGAATTATAAGATCCCGCCTGAAGTTGAGTTTCTGAAAGAGTTGCCGAAAAGTCCCACCAGCAAAATTTTAAAGAGAATGATGCTGAATAGTTAATAATCTGATTAAGTAAATTGAAAATACTTGGAGTGATAGGCATATGGGGCATATGCTTGAAGGCTTAAATATTCTTGACCTGAGTACGTACTTGCCTGGACCGTACTGTACTATGCTTCTATGTGATCTGGGAGCAAATGTGATTAAGATTGAAAAGCCTGAGATAGGGGATCCGGGTAGAGTGGTTAGCAAGTCTTTATTTAAACAACTAAATAGGGGGAAAAAAAGCATTAAACTGAATTTAAAAAAGAAAGAAGGGGTCAAAGCGTTTTTAAGGCTGGCCAAACAGGCGGATGTTATAGTGGAGAGCTTTACAGCCGGAGTGGTCCAGAGATTGGGTATTGACTATGAAGCTGTTTGTGAAGTCAACAAACAAATTATTTACTGTTCTATTAGCGGTTACGGTCAGGATGGACCCATGAGAGGTAAGCCCTGTCACGACCTGAACATTATCAGTATGACTGGGATACAGCACATGATGAGGGTAAAGGAAGGGCCTCCAATAATACCTTCCGTGTTGATCGCGGACACGGCAACCGGTTCCATGGCCGCATTTGCTATTATGTCTGCTCTCTGGCAGAGGGCTGTTAAAGGCAAAGGACAGTACCTGGACATTTCTATGTACGATGTTTGTTTTTCCTGGCAAAATGACCATGTTGCCCTGCTTAATTCCGGCTTAGATTACGAGCCCGGGGCTGGAATGTTAAACGGGGACTTACCGAATTATAACCTTTATGAAACCGCTGATGGAAAATTTATCAGTATTGGCGCATTAGAGCCACACTTTTGGAAAGAAATCTGTAGGTTGGTCGACAAAAAGCATCTAAGCGAAAAAGGTTTAGTTTTCGGTAAAGAGGCAGAACAGGCTAGGGATGAGATGAAAGAACATTTTTTGACCAGGACAGCTGGTCAGTGGTTGGATATTCTGGAGCCGGCAGGGCTTTGTGTGGCTCCGGTTCTTTCGTTAAGGGAGTCACTGGAACACCCTCAGGCCAAATATAGGAATGTACTGATTTCAGCTAATCTAAATGAAGAAAAAAACATTCAACTTAATTGCCCCGTCAAAGGGGAGGGGATTAAACCGGCGATAGTCGGGAACGGCCCTAAGTTAGGTGAACACAACCGCGAAGTATTTAGAGAAATTGGGATGAGTGAAGAAGAAATTAATCAGATTTGTGACCTTGAAGATTTTAGTTCTTAACTCAACTTTCGCAGTAACAAGCAGCCAGTCGTTCCTTGAAAAACGAGGGTAAATTGCTAATCAAGTAGTCGATCAGCTTGCGGATCTCCGCCTCGCCAGTTGCAGTTGCTCTTGTAAAAACCGCTCCATCAGGGAGAAAATCCTCTGCAACGCATCTACCAGGCTGATATCCTGCAACTCGTCGCAGCAGATGTAGAAGAGGTTGCCGATGGTTCTCGGGTCTTCGCCGTTTCGGCTCTCCAGAGCCAGCATGATGTATCGTATGAACACGATGGTAGTGTGCGCCACCATGGAATCATAGGAACGTCCCTGAAACTCTTTGGCCAGCCTGAGATAGGACTTGGACATCTTGAAGAAAACCTCGATGTTCCAACGTTTCCCGTAAATGCGGATCACTTCTTCATCCGGAAGTTCGGTATCGGTGGTGAGAAACGCCAGCCACTTTTGGGCTCTCCTGTCCCTAACGAACACGATCTTGGCTAGCACTGGCTCGCCGCTTGGCATCTGGCCGATTCCTACAATGATAGATGCAAGGATTTTGGCCCGGCCCCGCTTCTTCCTGACGGCAGCGTACAGCTTGTTTAGGGTGAGCTTTCGTCCCTGGTATTCATATTTGACCGTGGGCACCGACTTGAGCATACAGATGGTGTGAAGCTTGAGTTCCCGAATCTTTTTGATCACGCCCGGGAAGGCAAACCAACTATCAAACAGTAGATAAACTGGCCGGAACCATGTATGCCTTGGCTTGTTTTAGCAGATCCAGCAACACTTCGGTGCTTTTGCGGATGGCCTCTTTCCGTCTCTTATAGCCGTTCGTCCGTTTGTCCATAGCATTCATGCCTTGTAGTCGGTTCGTTTCCTTTTCGGAGCTGAGCAGGGAGAAGGCCAGAGGCAGAAATGTGTTGCCATCCGACCAGCCCAAGGTCAGCATCCGGAAGCCCCGGACGTATTTGTGTTCCACATGGTCGTAGACCCTGGCCAGAAGTTCTACTGCCTTGCTTCGGGACCGGCTGTAAAGGGAGTCGTCGATGATGAAGACATTGACTCGCTTCTCATCAGTGAGCGGTACTATGAGGTTTTGAATGATCTTCGAGCTGTGCAGCAGCAAGAACTTACGCCAGTTATAGCTGCAGTTGTTCAGAAACCGGTAGACTGCATCCTTTTGAAAGGGGGCGTTGCCGGCATCGGTATCCAGGTAGCGCCACAGGTTTTTGCCCATAAAGACCAGCGTGACGAGAAACTGTAGCAGATCTTTGCAAGGAAAGCCCTTCTGTTTGAAAAAGTTCGACAGCTTTAGTGCTTGGCCGATCTTATGTTCCTTGAAAAAGTTCGCAACGTAATTGGCTGACTTATTTTCAGCAGCCGTATTTTCTGGTAATATAGAAGTCACAAGAACACCCTTCTTTCCTTGGTATAATGGGTTTTTGTCACTTCTATTTTACCAGATTGAGGGGTGTTTTTGTTGTTAGATTTCAGATTTACCAAGGGTTTGAGGGCATTTTTCTAGTGCGAAAGTTGAGTTCTTAAATTAAATAAAGAGGAGTGTTACGGAGCACATCCTTTCCAAACAATTTTGGTTCGTTCCAACCTAAATAGACATCCTTCAAATGGGCAGACGGGGGATGTTGTTACATTCAATTGTAGAAGCTGCTTGATATAATCCCGCTGTTACGCCACCGACCGCTTTGTTTTCCAATCTTCTTCCTGCACCAATCGCAGTTGGTAAGGAGATTCCATTAGCCAGCGAATTCGCTCCATATCCAAGTCTCTGTGGGTTATGGCTAAATAGAAGCTTTTGTCATAACTTGTTTAATTGTGCACATTTTGGCATAAGAATCTGCCTGCCTGTCTTTTTTTGTGAAACAGCCAGGTTATCGATCATATAAAATATCGGTAAATATGCATAAATCTGCTACAATTTTATGTTTGTCGGGCTGTAATATTCTGTGTTTTGGCTAAGATGGAAAAAAGCAAATTCCTCTATCTGTTTTATCTGTTATGTAAGCACATTCCTATCTATATCTGTCCTATCTGTATCAATTTCTATCTGTTGGCAGTCGCAGCACTCAGGATGAAATACAACCCGCACGCTATTTTTATTCCTATTTGCGCCGGAAGCTTTTAATCATTGTCTCCGCGCCGGTGGCCGCGAAACTGAAAAATCCTTTGTTCCTCTTTAACGCGTCATCCATGCCGTTCAATACAGTGTCAATTTCCCCCCTGGTTACGGTTAGGGGCGGTTCCAGCCTGATTACATTGGGATTATTCAAAGTATAGGCCGTTATAATGTGGTGTTTATTCAACAATTCACCTGCCACCAGGCTGGCCATGTACTCATTGGACAGCTTTGCAGCCATACCCATGGTAAGCTTGTCGGCCAAACCGCCGGGTTTGGTAAGTTCCACGCCGATGAGCAGTCCGCGACCCCGCACTTCCTTGATCAGCGGGTATTTTTTTTGCAAATCCAGCAGACCAGCTAAAAAATAAGCACCCTTTTCAGCCGCCGCTTCCGGCAGCTTTTCTTTGAGCAGCACCCCAATAGCCGCCACACCGGCAGTGGCAGCCCGGGTGTTGCCGCTGAATGTGGAAGTATGTAAAGTTGCTTTTTCAATACCCCCGTATGCTTGTTGCCAAATGTCATCGGTGGTGATAAAAGCCCCGATGGGTTCGACACCGCCGCCCAAAGACTTAGCCATGCACATGATATCCGGTTCCACGTTCTCCAGCTGGCAGGCAAACATTGCTCCCGTACGGCCAAAACCGGTTTGTATTTCATCGGCGATAAAAAGCACGCCGTGCTCCCGGCAAAGCCGGGCCGCCCCGGCCAGGTAACCGGGTGGAGGAACATTGACGCCGCCCTCGCCCTGAATGGGTTCGACGATAAAGGCAGCGGGTTTAAATTTTGACAGAGCCTGTTCCAAAGCGTTGATATCGCCGAAGGGAACGGCCTTACATTCAGACAGCAGCGGCTCGAATGGCTTGCGGTATTTGTCCCTGCCCGTTACCGAGAGGGCGCCGAATGTTTTGCCGTGAAAAGAGTTTTCGCAGTATAGGAATCCAGCCCTGCCGGTTGCGGCGCGGGCAATTTTAAGTGCCCCCTCCACAGCCTCGGCGCCGCTGTTGCAATGGAAAGAACGCTTTAAGCGGCCGGGTGTGATCACAGACAGGTTATGCAGCAGGGCGGCCAGCATTGTGGGCAGCGAGGCGGGAATCAGGTTCGGCAGCTCGCGCACCTTCTCCAACGCCCCGAGAATTTCCGGATGGTTGTGGCCCAGGTTCATGGCGCCGTAAGCACCGAGAAAATCAAGGTATTCGTTGCCTTCGCTGTCCCATATGCGCATACCCTCCGCCCTGACAAACTGACGGTCGAAGCCCACCAGTCCCAATAGAGTGGCCAGACCCGGGTTGCCGCAGTTTTTGTACAGCGCATGCACTTCGCCGCGGCTCAAAGCCAGGGCGTCCTCCACGGACATAATCATTTCCGTCGCCATAACCGAAACATTTGTATCATTATTGGTAGTCAAAATTTTTACCTGGTTTCTGAAACCTATACATATCTGATTTATGAAAAAATAATCCAGATTTATAGAGGTTTCTCACCCGCCGACTAACGGGAGGCAGTGTCACAGGTTTCAACTGCTAGGCTGCAGCCTGCTGACTACATTCCGGGTGGTTCACCTTTCGGTTCACCGCCGCTGCCAATTGCCAAGCGTACTGCCCGGAGAAGGTGTTACCTCCGCCTGGTTGCTGACTTGCGGCAACGGCCTTTCGCCACGTGTACCGTGCCACCCGCAAAATTTAAAGGCTTTGGTTAACCTATTCCTAACACGTTTTTCCGGTGTTCTGTCCAGAAGACCAGGCTTTTCACCTGCCTTTGAGTAAGTTTTTTAATCTCAGCCAGGGCAGCTTTTTTTACTGCCGACCATTGTTTCCAGTTGTTTACTTCTTTGAACGCGGATTTATTTTTGATCAAATTATCAAGTATTGACTTGGGTATTTTTTCATGATTGAAGCCAAGGGCGCGTCTTGCTATGACATAAGCTGCTGATTCATGATTGGATATGCCGTACATGGGCTGGTATTTTAAAATACCTATAACCGAGGTAAAGGCCGGTTTGACCTTTATTACCGGTATTCCCTCCCGGGCGGCACACCGTTCTATGGATGCCAGAAACTTGGACCAGATAAATCCGTGGCTCATCCGGTTAAATTTGGCCGTTACGGATTTGTCGTTTTTAAATTTTAAGTCTTCTACGGCTATGGCGTAACCTTTTCTTGTAGCTATCGTTACAGCTTGTTTTACCATCTCACCAATGAGGTTGTTTCTCCGGTGGCTTCCGGCGTATGTCCACCGGTCTTCTCTCATCCACCGGCTGCCCCGGTATTGGCCCAGGTAGTTTGCCAAAGCTATTCCCAAACCGTCCGGGTTGGTGTCTATGCCCATTGCACCGTATATTTGGCAGAGAACCGGAGTCTTTTCTTCGATGGTAACGTGTACATAATATTTCCCATTCTTACGGTGTATTTCTACCTGGTAAGCGGCGCCTGTTTTGATATGGTTTAGTACCATTTGCCGGTAGTTGTTGCCGTTTATCCGGCCGGTTTTCTTCGAGGGCTTATGGGCCAGGTAGACCGGTACGGTGATCCGGTTGTAACGTATTGATTTGGATGTCTGGTCAGGTTCGGCTGCTATAGCAAAGTAAATTTGATTATTAATTTCGTATAAACGGGTGTTCAGGTTGCCGCCTTTGGTTTTATCCCCCCGGGATAGATAGTGATTTGCTCTTGCCTCCCGCCATTCTTGCCTGGTGATATTGCCCTTACAGCGTTTTTGAAACAGTTTCTTGCCGCCGAAAACTACAGGTGGAAAGGTGTTTGTTTCCTGGTAACATTGCCATTTGGCCAGTTTGCGCTGCTCTTTGTCCAGCCGCTTTTGTAGTTTTATGATCTTGGCAGGCGATTTGGCTTTGGCTATACGTTTTTTGGTGAACTCTACCTTTGCTTTGGCGTTTTCGTAATGTAGTTTGACTAATTCATGTTGGCTTTTGATAGTGCTTTGGGCCTCGTATACTGCGTCGTTGGACTGCCGGGAATTGAGGTTAAATCTCCCCTGGACAGCCAGTCTGGTGTGCTGTACTTTCCACCCGTCCAAAAGTCTTTTAAATGACCAGCGCACTGCCGCACAGTAGCGTTCCATAAGGTTGTCGAGATATGATTTTTGTTCTTTGTCAAGCTGAAGGATTATGCCTCTAACTGTCGTTTTCACCGGCAGCCACCTCCAGCTTAACATTTAATAATTTTTTTTCTACCTGGTAAGAGGTTAATAGTTTTTCCATTAACACCAACTCCTGCTATGATCATAATAGAACATATGTTTGGTGTCAATGAGTTTATTACCTTTTATACAATTATCTCAAGTATTTTATAGCTGCTTCATACCTCCATTTATATTAAACGGTGATGACAGCGTCAAACTTGCACTTCTGCTTACAGGTGCCGCATTTAATGCATAACCCGGCATCGATGTGGTGGGGTTTTTTCTTTTCCCCGGTAATGGCGCCGGCCGGGCATACCTTGCTGCATAACCCGCAGCCCGTACAGGAAACGGCGTCGATGGAGTATGTCACCAGCGCCTGGCAGGCGCCGGCGGGACATTTCTTGTCCCTGATGTGGGCTTCGTATTCGTGGCGGAAATAGCGCAGGGTGCTAAGCACCGGGTTGGGAGCCGTTTGGCCCAGCCCGCACAGGGCCGATGTCTTGATGCCGCTGCTGAGTTCCTCCAGCAGCTCGATATCGCCCTCCTGCCCATGCCCGGAGGTGATGCGCTCCATGATCTCCAGCATGCGCTTGGTGCCGATGCGGCAGGGGGCGCACTTGCCGCAGGATTCTTCCTGTACGAATTCCAGGAAGAACTTGGCCAGGTCCACCATACAGGTGTCTTCGTCCACGATGATCATGCCGCCGGAACCCATAATGGTGCCCAGTCCGGTCAGGGATTCGTAATCAACCGGGGTGTCCAGGTGAGCCGCCGGAATGCACCCGCCGGAAGGGCCGCCGGTTTGCACTGCTTTAAACTTCTTGCCGCCGGGGATGCCCCCGCCGATATCATAAATTATTTCCCTTAAAGGGGTGCCCATAGGTACTTCCACCAGGCCGGTATTGTTTATTTTGCCGGCCAGAGCGAATACTTTGGTCCCTTTGCTTTTTTCGGTGCCGACGGAAGCATACCACTCTGCTCCGTTGAGTATAATGGGTGCTATGTTGGCCAGGGTTTCCACGTTGTTGATTACAGTAGGCTTGCCCCACAGCCCGGCCTGGGCCGGAAAGGGCGGTTTGGGTCGCGGTTCGCCGCGCCGGCCTTCAATGGAGGCCAGCAAGGCGGTTTCCTCGCCGCATACGAAGGCGCCGGCGCCCACCCTGATTTCAATATTAAAGGAAAAATCAGTACCGAATATATGATCTCCCAACAGGCCGTATTCCCGGGCCTTGGCCAGTGCTTTCTCCAGTCTTTCCACGGCCAGCGGGTATTCCGCCCGTACATATATATACCCGTGGGGGGCGCCGATGGAGTAGCCGCAGATAGCCATGGCTTCCAACACCGAGTGGGGGTCGCCTTCCAAAATGCTGCGGTCCATGAAGGCGCCGGGGTCTCCCTCGTCGGCGTTGCACACCACGTACTTGGGGTGCCCGGCGGCCCGGGCGGTAAACTCCCACTTCAGTCCGGTGGGGAATCCGGCCCCGCCGCGGCCCCGCAGGCCCGACTCCTTGACGGTTTGCACCACCTGTTCCGGCGACATCTGCGACAGCGCCTTCCCCAGGGCGCGATACCCGTCCCGGGCGATGTATTCTTCCACCGATTCAGGGTTAATCAGACCGGTGTTGCGCAGGGCGATACGGGTCTGGCGGCGGAAGAATTCCAGTTGGCTGAAACTGACGGCCTGATCCCGGCCGCCATTGGTTTGCTGGAGCAACCGGGGCACCACTTTTCCTTTGAGCAGGTGCTCGCCGACAATCTCAGCCGCGTCTGCCTCTTTTAACCGGCGGTAAAATACGCCGTCCGGAAAAACCATTACCACCGGGCCCAGATCGCACGGACCCATACAGCCGGTTTCCACAACCTTGACTTCCCGGCTCAGCCCGTACTTGTCTATATTATCGTAAAGCGCCTGCTGCACCGACTTGCAGTCCGAGGATATGCACCCTGCTCCGGCACAAACCAGCACGTGGGATCTGTACATCTCCATTGCCTGTCCATCTCCTTAATCCTTTATTCTTCCGGAGCAGTCCATTCCGTGACTATTTTTCCGGCCACCAGGTGTTTTTTGATGATTTCCCTGGCTTTGCTCCCGTCCACATGGACGTAAGTGGTTTTTTCATCGCCCCTGATGACTTCAACCAGGGGTTCGTACCTGCAGAGTCCGGCGCAGCTGGTTTGGGTCAGCGCCACATTGCTCAGTCCCTGGTCCTTTAATTCATCCAGCATAGCCTTCACCACTTCCCGCGCGCCGGCCGCGATGCCGCAGGTGCCCATGCTCACCGTAACCGTAACGTCGTGTTCAGCCTGCCTGACCTGCATATCCTGTTGTAATTTTTCGCGCAGCTTATCCAGTTCGTCCAAACTTTTCACCCGTTTCCCTCCTTAATTCGGTAATCTTGTTATTCAGGTGCTCCTCCAGCAGCAGCAGTATGGCCGGCGCTTGCAGGGAATCGATGCCCAGGGCGATTTTAACTTCAGCGGTATCCATGGAAAAAACCAGGCCGTTATACCGGTGGGTATACTTCAAGTGCAGATCATCGCGACCGGTTAACAGGCTAATCAACGTACCCGCAATATCCCCCAGGGGAGCACGGTCCAGGTGATTGCGGGGAAATGCGGCCCTGACCATGGTACCCCGTCGGGGGAGGGCCCTGATTTCAAGTGTGCCGCCGCATCTTTGCACCGCTTCGTCCAGCAGCGGCACGCCCAGGCCGATATGTTTCTGTTTTTTGGTCGTATAGAAAGGATCCATTACCTTTGGCAGTGCACTGTTTTTTATCCCCCGGCCGTTATCCCGGATGGAAAACTCCATTATGTTCCCGGCGGTGTCTTCCGCTATGTTAATTTCAATGCTATTTGCTTTCGCTTCCAGGGAATTGACGGCCAGGTCAAGGATGTGCTGGGCCAGGTCTTCCATACCGGTTACTCGCTTGCGTATTTGGACATGATGTCGGCCAGCCTGGCTTTATGTACGCGGCCGTATACGTTGTCATCCACCGTGACCACCGGCCCCAGCCCGCAGGCGCCCAGACAACGGACCACCCCGAGGGAAAACTGCCCGTCGTCGCTGGTTGCGCCCGGTTTCACTTTAATGTCTTCAGTCAACTGGTCCAGTAGCTGGCTGGCTCCCCGCACGTAACAGGCTGTTCCGGTACAAACATTGATCGTATGCCTGCCCTTGGGCCGGGTTGTAAAAAAGGAATAAAAAGATACCACCCCGTAAACTTTGGCTAAAGGCACGTCAAGACTTTCGGCCACCCGCGTCTGGATTTCCCGCGGCAGGTAACCGACTTTGTTTTGGGTTTTGTGCAGTACCTGGATCAGGTTCCCCGCACGGCCTTTGTGCGGTTCCAGCAGTTTGTCCACCCCGGCCAGCAGCTCCGGGGTCAGTTGGGAACGGCAAGCGCATCCACCAGACATGATATCTACCTCCTTGATTGTGTGAGTTGGGAAAAAATATTTAAAAAATTCTATTATTTCGAAGGCTGGTAACTCTGGAGTATTTTGTACAGCTTTCCTGCCGTTTCGTAATTGTTATAGGGCGTGGAAAAAACCGGCAGTCCTTCTTTGATTGCGGTATCCAGGGTATCGGACTCGGGTTCCCGGCTGCGGGTGATGATAATGCCGCTCAGGTTGACCAGTGAGGCCACTGCGATAATGTTGCGGTGCCGGTGAATGGTAATCCAGATATCGCCGGGAGAGGCGTGAGCCAGTACGTCGCTGAGCAGGTCGCCGCAATAAACGCCCCTGATTTCACGGTTCAATGTCGCGGGAGAGGTAAACAAAATCAAATCCAAAGAGGATATAATCTTATCCCACCCGATCATTTTTTAAATTCCTCCTTGCCTCTTTCCCTGCCCATGGCCGGGGGCTGCAATAATGAAAGGTCCACGATCTCCCTGGCCAAAAGCTGCAGTTTTTCCCGCAGTTTGAATACGCAGTATGATGTCTCGGCGAAGCCGCGGACAATATCCTCGGCCAGGGCGCGGCAGGTGGGTGAGCCGCAGGAACCGCAGTCCAGGCCCGGCAGATCGGCGGCAATGTTCTCCACCGCCTCCAGCATGCTGATGGCCTCGTCGATGTTATCGCTGAGTTTGTGCACCGGTCGCGGGGTGATATTGTTCGGCAGCATGTAATATGCGGGATCCTCCGGAAAGGCCGGGAGTTCATTTTCCTCAGCAGCGGCCAGTTCCTTGAGCAGGTTTTCCATACGCACACGGGAGACATACGGGTTCTGGGGCACCAGGGGACCTCCGATACAGCCTCCGGTGCAGGCCTGGGCCTCAATGTAGTCGATATCCTGCAGGCCGCCCCGCTCAATTTCCTCCAGCAGGTTGATCACGTTATGGATGCCGTCCACCGCCAGCAGCGAGCGGCCCTTGATGGCGCGATTCTCGCCGCCTGTTTTGCCCCAGCCCACGCCCCGGGCCGTTGACAGGCGCCGGGCCGGGGAAATCGCCGGCGCATCCAGACGGCTCAGCAGTTCGCCGTAAATGGAGACCATGGAGATTGTTCCGTCCACGTAAGAACGGTTGCCAAAGGGCTGTTTTACCGCCGTTACCTTGGCCGGGCACGGAGTGACAAAAAACACGCCGATATCTTCATCCTTTAAACCATGTTCGCCGGCGGCCCGCTCCCTGGCCATGCGCGCGGCTATTTCCATGGGGGTGTCCACGGGCACAATCTGATCCAGCAAACTGGGAAAACGCACTTGCATCAACCGGACTACCGCCGGGCAGGCGGAGGAAATCATGGGTTTGGGGTGCGGTCTTTGATTCAGAAAATCATTTAGAAACAAGGAGACGGCTTCCGCTCCCACGGCCACCTCGAAGACATCGCTAAAGCCCAGGGCCAGCAGGGCGCTGATGATATGCCGGGGCATAATTCCCGCGCTGAACTGGGCATAAAGTGACGGCGCCGGCAGGGCGATGGTATGCCGGTAATCATGCAGCCGCTCCAGTGGATCGGTGATGGCCAGTTTGGCCCGGTTGGGACAGATACGGATACACTCCCCGCAGTCGATGCAGATTTCCTCGATAATTATCGCCCGGCCTTCCCGGACCCGGATGGCTTCGGTGGGGCAGTGCTTGATGCAGTTGGTGCAGCCTTTGCATTTTTCGCGGTCCAGTTTAACGGAATGAATGAACTCAGACATTTGAATCACCATCTGGATGATTAATAATAACTGCTTTAAGTATAGTGCCCGTCCCGACTTCGGATTCGATTTCCAACTCGTCGGAACAACGCTTGATGTTTGGCAGGCCCATGCCCGCTCCAAATCCCATCTCGCGAATATGGGGCGGAGCGGTGGAGTAGCCTTCCTGCAAGGCCAGGGAAATGTCCGGTATTCCGGGTCCCTCGTCAACTACCGTTAATTCCACCCGGTCGGGGCATACGCGGACTTTCATGGTGCCCTGCCTGGCGTGGATGACAACATTCAGCTCGGCTTCATAAGCGACAATAACGGTTTTTTTGATTGTTTCAACTTTCATACCCACCATCTGGAGCGCTTTTTTAATCCTGGCGGATGCTTCTCCGGCCCGGGTAAAGTCCATACCCCGGATGTCAAACTCCATTTTCATCACTCAATACCCCCGGCAAGCAGTTAACAACTGCGCAGACCATGCTGATACAGCAAACCGCAGCTTTCAAAAAGGAATCGTTTGCAAACCAGGAGCGGTAAGCTTTTTTCCTCCGCCAACCGGATTATGTCATCCCCCGGCCGTTTGCCGCGCACGAAAAGGATGGCCCTGGCTTCAATCATGTCCGCCACCCGGATGATCTGAATATTGGTCAATCCGGTGAGCAAAAGGCATCCGGGCCTTGAAAAACAAAGGGAGTCACTGATTAAGTCACAGCCGAAGCCCGAGTTGATGTCGATATCCAGCATATCCCGGCCGCTGATGACTTCGGCGTCTAAAATCCGGATTACATCGTGGAGAGTAATGGAAGTTCACCTGCCATAAAAAAAATTAATTAAAACCGGAACTATTTAATAAGTTAATTTTATTAAAAATAATAAATTAAATTTATATATTTATAATAATAAAAGAATTATTTAAAAGAATCAATCATTTTTTTTGTTTTAGGTTTACCGGCGCCGGGTTTATATATTTAGATGTTTTTTTGCTTAAATTAAGGTACAATATAAAGATAATTATTTTTAGTTAACTATTTCACTTATGTGTTTTAAGCGGGTGAATATGTGAGCAAGAGAAGATTTTTTGATTTGCAAAATTATAAAAACAAAGACAAGCACCCGGGGTTTAAGTTGCCGGCTCCCGGCGGCCCGCCGGAGAGCGGCGGATTTAAACGGCAGCTGGCGGATTTTTTTAAAGACCGGAAATGGCTGCTGTTTGGTTTTGTTGTCTACGCGGCGATCATCTCCATGCCGACTCCCGGCGGGCTGTCGAGTGACGGCAAATATGCCATCGGTCTTTGGATCTTCATCGTCATCTGCTTTTTAACCGAGGCGGTTCCCTTGCCGGTTACCGCCATGATTATCGGCGTTTACCAGGTGGTGATGGGGATACACAATTTTCAGGATGTGCCCCGTACTTTCATGGACGATGCCGTGGTTTTTATCATGGGCGTGCTGATGCTTGGCGCCATGCTGGTAAAATATAACATCCATAATAAAGTGGCTCTGCATATGCTCAGGATATCGGGCACCCGGATTGACCGGGTTGTTTTGGGTATGGTGGCTTTTTGTGCTTTAAGCGCGGCCTTCATCACCGAACATGCCACGGTAACGATTATGTTTCCCATCGGGGTGGGGATTGTCTCTTTAAGCGGCGGCATCAAAAAAGTGCCCAGGCTGGGGAAATTGATGATGCTGACCATTGCCTACGGAGTAATTATCGGCGGCATGGCCACTCCGTCCGGCGGCGCCCGTAATGCGCTGATGCTCAGCTTTTTGAGCGGTATTGATATTTCTGTCAGTTACGGGCAGTGGATGATTATGGCGCTGCCTTTGACCCTGGTGTTAATTCCCATCGTTACTTACTGGTTATTAAAACTCTTTAAACCTGAAGTTGGTGATTTAAAGGAAGTTCTGGAAAGAATACAACAGGAATTGAACGCGGACGGACCGATGACCAGGCAGGCCAAGATGGCCCTGGCGATATTTGCGGGTGTGGTTGTGGGTTGGGTTTTATTCAGCCGCCAGTTCGGGGTGGGTAATATCGCCATGCTGGGGATAATCCTGGCTGTCATTTTAAGGCTGGTGGATTGGAATTATCTGCAGCAAAAAACCCAGTGGGGTGTTGTTGTCCTCTACGCCGGGGCCATATCCATGGGTAAAATGCTGGCTTCCACCGGGGCCGCCGCCTGGTTGGCGCAAAAAATTTTATATGCCGCCACAGCCCTGGAAGTAACCAGGGGGCTGCCCCTTCTGGCGACCACCACTACAATAACCTCTTTGGTAACCAATACCATGGCTGACGGTCCCGCCGTGGCCATGCTGGGGCCGGTTTTTATTAAAGTGGCGGAACTGGCCGGCACATCGCCCCTGGCCATTGGAGTGGCCACTTCCCTGGGCGCCGCTTTTTCCTATTTGCTGGTCATTGCCACTCCCGCCAACGCCATTGTCTACGGACCCGGTTTTTTAAAGCCCTCGGATTTTTTAAAGGCCGGCAGTATCCTTTTCCTGATCTCCCTGGTTTTGTCCATTTTTGGACTGGCGGGGCTGTGGTGGCTGGCCATCGGCATTTGGTAAGCAAACCAGGTGACAAAACAAAAGGTAAAATTTCTCCGCAAGAAAAGCGCGCTCATTCAGTTCCCTCAGCGCGCGCTTTTCAGTACTTCAATCCTTAGCGCTGGCCATATATATGGCCAGCTTTCCTAAAGTATCAAAAAACGGCCGGCCGGCTGAACTTTTATCCCTGCCGGGGACCGTAAAAATTGCACAACCGGTTAAAATATGATATAATTTGTAGCAGTAGTTGATTAAAAAAATAATTAGTGAATTATAGTACATGCAGTGATGCCGCGGGAAAAAAGTAGTGTTTAAAGCGTCTGACAAAAGAAAAAGCGTCCGGCAAAAGAAAAATAGAGAGATAAGTTTTATAAACCGACTGCAAAATCTTATTGTCAAGGGTGGTGATATTTATGTTTTTTCGCAAAGTAACCAGTAAAAGCAACGGTAAGGAGTACACCTATCTCAAGCTGATTGAAAACTACAGGGAAGGGAACAAAGTAAAACAGCGGGTGATAGCCAATCTTGGCAGTCTGGATAAGCTCACGCCGGATAAGGTTAACGGTCTGATTACGGGCTTGTCAAAGATTTGCGGCTTACCCGGCCAGGCAAACCGGTTGGAAGCGCAAAAAACCTTGCGTTATGGTGAAGTGCTGGCTATTCATAAGGTTTGGGAGCTGCTCGATGTTGAGCGGATAATTAACGAAGTTGCCGGTTTGGAGCAGGAGGACGGTATCAATGTCCCGCTTTTGGTTGAACTGATGGCCATCAACCAGATTATTCAACCCCTGCATAAACAGGCTATCAGCGATTGGTATCACTGTCTTTATATGCCGGCTCTCGAGGGAATGGAATTGCTGCCGCATCATTTTTATCGCGCCTTGGATGTTGTCGCCGAATATAAAGAAGAGCTGGAAGAAAATATCTATGCTAATCTGCTTAAGTTAACAAAGATTAACACTAATTTGGCTTTTTGCCGGCTGACGACGGGGACCATTGAACCCGCCCCCCGCGAAGAGCTGAATCTGACTTCCTACGGTAAATATGTGCTTGGTGAATCCGAAGAGCTGCAAAGGGTTAATTTCGGCATCCTGGTCAGCAGGGACGGCGTGCCGCTGGGGCATAACATGCTGCGTGAGATTGCCGAAGAATGGGAATACAGAAATATCCTCGACCACCTGAAGAATTCTTTCGGGATTGACAAGTGCGTTTTTGTGGGTGACCGCAGCGTACTGGACAACCCGGGCCTGGAAGTGCTGGTGGCGCAAGGATACGATTACATTATCGGACGTAAGCACATGACGGAATTGGAGAAGGATCTGATTGCCGGTGAGCTGGATAATTACCGGGAGAGTTTTCAGCAAGCGGATCAAGACTTGTGGTTCAAGGAATTAAGAAATGAAGACGCCAAGCGGTACATGTTGTGCTATAACCCCGGGGTCGCCGAACAAACCCGGGAATTGCTGCAGGCGCGGCTTGACGATATTGAAAATGAGCTGAAAGAACTTCAGAACACCATGGGCGAAAAGCGGAACCTGAAGGCCAGGAATATTCCGCTATTAAAAGATAACCACTTCCGTAAATACTTTGATTGGCGTTACAACGAAGCTGCCCGGGAATTGACTTACCGGCGCCGGGACGGTTTAATTATGCGTGAAAGCGGATTGGCCGGTTCGTTTCTGCTGGAAACAAACAACGAGTTTTTACAGGCCGGGGAAATAGTCAAAGCTTACACCAACCTGTCGGTGATCGGTGACTCATTCGGGGAAATCAAAAACTTTGAACCCTGGCAAAACATCCTTTACGCCGAACTTAAAATTTCCGCCAACCTGTTTATCTGCGTTTTAGGGCTGATGATGGAAAAACTGATCGAAAGGATGGTCCGTCAGGCCGGTTTGAACCTGGATATCAGGCAAACTATCAGTTTACTCGAAGATATTAAAGTGGCGATCAATGAATTGGACGACCGGGAATTTAAAACCGTGACCAGCCTGTCGCCGGTGCAGGAAGATATTTTAACCGCCCTCGGTCTGTATCGGGACCTGCGGGTAATATAAAGATGTAGGGGCGCCCCTACCATTTACCCAGGGGGTACAGCAAAAGGCCGGTGGTTCCCGCGAAGGAGCCACCGGCCTTTTGTGACGGAGATTTTACGCGTGTTTGGCCTTCGAGGCGGTAATGCCCAGACCCTCGAAAAGGAACATGATACTGAATCCATACCATACTGTGTAAAAGACGTAGAAGGCGAACAGGAAGATGGTGATGCCGGCCCGCTCGCTGACTTTTGCCGCTGTAATCCCGGCGAAGTTATAGGACGGCTCCAGGGCCCTGACGGAAACCTTCTTGAGGAACAGTGATTCCTCGGTATAGCCGTCATGCAGCAAATTCTTTTCCATTTGCGAGAAGGTATTATACCAGGTATAGAGCACCAGCCTGGCATCTTCCCCGTACCTGGTCTGGATGGCCGCTTCCTGTTCCGTGAACAAATTGTCCGCGTCTATAACGGCCGCCTGAACTATGGCGCCCAGGTCTCCCTTGACCTGTACCTCGTTACCGTTCACGGCGACTTGGGCGCCGGCTCCCTCAAAGAGTTTTGCCGTAAGTTCGGTATGAGCAGGGTCATTGACTTTAATGGTCGTGTCCAGGCTCTTGCCCTGTAAGCTTTTAGCATCTTCGGCAACCTCAGGGATATAATATGCCGACCCTTTGGACAGGGAGTTGAACAGATCATCGGCATATTGCATTCCCGTCTGGCCGTTGAACACCGGTGAAAAAAGCGGTATCAGCAGGGACAGGAAGAGGATCAGGGAAACCAGACCTTTGAAAAACATACCTTTATTCATTATGATGGGCATTAAGCTCACCTCCTTAATCAGTGTCCCGCGCCGGCGGAGTGGTCTATTTCGCCGGCCCGGATTCTGCCCAGCCCGGCGAGGAACGAGTAAATTACCCAGACGGCGAATACGCCAACGATGATAAAGAAAACGTAAAAGCTCAGAGCGTCCAGGATTTTACCCGTGGTTGGCGCCAATTGCATGTAACCGGCTTTGGACAGGGAACCCGGCAGGGCGAACACGCGGTTGACAAAGCCGGCCAGCACGGTGGTGGCAAAAAAACCCTTGATCATAATGCCGGGCACAATCTTGGTGGTCATGGCGCCAACCTGAATGCCGATCAGAGAACCAAGCAGCAGGCCCATGGCCAGCGTGTAGAAGACAAACCCGTATACCGCGTACTGAGAGATGGATGAGTAGCCGGCGGTGAAAATAATCTGGAAAATGTCGGTGCCCACCGTTGTAAAGGTGGAAACCCCCAGCAGGTAAACGAAGGTGGGGAAGAATACAAACCCGCCGCCGATACCCATAATGGCTGCGATAAAGCCGACCACAAATCCGGTGATGATAATCGGATAAACGGACAGCTTCCGGCCCCCCGGCACCAGATCCTTGTCAAAGCTAACGTAAGGAGGAGCCTTAATGCCCTGCATCTTTTTGGCTATGTTGGTCAAGTCACCGCTGCTCTCGGTCTCGCCGCCGGCTGTTTTTTTCCGGGCCGCCAGGAAGTCGTACAGGGTGAAGAAGCCGATAAACCCGAGAATGACTACATAAACCGAGCCGATAAAGGCATCGCTCAGTGACGGGTTCGACTCGTAGATACCCCGCTGGACCATGCCTCCCACGGTGGCTCCGGTCAGGGAACCGATTACAAACACGGCTGCCAAACCGACATTGACGTTGCCCATTTTGCGGTGGATGGTGGCGCCCATGATGGCCTTGGCAAAGATATGGAACATGTCGGTACCTACCGCCATGATTCCTTTGACGCCGACGCTCATCAGGGCCGGTGTGAGGATAAACCCGCCGCCGGCGCCGATGCAGCCGGTGAGCAAACCGGCAATTACGCCGATGAGTATGGAAATTGAAAACATCTGTACTGTGGCGAAGGACGGCGCGTAAGCTTCCTTGCCGCCGATAATCTGGGGCAGTTCGGCGGCATTGGCCAGCTCCAGCCCGGCGAACAACATCAGCGGTATCAACATAACAAATAATAATTTCCTGCGCTTCTCCAGGATAAACCTGCTATTTTCAATCTGCCAGTTGCCGTACCATCTGCTGCCGGCCATCATGGCCTCATACAGCAGTCGGGTGTTGGCGCCGATTTTCATAATTACACCCCCTAATAGGTCTCGATCATCTTTTCTCTTTATCTTGATCTGTATAAAACCTAAGAACAGTCGGTTAATTATTTATCTGTTTTTTTGTGGTAAGACGGATATCGCTTAACTGTCCTCCTTTTCCGTGGCGTTGGGTAATACTCCCAGGGCCGGGCCCAACCTGTAATGACAAATACCTCAATCTATAATAATAGCTATGTTCAGTATTTGGCCCTCGGAGTAGGTGAAATATTTCACTAACTAAGTGACAAAAATTTTCCCCCTCTTTTCCTCCGTATACCACCTCCAGTCGCAATTCCGTCGGTTTGCTTTGCCGCAAGTTCCTCGGCGGCTCATTTGGGATACCGCTTCCTTAACTATAGATTATAAATATGGGCACCACAATGTCAATAGGTTTTGTAATATTTTTCACAATAAAATTGAACGGGTTAACCGGCGCGGGATTGTAGCGGGCAAAGGAAATAAAACGCTTTTTTTGAGAAAACGTAAAGCCCGCCGGCTAAAAAAACCGGCGGGCTCTTGTTTATTTGCTGATCCAGGTTTGCAATTCCTTGCGCATCAGTTTGCCGGATGCTGTTTTGGGCAGGCTGGACACGAACCGGTAGTAGCGGGGGATTTTGTACTTGGCTATTTTGCCCCGGCAAAACTCTTTAATATCCTCGTCACTGAGCTCCCGGCCCTCCCTGACCATGATAAAGGCCAGCAGTTCCTCGCCCATTACGGCGTCGGGCACTCCAATTACGGCAACGTCAAAGATGCCGGGGTGGCTGTATAAAACGTCCTCCACTTCGCGTGGATTGATATTGGTCCCGCCGCGGATAATTACGTCTTTTTTGCGGTCCACAATATACAGGTATCCGTCGGGGTCGGCGTAGGCCAGGTCGCCGGTATGAAACCACCCGTTGCGCAGCGCCCAGCGGGTTTCCTCTTCCCGGTTATAATAGCCCAGCATGACATTGGGGCCGCGAACCACGATTTCACCAACCTGGCCCCGGGGTACTTCCCGGTCTTCGTAGTCAAAAATCTTCACTTCCACTCCGGGGATGGGAGTGCCGATAGAGCCCTGCTTGCCGGATTTTTCGATGAAATTCATCGTCACCGCCGGAGAAGTCTCCGTCAGGCCGTAGCCTTCAGTCAGGTACAAGCCGGTTTTATTTCTGAATTCATCGTATAAATCGGCGGGCATACTGGCCGCGGCCGTAAACGCTATGCGCAGTGAACCGACATTGTAATTTCCCAGGTTGGGAAAGTCGGCGATGAATTTGTACATGGTGGGCGTACCGAAGAAAAAGGTGACCTTTTCTTCCTGAATAATTTTCAGCAGTGCCTCGGCTCCCCGCCAGCCTTCCTGGATTACCAGGGTGGCGCCTGCCACGATGGCGTTGTTCATAACGCTTGTCTGGGCGCCGATATGATAAACAGGGGCGGTGAGCAGCAACCGGTCGGACGGCCCCATGCTGCATAACTGCGAATAAGTTAAAGCATTGCTGTACATGTTGAAATTGGTCAGCATGGCCCCTTTGGGCTTGAGTGAGGAACCGGCGGTGTACATAAGCACGGCCACGTCTTCACGGCTGTATTTGGTTTCCGGAAAAGCGTTGACGCCTTTATTACACACCTGTTCGAAGCTTAGAAAAGTTTCGTCTTCCAAATTGCCGCTGTTAACAATCACTCCATGGGGGATGTCGACGCTTTCCTTTAGTTTGCCGAAGGTCTGCTGCAGTTCCGGGACTGTGATGACTAAGGCCGGTTGGCAGTCCTTGCTGATCACGCCAATTTCGTTGAGGGTATAAATGGGACTGACCGGAACCACTATGCCCTTTATTCTGATCACTGCGTAATAGGCAATGACAAATTCAGGGCAGTTGCCCAGGGCCAGCAAGACCCTGTCGCCCGGCTTTACTCCCAACTGCCGCATCCCGCCGGCCAATTGGCTCACCCGGGTATCCAACTGTGCGTATGTCATACGACGGTTTTGAAAAACTATCGCTTCCTGACCGGGCGAAACTCTGGCGATCTCAGCCAGCCGTATTGGCAAGTTCATATTGAAACCTCCTTGTTGCACAGGGGGGATGATCTTACTTGTCAATTGGAATGATTAAGCGAGGTAGTATCATAGTATGTGGCATATTACGAATGAATATTGTGTTAAGTATCTTTCTCCCTTGGTGACTGGAAATCCTGCTTAAAAAAACAGGGATGGTTTTTAATTTATTTGAGCAAAAAAATACCTCCTTAACGGAGGCACCCAATAAATAGGGGAGAGGAGGTGTAATTACAGTCCTGGTGGCCGGGTCCTCCAAACTAGTTCGGGGTTGTCCGGGTTCCAGTAAGCGTCGCATTCCAGGCAGCAATACCTGCCCAACGGAGGGATGACACAAATAATCATGCCGGAAATCATTGTAAAAGGTAATAGAATACGCCCCAGGGGATAAATATAACCGATCAGGTAGATAATCAGGGAAATGAAAACGCCAATGGCAAATCCCGCGGAAAGCCTGACCATACGGCCGGTGGTTGTATCATTTGATCCGCAGGAGGGGCAAGCGGGCGTTTTAATCCTGAAGGACAGTTTCATGCATATTCCCCCTAATAAGAGTCATTGCCGGGGAAGCGGGCCTGCCCCGCTTCCCCAACCTGCAGCTGTATCTGACCGCCGAAGTGCCTGGTGGAAACTATGCGCCGCTATGCGCCGTTTGATCCGTGGCGCGCTTTTCACGCCGCTCCTTCATGATGCCCACTATCAGCAGGTAAATGATGAAGGCGCAGATGCCGCATGCCGCCGTCATGATTACCGCACAGCCGACCATGTTGATTGTGTTGCTGGTTTGGAAAGCCTGCCACCAGTCCGGCCTGTTGGCCACTTGGAGCATGTATTTTTCCATGTGCTCGGGATACTGCATCATGATCTTAGCCTGGTTGCCGGTAATACCTTCGGCCGCAAGTACTTCCGTTATACCTTTGGAATAAATATTGCTGTAATTGGCCGAAACCTGCTTCAGCACCACCGAGGTGAAGGCGAAGAAGCAGCACAGGGCGTAAACCAGGCGGATGGTCAGGCCGTAAACGTACTTGGTGCAGATGGTGCCGAATTGTGCTCCCACCGCCGCGCCGCACAGCATGATTGACGCCGCTATCAGTTCCACCATGCCCCTGGCGCCGTATGTGAAACCGCCGTATGCGCCCGAGAACATCACTTCGAACAGGTCGGTGCCCACGGCCACCTTGGTGGGAACGCCAACCAGGTAAATCAGGGCGGGAACCCGCAGCAGGCCGCCGCCGATGCCCAGAATACCGGCCACGTAACCGGTGAAGATGCCCAGGAAAAACAGGGCCCAGATAGAGATTTTCATGCGGGCGGTTTTGCAGTAAATAACCGGCCACACGTCGAGGTTTTGCTGGATCCATTTGGACAGCCTGTTGCCGACCAGATCTTTAACCTCTTTACCGGTAATCTTCTCGGTCTTCTTGGCGTTAATGTACTCCCTCAGCATGAAGAAGAACATGCTGAACAGCAGGACCATGTAGATGTAACGCACCACCGGTCCGGCCAGACCCTTGCTGTTAAGGAACATCAGCGTTTGGGCGCCCACCTCCACGCCCGCCATGGTTCCCACCACCATGGTTAAGGCTATGATTACGCTGACATGCCCGAATCGCCAGTGTCTGAAGGTTGATATCACAGACTTGCCGGCAACGTGCGCCATATCCGTACCAACCGCGTACACCATTGGGAAGCCGAACAGGTTCAGCGCCGGGGTAACCAGCCAGGCCCCGCCGAGGCCGAAATAACCGCCCACCACACCAACTGTAAAACCTATTACCAGCAATGGCCACCAGGCCATGTCAATACCGCTCATTGGCATGTGCAACATATATTATCTCCACCTCCATTTTCCAGCTTTAATTTTTGTTGCTTGCTTCTATTAAACTAATTATTTTATTATGGCAGTCCTTTAACAAGCAGTCATTTGATAATAACAAGCAGTCATTTGATAAGAGTGAGCCTTACGGATTAGCGCGCCCCGGCTTTGCCCTCCTGTTCCTCAAGGATCTCATCGTATTCTTTTTTGTAGTCTCCCAGGTGGATACCGGTAAACCTGACTGCAACATCGGCCACCAGCGCAAATATTACGCCAACTGCGGCCATGTAAACCGGAACAACCAGCCCTGCCAGAATGGGGGAACTGGCGTACAGTTCATGAAACCACTCAAAAAAAGCTCCCATATTTTAAAACCCTCCTTTCAATTGACCGGTTATCAGCCGTTGCGATCACTAAACACAGCTACTTTGCCAGAAACTTCAAAGTGGCCATGGAATAAGCCCAGTAACAGCCGCATCCAATGCAGGTTAGAACCATGAATGCTCTGGCCAGGAGTTTAAGCATGCTGTACCACCTCCTTCATTTTGATTCATGTTGTTGGCGCATCTCTTTTAGTTTGAGAATGTTATTACTTTCACAATTGTTTTGGCCTCACCCCTCCTTCAGGTTACATCAATTACAAAGCCGCCTACAAAAATAGGCCGGATTTTCCCGGTAAAATATAACCTGGGAAACCCGGCCTATCGTTGTTCGATTCGGCTGTTACCTTTATTTTGCTTTGTTGAACGTATTATACTCTGACTAATTTAGCGAGTCAATACTATTATAAAAAAACACAAGCAAGAAAATTTTTTTTGTCACCATTATTAATAAGCTGACAGTAGATATTTCAAGAAAAATTTTTTTATTATTGTTTGTATTTATTGATTAAAAATGAGGTGACTAAAAAATTGCAAATTGACTAATTTTTTAGACTACTTTAAAATGAATTATGAGTATTGTTTTGAGGTAGTTTTCCCTTGGGAGGGAATATAAATGAGGAATGATTACGTTGAGGAGGAAGAAACCAGCTTACTGCAGGACATAGTTGATTCTCTGGGGGTTTTTGTCATTTTTTTCTCGTTTATTTATTTTTGTTTTCATTATTACGGGCCCATACTTAAATAACCCTTCCCCGGTGCATTGCGGAATGGTATGTTAAGATCTTTGTAAGGGGGTAGGCGCTATGTTCAGAGCCTGGTTGGCGCAAACGGATCCCGTGGACCTGGAACCATACAAGGGTGATTTAAAGGGTGTCGACGGCTGGTTGGCCAGGGACGGAGCTTTTTATCAGTGTAATTACGTTTTTCATGCCGTCTTTGCCGATAAGTTATGCAAAAAGTTTGGTTATCAGTTGCTCAGTAGTTTTCCCTCCAGCAGAAACGGTGAATATACGCTTGAACAAAAGGGCTGGGTTAAAATCAGCAATCACAAAGTGCTCTATAACAATGAGAAACCCATGACTAAAAAGCAGCTGGACTTTTTATTCGATTATTTTATGGCCAATGGGCAGGAGATGTATGATTACCAAAAGTTATTGCATGAGCATGACGGTACTGTTGCCACATAGCTCAAACTCAAACGTATTTGTATGCCTTGGCGCAGTGCCACTGGTACCTGGAGCCGGAAACCTCCCAAAGTCCCGGCGGGCAGCCCTGGCTTTGGATTGCCGATAGGGAGAGCTTCCTGGTGCTGATTATAATTGAACCGCATTTTAAAACCGGGATTACTTCACCGGGGCCGGCGATAAAATAACTGCCCTGGTAAAAGGGTTGCTCAAATATGTAAACGTAACAGTCTCCTGTTTCAATTAAGGTTATGTCATGCATGTGCATGAAATCGCAAAAAGCAACGTCCGGCACTGTATCATAGGAATGATCGCGGTGGTAGATTCTTGCTGTTTTGGATATATTGCAGGTTCTGAAAAAACCGGTCAGGGGCTTAAGGAGCCTGGTTAAGATGCCGTTAGCGGCAATTCCCGAGCAATTGTTTCCGGTTTGGGTAATGCTGGACATTGCGATTCCTCCCGTCTTAAGAAAATTCGTTTGATTGGTCCCGACGCCGCCTGAATCCGGGTTCGCCCCGCCCGGTTCAGGCGGTAGTTTTCATGGGGCAAAATGAAAAGGCCGACAGAACAATTGTTCCGCCGGCCTATCGTGCTTCGATTTGGCACTGGCTTGTGATATTTTTCTTAAATTATAGCGGCAATGAATTTAACTTGTCAAGACTCAATTTTATAAAAATTTTGATTCTGCAGGCATATGCTACAAGCGAGAATCTCCTCTGGATCAAATTGCATTTTATTAATTACAACTTATCTGGATGTTTTCTGTCACGATGAAAATGACGAATTTCCCGTGGTTGCCCATGAGGAAGAGTGCTGGCATTGCAATTCCTGTGTGCTGGATTGTCCCGATGAGGCCGTCAGTCTGCGCATCCCCCTGCCCGCAATGATGCTTTATGTTGATGCTGTAAAGGAGGGGAAATAACCATGATTGCATTGGATAAACCAATTGAAACCGACGTGCTGGTGGTTGGTGGAGGAATAGGCGGTTTAATGGCCGCCATCAATGCGGCCGAACAAGGCGCCAAGGTTATTATTGCCGAAAAGGCCAATAAAAGTTTGTTGAACATATAAGGGGCAGGATGTTCCTGTAACAACCATCAGCAAGAGTGTTGTATTTATAACCAGGGAAGACGTTTGTAGTAATGTGCAGCGTTCTTTTATGGCAGCTTTTTCAACGTCGCAATTTATCTCCGGACACCACCGTTGCGTCATAGAAGGTTATCGTGATATTATTTACTTATGTGATATTATTTGCTTAAATGATATAATCAGGAGGGGGAAAATGGAAAAGAAAATCCTGATCATAGATGACGAAGAGGAAATGTGTTGGGCACTGGCAAAACCGCTTAATAAGGACGGTTTCGAGGTTTTTACCGCTACTGAGGGAAACGCGGGTTTCCAGGTATTTAAAGAGCAGCAACCTGACTTGATCCTGTTGGATATAAAAATAAAAGATACCAGCGGTTTGGATATTTTGGAGCAAATTCGGGCCGTGAATAAAGATATCCCGGTGTTTATTATGACCGGATACAGTACCATGGATATGGCTGTGGAAGCTATGGACAAGGGTGCTACCGGGTTTTTTACCAAGCCGTTAAAAATATCAAATTTGTTGGAAACCGTGAAAGAACTGCTGTTGCCGGGCAGCGGGGAAAATGTAATTAATATGCCTTGGAACAACCGGCACGATTAAGATGCAGAATTCACGCAGTCAATAAGATTTTTAATCACCAGAATATCAAGGCGGGAGGGTGCCGCATGCCTCCAAAAGACGAACCAAGAAAAACACTAACCAATAGAGAAAAACAGTTAATACGCTTCTTGCGGCAGCTGGAATGGGGAGAGGTAAGGGTACGCGTGGAAAACGGTCAGCCGGTGTTAATATATGAGGCCATCCGGACCATGAAGCTGGTTGAGGGAGAAGCGGAATTTACCAAAAAGAAAGATGTGGGAGCAGGCTTTTATTCGGAATAAGAATTAAATATGTTCAGGCTTGGCCAGGATTGCGGTTTTTTTCACAATACACTTAAGTGCTGTAATTACATTAACACCCAGATTTCTTATATCACTGCACAAGATTTTCGGCACTAAAAGGCTGCCCCTGAAAAGCCATTATCTTGCATGCCGGAAGGTTAATCAGGTTAAAACCTTGCCCTTAATTACCTGCCTGCCGCCGACTTCTGCCCGGGACACTGTGGAAAAACCGGCGTCAGCCAGCCAGGTTTGGTATTGTTCAAAGGTCCATGTACCCCCGGAGTGTGTATTAACCAGCATATTTACCGCAAATAGCGCGGGCATAACTCCTGTACCCCCGGAGCATATCAACAATGACAATTTGTCCCCCCGGTTTTAATACCTGTGCCGCATCGCGAAATAATTTCCGGTTCTCCCGCTCACCGTAAATATGGCATACATTTCCAAGGTAGACCAGATCGTAAGGTCCCGGCGGCAGCCCTTCGGTAAAATCACCTTTGACCATTTTTATTGGCAGCCCCGGGTCCAACTCCGGCTGCATCATTTTTATCACTTCCGGCAGCTGCGTCCAAACCTTCATTATGTTGTAGGTATGCATGAAGGAAAAACCAATATATTGGTGGTGATCGGGATTAAAAAGAATGTTGTCCGCCTCTGCGGTTAGATTTACTTTCTTACCTTCGTATTTAAGATAATTCAGGGCTATTAATGCTTCAACCACAGTCCATAACGCCCTGCGGTCGCTTTTTGTTTGCGCGGCCAATTCTTCCAGGGGGCGGGGATTATTCTTTATTGCTTCAAACAATCCCGTTTGCACGGCCGCACCGACAATTAAAACTCCTGCGGCAGTTGAAAAGAGCTGGTGTTCGGCATACTAATCATCCTCTCTTCGAGTCGTGAGACAAGAGATTTTTCCCCAATTAATTTTATTATACCAGCTATTTACAGTTCGTGTCCATCACACCGGCCGCCCGAACATGGCAAAAACACCGGAATTCCAGCAGAGCATCCGGTGTGGGCCAATGTTTGTGGATTACCCAACCAAAACAGTGAATTCCGTCTCCCCAGGGGGGCTCTGTCCCTTGCCGCGTTGTCAATTCCAAACCAGAGCCTTGCCTGCGAGGTCGACCAGGCCTTTAACTTCCACACCCAGTTCATGCTCCTCCACCATGGGATAAAGCTGGGCCTTACAGATGGAACACGGCGCGCAAAGAATGCCGTCACCATCTTTGCCCACACCTGTAACCCGCACCTGTTCGGCCTTTTTCTTACTAAGCAGAATCCGGCGCCGGTACATTTCCGGATCATCGAACAGGATTCCTGAACCACCGCCACAGCAAAAATTATCCATGCCATGGGGCGTCATTTCCCTGAAGTCGGTGGTCACCGCACGCATAATGACGCGCATGTTTTCATTTAAGCCGCAGGCCCGCACGTAGTTGCACGGGTCGTGTAGTGTCACGGGCTTTGAGTTTTTGGACGGGTCAAGCTTTAATTCTTTGTTACGGATCATTTCAGCAATTTCGTCATGGATATGAGTAATGGGCCATATTACCGGCCTGTCCGCCAGGGAGGGGATGTACATCTTGGCCGCCCGCCAACCGTGACCGCATTCTCCCCAGACGATCTTTTTCACACCCAGTTCCTGGGCCGCATTTAGCAGGCGCATAACATTATGCCGTTGCGTGTAATACTGGTCAAACAAGAGACCGAAATTGCCGGCCTCGGTAACTGCGCTGGGAATGGTCCAGTTGGCGCCAATATAGTTAAAGTACATGCCCGCGCCCATCAAAGTATAGTGGTTGTGATAAAAATCCGCCGATGAGGGGATATACATGATGTCGGATGCGGGCTTATCGACTGGAAAATCTACCTCCACACCAAATTCGTCCATGATTTCCTCGGACATAAATTCCAGAGTGTCAACAATGCCGGGTTTGGGGAAATTTGTATGATTGCCGACCCTTTCCATAGCTGCGCCAATGCTGGCATGCAGTTTGGGGGTAATGCCCAGCCAATGCAGCAGCTGGCGGCCGATAAAGGTTACCTCGCAGGTGTCGATGCCGAAGGGGCAAACATGTGCGCAGCGCCGGCACTGACTGCACTGGTAAAAATAGGAGTACCATTGTTCAATAACATCCAGGCTGATATCCTCCGCTCCCACCAGTTTACCGAACCAACGGCCTTCCAGGGTAAAATAACGCTTATAAATCTTTCGGATTAATTCCGCCCGGTTGGTTGGGATATTATTGGGATCCCCGGTGCCAAGGTAGGTATGGCAGTTTTCAGCGCATTGTCCGCACTTGGTGCAGGACTCCATGGCCAAAACGAATGAACGAAACTTTTTGCGGATTTGATCAAGGAATTCCAGCGTTTTTTGCGGTTTTTCCTCATCAGGCACCGGTTCAACGTGAATTTTACGCAGCTCATCCGGTGTGGCCCGGACCGGTTGGACCATTCCTTTATACATTGGCATAATCTTCATCCCTTCACGGCAGCGACCAGGTCGAAGCCCATCCGGAATTTCATGACCGGTCCTGCCGGCCGCAGTTTAACGTAAAATTTCAGTTGCGATTTAATTTTCTTAAATTGAAAATGAAAAATCTTAATTGCAATCCTTTGCATAAAAATAATAGTCTGAATTGAGAAAAAAGTCTTGAGCTTTTTTGCGGCAATCAGTTTAAAACACAGGCACATGCAAATAAAATTTTTTGGTATGTTCGTAATCCTCATCATGAAATTCAAAAAAATCAAAACCGGCATTATGGTTAAATATAAACCCGGTAGTTTTGAACCATTTATCTATATCTTTTCGTACCGTGCGAAATACCGCTCCCATGAAATCCGGGTAGACGAATACAGCGTACCTGGATTCCGGAATAGTCATCTCCGCCAACCCTGAACAGTCTCCACCATGCTCCTCCGCGGCCATACCATAAAAGCAGAAGCCGCGGGACGGGTCCACGCTGTCGTTAATGCTGAACCAAGACACTCCTGGCCGGCCGGTAAAGCTTCTTTTGTCCACGCTGTCACTGCAACCGATGCTGAACAAGCGCCGGGCGGTGCCCCGGACAAAATACTCCTCGTAAAAATCGTAAACCCTGCCGATTAGTTCTTCCATTTCGCATGAACATTCCGGATTAAAAAAGAACTTTTTGCCCAGCAATTTTATTTCTTTTATTTCCCGGCAGTAATGGTTAACAACAATTTTTTTATTTCTGGTTTTAAAATCCCGCTCGATGATATCCTCCAGCCTTTCCGTTAATGGGGTAAGCAATCTCTCTTTGCGGAAGAGGCTTGGGGTAACGTGAAATACTTTTATAAAGTCACGGGTAAACTGTTCATGTGAATTAAACCCGTATTGGAAGGCAATGTCCACCACTTTGCGGTTTGTTTCTTTTAAAGCAACGGCAGTCCGGGAAAGCTTTCGCCTCAGGGTATATGATTTTACTGTCTGACTGGTTACCGCTTGAAAGATGCGAAGGAAGTGGGTGGGTGAAATGTAATACCGGGACGCCAACTCATGCAAGGATATATTCCGGTGCAAATTCGATTCAATATATTGTATGGCATCACTGACTATTTCGATATAGTTCATAGAACCCCCCACGCACCGATAACCGATAAGGAGCCTGAAATCAACATATATAAGAATCCCCGGTAAAGCCTTCTCAAACAGTCTCAAACAACCTCTCCATTAATCAGCTCTTACTTCTTTTAACTATATTTTACATATCAATTTACCTTTGGCAAGTAATTAAATAGTTGCCAGCCGGGCTCTGATGCACTAACCATATCCGTCCATCCTCAGAACCGGGTAATGCAAATAAAGCCGGATTTAACCACTGAAGAAGTAAAAGATATTTTTGCCGGGTACCCGCAGCAACTTGTTCTAAGCCGAATAAAATCTATAAGCTGTTAATGAACTGTTAACGAACAATAAAGCGTAGCCGCCAACCACGGCTACGCCATTTATTCTCTACCCCGTCGCAGGAAAGGTCCCTGGCCGACAGTAGGGACCCTCAAACCACCAGTGCCCGAACAGTTCCCCGGTTCACTTTTGTATTGACAATCGCATCCTAAAAATAAGCATGAAAAACACCCTGTATTTTCGAGATCCTATTTTTCACTTTTGTTTTGGTTCCGCGTTTTGCTACATCAATTTTTCAATGTTGTCTAACTCATACCTGACTTTTTCATCTGAGTACTGATGGTACTTCAGACGACCGTCACGTTGCAACCTGCCAATAAGCATGAATGTGGGAATATTTTGCTCAGAACAAAAATGCCGGATACGTGATAAAGAAAAATCGCCGGTTTTAACCAAGATATGATATTGTTCTGGATCAATTAATGTATTTGCGGCAAACTCATCAGCTCGATCTTCTACTTCATTTTTTGTAAACTCATAGTCGATTAGTCGATCATTAATGTCCCCGTTTAAAATATGTCCTATTTCGTGAAAAAGAGTAAACCAAAAGATATCAGCAAACTTGCGCCTTACGGTCATTACTAAACTAAGGGTTCCATCATGGTTTTTTTTAATAACACCTTGAACTGGTGCTCCGGTAAAATGCTTGACAACAGCGAACTTAATCCCGCATTCAGCAAAAATTTCTTTTAGCTTTAAACCGAAAGAATCAACATCTTCAAACGCAAGAGCTCGAATGATATGCAAATTACTCTTCAGCTTATCCATATCAAGTTCTTGATTCATTTGCTGATTCTTGGTCATTAGATCGGCGATTCTAAGCCAAGTAAACAGAACATATGGATCAACACTATCTGCCACAGCTAAACGATAGGCTCCAGCTTGAGATATTTCTGGAATACGTATCAAACTGCTAATGTTCAGTAGTTTTCTCCACTTAATAATAAGCATCGATCCTTGAACATCTGGATTTAACAACCCTATTTCCTGAACGTATTCAGTTATGCTTTTTAATCTTTGTAGAATCCCCAACTCTTGGGGTGAAATCTGGTTAATCTCTTCAAAATCAGCCATTTCCCTGTCATAGTTTGCTTGCAGATTAATCCAGAAGCTCGCATCAACACCCAAAGCATATTCCAGCTTTTTGGCAAAGGACACCGAAATCGGTTTTAAGCAATTCACTATGTTGCTAACGTGTGTTTCAGTTACATCGGTTCTTATAGCCAATTCGCGCTGCGTCATTTCCCGGTCTTCCAGCATTTCCTTCAAGGTCTCACCTGGATGAATAATAAACTCACGGGATAAGCCATTCATTTTTGTTGCCATGATAATCCATCACCCCCTTTATAATCACCGTATCGCATTGCTTTAAAACTTCAGGTTCAATGCTTTCCTCATTGGGTTTGATAATAAGTCGGACATTACCTGTAATCGAAACCCCATAATAACCTTTTAGTTTTCATATAGAGGATGGGGTTTGCCAAGTCCTGTGGTCAGGTAGATGCTAAAGTTTACGGAAGCCTTCAGTTGATCAATTCTTTTCTTTGTTGCTCTAGCTCTATCATTCCCAATCTTTTTTTTCATCAACTCATAATCATTAAAGATTTTCCGGACCGATTCGCTTTCGTATTCAATTAGCACCCTTTACGGCCAAAAAAGATTTATTGTTTAATCTTCAACCTGGACGAAGGAAAGCTTGCCAGGAATACCCTGTTTTTGCAACGGGGCGTGGTATTCGGCACCATTACCTGGGAACAGGCATTGACCAAAGTAGAACCTGGCGAAGAAAAGGTTGAGCTTGTGTTTAAAGTAAAAGAGGGTCAGGTGCTGGCCGGCGGATTAAGAAGGCCGTTCAGTGGTCGATTACAAGGATGATATATCAGACGGAGAGGACGTATATATGATCTTGGTGATGATAAAAAATATGGAATTATAAGGCCGCGAAACCGAATTTCGTACAATCCCAATTGAGGTACAATCAGTTCACAGGTAAGTATTGCGGCAATCGAGGGATTGTTCAGGGAATCATCATTTGGGCTGTGCAGTTTAATTGCAATGCCATCCTTATTGTAGCCATATTACCGGACTTTTCCCAGGCTTCTTCCAAATAATGAGGCGAAATATTCTCCGGTACCAGGTTGGAAGCTACAACCTGCATCAATTCAAAAGGCTCCATTCTCCAAGGCTGGTGCCCTCCTCTGTTTTCCCATTCCTCATAAGTTATTGGTGTGCTGAATACCACATTTCCCGCCTCATAGCCTGGCAGTTCATTGTATGCCGGTTCTGATTAAATCTTCAATGGAATAAAAAAGGATCGGATTGGCGTATAATTGTGCATTATTCATAATATCGGGGTGAAATATGATCTTCCTGAATTTTCGTTGCGTAATACCTGCCGTACGACTGAATCCGGCCCGATTAAATGGGAGCAATTAACAGTAACCACATCGACGGCGCCGGCCAGCCACGGCTGATGCCCCTCTTTAAACTGCTCAAAGAAATATTCAGGCATATATTGAATGCTGCTCCTCCGGTAATAGGGGATCCGGGGCAGCGGAAGAGCAAACGCCGGGTCGGAGAGGGAGTAGATTAGAACGGGATCGATTGTACCTTTGCCGGTGATGGAAAGTGTATGTTGAAGGGGCGTTGCGGCAACATCGGGCGTGTCGACCGGCGCCAGCGCCGGGATGCATAAAAGTGAGAATACCAATACCGAAGTCAATATCAAGTTAATTCGTTGTCTTATGTATTTCATTACCATCATTCCTGTATCATTATTTGTTGAATAACTATTCAGCGGTTAAATCTAAATGGGCAGGGTTTTTTGCGCCTCGTGCTTGGTATTGAGGTTTTTAAGTTCCGCAAGCAGCCATATTCCGGATATGGCAAATGACAGAAAGTCCGCTAAGGGAATGGCAACCAGAATGCCGGTTAACTTAAAGTATTTCGGAAGGATAAATAAAGCCGGTATTAAAAAAAGTACCTGTCGTGATAGGGTCAAAATCATGGCTTGTTTGGGTTTGCCGGTGGCTTGGAAATAACCGGCGACAATCATTTGAAGACCTATAACGGGGACAAAAATCATGGAGATTCCCATGGCATAGGCGCCAAAAACAATAAATTCAGGGTCCTGACTGTTAAATAGCGACATGAGCTGTTCGGGAAACAGTCTGATGGCCACAAATCCCAATGTGGCAATGACGGTGGCGACAATAACACCGGATTTTAATGCTTCCTTTACCCGGTCAAACCTTTGGGCCCCATAGTTAAATCCTATGATGGGCTGGATGCCCTGGCTGATGCCCAGTATGGGCAAAACCATCAGGAAGATAATACTGAAGATGGCTCCCATAGCCGATACGGCTATGTCGCCTCCATAGTGGGCAAGTCCTCTGTTCATTATTACATTAGACATACTTAAAGCCATTTGCATGGTGAAGGAAGCTGCCCCAACGGCAAGGATTGACCCTGTTAAAGCAGAAAGGAGCTTTAGATTTTTGGTGCGGAGCCTGAGAAAACTTTTTCCGCCCAGGAAGTGATGCATAACCCAGGCAGCCGACGCTGCCTGGGAGATAATCGTTGCCAGGGCCGCCCCTTTTATACCCAATTTAAAACCAAAAATAAATATCGGACATAGTATGGTGTTTAAAATGGCCCCGATTAGCATTGTTGCCATTGACTTTTTCGGATTTCCCTCAGCCCGGATGCAGTAGTTCATACCTAAACCGGTTATCTGAAATACGGTCCCCAACATGATTATGCCCAGATAGTCCCGGGCATAGGGAAGAACTTCGCTGCTGGCTCCGAAAGCTTTTAGAACCGGGTCCAGAAAAAATAGGCCTGTAATGGTAATGAGCACAGAAACCATAATTAACAGCGCCGTTGCATTTCCAAGGATCCCTTCGGCTTCATCAACTTTTTTCTCACCAAGTTTGATGGAAATCAGGGCGGCCGCTCCCGTGCCAACCAGTGTTGCACAGGCCCCCATGGCCAGCATTACCGGTAATGCCAGCGTTATCCCGGCGATACCAATGGGTCCCGAGCTGTTGCCGATGAATATCCGGTCTATGAAGTTATACAGTGCATTGACAAGCAGGGCAATAACCACCGGCAGACAAAACTGAAATAATAGAACGGGTATCCTTTCTTCCCCCAATTGCCTTACGCTGTTCTTCCGGCTCTCTTTCAACAATAATCCTCTCCCCCCGGGTTTTTATCTAAAATAATAGCCGAGACGGGAGGGGAGGTCCTGAGGTTTTTTACAGTAACTAATTCAAAGCACGGGTACGTGCAGATAAAAATTCCCGGACTGCTGAAAATGGGGGGGAAATAATTCAATCATATCGATACCGGCCTGACGGTTTTTTTTCAGCTTTGTAACGGCAAGCCATTGATCCTGATCTTTTAACACCGTAGGAAAAATAAAACCCATTAGTTCCGGGTATTGGAATATGGCGTATCTGGAGGCGGGAATCGTTCTCCTGGTTAAGCCGTGCCGGTCTCCTTCATGTTCCTCCTCCGCTATGCCGAAGAAGCAATAAACACAAGATAAATCCCTGCGGTTTCCGCGCACGATATTGTACAATTGCCTGGCAGTGCCCCGGACAATGTACTCCTCCTTAAAATCTATGAGCATTTGACGCATCATTTCTTCCAGTTCACAGGCATTCCACGGGTTGAAACGCACTTCCTTACCCAGCAGCTTTATTTCATGAATCTCCCGGCAGAAATATTTAACGGTAACGTCCTTGTTTTCATTTTTGAAGTCCCGTTCAACAACATCCATCTTTTCCATTAATGGAAGGGAAATACTGTCTTTTCTGAAGCGGCTCGGGGTTATGCGGAACATTTTTTGAAAATCCCGGGTGAATTGTTCAAGGGAATTGAAGCCGTACCGGAAGGCAATGTCCGTTACATTGCGGTTTGTCTTTCTCAGGGCGAGGGCGGCCTCGGAAAGCCTTCGGCCCAGGATATAGGATTTAACAGTTTGGTTGGTGGCCGCCCGGAAAATGCGGTAGAAATGCATAGGGGATATATAATACCGGGAGGCTAATTCCTCCAGGGACAGCTCCCGTTGTAAATCGGCCTCAATATATTGTATGGCGTCGGTGACAATTTCCATATAGTTCAAAAAGATCATCCCTTTGCAAGTTGGAGGTTCATAACAGCGGCATTGGCTTTGGTGAACCTAATCTGTAGTTCGAAAACAGGTCTGAGAACGGCTTTTATCCCGGTGTCGTTCTATGGCCAGGTCGATTAACCGGTCAAGCAATTCCTGGTATCCGATGCCGGTTGCTTCCCATAGTTTGGGAAACATGCTGAACTGAGTAAAGCCCGGCATGGTATTTATTTCGTTGACCAGTATATCTCCGTTTGTCTTGCGTAAAAAGAAATCCACCCTGGCCAAACCCGCACAATCAAGAACTTTAAATACTTTAACCGCCAGCTCCCGTACCCGGGTAATCGTACCGGACGGCAATTTGGCCGGTATTTCCAGCTGTGTCAGGCCATTTAAATACTTAGCTTCGTAATCGTAAAATTCCTGCACCGGAATGATTTCACCCGGCAGTGAAGCAATGGGCTCGTCGTTACCCAGGATACTTACCTCCAATTCTCTGGCATCAATATGTTCCTCTATGATAATCTTACGATCGTATTGGGCCGCTATATTTATCGCCCCAATCAGTTCGTTCCGGTGGCGGGCTTTCGAAACGCCAACACTGGAGCCAAGATTGGCCGGTTTGACAAAACAGGGATAGCCCAATTTTGTTTCCACTGTTTCTATCACCGGCAAGGGGTCGTTTTCCCAATCCCGGCGCATGCAGGACCAAAACCGGGCCTGAGGTACGTTATGTGAGGCCAGTACCGTTATCCGCAGCATGGCGTTTTTGTTTTAAGGTTAAATCTGAATATTTTTACTCCCAAAATGCCAATTTAACTAAAGAATAAAACCAACTGGAGTAAATATGATGAAGAAAAATAAAATAAAAGATTTCTATGCAGCCGGATTAGTGATCGGGGTTATGGGAGGTATCATCCATAATTTTTTGCTTTACCTGCTTGTTTTGGCCGGGCTTAGAACCAGAACATATTGGAAAGACATGGCGGAAGTATTCTTTAATCCGCCACAATTATTTACCTGGTATGCACAATTATTTGGTTTAATTGCTTCATTAGGCATGGCCGGAGTAAGCGGGATATTAATTGCCTTGGTGTTAAAGATTACAGGCAGAGATTATTTATATATTAAATCCATATCCACCAGTTCAATAATCGGATTTGTAGTTTTTATGGTGATATATCCTGCATTGGGATTAAAATTTTTACAGCATTTGATAATTACCAACTATGTTGCTTTTTTTACATTTATTTTCTATGGCGTGGTGGTTGGGTTTTTATTTGATCGATACACTGATTTTAAATTGGCGGGGTCCAGGCGCAATTAACCGGCGGTTTTGGTTAAAGCGGTGAGCACCAAACCTGCGGTTGCAGGTTTAATCCTGGAGCCGGTTTGGCTATGATTGTGATTTTTTTTACAAGGTGCTTGAATTATCTTGTCGTGATTGCTATAATTACATTAATTATATATTGCGGCTGAATCGAACAACGATAGGTCGGATGCCTTAAAATAACGGGCATTTGACCTTTTTTATTGCTGAAATCAAAATTAGGGGGGAAGAAAGTTTGAAAAATAAAATTTTAATTATAGACGACGAAAAGGAAATGTGCTGGGCGTTGGAAAAATCGCTCCAGAAGGATGGTTTGGAGGTGTTCACAGCCACTGACGGAACCGAAGGTTTAAAATTTTTTTTAAACCAAAAAATCGACCTGGTACTTCTGGATATCAAAATTAGAGAAATCAGCGGCTTAGTCATATTGGAACAAATCAGGGCCAGAGACACAGAAACACCGGTGCTGGTAATGACCGGATACAGTACTATGGACATGGCTCTGGAAGCCATGGGCAAAGGCGCCACCGGGTATTTGACCAAGCCTCTAAAAATGTCAAATCTAAGGGAGACAGTAAAAAAACTGCTGTCGCCCGACAGGAATGAAAAGGTCATTGATGCGCCATGGAACAGCCTGCATGATTGACTGACTTGGTAACGAAGCGAGCATATAGACGGGGAGGAAACCGGTATGCCCCCAACTCCAAATACTGAAAAACAAAAAGTAGAAAAACAAAAAATATTAACTAACCGGGAAAAGCAGTTAATCCGTTTTCTACGGCAGTTGGAATGGGGTGAGGTTCGGGTGCGCGTGGAAAACGGCCAGCCAGTGTTAATATACGAAGCGATTCGAACCATGAGGCTGGTCGAGGGCGATATTGACAACAAAAAAACAAGCAAGAAAACAGGACTTAATACGGATTAAACAGGTTTGAATTTTCTTGCCAACCTTATACCGGCTGGAATTTTAATTAATGAAATAGCGTGCACCGGGACTCAATCCTGGGGCACGCTATTGTTGTTTCCAAGCACAGGTAAAAGAACGGTGAAAATACTGCCTCTTTGTCTCTCGCTCTGCACTGTAATGATACCGCCGTGGATTTCAATAATCCGCTTGCTGATGGCCAACCCCAGTCCACTGCCCCCGGACTTCCTGGTATAAAAGGGTTCGAAAATCCTTTGCAGATCCTCCTGGGATATACCCTGGCCGGTATCCTTGATCATTATAATTACGAAATCGCATTCCAGGTTTAATTGAACTGTTAGCTGGCCGTTCTTTTGCATTGATTCGATGGCATTTACAATCAAGTTGATAAATACTTGCTTCAGTTTGTCTTCGTTGGCGTCAACAAATACCGGCTCCGGCAGTGTTTTTAAATATTCAAGCTCAATACCGTGTTTGATCAGCAGCGGTTTAACCGAAAATAGTGTGCCTTCAATCATTTCTGCTATATTGATATCTTTCATTGCTCCCGGGTTCGGTCTGCCGAATTCAAGGAGTTCATTGATCAACTGATTATGTCGTTCAACCTGTCGTTCAATTCTTCTGATATATTCGCCCACTTGCGAAACCTCTTCCACGTTTGACTCCATGGCTTCGGCAGTGGCCTGGATAATGCTTACCGGGGCTCTAAGTTCATGGGCGATTTCAGTTGTAAGCCGGCCCATGGCCAAAAGGTCGTCCTGGCGCTGGTAGTGTTTAATCAACTGTTCCTTCTCTGCTATATTACGCGCCATTTTGTTGATGGCTTTTGATATTACCCCCAGTTCACCCGGTTGTTCGGGCAGGGTATCATTAAGGTTGTTTTCCAGGTTCTTCAGGCCGTCTTTTATGGAACGGATGCGTTTCATTACGTTTACCATGGCCATCAGGGTTACGGAAATACCCAGACCGAATACCAGGAAGATGACATAGCGCATCGCCAGGCGGATATGCTGGCTTTTGGCAAAGATGGGGTGCATTCTTTCCTCTGCCCAAAGGATGGCCACCGTGTGCCCGTTGAGCTTGACCGGGACAAGATGCTCAAGAAACTGATCGTCCCATGTTTTGCCAATCCTTGTTATGGGTGTGCCGCTGGCCTCTACCGCCAGTATTCCCTCTTTGGCCTCGTTGTATATGCGCAGATCGCGTTCCTCTTTTTCCTCGGGAAGCCTTTGGCCGTATTCGTGCAAATAACCGTGAATTGTGATTTGGCCTGTTTCAATGATATATAAACAGAGACGTACGCCCGGGTAGTTATTGGCGGTAAGGGGCTCGGCAACCAGGTTAAAAGTCTCATTGAGCACGGTGCTGCTGTGTGGTTGATCCTCAACGAGCAGCTGGCTGTTAATGTTTTTATTTACCAGGTCGGTGATTTGGACAAGTTTTTTCTCGGTTTCCGCTATTAACACATCGTCTGTTTTGGTGGCGTAAAATATATCATACAGCATCGCTGCCGAGGGCAAAAGGAGTGCCAGCATAATAATAACAATCAACTGGTTTTTTAAGCTGTCCAAACGCGGGAATTCCAATTCTCTTACCCCTTAGCTTTGTGAGATATAGTATATTTAATTGTAGCAAATAATTTAACTAATACAAATAAATTATTTTTGGTTAATCTGGAACAGTTCAGGCAGGTATTATAATGGGATGTGTAATATTAATTGAATAGTACCAAAATAATAATGGAGGGTTACAATGTTTATCGAACAGGGACCGATCCGTCCGCCCAGCGAGGCCGACAGCCTGCTGATCAGGGTTACGCGCAATTGCCCCTGGAACAAGTGCGCCTTCTGCAAAACCTTCAAGGGTGAACAGTTCAGCCGCCGTCCCGTGGAAGATGTTTTGGCGGATGTGGACACCATCGGCCGGGTGGCCGGGCAGCTGCGGCAAATATCACGTGAACTGGGGAGGGAGGGGAAAATAACCGCCGAAGTGGTGCACGAGGCCGGCAAGCGGCACGGGCATCTGCATTACCATGTAGGCGCCTGGCTGTATAACGGCGGCAAAAACGTTTTTCTCCAGGATGCCAATTCCCTGATTATAAAGACCGACGATTTAGTGCGGATTGTCAGATATATTCGTCAGGCTTTCCCGGCTGTGGAGAGGATTACCACCTATGCCCGGGCCGACACTGTGGCCCGTAAGGATGAGCGCGACTTGATTGCATTGCGTGAAGCAGGGCTGAATAGAATTCATATGGGCATGGAATCCGGTTCCGGCCAGGTGCTTAAACTGATCCGGAAGGGCGTCACCGCCGCCCAACTGGAAGAGGCCGGCCGCAAAATCAAAGCTGCCGGGATATCGGTGTGCTGGTACGTGATGCCCGGCCTGGGCGGCAGGCAGTATTCCCGGGCACACGCGCTGGAAACAGCCGCCCGGATTAACGCCGTCAACCCGGAGCATGTGCGCTTCAGAACTCTGTCCGTACTGAAGGGAACTCCGCTGCATGATTTAATGACCGACGGCAAGTTCGAACCGCTGGACGAGGATGAAATTGCGGCCGAAATCCGTCTTTTAATCGAATCACTGCAGGGTGTGACCACCAGGCTGGTCAGTGACCATATTTTAAACTTGCTGCAGGAATTGGAAGGCACTATGCCCGGAGACAAGGACAGGTTGCTGGGTATTATCGACCGCTACCTGGCCTTGCCCGCGCATGATAAAGCCAATTACCAGGTGGGGCGCAGGGCCGGAGTGTACAGAATCCTGGACGATATGCGCGATCCCGCCAGGTACCGGTACGTGGAGGGTCTGATCCGGGAGATGGGCGGACTGGGCAACTTGAAAGAACACTTGGAAAGAATTCGCCGCAGATTTGTATAATTTTGCTCCGAACTGAAACCGAGAGGGGAAAGCTTATGGACGACGGGGGTAAAAAAAAGGCTCCGGAAAGCACAAAAAAAATAAAGATCGGCAGGCTGCATGTCGATCCCGTTTTCCTGGTCATATTTTTGTTTTTTACCCTTAGTTCTTTTTTAATGGCCTTATTTGTTTGGCTGGCATCATAATTTGGAGGTTGGAAGTTGAATCCAACCTCCAACCTCCAATTTCTAGTCAGAACGAGCTACCGCCAGCAAGTAAATTTTCTGGCCGTTCCCGGCGTTGTTAAGCTCTTTCTCCGCTGCCATGAGCTGTTGCAGCTGCCGGTCATCCAATTGGGCCGCCGACATGCCTTGGGCTTTTATTTGCGTCATACGCCTCAACTCCTTTCGGGGGTAGTTTTTCCGGCCTGTTTTTCTTTTACACTCCGGCAACGCTGAAAGTATTTGGTTTGTATTAATAGCCATACCGCCGCAAAATGGCTAAGCGCCTGTGATTGTGATAAAATTAAAAGCCCTAAAAATCTATGGGAGAAAGATGGAAAATTGTTCAGAAAAATAATTGTCATCTTTACAATAATGCTGCTGATATGCTCAATCGCCGCACCGGCGGCGGCCGAACCGCCCGCAGAACCGGTTACGACGGCTACGGCGGCGCTGGTGATGGACGCTGAAAACGGTCAGGTGCTGTACGGTAAGGAAGCGGACCGGAAGATGTACCCTGCCAGTACCACCAAGATTATGACCGCGTTGGTGGCGCTGGAAAATTCGTCCCTGGACGAGATGGTGGAAATAAGCCCCGAAGCATCCTCCGTGGACGGGTCACGGGTCGGCCTGCAGCCCGGGGAGAAACTGCCCATGGAGCATCTGTTGTATATGCTGATGCTGACCTCGGCCAACGACTCTGCTGAGACCATTGCCGAGCACCTTGGCGGTTCGACGGAAGGGTTTGCCGAACTGATGAACCGGCGGGCCGGAGAACTGGGCGCCCGTAACACCAATTTCACCAACCCGCACGGCTTACCCGACCCCGAACACTACACCACCGCCCGGGACCTGGCTTTAATCGGGCGTGAAGCCATGCGGAACGAGGTTTTTCGCCGTATTGCCGGCACCGTGAACATCAAGCTGGACCGGAAAAAATACATGTCCCCGGAACTGCTGCAGAGCGTTGAAAAATTGGAGCAGGCCCATGGGCCGCTGCAGGAGGATTTTTACACCCACAACCGGCTGCTGACCGGGGGATATTACGGTTATCAAGGGGCCAACGGCATAAAAACCGGTTATACCGTGGACGCGGGGCAATGTATTGTGGCCTCGGCCCGCCGGGACGGGCGGGAGATGATTGCCGTGGCTCTAAACAGCCAGGGCGCCAGCCTGTGGACCGACGCCGCCGCGCTGATGAATTACGGTTTTCAGGCTTTCACGCCGGTGGAACTGGTAACGCCGCGACAAATGATTACCGACGCCCCGGTTAAGAACGGGGCGGAAAACGCAGTGCTGGAAACCGCCGGGTATTTTTATTATAACTTTCCCGCCGGTGAAACCCCCGAAGTTTCCCGCCGGGTTGAACTGGATAAAAATATAGAGGCACCGCTGGAAGCCGGGGAGCAGTTGGGTGAACTGGTGTTGGAAGCTAAAGGTAGGGAACTGGGCCGGGTATCCCTGGTGACGGTGAGCGCTGTTCCGCGCAGCACCGCCAGTTACCCCTGGGTATGGCTGGCGGGCGGCGCTGCCGCATTGTTTTTGATCCGCTGGCTTTATGCGCGCAGCCGCCGGCGCCGGCGCCGGTCCAGACTGCCATACCCCAAACGCGACTACCGCCGCTGATCCTCCAACTTGAGGATTAACGGCGGTCGGGTACCAGAAGGCGCACCAATGCCGTAAATTGCAGCACCACCGGCAGGACGGCAAGGCTGCTGACGATGTTGAATATTGTGTGGGCGTTGGCTATCTGGCGGGGCAGATCGCCGGCGGTTAAACCAAGCAGTAGCGCAAATGGTTTAATCAGTGGCAGGAAAATCGCCGCTCCCAGCAGGTTGAGCAGTACGTGGGCGGCCGCCGTTTGTTTGCCGGCCCTGGGACCGCCGATGCTGGCCAGCACGGCGGTTACGCAGGTGCCGATGTTGTTGCCCAGCACTATAGCCACTGCGGCCGGTAATGTTATTAAGCCCTGGTTGGATAAAAGCATCACAATGCCCGTTGCCGCGGCGCTGCTGTGCAACAGCGCCGCGGTCAGCACGCCGGCCAGCACCGCCAGCAGGTGGTTGTGCTGTAAGTACATGATGGTAAGGTTAAACCACGGTGTATGCTGCAAGGGCGCCAGAGCATCGGCCATCAGCCACAGCCCGGTGAAAACCAGGCCGAAACCGAATAAAGCATGTCCCAACTGTCCCGCCGGACCGCGTTTATTCAGCGCCCAAAGAACCAGCCCCAGCACGGCGGCGGGGACAGCCAGCCGGAACAGGTCAAGGGAGATCAGCTGCACCGTAACGCATGTACCCACATTGGCTCCCAGAAGGACGGCTACAGCCTGTTCCAGCCCCATCAGGCCGGCGTTTACAAAACCCACCGAGAGCACCGATACCGCCGTACTGCTCTGGGTCAGCATGGCCAGCAAAGTGCCGGTCAGTGCGCCGCGAACCGGCGTTGCCGTCAACGTGGCCAGGGAACGCCTTATTTTTTCCCGGGACAGGTTTTCCAAGCCCTCTTTCATAACCCGCATGCCCTGCAGCAGGATATAGAGGCCGGCGCATGCGCCAAAAACGGTCAGCAAGCCGGATAAGCCTCCTTTGCCGGTGTGTTATATTCTTATTGGCCGCCGGCACAAAGATATTACCGGAATACAAATTATTATTATTGACATACGTTCATATTGACACGGGTGTTGAATTTTGGATATAATTAATGGCGAGGATAAATGAATGGCTGGGGGTGAACCGGCATGCGCGGGGTTATCGGGGAGATTGAGGAAAAACTGCGGGCCAATGAGCACAAGCTGACCCCCAAAAGGGAGCATGTGCTCAAAATTTTAATTGAAAACAAAGATAAGCACCTGAGCGCCGAAGAGGTGTATAACTTAGTCAAACTCAGGGCTCCCGACGTGGGGTTGGCCACTGTATACCGGACCCTGGAGCTGTTTACTAATTTTGATATCATACACAGCATGGATTTCGGGGACGGCAGAAAGCGGTACGAGTTTGGTACTGAAAGTAATGATGGTCACCGGCACCACCACTTGATTTGTACCCATTGCGGGCGAATTACGGAAGTTAACGAAGATCTGCTGGAAGAGTTGGAGCAGCGGGTGACCCAAAGATATGACTTTGAGATTACCGACCATGAGCTCAAGATATTCGGCTGGTGCCGGAAATGCACGGGTCAGGACAAAGAGTGATTGTTTCCATGTCGCGGGACATGGATTTTTTATTTTTTATCGGTTGAAATTTTTTATATGCCAGGTGGTGAGGTATATGAGTGGTGAGAACCGGCATATTGAAAGGCTCAAGGAGTTGGAGGAACAAATTGCCGATCTTAAACGCAGGATGCCGGCTCATTCGGTAAAACCCGTCATGATCATCCGGTTGGAAGAACTGGAAGAGGAACTGGAACGTCTGAAAAAAGAGGATTAGCTTACACCTAAACCGCCGCCGTCACATAAAATATCTAGAAGGAGTCAGAAGCCAAAGGTTAACCACTATGCTACGTGGTTACATCTGTCCCGGCGAGCGATTTGCGGGAGCGCCGGTAACGGCACCCGGCGCAGCGAAGTGCGAAACCGGACGAGCGGCCAAGGACGGCCGCGAGAGCCATAACCCGAACCAGGACAGTGAGTTTATGGCGGTCCGGTTGAGCCTGAAGCAAGCCGCTGGTGCCGTCGGCGCGGGAGCCTTGAGCGAGCAGGGACAGTTGTAACCACGCTCTGATGAGACTAATTTTCAGGGCAGAATTAAAAAGATTAAAGAAAAAGAAGTAGCTGGTTGTTAAACTGACTTCTTAAACCAGAAATACTGGCCGGGGCGGTGTTTGATGGTGAAAAACGGACCAGTGGTGGGGCTGGCGCTGGGCGGGGGCTTTTTGCGTGGTGTCGCCCATATTGGGGCGCTTAAAGTATTTGAAAAAGCGGAAATCCCGGTGCACATGGTGGCGGGCACCAGCGCCGGCAGCATTGTGGCCGCTCTTTACGCGGCGGGATATAAACCGGAGCAAATGGCTGGAATAACATCCTCACTGCGCCCCCGGGACCTTTTTGATTATGGCTCGGCGGTGGTGAACCTGCTGCTGATGTCCGCCGACTACCTCTGCCGGCTGCTGCGGGTTCCCTTTCCCGGCCGCCGCCCGCTGGGGTTGATGAGCGGCGGCAGACTGAAAGCGTTAATGAACAAATTATTGGCTAATCCGCGATTGGACGGGACTGCAAAAATTGCGCTGGCCATTACCGCGGTGGACGCCAGGGATGGAACGCTGGTAATCTTCCGGCAAGACACGCCCGGGATGCTCACCATTATACCGCCCCGGGATGTTTTTGTTCGTGATATGCCCGTGGCCACGGCGGTAAGAGCCAGCACCGCTGTACCCGGCCTTTTTGAGCCGGTGCGGATGGGCGAAAGGCTGCTGGTGGACGGGGGCGTCAGGGATAACGTCCCCGCCTATGTGCTGCGGCAAATGGGCGCCGATTTCGTTGTGGCGGTGGACGTGGGATACAGCGGTTATCTTCCCTGCCGGGTGGGCAATATAGTTGACGTTTTAACCCAGAGCCTGGAGATCATCGCTTCCGAAAGTATTATCCTGAAATTGGAGCAATACGCCGACCTGGTGATCCGGCCGGTAATCAAAAATATGAGTGCCTGGGACTTTGACCGGATAGATTACTGCATTCAGGCAGGAGAAACTGCCGCCGAAGCCGCAGTGGAGGAAATAAAACGTCGTCTGATAAGCCTTTAATTACATCTATTTTGGCATTATACTAAAGTAATAACGCCATTGGCAAAAAGGGGACAAAGGAGGGTTTATCAATGGAATTTATCCCCCGGGGGATGGCTACCGGCATCGGAAGTCTGCCCTATCAGGATACTGAAACCGCGCTCAAGTTGATTATGGAGCATATGCCTGCAGCGCCTCATTGGCCGCAGCTGCCCCGGCTGGGCGGTGACGAGGGCTTTGTACACCAGTTCCTGGACCCGCTGGTGCGGATGGGCCTGCTGGAACAAAGGGGCGACAGGGTTGTTTTCCCGGTGGAGGCTCCGGATTGGCCCGAGCGCCTGACCGGGTTTTATACCGTGTATATGGACGCTGAGTCCGGCGAGCCGGATGCTTTGGCCGCCTTTGCGTTCCCGGCGGCCTCGGCGTCAGGTTTTTATGCCTTCGTGGAAAAACTGCGTCAAAACGGCGTGGGACAGGCTCGCTTCCTGAAGGGCCACATGACCGGGCCGTTGACTGTTGGTTTTCAGTTAAAGGACGAAAACGGCCGGCTGGCTTACTACCAGGAACAGCTGCGCGATTTGCTGGTGAAAACGCTGGCCATGCATGCCTGCTGGCAAGTTTCCGAGCTGGGCAAGTTCGGCCTGCCGGTAATCATATTCATGGACGAGCCGGGGATCCGGGTTTACGGCAGCAGCAGCTATATCACCGTGACCAGGGAAATGGTGCTGGCTGATTTAAACGCCATCTTCGCCGCCATACATAACGCCGGTGGAATCGCCGGGGTGCACTCCTGCGACGCCATCGACTGGTCGGTGCTTTATGAATCCAATCTGGAAATAATCAATCTGGATATTTACCAGTACGGGGAATCACTTTTGCCTTATGTGAAGGAAATGAAGCCTTACCTGGAACGCGGCGGGGTAATGGCCTGGGGCGTCGTGCCCACCTTTGACAAGGCCTTTGAAGAAGATGCGAATTCTTTGCTGCAGCGGCTGGAGGACCTGTGGTCAGAACTGAACAATCGCGGAATAGACCGCAGTGTCCTGCTGCGGCAAAGCCTGATTACCCCGGCCTGCGGCACCGGCCTTTTGGAACCCGGCCTGGCGGAACGGATTTACCGGCTTACCCGGGAGGTATCGGAAAAGGTGACAGCGCTTAATTCGTAAAGCTAAAGCGAGGTAAAACACATGCGGCTGCCCGACTACCATATCCATACCGCCCGCTGCGGGCATGCGTCCGGGCGCATGGAAGAGTATATACAACAAGCCCTGGCCCTGGGACTAAAAGAAATCGGCTTTGCCGATCACGTGCCCATGTACTGGCTGGCCGAAGACGCCCGGGATCCGGAATTGGCCATGCCCGGGAGCGGACTGGCCGGCTACGTGGCTGAAGTGGAAAGGCTGCGGTCAGCGTATCCGGAAATATCCGTCAAACTGGGCCTGGAGGCCGACTATATCCCGGGGCACGAAGCCGGTTTGCGGCGCCTCCTTGAACAATATCCCTTCGACTACGTGTTGGGCTCGGTGCATTTCATAGACGGGTGGGGTTTTGACAACCCCGTATATATCGGGCGCTACAAAACCCTGGATTTGGATCAGCTTTACCGCCGGTATTTTGAACTGGTGCGGCAGGCCGCCCGGAGCCGGCTCTTTGACATTATGGCCCATCCTGATCTGATTAAAAAATTCGGTTTTGGCGCCGGCTTTGATCTGCGTGATTTGTATGACGAAACCGCCGGCACCTTCGCCGAAGCCGGTGTCTGCGTGGAAGTCAATACTGCCGGCTTGCGGGTGCCGGCTGGTGAAATATACCCCTCCGAGGAATTTTTGCGGGCCTGTCGAAAACACGGCGTGCCGGTAACCACGGGCTCCGACGCCCACCTGCCCGGCCAGGTGGGACACGAATTCGACAGCGCTGTGAGATTGTTGATCCGGACCGGATATGGCGCAACGGCTTCTTTTAGCCGCAGAAAATATTTTCTAAAAAGCTTCTAACAGTTGTAGCAAACAATTAATTACAATTAATCCCAATATAACATTAAATTTGCAGCAGGACTTGCTTGTTTAGTTGATGAATAGTTTAGTTAATGAATTAGAAAAGTATGACATACCCTGAATAATCCTATCTCGAAAACCACGGGGGTTGGATTATGGATCATATTCGCTTGTTAATAGCCAGTGATGACTCATCTGCCAGGAGAGGGTTAGTGGCTATATTCGCAATGGAAGACGCCTTTGAAATCCTGGGCGGTTTTACCGTGGATGAAGCGTTGGTAAAGTCCGCCGCGCTGCAGCCGGATGCGGTTTTATTTGATTTGCCCCAGAATCCGCCGGTCCCGGATTACATTGAGAAGTTAAGTCTTATGAAACAAGAATGCCCCTGCAGCATGTTATTGGTGTTGGCGGACAATGAACCGCCCGACCGGCTGGCCGGTGTACTGACCCTTGGCATAGACGGTTGTATACCAAAAAACATTATGCGCGGCAGTCTTGTAAAGACCATTGAACTAACCTGCCGGACCGGGATCCTGTGTTTGCCCGGTTCTCTTAAAAAAGCGGTGTTTTTTTCAGTCTCTGAAGCGATACAGCGTGTCGGATGTTTTAATAAGCAAGTTGCCGGCAACAGGGAGTCTCTGACCAGGCGGGAAATGGAAATACTGACATTTATGGCCAAGAATTATTCGAACCGCGAAATCGCACGCAAACTATATATCAGTGAACCTACAGTTAAAACACATGTCAGCAGTATCCTGCGCAAGCTGGGTAAAAGCAACCGGGCCCAGGCAGTGGTTTATTCATATCAGGCGGGCCTGATTAGTGAATTTTGCGCCATGCACGAGTAAGTTGTTTCCCGGAATTCATACCAGTGGAAAAAGTCATACTTAGGTCTGATTCAATATTGTCCCCGCCGGCTGGTACAATATCAGTATAACTTTTTAAACTGGAGTGGATTCCTTTGTATAAAAAGAGTTGTCCTTATTGCAATAGAGATTCCTTTTCCGCCGCGTCTACGGGCCGGTGGAAATGTCCATACTGCCATGCCGACTTGACTATTTTCACCCCGTTACCCGCCGGACCGGTGAAAAAAGACCGTATTAACAGATACGATGGCGGCGGTAATACAGATTCTGATACCGGTGAGGCAACTGAACGCAGAAAACTTGTCCGGTTGAATGCGGTTAAAAAACCGCATAAAAACCCATCAAGGCGCGTACCGCCTTACTGACCGACAGGATATGGCGGGATAAAAAGAGTAGGAACGAGCGGTTCGCAGTGAACACCGGAAGCTGTCCAGCTTTCGGTTAATTTTTTTTACAGGTAAATCTTAACTGACATGAAGCCGGGCGGCGGTACCGCCGCCCGGCTAATTTTTTTCCAGTTTGTTAAAAACTCTTGAAGGATTTAGGAAATTAGTATAGAATAAGTGGAGGAAAGTGGAGGAAAGTGGTTGACAGGGAATAGTCCGTGGGGTGCCCGGCATGTTTTTGGGTGAATACCAGCATACTATTGATACCAAGGGAAGATTAATTATTCCAGCTCGTCTCCGCGAAGGTCTGGGTGACCGGTTCGTTGTGACCAAGGGTCTGGACGGCTGTCTTTTTGCCTATCCCCCTCAGGAATGGTCCAATTTAGAACAAAAGATGCGCTCCCTGCCCTTTACAAGGGCCGACGCCCGGGCCTTCGTCAGGTTTTTCTTTGCCGGCGCCACCGAATGTGAAGTGGATAAGCAGGGGCGGGTTCTGATACCCGCCAGTCTAAGGGAACATGCCGCCCTGGAAAAAGAAGTGGTGGTTATTGGAGTATCCAGCCGCGTGGAAATCTGGTCCCAGACGCGTTGGGAGCAGTACAACGCGGAATCGGCCTCGTCGGTGGAGGAGATCGCCGAAAAGATTGTTGATTTTGACCTTGGCATATAAACGGAAGATTAGACCGGGGATGATTGTCGGCTGTGCCTGCTGATGCGGATCAACCCAAAATTTCAAATAATTCAGGCTCAGTACCCTTTGTCCACCTTCCGGTGTTGCCGGCCGAAGTGCTGAAAGGGCTTAATCCGGGACCGGAGGGAATATTTGTGGATTGCACCGTGGGCGGCGGCGGTCACGCCCGGCTGCTGCTGGAAAGCACCGGACCGGATGTGCGTTTGGTGGGCCTGGACCGGGATCCCGAGGCTCTTGAGGCGGCGGCCCGGAATCTGGCGTCCTTCGCGGGCCGCTTTCATCTGGCCCGGGCAAACTTCGCCGACCTGTCCGGTGTGCTTGACGGGCTGCATATTGACATGGTGGACGGTTTTTTGTTCGACCTGGGGATCAGCTCATATCAACTGGACAATCCCCACCGGGGATTCAGCTACATGCATGACGCGCCGCTGGATATGCGCATGGATCCCGCGGGGCTGTTAACCGCCAAACATCTGGTCAACAGCTTGCCTGAACCGGAGTTGGCCACATTAATCAGTACATACGGAGAAGAACGGTGGGCTGCCAGAATAGCCGGATACATAACCCGGGCCAGGGAGACCCGGACCATTAACACCACCGCCGAATTAGCCCAAATTATTAAACAGGCCATCCCGGCCGCGGCCAGGCGTGAAGGGCCCCACCCGGCCAAGCGGACCTTTCAGGCGCTGCGGATAGCTGTAAATAACGAACTGGATATTTTGTCCGACGCGTTTAGGGAAGCGGTGGCCCGCCTGAGACCCGGCGGCCGGATATGCGTTATCTCATTTCATTCGCTGGAGGACAGGATCACCAAAGAGACTTTTAACGCACTGGCCAACCCGTGCCGGTGCCCGCCGAAATTACCCTGTTCCTGCGGCCTTAAACCGCAGCTGAAACTGATCACCAGACGTCCCGTGACTTGCGGGGAGCAGGAACTGGCCGTAAATCCCCGGGCCCGCAGCGCCAAACTGCGGGTGGGGGAAAAGGCTCTGTTCTAAAAAACCGGAAGGGTGAATATTTTTTGATAGTAGCGAGGGAAAAGCCCCAATATTACAGTTTGCCCGAATTACCCGGGGAAAAGAAGCAGCCGCGAAGAAAACCGGTTGGCCGCTCCCTGAAGTGGAAAGAAAAAATGGCTTTGACGGGGTTGGTGGGCTTGTTCTTTTGTTCCAGCCTGCTAATTGCCTTTTATTTCGCCCAGGTGCTGGTCACCGGCCACCTGTTGAATGAAACGGAGAATGATTTGGTGCAGCTGCGTAAAGAAAGCCACGACTTGTACGCCAGGGTAAATCAGTTTACCAGCCTGGAAAATATCGAAGTGCTGGCGGTAAACCGGCTGGGCATGGTGCAGCCGGAAAGCGACCTGGTAATCCTGGTGCAAAATGCGGCGCCAGCGGAGCTGCCTGCGGCGGCTGATACCGATGCTGCCTCGGCTGAACAGGGACCCCGGCAGGCGGCAGACGAAAAGCGCGGGCAAAACTGGGTCATTCGGGCTTTTACCAATATGGTGGGCCATCTGGAAGCCAGCATAAAAGCGGGCTGACCATACCTTTTTCGGAGGGGCTCGGATGTACGGAACGAGTATGAACGTTCGAAAACGTCTAACATTGACCTTTATTCTGGCCGGCCTGGCCTTTGTTTTTCTCATGGGCCGGCTGGCCTGGGTTCAATTTGTCCACGGCGAAGAACTGCAGGAAAAAGCGCTGGAAGTGCGCATGCGGGATATCCCGGTGGAGGCCAAACGCGGTTCCATACTGGACCGTAACGGCAAAGAACTGGTGATCAGTATCAGCGTGGATTCAATTTACGCCACGCCGCGCCAGGTGGCGGATCCACGGGAGGCGGCGGACAAAATAGCTCCCATCCTGAACATGGATGCCGACAAGTTGTATGAAAAGTTGTCCAAACAATCCTCATTCGAATGGGTTGAGCGCAAGGTGGACAACGAAACCTCGGAAAAGATTAGAGCCCTTAATATTGAGGGTATCGGCTTTGTCGAGGAAAGCAAACGGCATTACCTGGACCCCGGACTGGCCCCTCACGTGCTGGGTTTCGCCGGAGTTGACAACCAGGGTCTCACCGGTATCGAAAGAAGCTATGATGAAGAACTGCGGGGAAAGCCGGGCCGGATAGTGGTTGAGCATGACGCCGCCGGACGTCCGGTGCCCGAAGCCTTGCACCAGTACATACCGGCTGAACAGGGTCATGACCTGGTGCTTACCCTGGACGAAACCATTCAGTATTTTGTCGAGCGTGAGCTGGACAACGCGGTGGCCATGCACAATCCGAAGTACGCGCTGGCCATTGTTATGGATCCGGAAACCGGCGGCATATTGGCCATGGGCAACCGGCCCAGTTTCAATCCCAACAACTGGAGCAACGAGCCCAAGGAAATCTGGGACAAAAACCCGGCTATCTGGTACAATTATGAACCGGGCTCCACATTTAAGATCGTTACCGCCGCGGCGGGCCTGGAGGAAAACGTAGTCAACCCCGACAGTGGTTTTTACTGTCCCGGTTATATCAAAGTGGCCGACCGCACCATCCGCTGCCACAAGGGCGGCGGACACGGCAGCGAGACCTTTACGGAAGTGGTGCAAAACTCCTGTAACCCCGGGTTTATCGAAGTGGGTCTTGATGTGGGATTGCAACGGTATTATAAATACCTGGACGCCTTTGGTTTCGGCTCCCCAACCGGTATCGGGCTTCCCGGTGAGGAAAGCGGCATTGTAATCCGGGAAGATCAGGCCACCAAATTGAACCTGGCCACCATGGCCATGGGCCAGTCCATTGCCGTTACTCCCATTCAGTTAATCAGCGCAGTGGCGGCGGTGGCCAATGACGGCGTGATGATGAAGCCGCAGCTGGTGAAGGAAATCAGGAGTAACGGCAAAACCGTATTTTCAATGCAGCCGGAAAAAGTGCGGCAAATCATCGCTGAGGACACTGCCCGCCAGTTGCGCGGCTTATTGGAAAACGTAGTGGCCAAGGGTACCGGCCGCAATGCCTTTGTGGAAGGGTACCGGGTGGGCGGTAAAACCGGTACGGCCCAGGTGGTGGGTGAAAGCGGCGGTTACGTCCAGGGCAGGTACGTGGCTTCCTTTGCCGGGTTCGCCCCGGCGGATGATCCAAAGATGGTCATGCTTGTAGTTATTGTCGAGCCCCAGGGTGGTTCTTATTACGGCGGTGTAGTGGCGGCGCCGATATTCCAGGCCATCGCCAGGGACACCCTGCGCTACATGCGGCTGCCGGAGATCCCTGATGCGGAAAAACCGGAGAGGCCAAATGAACCTGTGGAGCCCGACGTTGAAATAACCGTACCCGATGTGGTCAACTACCCGGCGGACGAAGCCTGCCGGATTATTAAGGCCGCCGGTTTGCAGTGCGTCACCCGGGGGGAGGGAGGCCTGGTGCGCCGGCAGACACCCGCTCCGGGCGCCACCGTTGCAGGAGGCGCCACTGTAATCCTGGATTTGGAACCGGCCGCAAGCAGGAGCGGCAGCGGCGCAGTGACGGTACCTAATTTAAAGGGGTTAACCATTAAAGAAGCGGGATATGTGCTGGAAGAGATCGGCCTGCGCCTGGTACCCGAGGGCAGCGGCGTGGCTGTACGGCAGAGCTATAGCCCCGGCGCGTCCGTAAAAAGGGGCGCTCCGGTGCGGGTGGTGTTCGAACCGCCCGGGAACAGCCGGGAGACGGCGCCTCCGGCGGCAGCAGGGTCTGAAACGCCGGAAATAATAATTGATCCGGATATCCACTGAAAAGTGACGGAGATTATTTTCCCCGGGCAGATCGCCGGGCCGGCAAGACCGGTCCGGCGAAAGTGTTTTTCCATATCCCAGGTTAATTATGTTAAATATGGAAATAATATTATTAAATACGGGAGGGACTGCCGGTTGCTGTTGTCGAAATTGTTGCCTGATCTGCCCCTGGCATTGCCGGCCGAGGACCGGTCTGTGACAGGCATTGCTTACGATTCGCGCCGGGTGGAGCGGGGTTTTTTATTCGTCGCCGTTAAAGGCTTTAAAACAGACGGCCATTTGTATATTCAGGACGCGGTAAACCGGGGCGCCGCCGCCGTTGTAATGCAGCAGGATCTGCCGGTGCCGGGAGACGCCGTCAAGATACTGGCGCCCGACACACGCCGGCTGCTGCCGCAGCTGTCCGCCCGTTTTTTTGGTTATCCGGCCCGGAAAATGAAAATGATCGGCGTGACCGGCACCAACGGCAAAACCACCACCACCAACCTGATCGAAAACATCTACCGGGCGCACGGGGTTAAAACCGGCCTAATCGGGACGATCCATAACCGCATTGGAAACCGGGTGCTGGCTGTGGAGCATACCACGCCGGAATCCACCGACCTGCAAAGCCTGCTGGCCCAAATGACCGGCGCGGGGGTGGAGGCGGTGATTATGGAGGTCAGCTCGCACGCCCTGGCGCTGCGCCGGGTGGACCAGTGCGAATTTGATACCGCGGTGTTTACCAACCTGACCCAGGACCACCTGGATTTTCACGGCAGCATGGAGGATTACCTGGCCGCCAAGCTGGTTTTATTTGAGCAGCTTGGCCGCGATGCCTACAAAACCGGCCCCAAGCAGGCCGTTGTTAATGCCGATGATCCGGCGGCGAAACGGATCAAGGCCGCCTGCACGGTTCCGGTGATTACTTACGGTATTAAACGTCAGGCCGATATCTCGGCTGCGGATGTTAAGATCAGCACCCGGGGGGTTTCTTTCACCGCGGTGCTGGATGGGGAAGCCATGCCCCTGAACCTTAAAATGACCGCCCGCTTCAACGTTTATAATTCGCTGGCGGCAATTGCCGCCGGGATTGCCGCCGGCATTCCGCCGGCCACAATCAAAGGGGCCCTGGAAGGAGTGTCCGGGGTGCCGGGCCGTTTTGAGCTGGTGGACCGGGGTCAGAGCTTTGCGGTGGTGATCGATTATGCCCATACGCCGGACGGGTTGGAAAACGTACTTTCCACCGCCAGGGAAGTGTCGAAGGGCAAAGTGATTGCCGTTTTCGGCTGCGGCGGGGACCGTGACCGGACCAAGCGTCCGCTGATGGGGGAGATTGCCGTCCGGCTCAGCAGCCTGGCGGTGGTTACGTCCGATAACCCGCGTTCCGAAAATCCTCTGAATATAATAAATGACATTATGACCGGCGTGCAAAGGGTGCCGGAGGCCGTATACCAGGTGATACCGGACCGCCGTCAGGCCATCGATTGGGCCGTCCGCGCGGCCGGGCCCGGCGACGTGGTGGTAATCGCGGGCAAGGGTCACGAGGATTATCAAATTATAGGCGACCGCCGCCTGCATTTCGACGACCGGGAGGTGGCCGCGGCGGTATTGGATGACATTGTCAACGGGGAGGATGCCGGATGAAAACCATGACCGTGGGCGAAGTGTACCGGGCCATAGGCGGCAGGTCGCTGCGCGGCGACCAGAACGTCGTCGTGAACCGGGTCAGCACGGACACCCGGCAAATCCAGCCGGACGACCTCTTTTTCGCCCTGCGGGGGGAAAGGTACGACGCCCACGATTTTCTTGACCGGGCTGTGGCCGCCGGGGCCGCCGGACTGGTTGTCGACCGTGACGTCAATGTTAATACCGCGGTACCGGTGATCGGGGTGGCGGACACCCTGGCCGGTCTGCAGGCTCTGGCTGCATACAACCGCAGGCAATATCACGTTCCCGTGGTGGGGATTACCGGCAGCAGCGGCAAGACCACCACCAAGGATATGGTCGCCGCGGTGCTGGAAACTGGTTTTAAGGTGCTTAAAACCAGGGGTAACCTGAACAACGAGATTGGCCTGCCCCTGACGCTGCTGGATTTTTCGGCTGAACACGGCGCCGCGGTGGTGGAGATGGCCATGCGCGCCCCGGGTGAGATCGATGCCCTGTGTCTTTTGGCCCGGCCCACCTGCGCCGTAATTTCGACCATTGGCGTGGCGCACCTGGAACGGCTTGGTTCGGTGGAGAATATTGCCCGGGCCAAGGGGGAAATACTGGACCACATAGCTCCCGACGGGTTCGCCCTGCTGCCCGGAGACAGTACCCTGGCCCGGGAGCAGGCCAAACGCTGCCATGGCCGGGTTTTGTATTACGGCCTGGAACAGGGGCTGGATGTTTATGCCCAAGACCTGCGCCGGGAAGGGGAAGGCAGCCGGTTCACCGTGGTGGCGGGCGGCGAACGCTGTGAGGTCCGGCTGCCGCTGCCCGGGCTGCACAACGTCAAAAACGCCCTGGCCGCCGCAGGTGTGGGGCTGATGCTGGGCCTTACCGCGGAACAGGTGGCCGGTGGTTTGTCCGCGGTGACGCTGTCCGGGATGCGTACTGAAATTACCCGGGGGGAGAATTTTACCCTCATCAACGACGCATACAACGCCAACCCCGAGTCAACCCGCGCCGCGCTGCAAACTCTGGAGGAACTGGCGGGCGACAGGCGGCGGGTGGCGGTGCTGGGCGATATGCTCGAGTTGGGCGCCGGCGCCGCCGACGGCCACCGGCAGTGCGGCGCCGCCGCCGTCAGGCACGGGGTGGCGCTTCTGATTGCCGTGGGCGAAATGGCCGGTGAGATCGCCTCCGGCGCCCGGCAGGCCGGCGACCGCGGGGAAATTATCACCTGCCGGGATAATGCACAGGCTCTGACCGAGCTGCAAAACAGGCTGCTGCCCGGTGACGTTGTGCTGGTTAAAGGCTCCCGGGGTATGCGCATGGAGGAAATTGTCCGGGGTCTGTTGAAAAATAAATGACAGTCGAAAGTCCAACGTCAAAAGTCGAAAGCGAGTTTACGCAAGAGACTGCAAGACCAAGGGCAAATTGTTTTTTTCGCAAGTTCGTTTATTAAATGACTCTTGACTTTAGACTTTCGACTTTAGACTGTATTTTTAAGGAGCCGGCAACCGTAATGATTTCCGATACACAAATTTCACTTTCCTTTATGGTGGCCCTTGTGGTCACCTTGGCCTTGGGACCGCTGACCATTCCGCTGCTGCGGCGGCTGAAATTCGGCCAATCCATCCGTGACGACGGTCCGGCCCGGCATTTAATCAAGGCCGGCACGCCCACCATGGGCGGGTTGATGTTCCTGGCCGGCACTGCTCTGGCGGTGCTTTTGGCCGCCCGGGACAACCGGGACGCGCTGGTGGTGCTGGGTATCACCCTGGGTTTTGGACTGATCGGTTTTTTGGATGACTTTGTTAAAGTGGTCCTGAAACGGTCATTGGGCCTGCGGGCCAGGGAAAAACTGCTGGGCCAGATACTGCTGGCGGCTCTGTTGGGAGCGTTGGCCCCGGCGGCGCTGGAACGGGGCACCGCCATGGCTGTGCCCTTCGCCGCTCTTGTGGCGGGGGGAAGCGTGTTCCTGGAACCGGAATACTGGTTATACATCATTTTTATTATTATGGTTACCGTTGGTGTGGCCAACGCCGTAAACCTGACCGACGGTTTGGACGGACTGGCCTCCGGCGTTACCGTGGCTGCCGCGGCGGCCTTTATTCCCATTGGCATCTTAGCCGGCAGGCCGGGGGTTTCCCTGGTTATGGCGGCGCTGGTGGGCGGATGTCTGGGTTTTTTGTTTTATAACCGTTACCCGGCCCGGGTATTTATGGGCGATACCGGGTCGCTGGCCCTGGGCGGCGCCCTGGCCGCGGCGGCGGTGCTCACCGGCGCTGAACTGGCCCTGCCTTTAATCGGCGGCGTATTCGTACTGGAGACCCTGTCCGTGATCCTGCAGGTGTTTTCCTTTCAGGTCTTCGGGCGGCGGATATTCCGCATGAGCCCGCTGCATCACCATTTTGAACTGGCGGGCTGGAGCGAATTAAAAGTGGTGGCTGTATTCTGGCTGGCGGCCGTCGGCTTCGCCATCCTGGGTTTGACGGGTTTTGTTACCGGTTAAGGTAGAGTTAAAGGATTGGGGGTCAGACATTTAAGTCTGACCCCTCTCGGAAGTAGGGATATTACTTGGAACTAAAAGGTAAAAAAGTGCTGGTGGTCGGGGCCGGCAAAACCGGCCTGTCCACGGCCCGGTTTATGTTGCGCCGGGGCGCCCGGGTTACCATCACCGACGGTAAGGAAAAGGACAAACTGAACGGTGAATTGGACGCACTGCTGGCCGGCGGCGTCCATGCCGTGCTGGGATACTATCCCGAAGTGCGGCCCGAAAGCTGCGATCTGGTGGTGGTCAGCCCCGGCGTCCCGCCTGGTGTGCCGCCGGTGGCGGCGGCACGGGCCCGGGGCATTCCGGTCACCGGCGAGCTTGAACTGGCCTACCGCTTCGCCAGGGCGCCCATGGTGGCCATTACCGGCACCAACGGCAAAACCACCACCACCAGCCTGGTGGGCGAAATATTTAAAGCGGCCGGACGGCGTACCCTGGTGGGTGGCAACATAGGCGACACGCTGGTGGATGTGATCGAGGACTATGGCCCCCGGGACGTGGTTGTGGCCGAGGTATCCAGTTTTCAGCTGGAGACGGCGGAGCAGTTCAAACCGCGGGTGGCGGTGATTCTGAATATCGCCCCGGACCACCTGGACCGCCACGGCAGCATGGAAAACTACACTGCCGCCAAAGCCCGCATTTTTGCCCGGCAGAATAAAAACGATTTTACCGTGCTTAATTACGACGACCCCCGCACCCGGGCGCTGGCCGCACAGACGCCGGGACAGGTTATATTTTTCAGCCGCCGGCATAGCTTAAAAGAGGGGGTACTTGTCCGCGACGACAGAATAACAGTGCGCCTTGCCGGCGTCCAAAGGGATATCCTGGGCATAGGCGAGCTGGCTATTCCCGGGGCGCATAACCTGGAAAACGCCCTGGCGGCGGTGGCCGCCGCCAACTGTCTGGGCGTGGCCCCGGAGGTGCTGGCCCGGACCCTGCGCACATTCCCCGGAGTGGAGCACCGGCTGGAAACGGTGACCGAAATTAACGGTGTCCGCTATATCAACGACTCCAAGGGCACTAACCCGGAAGCCAGCATCAAAGCCCTGGAAGCCTTCGACCGGCCCATCGTTTTATTGGCCGGCGGCAGAAACAAAGGCAGCAGTTTTTCCGCCTTTGCCAGACGGGTCCGCGAAAAAGTGCGGGTGCTGGTACTGTTGGGCGAGTGCGCGGATGAAATTGAACGTTCCGCCCGGGAAGAGGGCTTCGAGGCGGTCAGAAGGGCGCCGGGTTTCCGGGAGGCTGTGCTGGAGGCTTACCGGGTCTCCAGGCCCGGGGATATAGTGCTGCTTTCCCCGGCCTGTGCCAGCTGGGATATGTTCAGTAACTACGAAGAGCGGGGCAATTTATTTAAAGAAATTGTGCGTGAATTGGGGCCGGGAGCGGATTAAACCCCTTACTGAAAACACCGGGTAACGAGGGGGTTGTTAAGTGATGCGTACGCGCAAGAAAGCCTTTGATTTTGTACTCTTTTTAACCGTACTGGTACTGCTCAGCATTGGTCTGGTTATGGTATTCAGCGCCAGCGCGTACTTTGCAGGTGATCCCGAGGGCCCGTTCAAGGATCCGTTCCATTTTTTTAAGCGCCAGCTTTTTGGCGCCTGCCTGGGCATTGGGGCCATGTTCTTCATGATTAATTACGACTACTGGCGGCTAAAACGATGGGTTGGACTGATGCTGATCACGTCATTTATATTGCTTATTCTGGTGCTGATACCGGGTATCGGCATGGAGTACCTGGGCGCCCGGCGCTGGATAAATTTAGGTTTTACCAGTTTCCAGCCTTCGGAATTGGTTAAGATATTTATTATCACCTTTGTTGCGTACGGTCTGTCCAGGCGCAGAGAGCAAATCCAGTATTTCGGCCGTGGCTTGCTGCCCTTTCTGCTCATAGCCGGCGCCGCCGCATTGCTAATCCTGGCCCAGCCCGACCTGGGCACAGCGGCCACGCTTTTGGGCACCGTTTTTATCCTGTTTTTTGCCGCCGGGGCCAGGGGCGCCCACCTGACCGGACTGGCCGGGGCGGGTGCGGCCCTGGTGGCCGCAGCCATCTATTTTGAACCATACCGGATGAGGCGGTTCATGGCTTTTCTGGATCCCGAAGCCGATCCCACCGGAGCGGGGTGGAACATATTAAACGCCCTGATGTCGCTGGCGTCGGGCGGCTTTTTGGGGGCGGGCCTGGGGCAGGGACG
>Ga0068714_10000627_pt1 | contig 64892 bp, 59 predicted proteins | sample MTBNYHSulfiMetaG_FD_62988 | JGI IMG/M metagenome (GOLD analysis project Ga0068714, IMG submission 62988) | Enrichment culture microbial communities from rom New York Harbor, USA that are MTBE-degrading - MTBE-NYH (New York Harbor Sulfidogenic)... | ecosystem: Environmental > Aquatic > Marine >...
ACCAATCCCTCATGGCGCAGAGGGACGCCGAGGAAAGATCGGGGAGCGGGATGAGAGGACGGCCTTTTGCGGATCCGCTCCGCAGGGATGCCCTCGTTGACAACCAGCGTCTTGCCCTCCCGCTTAGTAATTTCCCTATAACTTCCAATAATAGGAAAATTTAGTCGTCGTTCATCGCCGGAATGGGAAAAAATATCTTTTCCGGTCCGTCCTCCCGCTCCCGCGGGAATATTCCCCCCGTCGCCGGAGCTCGCGTCCTCGATGAAACCGGCGGCGCTCTCGGTCAAGCTCACAGCCTCTTCGAGACAGATGCGGGCGGCATCCGGGGCGCCGGCCACGGTCAGGCTCTCGCCGAGAACCCTATTGATTCCCCTCAGAACCCGGCCCTGGCGCAAGCTGCGCTGCTCGGCCAGGCGCCGGACTTCGACTTCTCGGCGCATCCGGTCGTTCGACATCCGGAGCTCCTCCGTTCGCTCGGCGACAATCTCTTCGAGATGCTCGCGGTGCCTCCTCAGCTCCGCCTCTGCCGCTTTCCTGTAGCTGATGTCCCTGACGATATACTGGTAAAAGTGCATCCCCCCGGCCTCGACAACCCGGGCGCTCACCTCCACGGGAAACGAGGCTCCGTTTTTTTTCCGGTGCACGGTCTCGAAGACGTGGCTGTCTTTCTTTTTTACCAGGGCCAGATGAGCCTTTTCCTCCGCGGCCGCATCGGGAGACCGTATGTGTTCCAGCCCCAGGGCGCGCATTTCCTCGCCCGAATACCCGTAGACTTCGGCCGCCCGTTCGTTGGCTTCGACGACCCTGAGCCTCTCGTCCAAAAAGAAGATGACGTCATGAGCGTAGCGGCTCAGGAACTCGTAGCGCTGAGCCATGGACAACCGCTCGACCTCGGAGAGCAGTTGCCGGTTCTCCAGGCGGCTGAGTTGTCGATACAAGACCATGAACACCCCCCCGGCCGCCGCCAGGATGAGGGGCAGGAGCAGGCTCAAGACGACGAAGCCCCGTCCTTGGAGAGAAGCATAAATCTCGCTTTCCCCGAAAGGGACCGGGACGGGGCCGTTCTCCGCGCCGGAAACGGCCGGAAGCGCTTTCTCGTAAGCCTTCCGGACCTGCCGGATTTGGGTGCGATGATAGATTATCCCCGTAGCGGCCAGGCCGAGGGAGAGCAGGAAAAAGATGGCCGCCAGCGCCCAGGGGAATCGCCGCAGCCTGCGGACGAAGCGGCGATATCCGGACTTCCACCTCAATACGCGAAATCCCGCTCTGGTTCTATCGCTCAATACGGCCACGCCTTTTTTACTGAAGCAGCTTTGGCCGATTGAGTCCGAAAAACCTCTAAGGAACTTTTCCCCTTCCGTCTCGGATGAAGCATAAAAGAAACTCTAGCGGCTGTCAATCGCCTCCTGAAAAAAATCAGCCTTTCCCAGCCAAGTGTTTTTTCTTATAATGAACCCGCACATAGAGGGAAGGACGCCATGGGGAAAAAAACCGCCCAGGGACTGCTTGGAGAGCCTTCCCTGCCGTAAAAAGGATCCGAGACCCGGAATGATCCCCTCAGACGCTTCCATGAAAATTCTCGTGGCCGACGACGACGCCGTTACCCGCAAGGTCCTGGAAAGACAGCTCGCGAGTTGGGGGTACCGGCCCATCCTCTGCAAGAGCGGTACAGAAGCCTGGAGAATTCTTCGCCGGGAAAATATCCCCCTGGCCGTTCTCGATTGGATGATGCCCGGAATCCAGGGCCCGGAGCTCGTGCGCAAGATCCGGGGCCTCAAGAATTCCGGCTACACCTATCTCATCCTTCTCTCTTCCCGGTCCGAGAGGCGCGATCTCCTGACCGGGCTCTCCTCGGGAGCGGACGACTACCTGACGAAACCCCTTCATTCGAGCGAATTGCGCGTTCGCCTCCAAACGGGAGAACGCATCCTCAGGCTGGAGAAAAACCTGATCCAGGCGAAGCGGAAGCTCCAAAAGATGGCCTATTCCGATTCCGTGACAGGCCTATGGAACCGGCACAGGATCATGGAATTCCTCAGGGAGGAATGGATCCGCAGTCAGAGGCAGGGCCAATCCCTGGGAATCATCCTCCTGGACATAGACCATTTCAAGGCCGTCAACGATCGCCACGGGCATCCCGCCGGAGACGGCGTACTGATCGAGCTTGCCCGGCGGTTGAGGAAGGAAACGCGGCCCTACGACCGCATCGGCAGGATAGGGGGAGACGAGGTCATGATCCTCGTTCCGGGATGCGGCCGCCGCGAAGTCCTGGGGCCGGCCGAACGAATGCGGGAGGCCGTGGCTTCCAAGCCCTTCAAAGCGGAGGGTGAAAAAATCCCGGTCACGGTCAGCCTGGGCGCGGCGGCCTCAGAAGACTTTGTTAGGGGAAAAAGATCCTCGTTCATCCAAGCCGCGGATCGGGCCCTCTACCGGGCCAAGAGAAAAGGGCGGAACGTCACCGTGGTTCACAAATTAATAAAAGGACGGTGAAATGAGTTCCAGAACAGCGAACATCCGGATTCTTGAAACGCGATTGAAAAAACTTGAGGCTACCCTGGCCGAAAAAGCGGCCCAGGCCGATTTCCTCAACGTTCTCTGCAAGTCCTTCCGCGCCAGAAGTCGGTCGCCGGAAAACCTATTGCGGGAGTTCGTCGACGCCGTCGCCCCTCTTTTTGCCCGGCACGACGTCACGGGACTCCGCGTCGGTTGGGCGGGCCGCGAGACGCGCTCCAGGATTTTCAAGAAATCCAAGACGGTCCTGCGCCGCAAAATTCTCCTGAATCGACAAAAGCCCGGTTCGATGGAAATTCATTATCGAACGGCCGTTCCGGAACGGATGCAGACTCTGCGGTCCATGGCGGAAAGCGCCGAAATATTTCTCGAGAGGGCCCTGACGGAACTCGAACTCCGGACTGCCGAAGAGCGAGAAAAACTCCTGTTCGAGTTCGCTCCCGACGTATATTACATCACCGACTCCAAGGGAACCTTCGTGGGCGTCAACCTGGCGGCGGAGAACATCACCGGCTATCACAAGAAAGAACTGATCGGCAAGAACATCCTGAAGGTCGGCTTGCTCTCGCGGGAGCAGATCCCCAAGGCGGCCGGCCTCCTGGCCCGCAACCTGGCGCGCCGGCCGACGGGACCCGACGAGTTCACTCTCCGGCGGAAGGACGGTTCGAAAATCGACGTCGAGATCCGCACTTTCCCCATCTTCATCGCCGGCAAAATGCGCGTCCTGGGCATCGCCCGGGACATCACCGCGCGCAAAGAAGCGGCGGCCTCCCTTCGGAGAGAGAGGGATATGGCCCGAAGATATCTCGACATCGCCGGGGTCATGATCCTCGCCCTGGACTCCTCGGGGCGGATGACGATGATCAATAAGACCGGTTGCCGGATCCTGGGCGTCAAGGAGAAGGACATCCTGGGAAAGAACTGGGTCAAGACTTTCATCCCCCCGGCGGCCAGGCCGCGCGTCGAGGGCGTCCGACGGGCGATAATGGCCGGCGAAGAAAAGAAGTTCCAGCATGTCGAGAATCCGGTCCTGTCCGGAGACGGGAGGGAGAGACTGATCGAGTGGACCAATACCGCCCTCCGCGATCCCGACGGCCGGGTGACCGGCGTTCTGAGCTCGGGGAAGGACATCACCGACCGCCAACGCGCGGAGGAGCAGCTCCGGCTCGAGAAAGCCCATCTCGACGGCCTGTTCGAGAGTGCGCCCGAGGCCATCGTCATGACAACGCCCAAGGGAACTGTTCTCCGGGTCAACGAGGAATTCACCCGCCTGTTCGGCTACGCGACGGAAGAAGTCGAGGGCAAGCAGGTGGACCGGCTCGTCTGCTCCAAGGCCGAGCTCCGCGAGGCTCAGAACATCACCTGCCTGACCGAGAAAGGCCAGCAGACCAAGATCGAGACCATAAGGCGGCACAAGGACGGCCGGGCCATCCCGGTATCTATCCTTTCCTCTCCTATCGTCATCGGCGGCCGGGCCGAGGCCATCTTCGCCATCTACCGGGACATCACCGCCCGGAAGGAAGCTGAGGAGGCCGTTCAGAAGGAAACGGCCAAGCTGTCGGCCATGATCTCGGGCATGGACGAGGGAGTCGTCCTGATCGACAGCCGGGACCGCATCATCGAGGTCAACGAGTATTTTCTCCGCTTCGTCGGACAAAAGCGGGAGGACCTCATGGGCCGGTCCCTGGCCGCGATCCATTCGCTGGATGCTCTTTCCGACATCAATCAGATGATCCGGGGATTCAAGCTCAACATCAACTCCAAGCCGGCCGTCATACAGCGCCCCATGGCCGAGTACGAGTGCGTTCTTCGTCTCCAGCCCATCTACCGCGGCGGCCGCTACGACGGCCTGATCTTCAACCTCATCGACGTCACGGAACTCGTGACGGCCAGGAAGAAGGCCCAGGAGGTCAGCCGGGCCAAGAGCGAATTTCTGGCCAACATGAGCCATGAGATCCGGACGCCGCTCAACGGCATCTTCGGCATGCTGGAGCTCGTTCTGGACACGGGCTTGACGGGCGAACAGCGCGATTATCTCCAATCCCTCCAGCTTTCGGCTCAGTCCCTGATGGACATCCTGAACGACATCCTCGACTTCTCCAAGATCGAGGCCAAAAAGATCGAGCTCGAGGAAATCCGCTTCAACCTGCGCGACTGCGTGGAGAACTCCCTGGCCAGCCTGGCTCCGCTGGCCCATAAGAAGGGGCTGGAGCTCGTCTCCCGCCTCGACATCGGGCTGCCGGATTGGATCGTCGGCGACGCCGGGCGGCTGCGGCAGGTTCTCCTCAACCTCATCAGCAACGCCATCAAGTTCACGGTCAAGGGAGAGATCGTGGTCGATGTCCGCCCCGGCGAGCGGACGGACAGCGCCCTGACTCTCGTCGTCTCCGTTCGGGACACGGGCATCGGCATCCCGGCCGAGAAGCACGAGGCGATCTTCGACGCCTTTTCTCAAGTCGACAGCTCGACGACCCGACGCTACGGGGGCACGGGCTTGGGACTGACGATCGCCGCCCAGCTCGTGACGCTGATGAAGGGAAAGATCTCCGTCTGGAGCGAAATCGGCAGGGGGAGCGAGTTCACCTTCACAACCCGGATGGGGCTCGTCGAAGACGCCCGCGGCGAGGCCGCGCCCGCCAAGGCGAGCGACCTCAAGGGCCGGCCCGTTCTGATCGTGGACGACAACGCCACCAACCGCAAGATCCTCCGGGAGTTCCTGACGTCCTGGGGGATGGATCCCGCCGAGACCGAGAGCGGCCCGACCGCTCTGGGCCTCATCCGGCGCGCCGAGAGCGAAGGACGCCACTTCGCCCTTCTCCTCGTGGACGCCCTCATGCCGGACATGGACGGGTTCACGCTCATCGAGAAAATCAAAAAAGAACAGGGCGTCCAGGAATCGGTCATCATGATGCTGACCTCGAGCGGCGTCCGCGGAGACGCCGCCCGCTGCCGTGAGCTGGGCATAAACGCCTATCTCATCAAGCCCGTCCGCCAGAAGGAGCTGCTGAGCGCTATTCTGGCCGCGTTCGGCCAGAAGACGGTCAAGGACGCGCCCCCGCCGCTGATCACCAGGCATTCGCTTAGGGAGGCCGGCATGGCTCTACGCATCCTGCTCGCCGAGGACAATCCCGTGAACCAGAAAGTGGCCGAGCGGCTGCTGAGCAAGATGGGCCACGACGTCCGCGTCGTGTCCAACGGGCGCGAGGCGGTTCAGGCGCTCGAGAAGGAAAGCTTCCATCTCGTTTTCATGGACGTCCAGATGCCCGAGATGGACGGGTTCGAAGCCACGGCGGCCATCCGCTCCAAGGAAAAAGAGACGGGCGGTCATCTGCCCATCGTGGCCATGACGGCCCACGCCCTTAAGGGCGACCGGGAGCGCTGCCTGGAGGCCGGAATGGACGGTTACGTGGCCAAGCCCCTGAACACGGAGGACCTGAGAAAGGCCATCCTGGAAATGGCGCTGCACCTCAAAGTCCGCCACACCGGGAAGAAGGAGACCTCATGATCCCGGACCCGATCGACATCCCCTCCGTTTTGGAGCGAATCGGAGGGGAGATGGATTTCCTGCGCGAACTCCTCGATATTTTCGAAAGCGACTACCGCGAGAAAACGGGAAGCCTGAGGGAAGCCGTAGAGGGCGGCGACTTCGAGAGCATAAAGAACATCGGCCATGCCTTGAAGGGCGCCTCGGCCAACCTGAGCCTCGAACCGCTCAGGAAAGCCTGCCGAAGCATGGAGGAGGCCGGAGAAGCCGGGGACATTCGGAAAGCCGGGGACGCTCTGGCCAGGATGGAAGCGGAGCACGCGCGCCTTCAGGCGTTTCTCCCGGGCGTGTTCGAATAAAGGGAACCACCGCATTTTTTTTGAGGTGCGGCGACGCGTCGCCGCCTTCAAAGCGGCCTTATGAGGCCGCACTCCAAAATAAGACAGGCGTTCCGGCACTATATCCGCAATGTTGCTCCCCCCAAAATCTTCCGGGGAGTCGGAATCCCGGCGGATATTTCGGAGCCGGGCGCAGAAAGCCGATCAGGGCTTGAAAAAAAGGGCCGACAAGGGCAAAATGGTCAACGCCGAATCGAAGGAGCATCATGGGGACAAAAATCCTTGTCGTGGACGACGACAACGCCCTTCTTATCATCCTATCCAGAAGACTCTCTCAGGCCGGGCATCATGTTCTTACCGCTCTTGACGCCGCCCAGGCCGTTCGGCATGCCGCCAGGGAAGCTCCGGATCTGATCCTGCTCGACATCAAGCTGCCGGCGGGGGGCGGGATAGGAGTGCTGAAAACATTGAAGAGTTCGACGAAAACCATGCAGATACCCGTCATCGTCATGACCGCCTCGGAGGACCCCGCCCTGAGGCGGGAGGTCGAAGCCTATGGTCTGGAGGGTTTCCTGAACAAACCCCTGAACATAGACGATTTGCTGAAAACTATCGAAAGGATTGCGCCCGGATACGGCTCCGAGCCGCGCTAGGCACCGCTCCGCGAAACGAGGAGACCGCCATGAACGATCGCCCCCCAAAAAATCAAGTTGGAAACACGATCCGGCAGGAACGGCGGGCCCATGTCCGCTTCGAAGTGCCGGGAGCCTCGCTGAGCTATCGCCAGAGGTCGTTCCTTAGAAGGGGATTCTCGGAGGAATTTTGCCCCATTGAGAACATGAGCCGAGGAGGGCTCATGATGCTTTGCCGGCGGCCTCTCCGGCCCGGAAAAAAGCTATCCCTGCGCCTGAGTTTTGAGAATGACGATCTCGTCATCGCTTGGAGGGGACGCGTGGCTTGGATTTATCCCGTCCGCGCCGCCGATTTCGCTTTTTCAACGGGCATCAGTTTCGACCGCCTGGAAGGCCGGACGGATCCGAAAGCGACCGCCGCGCTCTCCGCGCTTGAGAACTTGGAGAGGAAATACAAGCGGCGCTGAGGCCCCGAAAGGAAACCGGCTTTTGGATCTCACCGTTTTTCTCAAGCTGATGGCGGAGAAGAAGGCCTCGGACCTGCACCTTGTCGCCGGCCTGCGCCCCGCATTCCGGATTCATGGAGAGCTTGTTCCCCTCGACGGATACGAACGCTTGACTCCGGACGGAGTCCGGGACCTCGTCTACGCCATCCTGACCCCTCCCCAGCGGGATACCTTCGAGAGCGACCCCCTGACGCGGAACGAGCTCGACTTCGGCTACGGGGTTCCGGGGGTGGGCCGGTTCCGGGTCAACGTCCACCGCCAGCGGGGGACCGTGGCGGCTTCGATCCGCGCCCTGGCCGACAAGATCCCGGACCTCAAGAGCCTGGGCCTGCCGGAGAGCGCCGGATTGTTCGTCCGGGCCAAGCGCGGCCTAGTCCTGGTCACCGGGCCGACGGGCAGCGGCAAGTCCACGACACTGGCGGCGATCATCGACGCCGTGGCGAGATGCGCGACTACGAGACGATCGGCATCGCCCTGACCTCGGCCGAGACGGGACATCTGGTCTTCGGCACGCTTCACACCTCGAACGCCGCCCAGACGGTCAGCCGCATCGTGGACGTCTTCCCCGCCGACCAGCAGCCTATGGTCCGGACGCAGCTGGCGTCGAGTCTGCTGGGCGTCGTCTCCCAGGTCCTCCTCCCACGGAAGGACGGACGGGGCCGATGCCTGGCATGTGAAATCCTGTTCGCCAATGCCGCTGTCCGCAACCACATCCGGGGGGGGCAAGGTCGAGGCGATTCTGCAGACTCTCCAGACGTCTTCCTCCGAGGGCATGAGGACGATGGACCGGTCCCTCATTCAGCTTTGCCGGGAGGGATTGATCGACTACGAGACGGCCGCTCCCTACGTCCAGGACAAGACGACGCACGAAACCATCCGTCAGTTCCTGTAAATTTAGCCGATCGCGTTCATTCCGGCAAGAGGGAACTATCTACGGCTGAAGGTAACGGACACCAGATGCCCGTCCCCGGCGCCGGAAAAGCCCGAGGGGCGCGTCCAATACTGATAGGTCAGGCCCGCCCGGATCCTTTTCCACACCGGGACGGTGAATCCCGCCGAGAAGCCTCCATAACGGTCGCTCCAGCCGGGAGGGGGGCCGGTGTTTCCGATCGTGCCTTCTCCGGCTATCTCAGGATACCTGAAAAATGTATAAAAACCGCTCAACCGCACATCCAGATAGCGGCTAAGCCCCATCGAATATGACGCGTTGAAAGAATCGCTGATGAAGTAAAGCGTGTTCGCCCAGTAGGAAAATGACGTATCCCGGCTGTAGCCCAGGGAGAGGGACGTATCCGTTCCCAAACGGATTCCCACCTGGGACTGGGCGATCATTCCGGAAAAGCGGGGCGAGCTTCGGTCTTCGGGCTGAAAACGCTTGAATCCCAGGGCTAGACTTCCCGAGAGTGCGCCCTGCTGGGGAAATCGTATTCCAGCCAGAAAGCTTCTCGTCTCTGCGTCTTTCCAGACGGCGCTTGCGTTTAGAAAATCATGGCGCGTATAACCCAATTGAAGAAACAGCCGGGAATCCCGGAAGGCCTCGTATCTGACTTCAAATCGGCCGCCGACCTCCTGCCTGTTCAGGCTCGTGGACAAGGCGTCCTCTCCGTCAACATCCTCGAGTATGTCCGCATAGCCCAGCTCTTGGGCGAAACCGTTCAGAGTCCAGGACAGGCGGCGCGGCGTTTCGTAAGATATCTCGACCCGAATCCGCCTTGTGTCCGTCTCTACCTGACGGTCAACTTCAGAAAGGGCGATATGGCGATAGCGCTGCGAATCGAATCCTCCGGTGATAATGAAAGGCCCCATAAAGGGAAAAGACAGCTCCGCGCCGTAGTTGTTGTTCAAACGGTTGAAACGCGAATTCTTGAGATAGATGTGATATTCGGGATTCTCCGTAAAGGACAGGATTAAGCGGCGCCTCAAAAGCAGATAGACATCAACCCTGGCGGAAGGCGTAATCAGAAAATCGGACAGAGCCGCCTCCCCGCTCACTCGACCGTAAATGTTCGACACCCAGCCGAAATTCCTGAACTCGAATCCGGGGATGATCCGGAACGGCCCGATCCTGATCCAGGTCCGGGACACGATATCGTCCACCTTCCGTTCGAAACTCTGTCCGGAGAGCATGGGGCAGGAGATTAGGATGAGCAATATCAAAAGGAAAAAAACTGACGTTTTATTTATTAATCCCATACTGATCTTATTCTACGGCCTTCTAAAATAGTTCTCTTCGCGCGGCCGTCTGCGGCCGCCTTGGAGTGCGGCGTCGCGCGGGAATAATGGGGGACATGACCCTCTTCTCTTGAAAAGGGATCGTGTCCCCCATTTTTCAAGCATTTTTTTTGTTTTCCTCAGAGCAAAAATCAGGACCCAACCAACCTTCAGGAATGACTGTCACTGAACGGCAAAAACGCCTTTCCCATGCCCCCCAGGATTTTCGACAGCGACGCCTGCCGCAGGAAAGCCATGATCAGCCCTGAGTGCCAGTCGAAATCCCCGTGATTCTGCACCAAGGGGATGAGCCCGTCCTCCTGGGCCACGCGGAAGGCGCTCTCGATATGGGCGTCCGAAAGGCGCGACCAGATTTTCCGGGCGAACAGCCCGAGTTGAATTTCCTTCAGGAGCGCCTTCCTCCAGGCGCGGTCGTATTCCCGGAGGTCGATCTCGCCCGCCGATCCCCGACGAAGCCCCGCACCGATGATCGAGGCGGCGATTTCAGCGCAGTGAAGGCCGTAGCTTATGCCCCCGCCCGTCGTCGTCTTGACCTGGCCGGCCGCCTCGCCGAGCGCAATAACCGAGCGGCCGCTCGTCCTGATGGCCGGTCCCTGGGCGATGATTTTGTACTGAACATCCCCGTTAAGCCCGCTTCCGTAAACGCCTTCAATGTGCCTCGCGGCGAACATATGGAAACAGCCCCTGGGATCGGATTCGGTGATCAAGCCGAATTTCGCCCGGCCCGGCGCGGTCGGAACGCCCCAGGCGAAGCCGCCGGCCGCGATCTCGGTCCCGGCGTAAATCGTAGGGAGGTCTGCGTCCGGCGCCTCGAGTTCGACCTGGGCGCCGACCATGCGGCCCCGAGGCACGCCCAGGCCGGCCTGGCGGCTCAAATCCCAGTGGACTCCCGTGGCCAGGACGGCTACACGTGCCCGAAACTCCCCGGCGCCTCCCACTTCGCCTTCGCCTTCCCCTGTCTTAACCGCAACGCCGCCGTCGCCGGTAAGAACTTGCTCGACTAGGGATCCGGTCCGGATTTCCACGCCCGCGGCTTCGGCGGCGCGCGCCAGATCCCGGTCGAATTTCCTCCTGTCCACTATGCAGGCGAAGGGTTTGGGATGCCTATAGACGATCGAGACTCCCGAGGGAGAGACAAGCCTGACATCCTGGATGTCTCTCTGGCGGGATTCGGGCGAAAGCGAAAAACGCTCGAACGTCTCCCGGCCGATGATTCCCGTGCAGTTTACGTCCTGCCCGACTTCGGCCTTTTTCTCCAGGACGAGGACTTCATATCCCTTTTCGGCCAGACGGCGCGCAGCGTGGAGACCGCTGGGCCCCGCCCCGGCGATGATGACGTCATAGCATTGTTTCATAATGGCTTTGCTACATACTTTGAGAGCAGGATAAGCTCTCATCCCTTTTGAAAATCAGGGTTATTATCCCTAACCCTCTTTCTCCTGTCAATCGCCCAATTAGGGTATAGCCCGTCTTATTTGGAGTGCGGCGACACGAAAAAGGGGGACATGACCCTTTTCTCTTGAAAAGGGATCGTGTCCCCGTTCTCACACTTTATCTTCCCTACTCTCCCACTTCCCCCGGAACGTTATCCAGAACGACAAAACCATGATCTTCAAATCCAGCCAGAACGTCCTCCGCTTTATATACAACCTGTCATACCGGAATTTCGCTTTCCTGGGCGCATCAGTAGGCAGATAAACCTGGGCCAGCCCCGTCAAACCCGGCCGAACGGCCAGCCGTTCCTGATACCCGGGTATTTCGTCCAGCCGGACCGATCGCCCGTCGCCCCGCGCCTCCTTCTCCTCGGGCCGCAGCGCCCTCGGGCCTACGAAGCTCATATCGCCCTTGAAAATATTCAGGAGCTGCGGAAGCTCGTCCATGGCCGTGGCCCGCATGACGCGGCCGATACGCGTCACGCGCGGGTCGTTCTCAACGGCCTGGACTGCTCCCCTGTCCTTTTCCGCATCCTTGATCATCGAACGAAATTTAATCGTCTTGAAAATGCGTCCGCTCCGGCCGACGCGTTGCTGGAGGTAAAAAACAGGCCCCCTATCCCCGGCCCATATCAGGGCTGAAAACACAATCCACAGCGGCGAGGATAGGATAAGCCCCAGGCCGGACAGCGCTACGTCGAACGGCCGTTTCAAATAAACCGCCTTGGCCAGTTTCCTCCAAAATCCTGGTTTTTCCCTGACCGGCCTGCGGCTTCTCCAAAAGATCAGGACCAGCATGGCCACCACGCCCGCGGCATCGATTCCCCAGTCGATGAACGAGCCTTTCCGGTCCGGGACAAGTCTCTGTAAAGACTCATCCAACAGCCCATAGCCCACGCCGATTATCCCTGCCCATAGAGCCCAGGACAATTTCCATCTGAGCGCCCGGCCCACACGGAAGGCGCGATAGAGCAGGAATGCCAGCACGGCGTATTCTATAAAATGGAAGGATTTGCGGATGACGATATACACCGCATCCGAAATTGCAACGGTCGTCGAGGGAAAGAAATAGACAAGCACTTTATAAACGAGGCGGGAAAGCCACGGCCGGCTGAGATAGACATTCCCCACAGGAAAAAACAGCGCTGCCCAGACAAGCGGCGGCAGCCAGTACTTCAGGAATTTCTTCACCGGGCCTTACTTTACAATATCAAGCCGCGTCGGCCAAGAGCTTCTCGTACCGGTCGAGAACCACGGCCCTCGAATAATGATTTTCCGCGTGATGACGGCCCCGCTCAGCCATGGCCAGGGCTTCAGCGGGCGCGTCCTTCAATCTGATCATCGCCTCGGCGATTTTTTCCGGGTCGTCCGGCGGAACGCACAGACCGCAACCGGTTGATTTAATGAGCTCCGCGACCTCGGAGGAGGGATCCGCCAGGCCGAGGATAGGCCGCCCCGCGGCCATGAAGTTGTAGAGCTTGGACGGCACGGACAGGTGCGATTTCTCCGTGTCCAAGGGGACGAGCAGAGCATCGGCCGAGGCCAAGAGGGCGGGCAGGTCGGCGTAGGGCTGGAAGGGGATGAAGACGACGTTCGTCAATCCCAGCGCGGCCGCTTTGTCCTCGAGACTTTTTTTCTTCAGGCCCTCCCCCACTATGGCCACGGCCATGTCGCGCCGGTCCCTGAGCCGGGCCGCGGCCTCGAGCACCCTCTCCAGGGCCATATTGCTCGAAATGCTGATCGTCCCCGAATACATGGCCGTGAACTTCCCGGCCAGCCCGAATTTCCCGGCCACCGGGTTGTCCTTGGGCAGCGGCCGCAGAAAATCCGTGTCCACCCAGTTCGGAAGGATGTGAATTTTATCCTCGGGCACTCCCTTGGCCAGAAGGTTCTTTTTAAATCCCTCGCTGATGACGACGATCGTCTCCGAGTTCCGGTAAATCCACTTCTCGAAAGCCTGGGCCAGCTTGATGAAAAACGGATTGCTCAATATGCCCGACTGGATCGACAGGTCGGGGTGAATGTCCTGGACGTTGAGGACGAAGCGCACGCCCTTCAGCCGTCGGGCGACGATTCCCGTCAGTCCGAGCTGAAGCGGCGGGAGACGAAGGAAAAGAACATCTCCTCTTCTCACAAAAAGGAGGTTGGCGATCGTGGCCGCGGTATAAATCGTCCAAGCTATCAAACGGCCGATGGGGTGCTCCGTGAAGTTCGTCGGGAAGCGCTTGGCCAAGAATCCGTCGCGCTTCTCCCTTATATACAGCCGTCCTTCATATCCCCTGTTCTGCGGCGGCCGAGGCAAAGTCGTGACGACCTCGACCTTATGACCCCGTCCGGCCAGATAGCCCGCCAGCTCGTTCATCAGGATGGGTGCGCTGCCGAACTCCGGCAGGAAGTACATGGAGTGGATGTGGATCTTGCCCATCACCATTTCCAGCGCGGCTTCTCGACGGCCTCAGCTTCCAGGGGATGGCTGTGGATCCAGACAAAGATATAGGATATTGAGGGCAGGAGCACGAGCAGGTCCACCCCGTAAAACGCCGCCGTGGATTCGAAAAAGCCGCGCGAGGTTAAAAATCCCAATATCAGGACCGAAGCAAGCAAAGATTTTATCTCCCTCTCAGTTGCGTTTTTAATCCTTTGCAGGAGCTTGTTCTTTATGATGAGGACCCAGACAGTAACAAACGCCGCCGCGAAGAAAAGCCCGCCGACAACTCCCGCTTGCATTGCGGCATGCAAGTAGGAATTGTGCATGTGCTCCGAGTCCAGCATGAGACGGTCGGCGTGAAACCCCCAGCCGAAGAGAGGCGACCTTCCTACCTGTTCCAGGCCTCGCTCCCAGGTGTATTCCCGGCCCGTCAGATCCAACAGCTTTTCCAGGTTCTCCTGAGCTCGCCACTTATAGCCGGATACCCAGAGAAAATATGCGGTCACCGGACCGACGAATATAAACCTCAAATTTGCACCCTGGATGAATACATAGAGCAGGCTGACCACGGCTAATCCCAAGAGTGAAGTCCGCGACCGCGTGTAAAACAGCGTCAACAGAGAAAGGAAAAGGCAAAATCCCCAAAAATAACGAAGAATATGCCGGCTATGGACGAATCTTACGAAGGCAAAGATCGCAACGATCAAGGCAAATCTTCCAACTCCGTTGACCCGCATCTGCCCCAGCCCGAATGGAAGCTCAAAAAACTGGGAATAAGGCGCCTGTCCGCGAGCCACATCCAACGTCTGAGGCAGGGTCATTACCAGGACCACGAGGCTGGCGAATAGATTGATATTGATAAGCCGCTCCAATTGGACGAGAGGTTCGTCAAAATTCTCGGCCAACCAATCGACCATGAGCGCCGATAAAAACAGTCCGCCCCAGTACAATCCCACGTCCTTCCGGGGAGACAACAATAAAGTCGCCATGATGCCGATCAAACAATAGAGGATTAAGTAGCCGAGCGAGGTTTTATGAAGTACAAAACGCGACCGTATGGCCATAATAAGGATGACACAAATAAACAAAGCCGCCAGGGGCAACATGGCGCGGCTCCCCTGAAAAAAATTGAAGAAATTTTCATACATCCTGGGAGATCTGAAATTGGACCAGTCCGTAAACATCCCCCCCCAGACGCAAAGCCAGAGAAAAGCCGTTATTCCCATATCAGCCGCCATTACTTGCGCCCGGCTCCGAAGTCACTTCCTTATAGATCTGACCGAGTTGGCGGCCGAGGTTGTCCCACAGATAGGCTCGTTTAGCTCTCTTCTTTCCGGCTTCCCCCATTTTTTTCCTGAGCGAGGGTTTTCGCCGCAGCGATATCAGGGCCTGAGCGAGCTCTTCGACAACCCGCTTGCCGTCGTCCGGTTCGACCTTGATTCCCCAGCCTTCCCGGACATGAAATCCAGGGCCTCCCGTGTTCAGACAAACGACCGGAAGACCCGAGGCCATGGCCTCCACGACGACCGCGCCGCCGCCGTCTCGGAAGCTGGCAAAGAGAAAGACATCGCTTCGGCGCATCTTCTTCAAGAGGCTCCGACGATCGAGCCACGGAATAAATATCACTTTGCTCCCAATGTTTTTTTCCCTGGCTAACTCTCTCAGCCGGCTTTCTTCCGGCCCCTGCCCGACGATTTCAAGTACGGCATCGGGATATTTATCAGCCATTTTAGCAAAAGCTTCGATGCAAATGTCAAAACCCTTCAGACGTATCAATCGTCCAGCTGTAAGAACACGGAATTTGCGGCCTGATTTTTTCCGGGCCGACCCGATCAGGTCTTCTTTCGAAATTCCATTGACAGGAAAATCATGAACCCGCGGCTGATATTTTTTTGCATACTGCAGTCTCGTTTCCTTGTTGCACACCAGAATGGCCGACGAACGGCGCAAACACATTCTCCTGGAAACGAGGAGATTCCTCCCCATCCATTGGGCCAAGTCCCGTCCGATTTCCGAGAATTGGCCCGGCAAATTATACCGGCCGAAAAGAGAGGCGGGCGTCTTTTGCCCTCCCCCGACCGGCCCCCAAACGAAAGGGATGCGAAGAAATGCTCCGATAAAACTCGGCATCCAGTAATTGCCGAAGGTCACATGATGCGCGAGGTCGAAGCGAACCTCCCGATGCAAGCGCCGCGCAACGCGCCAGGCCGCGAGCTGCCAGAAATAGTAATACATCCGCTCCCCCGCGCCGAACTTGTAGAGCCGGTCCAGATATCGGGGCAATCGCACAAATACGAAACGCGCGTTTCTTTGAGTCCGCCTTTTCAAAGAGGCTTCGATTTCAGGCCGGTTGTAGTCGTGGGTCACGACCCAGACATCATGTCTTTTGGCGATTTCCTGCACGAGCATCCAGCCCGTCAGGTCCTCTCCGGGATGAAGGACGAGAGAGCCGGAGGGATTGCAGGCGTAGGCGGAGGCGAGGATTTTCAATTTGTTGCCTTGCTTCCCGCTCATGATGTTTCTATCTGATATGATTTCAACAAATTATACACAATAATCCCAGGCTGGCAACATTTGATATCCCTTGACCGGCTGTGCTAAAAGAAGGGACAAGAGGATGAGTTGAAACGCATCGCTTTTATCGTCGCCACCAAGGACAGGCCGGTCGAAATCCGAAGGCTTCTGGACAATATTCAAAAACAATCCGTCCGGCCCCGTGAGATCATCGTCGTGGATTCAGGCAAGGAACGGGTCGAAAACATCCTCCGAGAATTCGTGGAGTTGCGGTCCGCCTATATGCACGTAACGCCTCCGTCCGCGGCCCGCCAGAGGAATGAAGGTCTCAAGGCCGTTTCTAAATCCGTTGATTTGATAGGCTTTTTGGACGACGACATCATCTTCGAGGAGCAAGCCCTGGAAAACATGTGCGCATTTTGGGATGAAGCTCTTTCTGCGATCGGCGGAGCGGGATTCAACCTGATCAATCATCCGTCGCTCTTTGCATCCAGCCTAAAAAAGTTGGCCTTGACAGAGCGCCTGGGATTCTACAGTTCGCGCAAAGGAGCCGTCCTCCCCTCGGGATTTCACACCATGATCGGCACGGTCGAAAAAAACATGGAGGTGGATTGGCTTCCATCCACCGCCGTTCTGTGGCGAAGAGAAGTCATCGATAAATACGAATTCGACGAATGGTACGAAGGCTATAGTTATCTCGAAGATTTGGATTTCAGTTACTCAGCTGGAAAAATATTCAAGCTGTTTGTCGTTGCCGGCGCCGGGTATCGTCATTTCCCCGCCCTGGGAGGAAGAGCGAACGATTTTCAATTCGGAAGGAAAGAGGTCAGAAACAGGCTCCATTTCGTCCGGAAAAATCCCGAGCTTTCTTTAGCAAAATGCTACCAGGCGCTGCTTATCAGAATGGCTTTGAATTTCGCGGCTATCTTCCTAAACCGCCGCCCCGGCTTCCTCCTAAGATGCCTGGGCAATTTATTCGGTCTCGCAGCTGGCAAATAGTTTTTTTTGTTTTAGGAACTGAATCGGTCGTTTTGCGTCCGATTGAACCTCCGGTATTCTGCGTTTAAGATATTTTTGAATCCCGGAGAGGCTTTCCAGCATTCCCATAACAGCATCAAGCCCTCTGCCTTTCCAAATATCCTCTAAAGGCAAAACCCACCTGCGATGCCCATATATGTATTCACTCATTCCATAAGCTTTCTGAGAGTAGGCAAGAATGAGCGTGGGCACGCAGGCCGCCAAGGCGTTGATCGCGCAATGCATCCGGGCTGCGATGACAAGGTCGCACTGCACCAAAATCTTCTTTAGGCCTATATAACCCGGGTCATGGTCCACCAACGAAACCTTCTCGGAATAGGGAGGCTTGATATTGTTCTTAATGCGTCTCAACCATCTCAGGTCATCGTCGCCTTCGGAGAACTCACAAACGACATGGGGCAGCAACAGAACCTCGGCGTTTGTTCTCTCCACAATTCGTTCAATCATCCTGGATTGAGAATCAACGGCTTGATCCGGGGCCAATCCTATGTACTTAAGGGAAAGGGGGCTGATATTGACGCCGATTATTTTCATCGATGATGGAACATCTTGATTTCTTACAATATGCTCAGCCACTACGAATGCCGGGTCCGCACAAGGAATCACGTTGGACGAAATGCCGATTCGGCGCAGATATTCAACCGAATCATTTTCTCTGGCGGTAATCAAGCTGATTCTTGAAAGATGCTTGCGGAAAAATCGCTCAGCCTTTGGGTTCTTGTCAAACGGTCCTACGGATGCTCCCCAAAGGATATAGGGAATACCCCGCTTTTCAGCTAAATTGCCGAATTTAGGGAGGCTGGCATTAAAATGTCCGTTTGGCTGCAATGTATAAATATCTCCACCAATCGATAGAACAGCGTCCATTTTTTCCAGTTGCGAAAGAGAATCCATCGCCGGACTCCAATGGAGATTCAAGACCGACAATATTTTGCGGGCAATACTTTTAAAGGAGTACCGGCCGGCGACTTGCCGCTTAATAATCTCAAGAGAACAATCTTTCAGTCTCTTTCGATCCTCCGCAGGGCGAAAGGAACTATAAGTAATTTTTATATCCGGCCATTCACTTCGAAGAATATCAATAGAGCCGCGAACGATCGCTTCGCATCCATAGTTATAGACTCCGCCAATTCCGATGAGCAATATGTTTTTCATCACTCTTCCCAAGTCTTTCAAAACAAATAAATGTGTTGAATATAAGGTTAAGTTTAGCATAAATTATGCATAATGAAAAAATTCATTAAGTCAGCAAAACAATACAAATGGATAATATTTTTTTGGATTGCTCTGGTATTACTTGTTTTTTATTTTTCCTATGAAAACTACTTTTATATAAACCTTATAAACAGGATATTTCCCGCCCAGAAAACATATCTAACAGCCCAAATATCGGAAAAGAGCTATAGACTCATTGAGACAAAAACGAGAGAATGCCTGAATAAATCTATATCTGACGCCCCCCAAAATTATTCTCATAGAAAATACTCTCGCACAGAAAGATACTTCAGAAATCTCATCCGCGGAACAGACCATTTCAACTGGAAAAACTCTCTATTGCTATTTGGCCTGCTGTCAACTTATTCTGAAATTAACATCAATTCAATTGAAAGATATTGCCGAAGGCTAATTGATAGTACCGGCAATTTGAAAGAACCTTTACATCATATTGATCAATGCTCGATGGGAAATATATTTGTTGAATTATTTGAAAAAACTAAAAATCAAAAATATTTAAATGCCAGTTCTCAACTTATTCATTTCATTATAACTAAACATAAAAAATCAGAAACAGGGACAATACCCTACCGCCAGTTGAATAACAATCTCATGCTAGTTGACACACTTTGGATTAGCCCTTTTCTCATAAAATTCGGCAACCTTACTGGAAAACAAGAAATCGTTGATATGGGAACAAGTCAGCTAAAAGAATTTTTATTCATGGGAATAGATCAGAATACAGGTCTTCCCTATCATGCTTATGATGCTGTATCAATGCAACAGTATGGGCTTTTAGGATGGACAAGAGGCTTGGGCTGGCTACTTATAAGCCTTGCCGAATCTTTAAAGGCCCTCCCCCAACAACACCCAGACTACGATCTTTTATTGCACAATTTTCAAGAATTAACTGAAAACGCAATTACATACCAAACATTTAATACGTGTTTTAGTTGGAATATTAATAATCCTTATAGCCATATCGATACTTCAGGAACATCCATGATCGGCTACGCAATAGAAATAGGTCTTGAGCATAATTTCATTGATATTAAATATTCAGGCTCTTCAGAGACTGCGCTCAAGGCCGTGTTGAACTCGACAACCTCCAATGGTTTTGTCGAGAATGCCTTGGCTGAGTGCATGGATGTGGGAAGCTATCCAGTAGTTTTTGGCACCTATAATTATGCCCAAGGTATTGTTTTGGCTCATTTTACCAAAATAATAAAAAGAAGGAAATTAATTTAGTTTGTCAATAATTTGAATAACCTTATTCCTAATAAGATAAGTAATGCAACCACACCCATTAATAATACAGTTTTCACTAGTATTGAGGTTGCCACGATTTGAACCAAAATTCCTGGAATCAGTGCTAAGGTCAGAATAGATCCCATCTGGAGGTCTATCTTGATAATTCGGCCCATTTTTAGCTTCTTGAAATATAAAGGAACAACAATAATTGAATTCAATAGATAAGCACCTACATATGCAATCCCCAAGCCTAGCGCACCATGTTTTGCCAATAATAATGTCATCGAAATAAGAATCGCTCCCCACAACAAATTGCTGAAAAAACCGTACCACATTAAAGCTCTTGCCTGAATGAGCCTGGCGATTCCATCCTTGTAGGTAACAATCGGTATTGTGCATAAGATTGCGACCAACACAAGATTTCCCGATACGAAACTCTTTCCAAACAGGCTCATAATCGGCCTGCTAAAAAATAAAAATATTGCAGTTATTGATGTGGCCAGATACCAGGTCGAATAGGCGTTCAAAACATGAAGCTTGAAGTTCGGACGATCGCCGCCTGGTTTGTTGATCTCGGAGGATAATATCGGCAACAAGGCCTGAAACGCCATTGCCGGAATAAACAGGATCAGGTAGCGGACTTGGTTGGAAGCGACGAAAATGGCGAGCTCGGAATAGCCGTTGATTTGTCGAATGATAATCGTATTCGCCAGCCATGTGATGGGGCCGACCATGGCGCTCGACAGAAACGCCGGAACGCTGAATTTCCATAAAATCCCCATTTCTTTCGGGCTATGGACAACGTCGATTTTTATCCCCGTTCGGGCGCACTCCCGGAGGATGTAGATCCTGTTGAGGATATTGTGCACGAGCAGGGAAGAAATCAATCCCAGCAGGGCGCCCTTGATTCCCAAGAACCATACCCCTGCCAACGTCAAGGGAAAAGAAATGATTCCCGAAACGGTGCTTACCCAAGCGATTTTCTTGTAAGCTTCAAATCCGGCGAGCACGCCGGCCTGCGCTCCATTGATCGCCCCCAAAAACAGCAGGCCGGCCCCAAGTCTTAAAAGTCCCGTTAAATGCGGAGCGTTCAGCGATCGCGAGGCCAGAGCGGGTGCAAACACAAGGAGTAAAACGCTCATGACGCCGCCGGAAACAAACGCGGCCGTCGAAGAAAGGCCGATAATCCTCCCTGCCTTGCCTTTGTCCTTTTCCCGATATTCCGAGATGTATTTTGTCGAAGTCAGGCCCAATCCCAGTCCGGCAAATACGGCGAACATTCCGATCGTGCTCTGGATGATGCCGAACTCTCCATACTCAACCCGGCCCACTATCCGAGCGATGACCACGTAAGACAAGAAATTCAGTCCCCGGGAGATCAGGGAGCCCGTAAGCGCCCAAAAGGCGCCGCGGACAAAGCGCGACCCGATGGACTCCTTGGATAAATATCTGTTCCTGAGCTGATTGATCGTTCTGAGGTGACGGTTTATCATCGCCGATCGGATGCCGATAAATATTTGTTGGACTCTTAGGTCGGTTCAATATATCTTTTATGAAAAAATGATGTCAAGGAGCATTCTAGACGGCTTTGACAAGAAGCCGTCCAGTTTTCTATGATTAGAAGCGCAAATGAAGAAAAGAATCGCCCTGGCACATCCTCGGATGCGCATCGGGGGCGGGTCGGAAGCGCGCCCCCTCTGGATAGCCGAAGCGCTAAAAAAAGACTATCGAGTCGACCTGATCACCATGGGGCAAATCGACCTGAATCGTCTGAATCAGGCGTATGGAACCGATCTCAAACCCGGTGAAATCAACGTTGTTTCTCTCCCCATCCCGCGCCTTTTTCTTAACCGTTTTGATGCCCTTCGGGGATATCGCTTACACCGATACTGCCGGCGTCACGCAAAAGAATATGATGTCATGATTTCGACATACAACGCCATGGATTTTGGAAAAAGAGGCATTCAATTTATAGCAGATTTCAGCTTCGATGATGCCATGCGCGAATCTCTGTATCGGGATGTTTACGGGCCAAACAACTCTTTTTATAAAAAATCTCTTCCCCGGACAATCTACCTGAACATAGGACGATTGCTCTCGGGCAATAATCAGGACCGATGGACGAAAAATCTGACAATTTCCAACTCTCATTGGAGCCGAATGATTTTGCTGAAAACATTCGGCATGAAAAGCACCGTAATATATCCTCCTGTAGTTGATAATCCCGTAAATATTCCCTGGAATAGAAAAACAGACGAATTTGTCATTATGGGAAGAATTTCTCCAGAAAAGCAAATAGACCGCGCTATTAGTTTGTTAAGAAAGATAAGAAATGAGGGGTTCAACATTAAAATCAAAATAATCGGCAGAATTGACGACAAACAGTACGGAAAAAAATTTCTTGATAGCATTGCTGAAGACATGCAATGGATCTCCTACTGCGGTCTATTAACAGGAAAAGCCAAGAACACAATACTGGCTTCATCTCGGTATGGAATTTCGGCTTGCCGTCATGAGGCGTTCGGCATTGCCGTCGCCGAGATGGTCAAATCCGGCTCCATCGTCTGGGTTCCGAACAGCGGCGGGCAGACCGAGATCGTCAAACATCCTCGATTGATTTATTCGAACGAGAGTGATGCCATAGAGAAAATTAGCGGAGTGCTTAGGAGCCAACGCCTCCAAGGAGAAATCACGCATCATCTTGCCCGTCGGGCCAACTTATTTACAAGTCACTTGTTCATGAAAAATACGAGAAGATTTATTGACCGATATCTTCAATCTCATTAGCGTCAAATATTTGTTGATAACCAAAACTCCTCAAACAGCTTGCTATAGTATCAATAAGTTTGTATAAATGATCATAACAACCAACGATGGCCTTATCAGCTAAACTGGCGGAGCCTAAGATTCTCATGTTTGCGCCCATGAGCTTTCCGCCGAAAGGCGCCGAATCTATAGTTGCAGCCAAACTTCTAACCGCCATGGCAGAGAATAACTGGCTGACGGATGTCATATCCTGGTCCAACTCTCCGAATTTTTACCCGGAAAGTCATAAAGACATATGGTACCGTTGCAACGGAGAAGTGATTTTCGTCCCTGATGAAAACAGAAGAAGAGTAAAAGATTACCCGAAACTGCTTGCGGCAGCCCTCAAAATGCGTCATTTTTCGTCCGGTCTTGTCTGGGCATCGAGAAGCTATCGAGCCGCTTCTCAACTGTTACTAAGAAAAAAATATGATGTTGTTATTTCCCGCTCCAATCCTTATTGGGGGCATTTGCCCGCCTTAAGATTATCCAAATCCATCGAAATTCCTTGGATTGCAGTTTGGAATGATCCGTTTCCCCTGAATAAAGCACCCCGCCCATATGGTGAAGGAAAAACCGCCTCAATTCCAATTCCATTTCGTCGATTTCTTAATGATATCGCCCGCAGTGCGGATTGTCATGTCTTTTGTTGTGAAAGGTTAAGAAATTATATGTGCTCATATTATCCTATTAAAGGAACGATAAAAACCGAGATAATTCCGCATATTTACTTATCCAATTCTATTTTTTCCTGTTTAAAACCTATGGCCAAAAAGTTTGTGCTGACTCATTCAGGATTTTCGGATAAAAGAAGAGGCATAACTGTATTTCTAGAGGGACTAGCTTTTTATCTTAATCACAATATCAATGCCAAAATAGAAATTCAATGGATCGGACCATTAAGCCCGGAGGCAAGAGAAGCTATAAATAAGTATGACGGAATCCTAAACATTTCAAGGTTTCTGGGGCCGATGGACTTCCCGAGCGCTTTTAGATGTCAATGTCGGTCTTCCGTTCTTGTTATCATAGAGGCTCCTTGCGAAGAAGGCATTTTCCTCCCTTCTAAATTTGTTGATTTTATTCAAACCGGGAAACCGATACTGGCAATTTCTCCAAGAGACGGAACGCTGGCTGATATTATCAATTCTCATGGAGGCGGCATTGCTGCAGATGTGTTGTCTGCCGAATCAGTCTGCAAGGCCGTCAGCATGCTTTATTCACATTGGGAGCGAGGAACTTTAAACAACAAATTCAGTTCAAGCCGGCTATCATCATTGTTTAATGAAAATGTCGTGCTCACAAAATACAAGAATTTAATTGCAGATCTAAAAAAGGACAGATGATTCAATGCCCCTGTCGCTTAAAAACAAGGCTTCCCAAACCTACCTGATGGTCACCGTAGCCTACAACGAAGAAAGGCAGATTGAGAGGACTATTCGCTGTGTCATTCAACAAATCGTTCCCCCCACACAATGGCTGATCATCAGCGATGGATCAACTGATGGAACGGACGCAATTTTAATGAAATACGCGGCAAAATATCCCTGGATCAATTATGCCAGGCTGGAGAAAACAACAGACCCTCACCAGAAGCTCGGAAAGGCATCCTACGCATACGCCCGGTCCATGGCTTTAGCCAGAAGAAAGTTCGCCGAAATTCCGCATGAATTCGTCGCCAACCTGGATGCGGACATCACCTTCGGCCCGGATTATTTTGAGAAGGTCATGGAAAAAGCCCTTGCCGACGAAAGTCTAGGCATAGCGGGCGGCGGCGGTTACAGCGTCTTGGAAAACGGCAAAATCATCCCCGGCGGATTCATCCAACCGGATTTCGTCGGAGGCCCCCTTCAGTTCTTCCGAAAAAAGTGCCTGGATGACATTGACGGATACTTTCCCTACGGCCACGCGGACGTCGTTGCCGTATTCATGGCGCGGATGAAGGGATGGAAAGTCCGCTGTTTCCCCGAGATCAAGGCTTACCATCACGGCCAGCCCGAAAACACGGTCCGCGTCAAAGTCCCAATCAACTTCAGACTCGGCCAAATGGATTACATCATGGGAGGCTACCCGCCCTTCATCCTCGGCCGAAGCGTTATCCGCATGTTTCAGAAGCCGTATATTCTCGCCGGGTTGGCTATGCTGGCTGGCTATCTCTGGGCGTCGGTCAGAAGGCCGAAAAGGCATCTCCCAAAAGATCTCGTCGCCTACATGAAAAAAGATCAAAAGAATAAACTGCGTCATTTTCTCCGACTCCAATCCGACATTTCGACGCGGATATGATTTTTTGCTGAATGCCCGGAGATAAAAAATCAATTGAAAACATAATCTTTCTAGGCAGGCAGAAGGAGAAAGTTCTTGAAGAGATGCGAGCGTTGCGTCATGCCCGATACGGTCCCCGGGCTCGGATTTGATGACCGGTCGGTCTGCGGATACTGCAACGATTACAGAGAAGGGGAACTGCTGGGAGAATCCGCTTTAAAGGAGGCTGTGAACTCCCATAAAAACAACAACCTGCATTGGGATTGCTTCATCCCTTTGAGCGGCGGGCGGGATTCAACCTACGCCCTTTACTACGCGGCCAAAGTTTTAAAGCGCAAGGTTCTGGCCGTGAGCTTCGACAACGAATTCCATACGCCGATCGCCCGCAAAAACATGGAAACGGCCTGTTGCAGGCTAGGTGTCGAATTGAAGCTCATCGTGTCAAAAAAGGGATATTTCAAGAAAATCGTCCGGGAGACGATCCGTTGCGCGCCCTCGTTGAAGCAGCTTTCGGTCTGCCGGGCATGCGACATCGGCATCAAAAGCGTCGTATTCAGGACGGCGCTGAAACATAAAATCCCCCTCATCATCTGGGGGGAATCCCAGTACGAGCGGACCATGGACATGACCCCCAGGGCCTTGACCGCGCTCCAAGGCCTCCGGTCGCGCTACTGGAAGTTATTGAGCCCCAGGTTCTATCTCGGCGAGCTCTATATGCTGCTTTTTAAAAAAGAGTTCCGTGTTCCCGGAAACAGCATCTTCAGCAATCGCACTCCCCTGCTCCGCGATCCGTCCATCAAGCAGGTCCGGCTTTACGACTATATTCCCTGGGACCGAAACGAAATCAAACAAGTCATCCAGAAGGAATTGGGGTGGGAAAAACCCGAGGACTCCGTCACGACCTGGAAAATCGACTGCTCTCTCTATCCCCTGGTGAACTACGAGTTTTTCAAGCTGTTCGGATGCAGCAAGGACTGTTTCGGCTACAGCCGCATGATAAACAGCGGCCGGATTACAAGGGAAGAAGCGCTGACACAAGAGCAATACTTGGCCGAGCATTTCGAGGATCAGATCCCTGATCTGTTGCGGAAAAATATCGGGCTTTCAGAGAAAGCAACAAAAAGAATTCTGTCTTTATGATTCAATAAGCTGAATTTTTGTTGCCATCACTATAGTGAAAAGACCATAATATGGAAATATTCCTGCCAAAAATTCACCCACCCAAGGAATGCCCCACGTGGCACCATGATTGGAATTGACTTTAAATCCATAAATCTTTAAAAGATCATTCATTGCCCGCGTTGTGAATAATCTCAGATGAGTGTACCCACAATAGTTCTCTCTCCTTTGAAATCTATGGGATGAAAGAGGATTTCCGAGGCCGATAAATTTGTTTGAAACCTCATTCATCGTTGGATTGATCGTAATTAGCATCATCAAACAAAAGACCAGCGCTCCCTGATTGGGAACGGATAAAATCAGTACGCCTCCCTTCTTCAATACTCGATTTGCTTCACTAATGAAGTGATCTGTATTAGGAATATGTTCGAGGCATTGAGAACTGACCAACACATCGATTGACTCGTCCTCCAGTGCCCATCGCTCGACTCCCGCATCTTGCTCAATATAGAGACTTTCGGGTCTTCGGCATTTTGGAAAGCTTCCAGGCAAATCCAGAAATACTTTTTGATCTGGGGCAATTTTTATCGCCTCCAACAATGGAGCGTCGCCCGGGCCAACCTCAAGAAATACCCCACCGGTTTTAGATCGGTTCAAATAACTGACAATCACTTTTCTGTTTATTCGGGCGCTGTCATGAAAGGGTGAAGCAATGAGATTTAGGAATTTGCCCATCTGTTGTCTCACATATTATATCTGCTCGATAAATTTATATCAGCCCATAAGCTGGAGTCAATTTCATCCCCCTTCCTTGACATCCCGCGCGGCGGGCGACTATATTGAATTCTGAAGTCATGACACACCTAAAACAGGTCCGGGCGGGAACGATCACTCCCCTTCTGCGGAAAATCGCTGGGGAAGAACGCATTCCGGAGGACCGTCTGCTCGAGCTTATGTCCTCGGGCCGGGTCATCATCCCCAGCAATCTGCGCCATTCCAAGGCCCGGCCGACGGGCATCGGGAAGCGCCTGAGGACCAAGGTCAACGTCAACCTGGGCACGTCGGCCGACTTCCCGTCCCTGGAGGCCGAGCTCGAAAAGCTCGCCGTGTCGCTCAAATACGAAACGGACACGGTCATGGACTTGAGCACGGGCGGGGACATCGTCAAGATCCGAAAGAGCATCCTGGCGAAATCCGACGTCCCCGTAGGCACGGTGCCGGTTTACCAGGCCGCCCTGGCGGCCATCGAGAGGCGCGGCTCGATCGTGAACATGACCGAGGACGACCTCTTCGAGGTCATCGAGGCCCAGGCCCAGGAAGGCGTGGATTTCATGACCGTCCATTGCGGCCTGACCCAGAAGGCGCTCGGCAGGCTCAAGGCCCAGGGGCGTGTGGCGGACGTCGTCTCCCGGGGCGGCGCCTTTCATCTCGCCTGGATGCTCCACAACAAGAAAGAAAATCCCCTCTACAGCGGCTACGACCGTCTGCTCGAGCTGGCGGCCAAATACGACTTCACCCTGAGCCTGGGCGACGGGCTTCGTCCTGGTTCTGTTCTCGACGCCACGGACCGGCCTCAGATCGAAGAGCTCCTGACCCTGGGCGAGCTCGTGAAGCGCGCCTGGGAGCGGGACGTCCAGGTCATGGTCGAGGGGCCGGGGCACATTCCGCTCGACCAGGTCGAGATGAACATCCGGCTCCAGAAGCGCGTCTGTCATGAGGCGCCCTTCTACGTTCTCGGCCCGTTGGTTACGGACATCGCCGCCGGATACGACCACATTGTCTCTGCCGTGGGCGGGGCGATCGCCGCGGCCGCCGGGGCGGACTTCCTGTGCTACGTCACTCCGGCCGAACATCTGGGACTTCCCTCCGCGGAAGACGTAAGGGAAGGCTTGATGGCCTCCCGAATCGCGGCCCATGCCGCGGACATCGTCAAGGGCGTGCCGGGAGCGCTCGAGCGGGACCTCGAGCTCTCACGGGCCCGGAAGCGGCTCGACTGGGATGCCCAACAAAAGCTCGTCCTTGATCCTGACAAGTTCGAGGCGATCCGGAAGAAAAGAAAAACAAAGACTGGGGCCTGTTCCATGTGCGGCGACTACTGCGCCATGCGCATCGTCAGCGAATTCCTCGACCCCGATGGAAAGGCCCGTGATTTCACCTGTTAAACGGCTGCTTTTCGGCACGGCCGGCGTCCCGCATTCTTCCGCCGGGGACTCGACTCTCAAGGGCATCGAGCGCGTGGCCGCCCTCGGCCTGGACGCCATGGAGATCGAGGCCGTGCGAGGAGTCAAGATGGGCGAGGACACGGCGCGGCTCGTCAAGGATAAAGCCGAAAGCCTGGGCGTCGCCCTCAGCCTGCACGCGCCCTACTACATCAACCTGCTCTCGGCCGACAAGGGAAAACGCCTGGCCAGCGAAAAGTACATCCTGACCGCGGCCCGGACCGCCCGCCTCTGCGGCGCACATTCGGTCGTTATCCACGCCGCATACTACGGCTCCTATTCGCCCGAGGCTGCCTACGAGGAAATCAAGAAGCCGCTCAAGAACATCCTCTCCGTGCTGAAGTCTGAAGGGAACCCCGTCGCTTTGAGGATCGAGACCATGGGCAAGCGCAGCCAGTTCGGGACGCTCGAGGAGGTGCTCTTCCTCTGCCGTGAGCTCGAGGGCCTCAAGCCCTGCCTCGACTTCTGCCACATCCACGCCCGCGAGGGCCGGATCAATTCCTTCACCGAATTCGACCGTGTCCTGAGAAAGCTCGGACGTAAGCTCGGGCCGAAGGCCTTGAAGGACGTCCATTTCCATGTCTCCGGCGTTTTGTACGGGGGCAAGGGCGAGATCAAGCACCTCGACCTCAGGGAGAGCAATTTCCGCTACGACGAGTGGATCGAGGCGCTCAAGCAGGCGGGCGTCGTGGGGACGGTCATCTGCGAGAGCCCGAACCTCGAAGACGATGCCCTGATGCTGAAGTCGCTCTATCATTCCAAGCGTTGAGTGCGTCTGTCGCCGCCGCCTGCGGACGCGGCCGGCGAACGAGGCCGATACAAGGAGTTCGAGATGGGACTTCACAAGATGCTAATCAACGGCAAATGGGCGGAGTCCGGGAACGTCCGGACGATCCGCTCTCCTTACGACGGAAGCGCGGCCGGAGAGGTGTGCTTCGCTTCGAGGAGCCAGGTCGAGGAGGCCGTTGGGGCGGCGCACGAGGCATTCGCTTCGACCAAGGCCCTTTCGAGCCACGAAAGAAGCCTGGCGCTGGAGAATGTCTCGGCCGGAATCGCCGGGCGGCGCGAGGAGTTAGCCCGCACGATCGCTCTCCAGGCCGGAAAGCCCATCCGCGACGCCCGGACCGAGGTGGATCGGGCGGTGGGGACGTTCAAGACCGCGGCCGAGGAGGCCAAGCGACTGAACGGGGAGCTCATTCCCCTCGACTGGATCCCGGGGGCCAAGAACCGCTGGGGCATCGTTCGGCGGTTTCCGGTCGGCCCGGTTGCGGCTATCTCGCCCTTTAATTTTCCCCTCAACCTCGTGGCCCACAAAGTCGCTCCGGCCATGGCCGCGGGAAACACGGTGATCCTCAAACCGTCCTCGCAGGTCCCCATCACGGCGCTCGTTTTGGGCGAGATCATACGGAAGAGCGGATATCCGGATGGCGGAGTGAACGTCGTTCCGGCGGGCTACCAGGACGCGGAGCCGATGCTCCTTGACGAGCGGGTCAGGATGCTGACCTTCACCGGCAGTCCGGCCATCGGCTGGGAGCTCAAGAAAAAGGCCAATCAGAAGAAGATCACCCTGGAGCTCGGAGGGAACGCGGCCGTCATCGTCGAGCCCGATACGGATTTGGAATTCGCCGTACCGAGAATCGTTACCGGGGCTTTCTCCTACGCCGGGCAGATTTGCATCTCGATCCAGAGGATTTTTCTCCATGAGAAGATCTATGAGCGGTTCATGGCCGATTTTCTCCAAAGGACGAAAAAGCTGAAGCTGGGAGATCCCCTCGACGAAGCCACGGACGTCGGCCCGATGATCGACGAGGCTTCGGCCCGCCAGACCGAGGAATGGATCGGCGAGGCAGTGGCTCAGGGAGCGCGGGTTCTATGCGGCGGGAAAAGAAAAGGGACGATGTTCGAGCCGACCGTGCTCGAAAACGTGAAGCCCGAGTTGCGGATATCCTGGCTAGAGGCGTTCGCGCCGGTCGTTATCGTCTATCCCTGCCAAGACTTCGAGAAAGCGCTCGAGGGAGTGAACAACTCGATCTACGGCCTTCAGGCCGGCGTGTTCACCAACGACCTGAAGAAAGCCTTCCGGGCTTTCGAGGCGCTCGATGTCGGCGGGGTCATCGTCAACGACATCCCCACTTTCCGCGTTGACCACATGCCTTACGGCGGGGTCAAACAGTCGGGCTTCGGAAGAGAGGGTGTCAGGTATGCTTTGGAGGAGATGACGGAGTTGCGGCTGCTGGCGTTGAATCCTTAGGCGGCCTCGTGAGGCCGCACTCCAAAAACGCGAAATATCGGTCTTTGCGGAGCCGCGGCTAAAACCTCAAAAACACCCCCAGAGAAAAATACAGCCCGCCGAGGTCGGACTGGACGTCTCCGCCGGCCGGGTAGGCGGGAACGTATCCTAGTGTGTTCCCCGAGCTGTCTTCGTACTTTTTGATCGAAATGCCCCTGTAAGCGGCTTCGGCGCATAGGCCCAGGTTGTTCGACAAGAAGTAGCGGCCGACGACTCCGGCCTGGAATCCGAATCCCGTCCCTGTTCCCTTGACTTCGAAGACGTCCTCAATCTCCTTGTAGCTCGAAAAATACGGTCCTGCGCCGAGCTTGCCGCTCACCTCCAGGCCGGGCACGTTGAGGGGAAAGGACAGCGTGACGAAGCCCAGGAAGCCGTTCGCGGTGACCGACTGGGAGTGATCGAGAGGCGTGGGGGGGGCGGGGATGGTCAGCCGTCCTTCGGCGGAGCAGGTCAGATACTCATAGGCCAGCCCGGCGCCCAGAAGCGGCGTGATTTGATAGGAGACGGACAACGTGGCGCCGAGGATCGTGCTCATCTTCCCTATGTCGCCGCTAAAAGATGTGTTGATCCAATCGATATAGTCGTTCGCGGAGGACATCGATGCGAAGCCGCCGCTCACCATGACCCTAACCACCCATGGATGGGAGGTGCCGGGCGCCGCCATTTTGGCTACCGCCGCAGGAGCGGGAGTGCTGGGCGGGGCGCCGGGAGGACCGCTTAGCTTTTCTTCGATCTTCTCGCGAAGTTCCTCGAATTTATCCTTGTCTCCTTGGTCTTCTTTCTTGGCCTTTTCCTTCAGGTACTCCTCGAGGAGATCCAGGTTCGATGCGGTCTCGTCCAGTTTATTGCCGAGCTCGTCGATGTCCTTACCCATTTCTTCGTAATTTTCCTTGGCCGTCTGGAGGGTCTTCCGCTGTTTTTCGTTCTGTTCCCTTATCTTGGGAAGAAGCCTTCTTTCCAGATCATCCAATTGCCTGGATTTATCTGCGATTTTCCTCAAGATCCCAGTCGCCAATCCTGAGTTCTTTTCTTCCTTATCGAGCTTGTCCTCGAGCCCATCCAACTTATTCTCGAGGTCTCGTATCTCCTGCTCCAACCGCTGTTGGGCTTCCGGCGGTGCGTTCTCCTTCTGCTGCTCCTTGGCCGCCAAGTCCCTTTGAGCCCGGCGAATCTCATTGTCCAATTCCACAACGGCCGGATGTTTCTGCCTTTCCTGCCGGGCCTCGTTCAACAGGTTGAGATATTCCCGATGGACCTTATCGATCTGTCCCTGGAGCTTAGCTTTGTTCCCCTCGATGGCTTCGGGATTCAGCTTTTTGTGCTTGGACTTCTCCTCATCGTCGAGCGGCCTCTCCTCCTCGGGGGGGATCCCTAGGAGCCTCAGTCTTTTGTCAATGCTTTCCCGTTCGCGCTCGAGGTCCGCGATGCGGCTTCCCATCCTGTCGACATCGTTTTTATCGATCTTATCGAACCGGGATTTCATCTTGGCCAGCGTTTTCCTGCAGCCGTCGAGTTTCTTTCTCATGCCGGCGATTTTGCTTTTGGCCTTATCCAGGGTCAGGGGGCAGTCGTAGGCGTCCTTGAGAAGACCGTCGAGCTCATTGTCCATGCTCTGAACGCCTCTTTCGACAATGCTCCGGTCGTTCTGGTGCTGTGAGTGGGCCCTATTGACTTCCATGGCCGTTTGCTCGGGCGTTATTTGCCTGTCCTGAGCCAAAAGGCCGAAGCTAAAGGCCCCTAGAATGAAAAGAAAACAGAACATCCGAGATACGATTTTGCTCATTGTCCACCCCCTTATTTCTTCGGCCTCTCGTCGAGGCTATAGGATGCCGGGCAGAGAAATGATCACATCATAGGAAAATGAAGACCGCGGATCCTTCTGTTGGCCATAAGAACATGCCGAATTTGTGATTATATTCTATAAACGTTGACGCGCCGTGTCAATCCCGGAAATTGCCGGGCGCCGTAATTCAAAGCGGCCTCGTGCGGCCGCCGGGAAAGCGGCGTCATGCCGCCGCACTCCAAAAAAGAATCCCCGCGATCGCTTCGATCCGGCATTACGGGATGGCATCACGATGCCGTTGGGGAAAGCGGCGATCCGTCAAAATCCAAAGCGGCCTCGTGCGGCCGCACTCCAAAGCGGCGACCCGTCGCCGTACTCCGAAAAAAAACCACGCGCGCCATTGGCTGCCCGAGGAGATCGGAAGTCCCCCCGGGGCCGTTCTGGGCGGCCGCATATTTGACAATTTCCCGGGGCTATATTAATTTGCTCCCAGGAGTTGTCAGATGAAAGTCCTCGTCACCGGCGGGTGCGGTTTTCTGGGTTCTCATGTCTGCGAGTTCTACGCGCAGAAGGGCGCCAAGGTCGTCTCCTACGACAACATGACCAAGCGCGAGCTCGTCCGCACGGGCTTCGCCGCGGACGAGGCCCGACGGCACAACTGGAACCACCTCAAAAAGCTCGGGGTCAAGCTCGTCAAGGCCGACGTTCGCGATTACGGCCGCCTCCTCAAGCGGGCCAAGGGCTGCGACTACATCATCCACACCGCGGCCCAGCCGGCCATGACCATCAGCTGGGAAGACCCGCGACTGGACGTCACCTCGAACGTCCTGGGCACGTTCAACGTCCTCGAGGCGGCCCGGGCGCTTAAAATCCCCGTGGCCTGCTGCGCCACGGTCCACGTCTACGGCAACAGGATCAACGACGAGCTCAAGGAAAAGGCCAAGCGGTATGTCCGGCGGCCGGCGGGCATCGACGAGGAGTACCGGACCCTGCAGGGCGTCCTCACTCCCCTGCACGCCTCCAAAGCCGCGGGCGACGTCTACGTCAAGACCTACATCGACACCTACGGGCTCGAGGCGGCGAGCTTCCGCCTGACGGGCATCTACGGCACGCGCCAGTTCGGCGGGGAGGATCACGGCTGGGTGGCCAACTTCTCGATACGGAGCGTGCTCGGCATCCCCTCCACGATCTACGGCACGGGCAAGCAGGTCCGGGACATCATCTACGCCACGGACGTTTGCGAGGCTTTCGACGCCTTCTACAGGACGCGCAAGGCGGGCATCTACAACATCGGCGGCGGCGAGAGGACGGCCATTTCGCTCCTCGAGTGCTTCGACATCCTGGCCAAGATCCTGGGCCGCAAGCCCGAGGTCCGCTTCGAGCCCGCCCGTCACGGCGACCTGAGCTACTTCATCTGCGACATCTCCAAGGCGCGGCGGGCCTTGAAATGGAAGCCCAAGGTCATGCCCAAGGAAGGCATCGGCCGGCTCGTCGCCTGGGTCGAGGAGAACATCGACATTTTCAGGGGCGAAAAACGATGAAAGCGCTCATCCTGGCCGGAGGAAGGGGCAAAAGGCTCAACGAGCTGTCCGCCAACCACAACAAGTGCATGACCAAGGTCGGAGGACGGCCCGTGATCGAGTACAACCTGGACAACGCCGCGGCGACCGATTTGGAGGAGATCGTCGTCGTCGTCGGCTACCGGGCCGAGGAGATCATCAACGCCTACGGCAACCGGTACAAGGGCAAAACCCTCCGCTACGTCATCCAGTGGGAGCAGAAAGGGCTCGTGGACGCCGTCCAATGCGCCCGGGAGGCGATCGGCGGCCAGGAATTCATGCTCATGCTGAGCGACGAGGTCCTCGTCAAACCGCGCCACCAGGCCATGCTCGAGGAGTTCCGCAAGGGCGACTGCCTCGTCCTTTGCGGCGTGCTGAACATCGAGGACAGGGACATGATCCGCCGGACCTACACGCTCATCCAGGACGAGGATCGGAACGTCTTCCGGCTCGTCGAAAAACCCCGCCACCCCCTGAACGACCTCATGGGCACGGGGGTGTGCTGTTTCAAGAGCGAGATCTTCAACTATATCGACTTCACGCCCATCCACCACGAGAGGAAGGAGAAGGAGCTTCCCGACCTCATCCAGTGCGTCATCGACGAGGGGAAGAAGGTCAAGACGTTCCACATCTGCGAGCACTACACGAACATCAACAGCCCGGAAGACATCGCCGCGGCCGAGAAGCTGCTCAAGAAATAATGGAGTGCGCCGTTCCGGCAAAGAAATAACCGGATTGAATGGTACTCTAAAACAAATGACCGCGAAACGAGGTTCCAAGAACCCGGCAAAAAACCCCTCGCCATCCTCTCGAAGAACGGCGACAGCAAATCAAACGGCGAGCGGCTCCCGCCCTGCAAAGAAACCGATTTCGAGATCGAATTCCAAGTCCCAGGCAAGGAAAAAGGGGAAGATTCGGAAAGCAGGGTTTGGGCGGAATTTGGAAAAAAAACTTGCTTCTAGGTCCGCGGCACGGAAAAGGGAGCCAATTCGGAGAGCGGCGGGAAAAAACAGATTAGGGGGAATTTCCAGGGGGACGGGAAAAGCAAAACGTTCTCTGGTTGTCATACCCGCCCACAACGAGGAAAACACGATTCGGGAGGTCGTCGTCCGCGCGCTGAAATACGCCGATGTGTCCGTAACGGACGACGGAAGCCGGGACGGGACGCTCGAAATCCTCGAAGGGGTCAGGCGGGGGGCGGAGAAGGGGAAGCACAAGCACCGTCTGCATATCGTTAAACACCCGCAGGCCACCCATATCCCCCGGGCCGTGCAGGACGGATTGAAGCGGGGCGTGGGCAGGAAGGAATACGGCTATTTCATCACCATGGACGCCGGGCTGTCGCACAATCCGGATGAGCTTCCGGCTTTTCTGCGGGCCGACCCGGCGGCGGACGTCGTCATCGGCAGCCGGCGGCGGCCTGAAAACGTGCCCGCCTACCGCAGGCTCGTCAGCCGCCTGGGGGCGCTGGTCATCAACTACGCCCTGTCGAAGTCCTATCTCGATTTCGCCGGGCCGCGCCTCAAGGACTGCACGAGCGGCTTCCGTCGCTACAACCGCCGGGCGGCCGAAGCGGTCGCCGGGGCGGAGCTTCGGTCGCGGGCCTTCGACTTCCACATGGAGGCCCTGGCCCTCTGCCTGCGCCGCGGCATGCGCCCCGCGGAAATCCCCATCACCTACGTCTTCTCCAACTCCTCATTCAACCGCAAGGTCCTGTGGCAGGCCATGAAATTCGGTTGGCGCCTCATAAGGACGAAATAAGACGGGGGTCGCGTCTACGCTTTTCGCTTCTTTTCTTAAAACTGTCCCCGAGAAATCTAAGGAAACATGAAGCGTCCTGTTCCAATGGGCCTGTCATGTATTGGCATCTTGTTGGAGTGCGGCCTCATGAGGCCAAGCCGCAGATGCCTCAACTTTTTCATCCTATTAGCCCCTCCGACTCCCCGAGGGAATTCGGGGAGAGCTCGATGGCGTCTGCGGATTTGGGAGATGCCGAGCCACCGGTTTTTTGGAGTGCGGTCGCACGAGACCGCTTTGGAAAGAGGCGTCGTGCCGCCGCACTCCAAAGCGGCGGACGGCCTTGACACTCCGGGGAGGGGTCGTTAAACTTATCGTCTTCTTTGTCCGAAAAACTTTTCATCCGGCCAAGGAGGTCGCCTTCATGAAAACGGTCAAGCTGTCCCAGGTCCGGGACAAAATCAAGGACATGGTCCAGGAAGCGAATTTCAATCTCCAGGACGACGTCCTCAAGGTCATCAAGGACATGGCCACAAAAGAGGAATCCCCGGCGGGCCGGGAGGTTTTCAACCAGCTGTTCCAGAACGCCGACATCGCCCGCGAGGAGAAGCTCGGCTTGTGCCAGGACACGGGGCTGGCCGTCTTCCTCGTCGAGCTGGGCGAGGACGTCCGCTTCGACCGCGACGACGGGCTTGAAAGCCTCAAGGACGCGATTTTCGAGGGCACCCGCCTCGGATACGCCGAAGGCTACCTCCGGAAGTCCGTGGTCGAGGATCCCATCCGCCGCAAGAACACGGGCGACAACACTCCGGCCTACATTCACTGGGAGCTCGAGCCGGGAGAGGCGTTCCGGGTGACGTTCATCGCCAAGGGCGGCGGCGCGGAAAACATGAGCGCCGTGCGCATGTTCGCCCCGGCCGCGGGCCAGGAGGGCGTCGAGGACTTCGTGGTCGAGACGGCCGACAAGGGCGGCTCGAACCCCTGCCCGCCGATCATCGTCGGCGTGGGCGTGGGCGGCAACTTCGAGTACGCGGCCTGGCTGGCCAAGAAGTCGCTTCTGCGGCGGCCGCTCGGCACGCACAATCCCGACCCCTTCTACGCCGACATGGAGAAGAGGCTGCTCGAGCGCATCAACAAGCTCGGCATCGGCCCCCAGGGCATGGGCGGGCGCGTCACGGCCCTGGCCGTCCACATCGAGGCCTTCCCCTGCCACATCGCCTCCATGCCCGCCGCGGTCAACATCCAGTGCCACTCCCACCGGGTGCTGAGCTTTGAGCTTTAATACGTTTTTCCCACATACCGAAAGGAGCGCGTGATGATCGAGATCCGATTCCACGGCCGGGGCGGCCAGGGCACGGTCGTGGCCTCCAAGATCCTGGCCGACGCCATCGCCAAGGAAGGCAACTACGTCCAGGCTTACCCGGAGTTCGGCGTCGAGCGGCGCGGCGCGCCCGTTGTCGCCTTCCTCCGCGTCGACGACAAGCCCATCTACGACAAGAGCAGGATCTACACTCCCGACCACATCGTCGTCGTCGAGCCGACGCTCGTGGAGGCCATCGACGTCACCGACGGCCTCAAGCCGGGGGGAACGATCCTCGTCAACACCGACAAGAAGCCCGCGGACTTCCCCCAGTACAAGAAGTTCCGGGTGGTGACCGTGGACGCCACGGCCATCGCCGTCAAGAACAAGCTCGGGACGCTGGCCGCGCCCATCGTCAACACGGCCATCACCGGGGCCGTGGTCAAGGTGTTCGAACTGGCCAAGCTCCCCTCCCTCCAGGACTCGATCCGAGAGGCGATCGGCATCAAGACTGAGGACAATGTCAAGGCGGCCGGCGAGGCCTTCGAGTTGGTCGTGCTCGGAAAGGCGGGCGGAAAATGAGCAAGAAGAAAACGACCGAAAAGATCGTCCTGGCCACGGAGCGCGACTTTCCCATCATGCCCATGTCGCTGGGCACGATGCACCACAACCGCACCGGCGCCTGGCGGAACATCCGGCCGGTGATCGACAAAGAGAACTGCATCCAGTGCGGCATCTGCTGGAAGTTCTGCCCCGACGTGTCCATTTACGTCGAGAACGAGTACCCGGTCATCGACTACGTCTACTGCAAGGGATGCGGCATCTGCGCCGAGGAATGCCCCTCCAAGTGCATCGCCATGGTGGAGGAAAAGAAATGAAGAAAGTCATGATGGGCAACCACGCCCTGAGCTGGGGGGCCCAGCTCGGCCGGGCGCAGGTCATCGCCGCTTACCCCATCACCCCCCAGACCCAGGTTGTCGAGCTGCTGTCGGAGATGTGCGCCGACAAGTCCCTCGACGCCAAATTCATCAAAGTCGAATCCGAGCACTCGGCCATGGCCGCCTGCATCGGCGCCTCGCTCGCCGGCGCCAGGACGTTCACCGCCACTTCGGCCCACGGCCTGGCCCTGATGCACGAGCTCCTTCACTGGGCGGCCATCGGGCGCCTGCCGGTCGTCATGGGCAACATCAACCGGGCCATGGCCCCCGGCTGGAGCATCTGGTCCGATCAGAACGACAGCCTCTCCCAGCGAGACACGGGCTGGATGCAGTACTACTGCGCCTCGAACCAGGAGGTCCTGGACACGACGATCCAGGCCTTCAAGGTCAGCGAGGCCCTGGCCGTTCCGGGCATGATCATGCTTGACGCCTTCACCCTGTCCCACACCTACGAGGTCGTGGACATCCCCGAGCAGGACAAGGTCGACTCCTTCCTTCCTCCCTTCCAGGCCAAGCTTCGCCTGAGCTCGGACGACCCCCGCGCCTTCGGCGGCCTGACGTCACCCGAACACTACTTCGAGCTGCGCTACAAGCAGCAAAAGGACATGGAGAAGGCGCCGGCGCTCGTCGCCGAAACGGGGAAGGAATACGAGAAGCTCTTCGGCCGCCGCCTCGAGCTCATCGAGGCCTACCGGAACGAGGACGCCGAACTGCTGTTCGTCACTTCGGGCACGACGGGCTACACGGCCCGGGTGGCCGTGGACGCCCTGCGGAAAGAGGGCGTCAAGGCCGGAAACCTCCGCATCCGGCTCTTCCGGCCCTTCCCCTTCGCCGAGCTCCGGAAGCTCGTCGGCCGCTCGGGACGGCGGGTGGCGGTCGTGGACCGCAACCTGTCGTTCGGCCACCACGGCATTTTCTTCCAGGAGGTCAAGTCGGCCCTCTACGGCCACGCCGACGGCACGGCCGTCTTCGGCTACGTCTCCGGCCTGGGCGGACGGGACATCTCCCTCGAACACTTCAAGGAAATCGCCGCCGACGCCCTCAAGCGCCGGCCGCCCGCCGAGGAGATCGTGTGGATCGGAGTCAGAAAATGAAAAAAGAAAAGACGATGAAGCTGACCCTGCCCGTCGAGGAATACATGAACCCCGGCCACCTGGCTTGCCAAGGCTGCGGAGCCACGCTGGCCATGCGCTTCGTCCTCAAGGGCCTCGGCCCCAAGACGGCGCTGTGCATCCCGGCCTGCTGCTGGGCGGTCATCGACGGCCCCTTCCCCTACTCCAGCCTCGAAGTGTCGATTTTCCACTGCGCCTTCGAGACCGCGGCCTCCTCGGCCTCGGGGCTCAAGGCCGGGCTGGAGATGGTCGGGGACAAAGATACGACCGTTGTCGGCTGGGCGGGAGACGGCGGGACGTTCGACATCGGCCTCCAGGCCCTGAGCGGCGCCGCCGAGCGGAACGAGGACATCATCTACGTCTGCTACGACAACGAGGCCTACATGAACACCGGCATCCAGCGGAGCTCGGCCACGCCCTACGGCGCCTGGACGACGACGACGCCGGTCAAGCACTTCAAGAACCGGCCCAAGAAGGACATCAACGCCATCATGGCCGCCCACCGCATCCCCTACCAGGCCACGGCCAGCATCGGCTACCCCGAGGACCTGGTCAAGAAAGTGAAGAAAGCCAAGGAGACCAAGGGAACGCGCTTCCTGCACGTTTACGCCCCCTGCCCGGCCGGATGGAAGAGCCGGCCCGAGGATACGGTCAAGCTCGGACGGCTCGCCGTCCAGACCGGCCTCTTTCCGCTGTTCGAGATGGAATACGGCGAGAAGTGCAAGCTCAGCATCAAGGTCAAGGAGCGCAAGCCCGTGGCGGATTACGTGAAGCTCCAGGGCCGCTTCCGCCACCTCAAGCCCGAGGAAATCCAGATCATGCAGGAGGAGGTCGACAAGCGCTGGGAGCGGATCGTCGCCCAGTGCGGCGGATGACAAGATTGGGGTCGCGTCTGCACTTTCCATTTTATTAACCAGGCCTGGCACGGAGTCGGTCCGAAGCTTAAAGCGCCGGATTTGCTCCGCGCTTCACTTTTCATGCCTTGCTTTATCTATAAAAAACGAAATAGATCGGATAGATTAGAAAGGGCGCCTGCAGTAAAAAAAAATGCTCTGGACGGGACAGGGGTAATACAAAAAGTGGAAAGTGAAGACACGACCCCGTCTTTCGGTGACCTCAAGGCGGGGGCCAAGTTCGCCGCGAGCCTTCCCGCTTTCCTCCACAGGAAAATAACGCCCGAGACGGCCCGTCTCATCCAGACGGCCCGCCTTCGCCGGCGTGAAGCCGCCTTTCTGAAAATCGTCAAGCGGACGGTGTTCGAAAATCCGACGAGTCCGTATCTGGCCCTTTTCCGCAACGCCGGGTGCGAATACGGAGACCTCGTCCGGCTGGTCGGGGACGACGGATTGGAGGCGGCGCTCGGCCGGCTCCTGGCCGCGGGCGTCTATCTTACGGTCGACGAGTTCAAGGGACGCTGCGAGCTGCGGCGGGGAGGGACGGCCTCGCGAACCGGCCCCGGCTTTCTCCGCAATCCCTTGTCGAGCCGGGGCGTCACCTCCAAGTCGGGCGGAAGCCGCGGAACAGGGACCTCCCTCCTGATCGACTTCAATTTCATCGCCGATTGCGCGGTGAACACCTGCCTTCTCCTGGAAGCCCACGGCGGATCCGACTGGATCAAGGCCGACTGGGAAACGCCCGGCGGCGGCGCCCTCTTCCGCCTTCTCAAGCTAAGCCGTTTCGGACGCCCGCCGGCTCGCTGGTTCTCCCAGCTCGATCCGGCGTCCACCGAACTCCATCCCCGTTACCTTTGGAGCGCCCGGGTGTTGCGCTGGGTGAGCGTTCTGTCGGCCGCTCCCCTCCCGGCCGTGCGCCATGCCCCCCTCGACCGGCCCGTGCCTATCGTGTCGTGGATGAGGAAGGTCCTCGAGACGGGCCGGACGCCCCTTCTATTCACTTTCCCCAGTTCCGCCGTGAGGATCGCCCTGGCGGCGGCCGATCTCGGCCTCGTCCTCGAAGGCGCCCGGTTTCTTATCGGAGGCGAGCCGGTCACGGAAGCCCGCCTCAAGACCGTCAGGGCCGCCGGGGCGCAGCTCATCCCCCGCTACGGAAGCATCGAATGCGGACCGATAAGCTACGGCTGTCTCGCACCCATCGAAGCCGACGACACCCACGTCAATTCGGATCTCCACGCCGTTGTCCAGGCCGGGCCCGGCGGGCCGCCGGCCGGCCTTCCGCCCCAGGCGATATTCCTGACCGGTTTGAGCGCCTGGGCGCCCTACGTGCTCATCAATGTCAACCTGGGAGACGGGGCCGTTCTGGAAAGAAGGAGGTGCGGGTGTCCGCTGGAGAAGGCGGGCCTGGGCATCCATCTCAGGAGCATCCGCAGTTTCGAGAAATTGACCGGCGCGGGGATGACGTTCCAGGACGCGGACATCATCCGCGTCCTGGAGACCGACTTTCCGTCGCGCTTCGGAGGCGCGGCGACCGACTACCAGATCATCGAGGGCGAGGGCGAAAAGGGGGAGCCTCTCCTCGAGCTCCTCATCCATCCGCGCCTCGGTCCGGTGGACGAAGCGGCGGCGGCCGGATTCCTCCTGGAGAGAATCGGACGCGGCTCGGGCGTCGAGAAGGTCATGGGCCTCACATGGAAGGCGGCTGGGATCGTCCGGGTCGAACGGAGGCCGCCCGTCGCCGGGCCCACCGGCAAGATCCTGCACCTGAGAGTGGAGCGCCGCCGGACGGACGCAGCTCAGTGACGGTCGTCGTCCGGGGCGACGGGAACCATCCGGCGCAGGCATCGCACGGCGCGGACCGGGTTGAAGACTCCGCAAACGCAAGGCCGGGCAAGACGCTTTCCGGCCTCCTCGGCCGTCAGGCGACCCTCATGATAGAGCTTGGCCGCCTCGCGGACCAGGCTCGCCGAGACGAGTCCGTGGCCGCACATCGTCGTTACGTCCAGAACATCCGAGGCCGGCAATCTTTCGGTCCGTCCCCAGACTCCCAGCGACCAGGCGACCGTGTGCGGCTTGAGGCCCGCGCGCTCCGCAGAGCGGCGCACATCGTCGAGAAGACCGGACACGACGACCGACAGGCCGAGGTCCGCCCGCCGCAGCTCGTCGAGGCAGGCGGTCAACGCGCTCTCATCGGTGAAAACGGCGTGGACGACCGATTCGTCGCTTATGCCCTCCAGGATGTCCGCCTCTTCCCTGGAAAAGCGCGCTCCCTGTCGGATGTCGCCCCAATTGACCGGCCCGTGCCGGAGGGCGATCTCCAGGAAGCGGCGCAGTTTGGGCGCCGAGCCTTCTTTGTTGACGCCCTTGGCGCTCATAGCCAAAACGATCCAATCGTCCCGAAGCGTTTGGGGGCGGCCGGCGCGATGAAGGGTGTGGGACATTTTTTCAGTCCCCGGGGAAGCGGACAGGACGGAGCGGCCTTCCCAGCCCGACGTTCATTTTCCCGTTCGGTCGGGGGACGAGGCCCATCCGGCGCATCGCTTCGGGAAAAGAGAGACTGCCGTCCCGAGCCGCCAGGCGGCTCAGGCCCAGGCTGAAAACGGAGTCGACCGTACCGGCGGCTTCGGCTAGGCCGAGAAGGACGGCAGGCAAGCGGCTCTCCTCGACCCTGAACTCGACCAATGCCGAAAGGATCCGTTCCTCGAGAATATCAGGTCTGAGAAGTCCGCGCGCGGGATCGGTCATGAGGGCGGTGACAGGGTTGTCGGGCTCGAATGCGACACCCAGGGAGGCGCAGACCTGGGTCAGGCATTCGATGTCCCGAAAGGACGTCGAGAAAGAGGGCCGGCCGATTTCGACGGAGACGCCGATCACCCCGGGAGGAAGGCGGCCGGTCACGTCGTTGGTTTTCATTTCCTCCGTGCCCCGGCCCGGGACGCGCGTCTCCTTGTGGACGGTGAGGGGATCGCTGAACAGCGCCCGGAGGATGCGCGGCCAGGACAGAGACTCGGGCTGAAACGCCTTTTCCGGGCAGATTCCGGAACGGGCGCACGTTCCGCATTCCACACAACGGCCGCGGTCGATCGCGACGCGTCCGTCTTCGCCGGCCCGGATGGCTCCCATGGGACAGATGGCCAGGCACGAACGGCAGCCGCGGCAGGCTTCGTCGTCGTGAAGCATCCCCGCCTATGCTATCCATAAGACGGGGTCGCGTCTACACTTTCCATTTTATTAACCAGACCTGGCACGGAGTCGGTCCGAAGCTTAAAGCGCCGGATTTGCTCCGCACTCCACTTCTCATACCTTGCTTTATCCATAGATAACGAAAGAGATCCGATCGATCAGAAAAGGCCCCTTAAGCAAAAATTGGATGTTTTGTTGGGCCAGAGGGGACAGAAAAAGTGGAACGTGTAGACGCGACCCCGTCTTTTCTACCAGCGGAGGACGACGGCCGCCCAGGTGAAGCCGGCGCCGAAGGCGTCGAGGAGCGCGATGTTCCCCTTGTTGAGCTGGCCGCCCTGGTTGAGCTCGTCGAGGGCCATGGGGATGCAGGCCACCGAAACGTTCCCGAAACGGTTGATGTTGACGTAGACCTTCTCCCGGGGAATGCCCAGCCGCTCGCCCGTGGCTTCGATGATGCGCATGTTGGCCTGGTGGGGAATCAGCCAGTCCACGGCGTCCTTCTTGATTCCCGCCCGCTTCAGGGCCTCCTCGCCCGCCTCGGCCATGCGCTTCACGGCGTGCTTGAAGACCTCGTTGCCCTTCATGTGGAGGGTGTGCTGCCTTTTGGCCACAGTATCGTGGCAGGCGGGAATTTTCGACCCGCCGGCGGGAAGGATGAGAAGCGGCCCCAGGTTGCCGTCGGCCTGCCAGAAGTGGGACAGCATGCCGGAGTCGTCCTTGCTCTCCTCGACGACGACCGCTCCGGCTCCGTCGCCGAAAAGCACGCAGGTGTTGCGGTCCTCCCAGTTCGTGATGCGGGACAGCATCTCGGCGCCGATGACCAGGGCCCGCTTCGCGGCGCCGCTGAAAATCAGGCCCTCGGCCACGATCAGTCCGTAGAGAAATCCGGTGCAGCCGCCGACGATGTCGAAGGCCGGCACGAACCCGGCCTTGAGGCCGGACTGCACCAGGCAGGCCGTGGCGGGGAAATAGTGGTCGGGCGTGTGGGTGGCGACGATGATGACGTCGATGTCGTGGGGCTCGAGACAGGCGGATTTCAGGGCGCGTCGGGAAGCGAGGATCGCCAGGTCGGACGTGGCCTGGTCTTTGGCGGCGATGCGGCGCTCGCGGATGCCGGTCCGGGTGACGATCCACTCGTCCGAGGTGTCGACCATTTTTTCGAGGTCGGCGTTGGTCAGAATGCGCTCCGGCACGTACATGCCCGTACCGATGATTTTGATCTTTCTATCGCTCTTCTTGGTCATTTCGGCTCCGAAGGGCCATTTCTATAGCACACCGACGCGCCGTTTGCAAATGCCTGCCGCCCTGAGCGCGGTCCGAAACCGCTGACTGCGGCCGCTTTGGAGTGCGGCGGCACGATGCCGCTTTGGACTGCGGCCGCTTTGGAGTGCGGCGGCACGACGCCGCTCTGGAGTGTGGTCGCCTTGGAGTGCGGCGGCACGACGCCGCTCTGGAGTGCGGTCTCATGAGACCGCTTTGAAATGCGACCACCCTTAAAATTCATCATAGACTCGAATTTTATCCGTCTTGAAGCTTTTAACCGTTCTTAAAAACGAAGGCTTAGCCGTTCTCTCAAACCATGCCGCAGAACACCACCGATAGGTTTCGGCTTTGTCCACGACGCCATGACGAACAGGATTCTGATTGACGTAGTTAAGACGCGCAAAGTATGACTTTTTAAAGGTAATCCGGCTTTCCCAATATTGGTGCCAAACCTTGCGCCTCTGAGCTTGATCCAAGATATTCAAAGTCTTGGCTGTCGTCATGTGGATCTTCCCTATCATCAATCGAAGGTTGTGTGATCTTGGACCGGAGAGCGCGATAAAGTGATAATGGTTGGCCATGACCGCCCAGGCCTGAAGCCGCCAACCAAATTCACGAGCGCAGCTCAACAGCGTATTCAATGCCAAGTCCAGCCGGGACGGCGAATTCAAGAATTCGACCTTACAATAAGTCCCGGCCGTGACGATGTACGCACCCCTTTCGCTCAAATAATGCATGGGCGCATGAGGCCAGCAATTGGGGGGCGGCGTAATGACGCCGCCATCAAAAAGCGGTCTCATGCGACCGCACTCCAAAGCGGCCTCTTACAGCCGCATTCCAATGCGGTATCGTGCCGCCGTACTCTTAAGAAGATCGGACTCGTGGACGGCGCCCCATCTTCCGCATCGGCGCTTTCCAAAGCGGTCTTGTGAGGCCGCAGTCCAAAAAAGACCGGACTTTCGGGCGGAACCTTGGTTTTCATTGAGCCGCTCCGATGGACCGAGTTCATCCGAACCTGTCGTCACCCGTTTTGATCAAAACTATCCGCTTGATGATATTGCCGCCATGTCTGCTCCTTTTTTTATGGAGATTAAATATATTGACGCTCAACTGATTAGATTATCTCACTTCAAATGCCAAGGCCGAATTCCACGGGGCGGCGTAATGACGCCGCCATCAAAAAGCGGTCTCATACGACCGCACTCCAAAGCGGCCGCAGTCCAAAGCGGCGTCTTGCCGCCGCACTCCAAAGCGGCCGCAGTCCAAAGCGATCTCATGCGACCGCACTCCAAGGCGACCGCACTCCAAAGCGATCTTGTGCGGCGGCACTCCCAAAAAGACCGATTTTTTTCGTTTTTCCAAGTACCGGCTCCCTTTTTAAATCCCTTGCCCGTGCGTGGCTTTTGTGTTGGAGATCGGACGGGTACCCGTACGCAACGGCTGCCGGATTGAACGCCGGAGAGCGGCAAGGTAAAATGTCCGGGATGAACACCAAGAAAACAGCGGCTCTTTTCGGCCTGGGTCTGCTCCTCACCTTTTGCCTCTCCCCCGCCCGCGGCCAGACGGTCATGGGCCAGTACGAGGAAGAGGCGCCTCTCGGGACATGGAATCTGTTCGGCGCTTCCGGCGCCTCGGCTCTGGCCCGAGGGGCGGCGATGTTCGCCCCGGCCGCCGACGCGTCGGTCATCTTCACCAACCCGGCTCTGGCGGCGCGTCTTCGGGGTCTGACCGTGTCCGTCGGAGGCGGAATCCATTCCGCCTCCATGTTCCGGTTCGGCCCGGTGAACACCGGCCCCCTCTCCTCGGCCGACAATCTGTCCCTGACGGAGTTCACCCTCGACCTGGCCGCCGTGACGTGGAACATGAAGGGCTGGGTCGTGGGGCTGGGCGCGGCTCTGATGGAAATATACGACCGTCCCTATGTCGAGGCCGGCACCGCCTCCTACAACGCCCTCTTCACCTTCCGCCAGGAGGGTTTCCTCCGCGGCTGGAACATTTCCCTGGGCCGGGAGCTGTTTGCCGGCCTGTCGGCGGGCCTGGGCTTCAATCTCGTGTCCGGCCGACGGACATGGGAAATGAACGACAGCTGGAACCCGCCCGCCCAGGCCGTCATCATCACCGACGAAAGGTCTCGGGAGCTCAGCGGGCGATTCCTGAACGGCGGCCTGCTGTGGCGCCTTTCGGAGCGGGTCAGCCTGGCGGCCGCGTTCCGCACGCCCTTCATCCTCTCCGGGCCGAGCCAAAGCCTCCTCCGCTACCAGGCCCCGGCCGCGGGCACCGACATCCGCATCGAGGCCGAGGGCGAAGATGAAATCCGGAGGCCGGCCGTCGCGGGCGTCGGGATCTCCTGGGTGCTCCGGGACAACCTGAAGATTTTCGGCGAGGCGGGCTGGTGGAACTGGTCGTCTTACAAGACAACCTCCTTCGGAGAAGATCAGCCGCGCGCCTTCCGCGACACGTGGCGAGCCGCGGCGGCCGTGGAATACACAAGCCTCGTCCGGCTTTTCGGCAAGGATTTCATCATCCCCTCCTCCCTGGGCCTGGTTTACGACCGGCAACCCATGAAGAATCCGGATTCGTCCTATGTCGGCTACACCCTGGGAACGGGGATTCATCGGAAACGCTTTCGGCTCGACGTGGGCACCTTGTTCGGCTTCGAGAACGGTTCGGGGCACCGCCTTGTGGCCAGGAGGCTGGCCATGACGCTGACCGTCCTGACCGGACACCGCGCCGCCGGAGAATGAAAATGAAAAGACATTCCGTTTTAATTCTTGTCTCGATTGCGTGCCTGGCCGCGTCTCTCGCGCCGAGCTCGGAACTTCCCGAGGACCTGAGGGTCATCAGCCTCGAGGCGGACCTCCTTCCCCGCGAGGCTCCCGTCGTCCGGGAGCTCGACTTCCTCATGGAGAAGGGCGGCCGCCTATACGTCGTCAGCACGGCCCGCGACCGGGCGAACCTCGACGCGCTGGGGATCCGGTTCACTTTCGAGCCTTCTTACAGCGGCCTGCCGACGGCCCGGCCGGCACCCGCCACCGGAGGGATCAACGGCGACTATCACTCTTATCAGGAGCTCGAGGCCGAGTTGCGGGAGCTCGAGGCCTCGTTTCCCGGCCTGGCCGCCGTTCACGTTCTCGGCCAAAGCCTCGAGGGCCGCAACATCTACGGGCTCAAAATCAGCGACAACGTCGGCCTCGACGAGGAGGAAGCCGAAACCCTCTTCCTGGGCTGTCACCACGCCCGGGAATGGATTTCGGTCGAGGTGCCGCTTCTCATCGGCCGCCACCTGCTGGAGAACTACTCCGCCGACAATCGCATCCGCGACATCGTCGACCGGAGCGAAGTGTGGATCGTCCCTCTGGTCAACCCCGACGGATTGGAATACTCCATCCACGTCTACCGCTACTGGAGGAAAAACCGCCGGTCCAACGACGACGGCAGCTTCGGCGTGGACCTGAACCGCAACTACGGGTACGAATGGGGCTGCGACAACAACGGCTCGAGCCCCGTGCCGCAATCCAACGTCTACCGCGGTACGGCGCCCTTCTCCGAACCCGAATCGGTCGCCGTTCGCGACTTCGTCGAGCGCCGTTCCTTCTTGGGACTCGTCTCCTACCACAGCTTCGCCCAGGTCATCCTCTATCCCTGGGGATACGCCCGGATCCCCGTCGAGGGCGGGGGGGAGGAGCGGATGAAGGATCTGGCCGAAGGCATGTCCCGGCGCATGGAGGAATACCGCGGCAGCCGCTATGCCTACGGCCAGGCGAGTTATCTGTCCTACTTGGTGAACGGCGACACGACCGACTGGGCCTTCGGAGTCCACGGCATCCCCGCCTACACGATCGAGCTCCCGCCGACGAGCGACCAAGGGGGCGGATTTTTCAACGCCGAAGCCGAAATCCTGCCCATCTTCAACGAAAACCTGGAGGCCGCCCTCTATCTCATCGAGGACGGCATCGCCGTTTACATCCCTCCGGCGAACGAGAGCCGGGGCGAAGACCGCCCGGACGGAGGAGCCTCCGGCGGAGTCCGGGGCAGGAGATGACGAACGGCGGGAGGCGGCCGAAGCTCCTCGTCCATGTCTGCTGCGCCCCCGACGCGCTCTACGTTCTTGGTCTGCTGCGGGAAACGTACGACGTTACGGGCTATTTCTACAATCCCAACATCCAGCCGCCGACGGAATATGAGCTTCGCCTCGCGGAAACCCGGCGGGTAGCGGAAATATTGGGCCTGCCGATCCTCGAAGGGCCGCGCGACTTCGAACGCTGGAGCGAGGCGACGAAAAAATTCCGTGACGAGCCGGAAAAGGGGCGGCGCTGCGACGTCTGTTACGCCTTGCGGCTGCTCGAAACGGCCCGCCGCGCCTCGGAATCGGGGATGAACGCCTTCACCACGGTCATGAGCCTCAGCCCCTGGAAAAAGGCGGATGTCCTCAACCGCATCGGCCGGATGACGGGCCGGCGCCTGGGCGTCGGCTACCTCGAGGCGGATTTCAAGAAGAAGGACGGGTTCCGGAAAAGCGTCGCCTTGAGCAGGCAGCACGGCCTCTATCGGCAAGACTACTGCGGATGTCTTTTTTCGAAAAGGCCCGAACGAGACGCCGGAGGACGGAGCGGAGGCGGAGGGAGCCTTGGGTGAAAATCCGAGGCGGAGCGGATCGGCTGGACGGGGCCGCGGCAAGCGGGGCCGAGGCCGAGCCGTTCGTCTGCTCGTCACGGGCGTCGTTCAGGGCGTGGGCTTCCGGCCCTTCGTCTACCGTCTCGCCCATCGGCTCGGGCTTCGGGGCTGGGTGAAGAACGTCGGGCCGGGCGTGGAAATCCACTTTGAGTCCCCGGGCGAGGCCGGCGTTTCGGCTTTTCTCCGCGCCCTGAATAAGGAAAAGCCTCCCCTGGCCCGCATCGAAGACGTCCGGCGGCGGGAGGCGGATTGGAAAGGTTTCAGGAGTTTTCGCGTCCGCGAGTCGCGCCGGGAACGGAGCTTCGTCTTCATCTCGCCGGACATCGCCACCTGCGAAAGCTGCCGGGCCGAGGTGTTCGACCCGCGGGAACGGCGTTTCCATTACCCGTTCACCAATTGCACGGACTGCGGACCGCGCTATACGATCGTCCGCTCCCTTCCTTACGACCGGGCGAGGACGACCATGGCCGGTTTCCCGCTGTGCCCGGACTGCCTCAGGGAATTCCGCGACCCGCTCGACAGGCGGTATCACGCCCAGCCCATCGCCTGCCCGGCGTGCGGCCCGCGCGTGCGCCTCCTCGACGCCCGGAGCGGAAAGGCCGCGCCGGGAGGAATCGAGGCCGCCGCGGCGCTCATCAGGCAAGGCCGCGTCGTGGCCGTCAAGGGGCTGGGAGGCTATCACCTCATGGCCGACGCCCTCAGCCGCAAGGCCGTCGGGCGCCTGAGGGCCGTCAAGACGCGGAAAACAAAGCCCCTGGCTCTCATGGCCGCGGGGATCGAAGTCGTCGAGCGCTATGCCCACGTCGGCCGCGAGGAAAGGGAAGCTCTTTTGTCCGTCAACCGGCCGATCGTTCTTTTAAAGAAAAAAAAGGACATCCCGGGCGTCGCGCCCCACCTGGACGAGATAGGCTTCATGCTGCCCTACACCCCGCTTCATCACCTCCTCCTGGAGAAGATTCCCCTCGTCGTGGCCACGAGCTCAAACCGCAAGGACTCCCCGATCATGAAAGACCGGCGGGAGGGCATCGCCGGGCTGTGCGATTTCATTCTCGACCACAATCGGCCGATCGAGATGCGGGCCGACGATTCCGTGCTGCGGATTGCGGCCGGGCACCCTCTCTTCGCCCGGCGGGCGCGGGGCTATGTTCCCCACCCCCAGAGGGTTCCCGACGGCCTGGTCGCGCCGGCGGACATCCTGGCCCTGGGCGGGGAGCTCAAGGCGACCGTGTCGGTCTATAAGAACGGCTACGTCGTCACCAGCCAGTTCCTGGGAGACCAGGACGAATACCCCAACCACAGGTACCTCGAGGAAACCGTCCGTCATCTCTGCCGATTGTTCAGCGTCAGGCCTTCGGTCGTCGTCTCAGACCTTCATCCCGACTTCCACACGACCCGCATGGCGAGGGCCATGGGCCTCCCCCACCTCCAGGTCCAGCACCACTTCGCCCACGTTCTGGCCCCGATGCTCGAGCACGGGATCCCGCCGGGGCGAAGGGTCCTGGGAGTCTCTCTCGACGGCTACGGCTACGGGGCGGACGGCGAAGCCTGGGGCGGGGAATTCCTGCTTGTCGATTACTCCGGCTTCGAGCGTTTCGCCCGCCTGAAGCCCGTTCCCATGCCCGGTGGAGACGCCGCCGCGCGCCAGCCCTGGCGCATGGCGCTCTCCTATCTGCACGCCCTCGAAGGGCGTGGGGCGTTGCGGCATCCGAGTCTGAAAACGATAGGCAAAAAGAAACTCGAGGGGATCCTGGAGATGGCGAACGCCGAGCTGCGCAGCCCGCTCACTTCGAGCTGCGGCCGGCTGTTCGACGCGGCATCGTGGCTGGCCGGAACGGCGCCCCGGGAAATGGAATTTGAGGCCGAGGCGGCCATGAGGTTCGAATCGGCCTCCTCGCCCGACGACGAAGGGCATTACGCCTTTGAACTCCTGGCCGGGAATCCGATGGAGATTTCGTTCCTGCCGGCCGTCGCCGCGTTGTGGAAGGACGTGGCGGCCAAAACTCCGCTGCCCGTCGTCTCCTCCCGTTTCCACCAGACGCTGGCCCGCGCCGTTCTGCGCGTCGCCCAGGCCGCCCGGCGGCGGAAGGGCGTCGAGACCGTGGCCCTGGTGGGAGGGGTTTTTCTCAACCGGCGGCTCCTGGAAGCGAGCCTCCGGCTGCTGAAAAAGGCGGAATTCCGCGTTCTCAGGCCGGAAGGCTACTCCCCCAACGACGAATCCCTCTCGCTGGGGCAGATCGCCTATGCTCTCGACAGGATGAAAACGAAAGGCTGATCAGGATTTCCCGCCGGAGACGTCCAGGCGGATTTTCACCCCGCCCACGAAGGACAGAATCAGATTGATGAAAGCGGCCATGAGGAAGAAGGCCGCGCCGAGGGCCACGAAACCGGCCAGGCCGCCCGCCGCGGAGTACACCACGGCCCCGAGGAGCGTGCCCTGCATTTCTTTTAAAAAAGCGGGCAAAACGGCCGTGAGCCCCAACAGGAAGCGCGTCGAGCCGGCGAAAGCGCCCAACACGATGCCGATCACAATCCCCATCGCTCCGCCGAAGAAAAGAAAAGAGAGGGCGTCGAGCGAGCGGGCCACGGCAAAGCCGCCGGCGGATTCTTTCACTTTATCTTTCTTGTCCTCTTTCCTTTCGGGCTCGGAAACGGATTTGGTCGCCGGAGCGGTATCGGTCTTTGGGACGGCAACCGCCTGAGCTTCCGGGACATCGCATACCGGGCAGCGATAGAGGGGAGGCTGAAGGTTGGACCCGCACTGGGGACAGATGTCGGCGGCGATGCGGACGTTGCCGCCACACCGGGCACAGGCCAGGGCGTGGGGCTTGTTTTCCAGGCCGCAATAGGGGCAGACGGTCCGGGGCTCTTTTTTCTGGACGGGGGGATCGGCCTGAATCCACTCCTTGTCCTTGAGAAAATACCATTTTCCGCTCTGGTTTCCGATCATCCACAGACGCGCCTGGTCGTCCCGGACCTGAAGGTTTTTCATTTCGTCCAGGAATTCCTGGCGCGAGATCTCCTGGCGGCGAAACTGGCTCTTCAGCCGGGCGTAAGTTTCCTCGGCTTTTTTGAATGCGTTTTCCATCCTCTTCCCCTGGTTGCCTTTCGATTAATGATAGGCCAAGGACCGGCGTTTTTCAAATCCTTCCTGCGCCGTTCCGGGGGCCGACAAGCTCGTGGAAGGGCTCGGCGCCGTCATTTTGGCCTATGAAATTTCGGCCCGATTCCGTGCGTCACCGACATCCGGAAAATGAGTGCCGACATTCAGTGCAAAGAGCCATATCTTATTCAGATTTTTCAACATTCAAGAATATCGTTTGGTGATTTCCACAAGATATCCACAGGAAATGTGAATAAGTTCCATTCGGCTAGCGAATGAGAGAGAGAAGACTGAAGCCTTTTATCGGGTCGGGGATGAAAGACAAGACAAAAACGAGCACCAGGGCCGCGGCCAACAGTTTCCGGGAAGCGGAAAGAGACGCCTGTTCGTCCCAGATGGGAGGATGCTCGAGGCCGACGAGGAGGATCAGGGCGGCCCAGACAAACCATCCCACCCAGAAAAAGACGCCCAGGACGGCGAAAACGACAAGAGAGACTTGAGCGACCAGCCGCGCGCGGCGGCCGAAGAGGGCGTAAACGATGTGCCCGCCGTCGAGCTGGCCGATGGGAAACAGGTTGAAGGCGGTCACGAGCGTTCCCACCCAACCGGCAAAGGCCACGGGATGGAGAAGAATGGCCGACTGGGAGTCGGGCAAGAAGGCGCCCGTCAGGAGTTTGAGAATGAGGGGATCGCCGAGGCTCAGCCAGCCGTCGCCGCCGGCTTCCACGGCCACTCGGCTGCGCGACACGCCGTAGACGAGAGCCGGCAGGGCCAGGAGAAAGCCGGTCAACGGCCCGGCGGCCCCGATGTCGAAAAGCTCCTGCTTGCGCCGTATGGGAGACCGGATCTTGATGAACGCCCCGAGGGTGCCGATCAAATTGGGAAAGGGCATGAAGTAGGGCAACGTGGAATCGATGCCGTAACGCCGGCAGGCAAGGTAATGCCCCAGCTCGTGTCCGAGGAGGATGCCCATCAAGACGACGACATAGAGCATGCTCAGCCTGACCACCGCGGGTTCGGTCAGGATGGAGGGATCCAAGGCGACAGCGGCTCCGGGGCCGTTTCTCTCGATCTGGACGTACGTGGCGCTCTGGGCCAATCCCACGAAATACGTGGAGGCGACGGTCAAGGCGAAGAGGACGGCGTTGATCCAAGGCCTTTTTTTGGAGAAAAACGACTCCCGGCGGGGGGGCGGCGGAGGTTGGGGCGGGTTGCCCGCCGAGAAGCGGTCTTGAGGCGACGGGATCGGGCGGGACGGCGCGAAGGGGGCGTTTTCGGGGGGGCGGGTCCTGCCGGTCTCGGGCTCGGCCGAATCGCCGGAAAAGCTGTCCTGCCGTTTGTCGCTCATTATCTGGCAAAAAAAATAGGAGTGAGGAGCTCACTCCTATTCGGCGTCGTCGGATTTTGCGATGAAAAGAAGCTCAGCCGGTCAGCTTCTTGTATTTGGCCATGAGCTGGTCCTTGGTCTCCTTGTGGTTGGGGTCCTGGACGCAGCAGTCCACGGGGCAGACTTCGGCGCACTTTGAGGATTCATAATGACCCACGCATTCGGTGCATCTCTCGGGATCGATGATGTAGCGCTCATCGCCGGCGGAGATGGCCTGGTTGGGGCATTCCGGTTCGCAGGCGCCGCAGTTGATGCATTCCTCGGTGATCACAAACGCCATGGTGTCCTCCTGGCAATTAAACTGAGCACCTATTATAGCCATGTGAATAGGGGGACACAATACCTATTTGCCTTATTCCCAATGTCCCCATATTGCCGTATTATGATTTAGGTCCTATCATGACCTCGAAAGAGCGCATGCTGGCCGCCTTGGAGCGGAAAATCCCCGACCGGCTGCCCGTCACCACCCACCACGTTCAGGAGTCCTTTCTCCAAAAACGCATGGGCGGCATCTCAGCCCAGAAATTTTTCGACCGGTTCGGCCTTGATCCCATCCTATGGCTGGCCGCCCACAAGCCGGCCGCTTCGAATGAAGCTCATTTTCACACCGGCTGGGGGCCGGCCGATCCGCTCGAGCCTCATTTCATCCTGTCGGACACATGGGACATAAGAAGAACACCGCTGCCCGATCACCGGTCTTTCCGCTACGAATTCCTGACTCCCCGAAAAATCCTGTCTCTGGTCCTGCAAAAAGACGAGCACACTTCTTGGGTGGCGGAGCGGCTGGTCAAGGAGCGGAACGACATCGAACTTATCGCCGCCTTCGCGCCGGCGCCGCTGTGCGACGTGGACGCGGTCAACCGGGCGGCTGAAGCCTACGGCGGCCGCGGCCTGGTCAGGGGCGCGGTATGCGGGTTCGATGTGGCCGGCCAACCCGGCTGCTGGCAGGATGCCGCAGTCCTGTTCGGCATAGAAAACCTTATCCTGGCCGCCTACGACGATCCGGAATGGCTTCGAACCTTTCTTCGCATTCTGCTCGAGAGAAAAAAGCCCTTCGTCCGCTCTCTTCGCGGAACGGATTTCGACCTCATCGAGCTCGGAGGCGGGGATGCTTCATCGACCGTCATTTCCCCACGGATATTTGAGGAATTCGTGGCTCCCTTCGATGCGGAGCTCGTTCGGCTGGCCCACGAGGCGGGTCAGAGAATCGTCTATCACACCTGCGGCGGCATGATGCCCCTCCTGGAAATCATCGCCGCCATGGGCGTCGACGCCATGGAAACATTCACTCCCCCCTCCATGGGGGGCGACGCAAACCTCCGGGAAGCCAAGCGCCGCATCGGAGACAAGGTGTGCCTCATCGGCGGATTCGACCAATTTCATCATTTTGTGGGCTGTGAGGAGGATGAAACCCGGAGAGCGGTGCGGAAGTGTTTCCAAGAAGCCGGAGAAGGCGGCGGCTACATTCTCGCTCCGTCGGACCATTTTTTCGACGCCGACCAGGCACTTCTTAAGGCCTATGCCGACGAGGCGCGAAAATGCGCTTATGCGCGCACCGATGTTTCACCCAAAAAACCCGCATAAGTGACAGCCCCAGCGCTTCCCCCGGGGCTTAGGCATCCGTTCCCAGCCTGAAATAAGGTTAATGGGTATTGTGTCCCCCTATTAGGGAAGAAAAGAGGGGAAGGCGCGTCTAAAAATTCGGAAGGAGAAGTCCATGAAAAATACGATCGCCCTGTTAAGCTTTCTGGCCCTTGTCTCTCTCCCGGCCCTCGCCCAGACGGCCGACGTGTCCGGCACCTGGGACATCACGGTCAATTCGTCCCGCGGCGAAAGGACCAATCCCATGACCATCGTTCAGGACGGCGAGAAAATCACCGTCACCATCACCAGTCAGCGCGGCGAATCAACCGGTGAGGGGACCATCAAAGGGAACGCCATTGAGTGGTCGATCACCCGCACGACTCCCCGCGGCGAATTCACCATGGTTTACAAAGGAACGGTCGAGGGCGACACCATGAGTGGTGAGGCTCAAATGGGCGATTTCGGCTCCATGGAGTGGAAAGCGGTCAAGAAGGCGTCCTGAGCACGCTTCGGCAGATTCCAGGCGGCCGCATCTTTGCGGGCGGCCGGAATGAAAGGAGAAGGGGCGTCCCCCGCGTCCTCACCAGCGGCCCGACGCTCCTCCGCCGCCGAAGCTCCCTCCCCCGCCCCGAAAACCTCCTCCGCTCGACCCGCCGAAGCTTCGCGACCCGGACGAGCGTCCGCCCGTGAAACCGCCGCTGCCGAACGACCGCCAACCGTCACCGGTGCGGCTCGAATACCAACGGCCCTTGCGACAGGGCGAGACGATCTTCAAGACGACAAAAATCAGAATGAGGACGATAAAAAACGTCCCGACGCCCGAATGGCTCTCGGACTCATGGGATTCCAACACCTTGAGCTGGCTGGGATCGCCGGCAATGGCCTGTCCCATGACCTCGAAGGCCTTGTTGATCCCCTCATAATAGTTGCCGTCGCGGAACTCGGGCACGATGACCTGCCGGATGATGGTCCCGCACTTGCCGTCGGGCAAAGCGCCCTCCAACCCATAGCCGACCTCAATCCGGACCTCGCGATCCTCGACGGCCACGAGCAGCAGAAGACCGTTGTCCGCGCCCTTGCGGCCGATCTTCCAGGCCTCGGCCACCCTCAGGGAGAAATCCTCAACGGGATCGCCCTCGAGCGAGGGGACGGTGAGCAGCACCATCTGGGCCGAGGTGCTTGTCTCGACCGAGGCCAGGTAGTTCTCCAGTATACGTTTTTCGTCCGCTTCCAGGATCCCGGCGTAGTCGTTGACGCGGCCCATGAGAGCGGGGACATCCAAACCCAACGCCGGCCCGGCTAAAACCAACAGGGCAAGAAGGCTCAAACAGGCTTCGCGCACAACTCACTCCACCACGGGCGCGTCGGGCAACTCGTTGACGTCGTCCGGAAGACGGGGGAAGAGCTCGGACAGCACGCCGCCGCAGCTGGCGATGGCGCCTTCCAGCGCATCAAGAAAACGGCCGGCGCGGATGCCGGAGACGATCCCCTCCACGATCCCCTGCCATGTGTCCTGCTTGACCCGGACGGCGATTCCCGCGTCCACCAGAAGCTCGACCCTCTTTTCCAGAAGCGAGATAAAAATCAGGAGGCCGTTGCCCCCGCTTGTTCTGGTGATGTTATGGCGGTAGAACGCCGTCTCGGCCCGTTCCCGGACTCGGGAGGTCTTGTCTTTCCGGGAGATGACCCCGGAGCGAAGCCCCGGGATGAAGCTCAAAAGGAAATACACCACGCCGAAAACAAAGGCTTGCCCCGCAAAAAAGACGAACAAGAGATTGGCCGGCCGGATATGCCACAGATACAGGGCCAGGAGCCTGTTGACGAAACCCAGGAAAAGAAAAAACAGCACCGAATAAGCCGTCATGGCCGCCAGGCAGACCAACAGGACCTGCCCGGTATAGGCTCCGGACTGATTGGCGATGACGGTGACGATTTCCGCGGAGGTTCCCCTCTCCGCCTTGGCCGTAGCGACGGTGATGCGATCGAGATCGGCCCGGCGCAGCTTCGGAATCCGACTCATGGAGAGCTCAGTCGAACTTCACTTGGGGCGCGGTCTGGGCTCCTTCCGCCGCCCGGAAATAATCGTACTTCTCCCAATCGATGCCCCGAATCTTAATGAACAGGCCGCCGATGAGCGACCGGGCGTAGCTGCGAAAGACTTCCGCCTCTTCGTTATAGCGCTTCCTCTCTACGGCGATGCGGTTTTCCGTGCCGGCCAGCTCGTCCTGGAGGCGCATGAAATTTTCACTGGCCTTCAGGTCGGGATAGTTTTCTACAATGGCCAGCAGGCGGCTCAGGGCGCCCTCCATGGCGTTCGTGGCCGCGATCTTGTCCTTGGGCGTCACGGCGGATTGATAGGCGCTTCGCGCTTCGGCGACCCGGGTGAAGATTTCCTCCTCGTGGCTGGCGTAGCCCTTGACGGTCTCCACGAGGTTGGGGATGAGGTCGAATCGCCTCTGGAGGACGTTTTCCACGTTGCCCCAGGCTTTCTTGACGGTCTCTTCCATTTTGGCAGCCTTGTTATAGCCGCTGACAAAGAAAGCCCCGCCGATGAGAAGCAGCACGACAAGAGCGCCGATGCCCGTCATCAAGCAACCGGATTTTTTCATATCCCTCCTCCGAATCTCTGTCCGAGACTGGCCTTTTTCCCTGGTCAGCACCCGATTGTATCAACTTAATTCCTTTTTGACAATTCAAATAGGGGAACATCATACCCATTTACTTTATTTCATTTATCCTCATTTCCCAACAATATTTCGCAGGGAATATCAAGAGAAAATAAGGTTAATAGGCATGATGTCCCCCTATTAAGACCCCCTATTAAATGGCGCTTGCGGGAGGGGGGGCGAGGCGGCTATAATCACCCTGAAAGCGGGCATGAGCACCAAACGCCCTCTCCTCAAAAAAGCATCCCAAAAACTCGCCCCCCTCTCTTCTCCGGGCAAGAAACGCGCGGTCCCCGGCGGAAAGAAGGGAAGAACGACGCTTCCAGCCGGGAACAAGACCATGCGCTTCCTCTTTCTGGGCCTCCTGCTCACCCTCCTCGTCCTGACCTTCAGGCTCATCATGCCCTACTTCACCTACCTGTTCCTGGGACTCGTTCTGACTGTCGCCGCCTATCCCGTCTACGCCTTGCTGGAGCGCCTGTGCAAAAAGAAGGGGATCGCCGCTTCCCTGTCCATCATCCTGACCGGCGTCGTCATCGTCGTCCCGGCCTATTTCCTCACCCTGGCCCTGGCCAAGCAAACCGCCGTCTTCATCCGCGACTTCCAGGCCAACACCCTCGTTCAAGTCAACGACTTCCTGTCGAAGTTCTTCGGCAGCGGCGCGGACGTGGCGCAACTGCTGAACAAAGCCCTGGTTCAAGCCCAGGACTTCATCGTCAACTCGGCGATATCCATCGTCGGCTCCCTGGCGGATTTCATCATCGGCCTCTTCATCCTGTTCTTCACCCTGTATTACGGCTTCGTCAGCGGCCGCGACTGGCTGGGCGGATTCAGGGAATTTCTTCCTCTCAACCCCGTCCGCAAGGAGCATCTCATCAGGGAGGTCCAGTCCGTGACGATGGCCGTGATTTACGGCATGATCCTCGGCTCCGTGCTTCACGGCGCGCTGGGAGGCCTGGGATTCTATGTCCTCGGCCTGAAAAATCCCGTGTTCTGGGGTTTCGTCATGACCATCCTGGCCTTCCTGCCCGTTGTCGGCCCGGCCTTGGTCTGGATGCCCGCCGGAGCTCTGCTCATCGTCAGAGGCGCCTACCTGGAGGGCATCGGCCTCCTCGCCTACTGCTTCATTTACGCCTTTCTCATCGACAGCGTCCTCAGGCCGCGCATCGTCTCCGACAAGGCGAAAATCCATCCCCTGGTGGCCGTCGTCGGCGTCCTGGGCGGCCTGAGAGCCTTCGGCGTCCTGGGCATCATCATCGGCCCCCTGGTGGCGGCCCTGTTCATCACCATGGCCGGCTTTTTCTACGAGGACTATCTCCGCCGCAGGTCCCGAACCGGGACCGGCTTCAAATCCCGAAAACGGACGGCTTGAAAAACCGCCTCGCGTTCACTCGAGGGCGGCTTCGGCCATGGCGGCGACGTTCTGCGGCGGGACGTTGGGCAACAGGGCTTCATGGCTGGGGCTGACAACGAAGCGCGGACCGAGCAGCCTCTTGAGGCGCCGCACCTCGCGGCGAACGTCCTCCGGCGTCAGGCGCGGAAGGATCTCCTGGGTGTCCACGCCGCCCAGAAAAGCCAGCTTCCCCTTGAAATCCCTGGCCAGCCCCTCGGCCTCCATGCCCGCCGCCCGCGCCTGGAGAGGATGAAGGCCGTCCACGCCGGCCTCGACGAGGCGGGGGATGACGCGCCGGATCGACCCGCAGGAATGGAGGATGACCTGAAGACCGTGGCGGTGCCCCTGGGCCGTGAACTTCCGGAACCAGGGCAGGACGAAGACGTCGAACAGCTCGGGGCTGAGGATGAGATCGGCCTGGGTGCCGAAATCGTTGCCGAAGAAAAACGCGTCGACGAGACCCTTCGCCCGCCGGAAAAACCTCTCGTTGGCCTCATGGTAGAATCCGCAGACCCGGTCCGTGGCCGCGCGGACGACGTCGGGTTCGGTGTACATTTTCGTCAGGTAGTGTTCCATGCCGAACAGATCCATGACGTCGTGGAAAAACGGCGTCCAGAATCCCGAGGCCCGGTAAAAATCCCCCGCCGCCTCGAGCGCCTCGAGGCATTCGGAAAAATCCAGATACTCGGGGTCGGGCCAGTCGTAGGCCTCGACCTCGGCCGCCGTCCGGCAGCGGGCCAAGGGCCCCTCGATGCCGTGACGCTCTTTCTTGGCCAGGGAATCAAAAAGCTTCTGCCCCGAGGGATGGCGGTAGGTCGAGGAGAAAAACTGAGGCGAGATCCAGCGGAAATCGTCCCCCAGCTTGAGACGAAGCTCCTCCTCGGTCCGGGTCCCGAAATGACGATGGAGAACCGGCCAAGTGTCGGCGTGAGGATTTCCGAGCCACAAGCCGCACCGCGGCGCGGGCCTTCCGCCGACGATCGCCCTTACGATTTCCCTTGAGCCGGGGCCGCCTCCAATCATCGGCTTCGTTCTCTTGATTTTTCGCTTTGCCGGGGTCGGGCCCCGGCAACATCATTGTTTCCTTTTGGTTAGCCGGCGAGCGCACCGTTCGGCGCTCTCCTCGGCCGTCAATACTATCCTACCTTCAATCTGACCGACGGGAAAGAGAACATTTTCCTGGGCACGCCCCCGCACGGGAACGCGTCAAACTTCATGCCTGCTCAAGGTGATCGGCTCCCTCATGTCCGCCTTCTCGGAGCGGGCATTCTCGCCCGGGGTCAAGGGGACATTTTTGCCGGGCGAGCCCAGGACCCGACAATGGAGGTTAACAAACTCCCCAAATCATGCTAAAATACGGTGTCATTCAGGAACAGGACAATGATCAAACGCAATAAGCCGGCGCGAAGCATCATTTTCTGGATCGCCGCCGGCATCTTCATTATCATCCTCTGGACTCTTTTCCAAACCCAGGACATGGGCAGGTCCGAGATCACCTTCAGCGAGTTCCTGGACCACGTCCAGAAACAGCAGGACGTCACGGAGGTGACCGTCACCGGCAACCAGGTCAAGGGGAAGCTGCTCGGCGGCCAGGAGTTCAAGACCGTGCTTCCCGACCAATACGACAAGCTGGTGGACGACCTTCGCGCCCGGAACATCAACATCATCGTCAAGGATTCCAAGGGCAGCCCCATCCTGGGCTATCTCTTCACCTGGTTTCCCATCATCCTCCTCATCCTCTTCTGGGTGTTCTTCATGCGCCAGATGCAGGCCGGCGGCAACAAGGCCATGTCATTCGGCAAGAGCCGGGCCAAGCTCTTCCTGGGGCAGCAGAAAAAAATAAACTTCAAGGACGTCGCCGGCGTCGAGGAGGCCAAGGACGAGCTCCAGGAAATCATCGGCTTCCTCAAAGACCCGCAAAAATTCCAGCGCCTCGGCGGCCGGATCCCCAAGGGCGTTCTGCTCGTCGGCGCCCCGGGCACGGGCAAGACGCTGCTCGCCCGGGCGGTGGCCGGCGAGGCGGACGTGCCCTTCTTCTCGATCAGCGGCTCGGATTTCGTGGAGATGTTCGTCGGCGTGGGCGCCTCCCGGGTGCGCGACCTGTTCGAGCAGGGCAAGAAGCACGCGCCCTGCCTGATCTTCATCGACGAGATCGACGCCGTGGGTCGTCAGCGGGGCGCGGGCCTCGGCGGCGGCCACGACGAGCGGGAGCAGACGCTCAACCAGCTCCTGGTCGAAATGGACGGTTTCGACTCGAACGAGGGCATCATCCTCATCGCCGCCACCAACCGGCCCGACATTCTCGACAGCGCCATCCTGCGTCCCGGGCGCTTCGACCGCCGCATCGTGGTCAACATGCCCGACGTCAAGGGGCGCGAGGAGATCCTCAAGGTCCATGTCAAGCGCATCCCGCTCAGCCCCGACGTGGATTTGCAGGTTTTGGCCCGCACCACGCCCGGCTTCTCCGGAGCGGACCTGGCCAACTTAGTGAACGAGGGGGCGCTCCTCGCCGCCCGCCTCAATCAGGAAAACGTCACCATGAAGGACATGGAGAGCTCCAAGGACAAAGTCCTGATGGGCGTCGAGCGCAAAAGCATGATCATTTCCGAAGAGGAGAAAAAGAGCACGGCCATCCACGAAGCCGGGCACGCGCTGATGACCAGCATGATCCCCGAGGCCGATCCCATTCACAAGGTGACGATCATACCCCGCGGCATGGCCCTGGGCACGACCCAGCAGCTCCCCCTGGACGACCGTTACACCTACAGCCAGGAATACCTGGAGGCCCAGCTCTCGGTCCTCATGGCCGGCCGGGCGGCGGAGAACCTCGTCCTGGACAAAACCACGACCGGCGCGGCCAACGACTTCGAGAAGGCCACGGAGATCGCCCGCAAAATGGTCTGCCGGTGGGGCATGTCCGAGCTCGGCCCCCTGACTTTCGGAGAACGCGACGACCTCATATTTCTCGGCCGCGACCTGGCGATGAACAAGAACTTCAGCGAGCGGACGGCCGAGCGGATCGACGACGAGGTCAAGAAGATCATCCTCCGAAACTTCAATCGGACGAAGAAGATCCTGGAGGAAAACAAGGACAAGCTGCTGCTCATCGCCGACGCGCTTCTGGAAAAGGAGGTCCTGAGCTCCGAGGAGATCGCCGACCTCATCAAGAACGGGCGCGCGTCGGCCTCGGCCCCCACCGGGGCCGCGTCGGCCAAGGCCGTTCCGGCTGACGGCGAACACAAAACCGCGTCCGATACCGACAAGGAGAACGGACAAACGGGACAGGCATAGACGCCAAGGTGAAAAGGACAGCCCAACTCAAGCTGCGCGGCGCGATTCACCGCCTGGGCGTCCGGACATGGTTCATGGGCGTGGTCAACGTCACGCCCGACTCCTTTTTTGACGGCGGCCGGTTTCTGGACCCGGAGCGAGCCGTGGAGCGCGGCTTGGAGCTCGTCGAGCAGGGGGCGGACATCCTGGACGTGGGAGGCGAAAGCAGCCGCCCGGGCTCCGAGGCCGTCCCCGCCGAGGAGGAGCTCCGGCGCGTCCTGCCCGTCCTGGAAGGCCTCCGCCGCCGGACTGATGTTTTTCTCTCTATCGACACCACCAAGCGGGAGGTCGCGCGGGCGGCCGTCGATGCCGGGGCGGACATCATCAACGACATCTCCGCCTTCCGCTTCGACCCGTCCCTCCTCGAGCTGGCCGCGGCGAGCGGCGCGGCCGTGGTCGTGATGCACATGTTGGGCACGCCCAAAACAATGCAGCTCGCCCCGGCCTACGAGGACGTCGTGTCCGAGGTCAGATCCTTCCTCGAGGAGCGCGCGGCGGACGCCCGGGAGGCGGGCGTGGAGCGGGAAAGGATCATCATCGATCCGGGAATCGGGTTCGGCAAACGCCTGTCCGACAACCTGGCCCTGCTCAACAACCTGTCGGCCTTCAAGACGACCGGCTATCCCGTCCTCGTCGGGCCCTCGCGAAAATCCTTTCTCGGAGCCCTGCTCGGCCTCCCCGTCGAGGAGCGCCTGGAAGGCACTCTGGCCGCCTCGGTCCTGAGCGTCGTCCGGGGGGCCCATATCCTGCGCGTGCACGACGTCCTCGCCGTGCGCCGAGCCGTACAAACGGCCGAAGCGGTTCTCGCCGAGGTGCGACATGCTGGCTGACATGATTCGCGCCCTGTCGCACGTCAAGCTTCTGGACGTCGTGGACATCCTCCTCGTCGCCTTCATCATCTACTCCTTCTTCCGCCTCATCCGCGACACGCGGGCTTACCAGATGGCCATCGGCCTGGGAATCGTCGGGCTGCTCTTCATCCTCACCCGGTGGGGCAAGCTGGTCACATCCCACTGGCTCATCAAGAACTTCATCACCTACCTCATCATCGCCATCATCGTCCTCTTCCAGGGCGAGATCCGGAGGTTCCTGGCCGGCATCGGCTCCGGAACGCTCCGCCGTCCGCTGACCCTGACCTCCTTCCACCAGAAGATGCCCGACCTGTTCCTGGCCGTGGAATACATGTCCCAACGCCGGATCGGCGCCCTGGTCGCCCTGGAAAAGGGGATCTCGCTCAACAGTTTCATCGAGACCGGAACGCGGATCAACGCCGACCTGAACAAGGACATGCTGGTCAGCATCTTTTTTCCCAATTCCCCGCTCCACGATGGGGCGGTGATCATTCAGGGCGACCGCATCGTCGCCGCCGGCTGCCTTCTCCCCCTCCCCGCCACTCACGACCTGGGCCCGGAGTTTCAGACCCAGACGCGCCACCTGGCCGCCCTGGGATTGTCCCAGGAAACCGACGCGGCGGTCGTCGTCGTTTCCGAGCAGACGGGGAACGTCTCCCTCGCCATACGGGGAAAGATCGAGAAGATGGCCGGCCAGGACGAGCTGAAAAACAGGCTTCTGGGATATTTCAAGAAATGATCGGCAAGATTCTGAGAAAAGTCTTCCTTCGGAACTGGGGATTGAAACTGTTCTCGCTGTTTCTCGCGATCCTGCTTTGGCTGGTGCTTGTTCCTGAGGAAAAGGTCTTCAACGAGCGGACGCTCACCCTGCAGCTTGACCTGTATTCCCTCCCCGAACACATGGAGCTCGTCGAAAAAGACATTTCGACCGTCGAGGTCACGCTCAGGGCTCCCCGGCGGCTCATGGAGCAGATCGGACCGGCCAACGTCTTCGCCAGGCTCAACCTGGAAAACGCCTCGGTCATCCAGGAGGAATACCCTCTCAACGCCTCGATCATCAGCGCCCCGAGCGGCGCCCGGGTCATCCGAGTGCACCCCAACAAGGTCCGTCTTCGCTTCGAGCCGTCCAAGGAGCTGGAGCTCGAAGTCGAACCGACGCTCGTCGGGCAGCTCCCCCGGGGATACCGCCTCGAGAGGGTGGAGGTCGTTCCGCCCCGCGTTCCCGTGCGGGGCCCGGAGAGCAAAGTCCGGGAACAGGACAAGGTTTTCACCACTCCCATCGACATCTCGAACCTCACCCAAACGACGGAAATCCGGGCGGACCTCATCCTCCCCCGGACCGAAACGCGGGTGCCCACCCAGCGGACTTTTGTCCGCGTCCGGCTGTTCATCACCCAGGACAACCGTTCTGAGGCCGCCGGCGGAACCTCGAGATAGACGGCATTATCATGGGCAGGCTCTTCGGGACGGACGGAATCCGCGGCCGCGCCGGCTCCTTTCCCCTGGATGACGACGGCGTATTTTCTCTGGGACGGTCTTTGGCCGGTTCCCTTCGCCGTAGGCGCCTCGAGGCGCGGGTGCTCATCGGACGCGACACGCGCGAGAGCGGACCTCGAATCGAAGCCGCGCTGGCCGCTGGAATTCGCGCCGGAGGCGGCGCGGTCGTCGCAGCGGGCGTCATTCCCACGCCGGCCGTTCCGGTTCTCGTCCCCCGGAGACGGCTGGCCGCGGGCGTCGTCATTTCCGCCTCCCATAATCTTTACCATGATAACGGCCTGAAAATCTTCGATGCCCGGGGCATGAAGCTTCCCGAGGACTGGGAGGACGAACTCGAGCGCGACATCACGGCCGAACGATCCCCGGAC